>JAEEGG010017470.1_pt1 | contig 14741 bp, 10 predicted proteins | sample 9134161 | NCBI WGS metagenome assembly JAEEGG01 (sample SAMN16246543, study PRJNA631951) | gut metagenome | biome: gut microbiome; feature: rumen; material: CR-attached | host: Bos | place: Iran: Karaj | collected 2018-10
TCTTTCGTTCGGCGTCGGGAGAGGCGTCACTCGATCTCGACGTCCTTTGTCTGCGGGAAGACAGGGATTTCGAACACCTCGGACTTCGTCTGGAGCGTGTTCAGGCCGATCTGGGCGCAAAGCGCAATGGTGTAGCGTGCCTGGCGTCTGGGCGGCTCGACGTGTTCCAGAAACGTCAGCGGCACGTCGATCACGGCGCTGTTGTTCGGCTGGAGGATGAGCGTGGAGCGGCGCGGATGGGATTTCTGCCGGATCTTCTCGCCGGGTTTTACATCCGGCCACGCCAGGTTCCAGGCGTCTTCCGGGATCTCGCCGGATTTGCCGGGCTCGCAGAACGCGTAGTACAGGCGGATGTTGTCGGTCTCGTTCATGTACCATTCGTTGACGGTGACGACCGAGACGTCCTGGTTCTTGAGCAGGAACGTCATCGACTGGTCCGGTGCGCCGAGCTTGTAGTCGAGGCGGAGATACCCGTGCTCCAGCGACATCTTCGCCGTGATCTTCTGGAAATACTTCGCCTCGTCGAGTCCCTGCTGCACGTTCTGCTCGGCGGAACATGCCCCGAGCACAAACGCCGCGCCCAGAGCCCAAAACATTCTCATCGTTTTTTTCATGTGCCGGTGACCTCTTCCGGGATACGGTCCCCGTACGGGACGGAGGGCCGCCTGTCTTGTTCGGAGCGTGTCAGCCGCGCGGAGCCGTGGCGCCGGATTCGAGGGCGTCGCGGACGTCGTCGTTCACGCCGGTGTACTTCGGGTTGCCGGGCATGATGCCGCGGTTCGACTGCTTGATGAAGTTCACGAAATGCTCGACTTCCGGGCAATCCGTGATGGTCTTGCTGATCTGCTCCAGCGCATGCGGACTGTTCAGCCCCTCGAAGAAGAAGATCTTGATCGCGCGGCGGATCGCCAGGCGGGTGGCCGGACTGAAGTTCGCGCGGCGCATGCCGATCGTGTTCGGACCGCAGACGAAACTGGTTTCGCGAAGCATGCAGAAGGGCGGGACGTCCTGCCCGATCTTGGAGGTCGGGGCGATCATCGCGAGCGAGCCGATGCGGCAGAACTGGTGGACCAGGACGAATCCGCTCATGACCGCGCCGTCGCCGACATGCACGTGGCCGGAGAGCTGCGTGTGGTTCGCGATGGTCGCGTGGTCGCCGATCACGACGTCGTGCGCCACATGCACGAACGCCATCAGCAGCACGTAGTTGCCGACGACGGTCTTCAGCTGTTCGAACGGCGGGCGGTGGATCGTGACGAATTCGCGGATGACCGTGTGGTGTCCGATCTCGCAGTAGGAGACGAGGCCGCGGTAGAACCTGTGGTCCTGCGGTTCCGCGCCGACCAGTGCGTTCATGTAGATGCAGCAGTCGGATCCGATGGTGGTGTAGCGGCAGATCTTGACGTGGGCGTCGATATAGCAGTTGTCGCCGATCTTCACATTGTCTTCGATGACGGCGTAAGGCCCGATCTCGACATTTTTGCCGATCTGGGCGTCGGGAGAGACGATTGCGGTAGGGTGAATCATGACAATTCCTTTCGGGTTCGGGAAAAAACTTCGTTCATAATATACCCCGCCGACCTCCGCTTATCAAGCGCGTTTCTTAATATTTAAAGCAAATTTCTTCGTGTCGGGCGGCGCGGCGCTGCCGGAATCACATCCGCTTGAAGCGCGAGGGCTCTGCCCGGAAGGCCGCCAGGAACGGGAACAGGAACGGCGGACAGACGGCGAAATACGGCAGGAAGCCCAGGAAGACCACCCACGGGAGCAGACGGCGGTGTTTCAGGAGCGACGCCACAGGGGCGACGGCGAAGAGCAGCAGCGGGGCCGCGGTCCACAGCATCAGGCGTTTCAAATCCGTGCAGACCGCCGGGACGAACGGCGACCAGTCGAATTTGAGGATAGCGGGAAGCAGGCACAGCATCAGGACCGCCGTCGCTGCCGCGCCCATCACGCGGAATTTGTTCCCGCGCTGGAGCAGCAGTCCCGCCAGCGCGGGGACCATCCACCAGATGTTCAGCGGCATCAGCAGAGCCGTCGCCCAGCAGAAGAACATCGCCGTGATGAAAAAAAGCACGAACCCGCAGGCCGCGAATTTGAGGTAGAAAAACATCTGGAGGCAGAAACCCGCCAGAGCAAGCGACGCGGGGTCGGCGTACGGGAACATCAGGTCCAGTCCCAGTCCGCGGTAGACCGTCAGGTTCAGCGCCCCCAGCATCGCGTCGTTCGCGCCCGTCATGATGAGCTCGATCAGGCCGTCGGACGAGGCGGGCAGGAAAAAACCGAGCGCGGCCGTGGACAGGAGGCTCCACAGAAACGCCAGTTTCCACGGCTGGTACAGGCGGGCCGTCAGGTACACCAGCCCGGCGGCCGCCACGTATCCGAGGCGCGACGGCGCGAGCGAATCCCCCGAGCCGATGGCCGCGGAAAGAAGCTCGACGGGCAGCACGGCGGCGAGCATGGACAGCAGGAATGCGCCCTGCGCGTATTTCACATGCCGCACGTGTTCCTCGTCGACGTCGGACAGCGAGGCGACCCGCTTCCGGATCCGCCTTACGCTGCGGAACCGCCATTCGTAGGCGGTCCAGATCGACAGCAGGCCGTCGCGGAACCGGATCTTCTTGCCGTCCTCCGGCTTGCGCGGATAGTACGAGATCGGCACCTCGTAGGGGTGGATGCCGAGGCGGAGAAGTTTCGCCGTGATCTCCGGCTCCCACTCGAACCCGTCGCCCTCCAGGTCGTCGACCATCGCCCGGATCAGGCATCCGCGGAAGGTCTTGTAGCACGTGGCTTCGTCCGTGAGGTTGGCGTTGAACAGCAGGTCGACGAGAAACGTGAGGCTGAGCGCCCCCAGGTAGAACCCGGGCGACGAATAGATGCGGTTGCGGTTGCTTTCCTCGCGGGAACCGTACACCACCTCGCATTCTCCGCTGAAGACCGGACCCGCGCAGGCGGCGTAGTCCGCGGGGTCGTATTCGAGGTCGGCGTCCTGGATGATGACCGCTTCGCCGGACGTGGCTGCGACCGCCATCTTCACGGCGGAGCCTTTGCCGCCGTTCTCCTTGTCGATGCAGACTGCCTGCACTTCGGGATGGGCTTCAACCCAGCCTCGGATGAGCTCGGGAGAACGGTCCGTTGACCCGTCGTTCACGATGACGAGTTCCAATCGCAGATCGTGCGTCTGCGCCGCCGCCACGCGGTCGAGCATGGTCTCGACGGTCTTCTCCTCATTGAAGACCGGGATCACGACTGACAGCAGATGCGACATGGCTGGGCCTTCAGGCGGGACGTTCCCTGAAAATCGTTACATGGCGTCGGGAATGCCGATCGTGAGCGCGGCGAGGCCGTCCGCCAGCACGTCGCGCACGGCGAAGCACAGCGCCAGGCGCATCGTGCGGACCGCGGGGTCGCCGGCGTTCAGAACCTGTTTTTCGCGGTAGAACCGGTTGAACAGCTTCGCCAGGTCGAGCAGGTAGTTCACGAGGATGGAGCAGTCCATCTTGTCGGCGGAGGCGCGCACGGCGTCCGCATAGCGCAGGGCCGCCACGGCCAGAGCCTTCTCCTCCGGCGAATCCGCCAGCGACCAGTCGACGGATGCGGAGTCGAACGCGATCCCGGCGTCGGCGCATTTCCGCACGATGGAGTTGATGCGGGCGCAGACGTACTGGACGTACGGGCCGGTGTCGCCTTCGAACTTCAGCGACGCCTGCGGGTCGAACATGATCGTGGTCTTCGGGTTGAATTTGAGCAGCATGAACTTCAGCGCGCCCATGCCGATGGTCTCGCTGCGCTCCTCGATGTCGGCGGGCGGCTCCTCGCCTTCCTTCACACGCTCCATCGCCGCGGCCTTCGCCAGAGAGTGCATTTCGTCGAAGAGGTCGTCCGCGTCGACCACGGTGCCCTCGCGGCTCTTCATGCGGCCGGACGGCAGGTTGACCATGCCGTAGGAAAGGTGGAACAGGCTGTCGGCCCAGGCGTAGCCGAGGCGGCCGAGAATGGTGAAGAGCATGCGGAAATGCAGGTTCTGTTCGTCGCCGACGACCCAGACCATGGTGTCCGGGTGGTGCTCCTCGTGCTTGAGGATGGTCGTTCCGATGTCCTGCGTGATGTAGACGCTGGTGCCGTCCTTGCGGAGGAGCACCTTTTCGCCGAGCTTGCCCAGGTCGACCGTGACGGCGCCGTCGGCGCGTTTGCCGAAGATGCCCTTCGCAAGGGCGTCGGCGATGACGTCCTTGCCGAGCAGGTAGGTCTGGCTTTCGAGGTAGGTCTTGTCGAAATGAATGCCCATGCGGCGGTACGTCTCGTTGAATCCGTCGATCACCCACTTGTTCATGGTAGTCCACAGCGCGCGGACTTCGGGATCGCCTGCTTCCCATTTGCGGAGCATTTCCTGCGCCTGCTTTCCGAGTTCGGTTTCGAGGAAAAGGTCGTCGGTGGACTTGTCGGCGAGCTCGGGACGGGCTGCCTTCAGCGCCTTGACCTCGTCGGAGAGCATCTGGTTGAACTTCACGTAGAAATTGCCGACGTAGTGGTCGCCCTTGATCCCGGCCTGTTCCGGCGTGACGCCGTTGCCGGTGAGCTTGTACGCGAGCATGGACTTGCAGATGTGGATGCCGCGGTCGTTGATGAGGTTGACCGGGACCACGTCGTGCCCGGCGCGCGCCATCACGCTGGCGAGCGTCATGCCGATGCAGTTGTTGCGCACGTGGCCGAGGTGCTGCGGCTTGTTCGTGTTCGGGGCGGAGAATTCGATGAGGATCTTGCGGCGCGACGCCTCCGGGAACGGCACGTCGGCGAGGAGCGCCTTCACGTCCGAAACGGAGTCGCGGAACAGCGCGGCGGGTTTGAGCGTGATGTTTACGAACGCCTTGATCTTTTCGGCGGACACCACATCCGGGTCCTTCATCAGGAGTTCGGCGGTTTCGGCGGCCAGTGCGTCCGGCGCGCTCTTCAGCGCCTTCGCGAGGCGGAAGCAGTTCACGGTCAGGTCGCCGTTCATCCCGGCGGGACACGGCTCCCACGGGATTTCGAAAGAGGATTCAAGGGAACGCGAGGCGCGGAACGAATCCGCCAGACGGGAGAGGCATTGGATTTTCATGAAACGGAAAAAAGTTTGATATGGGAATGTGATTTAATGCGTTGTGCGGATCAGCGTGACGGGCTCGGACGGCTTCACGCGGATGACATACTCCCCGAGCGCGGCGGGCAGCAGCGCGGTCATGTAGCGCGGGATGGCCGTCACGGACCCGCGGACCTCGACGTCCACCGGACCGCTGATCGCGGTCAGCAGATGGAAGCTCCGCGTGGAGCGGGTCGTGTCCGGCCAGTCGGCGGCGAGGTGGAGCTCGTCGCAGTGGAACTGCGGGCAGCGGTTGATGATCGCGTACTTGCGGTTGCGGGCGGCTTTGTCGCTGACGCCGGGGATGCGTGCCGGGGTGCGGTCGATGAAGTCGATGCAGCGGAGCCCTTCTTCGAGGCGGATCTCCTGCTCGGGATCGGGGCGGCCCCAGTCGTTCAGGCAGTAATCGGTGTTGCTGTTCAGCTGGATGTCGAGGACCAGATTCCCCGCGTCGAGGCTGTGCACGCGTCCGGCGTTCAGGAAATACGCGTCGCCGGGCACGGATTCGAACGTCTGGAGCACGGTTTCCACGTCGGGCGAGGACAGGAGCTCCAGAAATCTGTGGCGCGTGGCGGTCGGACGGATGCCGACCATGATCTTCGAACCGGGGTCGGCGTCCAGCACGTACCACATCTTCGTTTTTGCCTCGGCGCCGTTTCCGATCTGACGCGCGGCGTTCTCGTCCGGGTTCACCTGAAGCGGGATGCGTTCGCCCGCGTCGACGATCTTCACCAGCAGCGGGAACCGCTTTTCGCGGGTCATGTCCCCGATGATGTAGGACGCCCCGGAAGACGCGCAAAGCTCATGCAGTGTCGTCCCGGCCAGCGGGCCGTTCGCGACCGCGCTTTCCGCTCCCTCGCGGTCGCAGATGTCCCACGCCTCGCCGAACGGGCCGTCCGCCGCGGGAAGTTCGCGATGCAGGACGCCGGCGAGCTTGGAGCCGCCCCACGACGTCCGGCGGTACATCGGTTCGAACAGCAGCGGGTACAATTCGTCTTTGGAAAGAGTTGTCATCGGCAGAAATCCGTTTACTGTTTAAAAAGATTGTCGATACAATATACAGCACGTTCGGGAAATAACAAACCGCCTTGCGCTTTTTTTTTGAAAAAAGCCGCCGGAGCCGCCTCTCTTCGCTTCGGACCGAGGCGGACGCGATGCACGGGGAAACAGTGACGGGATGACCGCGGCGTCCGGCTCAGGCGTGCTTCATGCGGCCGAAGAGGTTGCCGTATTTCTTCAGGTTCAGCGACTCGACGAACGACGCGATCTTGGTCGTGGTGGAGCACGGGTCGATGGAGGCGTCCATGCAGTCGCCCTCCAGCGCCAGCAGCGGCAGTCCGATCTCCTCGAGTTCCTCGCGCAGAAGCTTCGTGAACGGGCGGTCGGCAAGGCTGCACCGTCCGAACCCGTGCGTGTACAGGATGCAGCCGGTGAACTTCGCCTTCGCGGAGATGTCCTTCACGTACTTCACGCGCAGCTTCGGGTCCAGGAATCCGGTCGTGAGGAGCTTTTTCGCGAGCGATTCGAACGGATGTTTCGGGTCGAGTTCGCCCCAGCCGACGAAGTTCGTCTCTTCGAACACGATCGGGGCGTTGCAGACGGTCTCGATGTAGTCAAGGTGCTTGGAGTCGTAGAACGGCGGCAGGTGAAGCCAGAGCAGGCGGTGCGTGTCATTGATGGAATAGCGTTTCTCCGCCCATTCCTTCTTCTGCAGCAGTTCCTCGTAGTAGGTCTTCTGGATGTCGACGAGCTCCTGCGTGCCCCAGAGCTGGCTGAAGATGGCGGCGTTGTAGACCGCCTCCGAGCCGCGGATCAGCGGCGGCGAGGTCCAGCGCAGCTCGTTGCATTTGCGCGAATAGTCCGCCGCGAGGTTGGACAGCACGCACGCCTCTTCCAGACGGGCTGGGTCGAGCTTGTAGCCGAACGCCTTTTCCATCTGCTCCACGGATTCGCGCAGACCGTCCGCGATCTGGCCGATCGCATTGGTGTTCGTGAGGTTGATCGGGGTGTGGAGCGAGAAGAAACGGTCCTCGAATCCGTAGGTGCGGGCGAGGTCGGCGAAGATGCGCTCGCCCTGCTGGCACGGCTGGCTGGTGGAGACCGCGAAATCCGGTTTCTGCAAGGGCAGGCCCTCCAGCACGCGCAGGAATGTGCATGTCTGCTGGTCGAATCCCTTGCGCGCCGCGGCGTCGAGCGCCGCCTTTACGCGCTTGGTGCTGCGTCCGAACAGCGCCGCGTATGTTTCGAGCGTCAGAGTGCGGGCGCCGAACGCGTTCAGGATCTCGGTCGGGAAGAAGAGGTTGCGCCAGACGGTCGGCCGCCCATCGTCTTTTCCGCCGGAGAGGAATGCCCGTTTGTTGCTTGCCACGCGCATGGCGGTGGATTTCTGGCGGGTCGGTTCGTACTGGACCGGGTCCGGATCGAGCTTGCCGCGGAGCTTGCTGTATTCCAGCGCGAGGACGGCCGCGCCGAGCGCGCCCATGACGTTGTGGAACTCGGGGATGATGATCTCGCACCCGGTGATCTCCTTCATGAAATACGCCACGGCGTGATTCGATGCCACGCCGCCCTGGAACAGGATCGGATGCGTCGGATCGTGGTGCATCAGCATCTGCCCGACGCCGTTCAGGATCGTGCGGGCCTGCGCGCGGCATGCGCCGGCGAGAAGGTCGCCCATCGGGATGCGGTTCTTGAATTTGTTGATGGAGGTGGCGGAGAGCACGGCGCAGACGGAGCTGAACTCGGTCTTCGCGTCGTAGTTCACTTTGTCTGCCATTTCCTCGACCGGGATGCCGAGCTTGGCGGCCACGCTGTCGAGGTAGCTGCCGGTGCCCGCGGCGCATACGCCGGACATCATGGAGACCCACATGCCCATCTTGTGGTTGAAGACCATGCACTTGCTGTCCTGCCCGCCGCAGTCGATGATCGCGTCCACGTTCGGGTAGTAGCGTTTCGCCCCGGCCACGTGGGCGGAGACTTCGCTGACCTGGAAATCGTACGGGATGAAGCGCTTCGTATCCTCCACGATCTGGCTGCCGGTCACGACCGTGCAGGCGATGTCCCCGGCGGTGATGCCGGAGTCAAGCGCGGCTTTCGCGACCTCGGAGGTCGTCTCGCATGTGATGTTTCCGGCGTTCAGTCCGGCTTCGGAGAAGAACGTCGCCAGGGTCTTCTTCAGTGCGCCCATGTTGCAGCGACCGCACGAAGTGCAGCGCCCTGTGCAGGAAAGCTGGCCGGAGTCGACGGGCTTCGTGCGCTGATAGGTCGTATGGACCACGCGTCCCTTGTCGGTGATGACCACCGCCTTGAACGTCGTGGACCCTATGTCTATCCCGAGGTAGTATTTCATGGAATGCTCCGTGTCAGTCGATTGATATAAAACTATCCAATATAATATACCATGTTATTACCACATTTTCAATCAAAAACGAAAACAAATGACAATTCCGCACCGTTTTTTAGGATTGCCGCATGCTGTGTGAAAGGCACAGGACGGGCGGGAGCGGGAGAACGTTCTGTTAATTGTGCTGCGGATAGGTCCTGCCGCCGAAGATGGCGGTGCCGATGCGGACGATGGTCGCGCCCTCGGCGATGGCTTCGCGGAAATCGCCGCTCATGCCCATGGAGAGTTCGGGCAGCTTGATGCCGAATTCACGTTCGAGCGCATCCCGGCGGGTGCGGAGGGCGGCGAACACGCGGTGGAGCGCGGCTTCGTCGGAGTCGAGCGGGGCCATGGTCATGAGGCCGCGGAGCGTGATGCCGGGGAGCGTGAGCGCGGCTTCCAGCGAGGCGCGGAGTTCGTCGTCCGAACGGAATCCGGTCTTGTTCTCCTCGCCGGAATTGACCTCGAACAGGATGTTGACGGTCTTCCCAAGCGAATCGGCAGCGGCGGAGATCTTCCGCACGAGCTTTTCGGAATCGACGGAATGGATCCAGCTTGCGAGCGCTGCAGCCTTCGCGGCTTTGTTCGACTGAAGCGAGCCGATGAGGTGCCATTCGATTTCGCCGGGCAGGGAGGGGACCTTCGAGGCGAGTTCCTGCACGCGGTTCTCGCCGAAACAGGTCTGGCCGCATGCGAATGCCTCGGCGACGTCTTCGGCAGGGAAGGTCTTGGAGACGGCGAGGAGACGGACGGAACCGGCGGGGCGTCCCGCGGCGGCTTCGGCTTCGGCGATCTGCGCCCGGACGGATTCGAGGTGGTCGCGAATGGTATTCATGTCAGAAATCGAACTCCATTTGGTCGGATTCGGGCTTCTTCTGCGCTTTGTCTTCTGGCTTCTCTGGCTCTTTTGCGGGGGAGGGCGCGGCGAACAAGTCGTCGGAGTCATCGTCGAACGCCGTTTCCGGCGCGATCTTGTCGATGTCGCGGAGAATGCTGTTCAAATCGAGCTTCGCGGCGAGCTCCCGGATGCGGCGGAAATCGGGCTGGCGGCGCACGAGCATGGCGTCGGACCAGCTTGCGCCCGCCGGAGGTTCGCGGAGCAGGCGGACCAGCGCCTGGTTCTTGCGGAGCTTTTCCGCGCCGTCGACGAGCTTGGCGCGGAGCGTTTCGCTGGCGACGGCGGCGGGGTTCGCGAGGATGGCGTCGATGGATCCGCATTCGGAAATGAGCTTGGCGGCCGTCTTCGGGCCCACGCCCTCGATGCCGGGGATGTTGTCCGCGGCATCGCCCACGAGCGCGAGATAGTCGATGATGCCGGACGGCGGCACGCCGAATTTCTTCAGCACGGCGGCTTCGTCGCGCAGCTCGAATCCGGCTCCCGTGTGGGACGGGATCAGCATGGCGACGCGGCTGTTGACGAGCTGGGCGAGGTCCTTGTCCGCCGAGACGATGCGGATTTCCCGCTCGGAAAACGCGTTCGCGAGCGCGGAGATCAGGTCGTCGGCCTCCCACGCCTGCTGCTGGAAGACCGGCCAGCCGAACGCGTCGATCAGGTCGCGGATGATCGGGACCTGTGCGTTGAGGTCGGGCGGCGCGGGCGGACGGTTCGCCTTGTAGTCCGGGGCGAGTTCGAGCCTGTGCGCGGGTTTCCCGAGGTCGAAGACGAACGCGCCGTCGAACGCGTCGGCGGGGTAGTCAGCGTTGAGCTTGAGCAGGAACTTCGCCATTGCGAAGACCGCGTTGGTCGGCGTGCCGTCGTGGGACGTGAGCACGCGGACCGCGAAGTAGCCGCGGAAGATCTGCGCGTAGGAGTCGATCAGGATGAGGGAGCGCATGGGGGAAAACGACGACGGGCGGACAGAGGATTGTTTGATGGGGAAACGAGGTTGCTTCCGGGGCAGGGGACCGGAAGATCGTGAAGTCTCCCGGTTTACCCCGGATTCGCAGTAAATTACTTGAGATTGACGATGGACTTGTCGTAGTCCGCGGGCGGGAAGTAGCCGAGCAGGGTCATGCAGGTTCCGGTGATGGAGCTGATGCCGAGGCCGCTGTTCAGCGTGGTGTCGTATTCGCCCTGGTATTCGGGGTCGAAGAGGATCGCCGGGACCGGGTTCAGCGAATGGCTGGTCTTGCGCTTCGGGTTGCCATTGGAATCGAGCTTCACGGAGCCGTCCTTGGCGTGTTCGTACATGTCGTCGGCGTTGCCGTGGTCGGCCGTGACGAGCATGATGCCGCCGGCGGCCTTCACGCTGTTGTAGATGCGCTCCAGGCAGATGTCGAGCGCGCCCATGGAGGTCTGGACGGCCTGGTAGACGCCGGTGTGGCCGACCATGTCGCCGTTCGGGAAGTTGAGGCGGATGAACTGGAATTCGTTGTTGTCGATGGCCTGGCAGACGCGGTCGGTGATGAGGGCGCACTGCATCCACGGGCGCTGTTCGAACGGCACGATGTCGGACGGGATCTCGATATAGGTCTCGAGCGTTTCGTCGAACTTGCCCGTGCGGTTGCCGTTGAAGAAGTAGGTCACGTGGCCGTATTTCTGCGTTTCACTGATGGCGAGCGACTTGATGCCGGTGGCGCAGAGGTATTCGCTGAGGGTGCGGTCGATCTCCGGCGGATTCACGAGGAAGTGGTTCGGCACGTGCAGGTCGCCGTCGTACTCCATCATGCCGGCGTAGTACACGTTCGGACGCGGGCCGCGGTCGAATTCGGCGAGCGTTTCGGCGTCGAACGTCTTGCTGATCTCAAGCGCGCGGTCGCCGCGGAAGTTGAAGAAGACCACGGCGTCGCCGTCGACGACCGGGCCGACCGGCGTGGCGCCGTCGTCGGAGATCACGAACGGCGGGAGGTCCTGGTCGATTGCGCCGGTCTCGGCGCGGAGCGTCTCGACTGCCTCATGGGCGGACTTGAAGTAGCGGCCCTTGCCGAGCACGTGCGTTTCCCAGCCCTTGCGGACCATGTCCCAGTTGGCGTTGTAGCGGTCCATGGTGATGACCATGCGGCCGCCGCCGGAAGCGATGCGGCAGTCCATGCCGTCGGTGTTGAACTCTTTCAGCCAGGCTTCGAACGGGTCGATGTAGTCGAGCGCGGAGGTCTCCGGCACGTCGCGGCCGTCGAGGAGCGCGTGGATGCGGATCTTCTTCACGCCTTCCTTCTTCGCCTGTTCGAGCATGCCCTTCAGGTGGTTGAGGTGGCTGTGGACGTTGCCGTCGGAGAAGAGGCCGATGAAGTGGAGGGTGCCGCCTTTCTTCGCCTGTTCGATGAGGGCTTTCCACGTGGCGCCCTCGAACATGCGGCCGCTTTCGATGGCGGCGGAAACGAGCTTCGCGCCCTGTTCGAACACACGGCCGCAGCCCATGGCGTTGTGGCCGACTTCGCTGTTGCCCATGTCGGCGTCGCTGGGGAGGCCGACCGCGGTGCCGTGCGCCTTCAGCGTGGTCATCGGGAGCGTGGCCATCATCTTGTGGAGGAACGGCGTGTTGGAGTCGAGGACGGCGTCGCCTTCCTTGTACTTGCCGATGCCGACGCCGTCCATGATGACGAGAACGACGGGGCCGCGACGGGTTTTGAACGATTCGTTTTTCTTCAGCGCTTCGAGCATGGGAAATCTCCTGGTGATGTGCCGCCGCGTCCGGAACGGGCGGGCAGGTTGTGTTTCGGATGAAAACGTTATAACCTATTAATATATCACGCGAGGCGGGCCGATGCAAGCGGGAAGGCGGAAACGGACGAAAAATGGCAAAAAAAAACGAAAGGGACTTGCATTTTCCGAAAAGGCATGTATCTTAAATGGATAAAATTTCGTTTTAATCCCCGAATATACAGGAATGAAACTCAATGGAAAAAGAAACTAAAACCGCGATCATGCAGAAATACGCCCGCCACGAGGGCGACGTCGGGTCCCCCGAGGTCCAGATTGCCGTGCTCAGCGGCAAGATCGCCGAACTCACCGACCACATGCGTTCCCACAAGAAGGACAACAGCTCCCGTTTCGGTCTCATGGCCATGGTCAACCGCCGCAAACGCCTGCTGAAGTACCTCTCCAAAGAGAACCACGAGCGCTATCTCTCCCTCGCCGCCGAGCTCGGCATCCGCGGCCAGAAGTGATCGCACACCGCTCTTTGAATCGAATCGCGCAAATGGTTGTGTTCCCGGCTTGAACCGGGGACGCGGCCATTTTGTGTATTACAGCTCTTTACATCTTAACCAGAATCCGTATTTGCCGCGTGCATAACCCCGCCGGTTTCCCGGCAGGAACGCGGCAGACACCCAATCCAAACCCGCCGACAGGAGCCCCGCTCACCTGCTCCGTTCGAACCTCAAGCGAAAACGAAGCGTCCGCGAGCCCTGAAACTGAATGGATGCACCTTTCTTTCGACGGCGGCCGGTGTGGAACGGACGTTATCAGCTCCCGACATGGACAAAATGATCCCGGTCCGGGCGCGGAGGCTGATACCGCGGTTCCACGCGGGCAACCGACCGTAAGTTCATAATCCATTCGGGGACATGCAGGCTCCTGAGGCAAAAACCACCTCAAGGAGGTACATCATCATGTTGGAGGAAATCTCCGTCAAGATCAACATCGGTCCGGGCCGCGACCTCACGCTGGCTGCCGGCAAGCTCGCACACCTCGCCAACGGTTCCTGCACGGTCCGTCAGGGCGACACCATCGTCTTCTCCGCCGCCTGTTCCGGCGAGGCCAAGAAGGGCCAGGACTTCTTCCCGCTGCAGGTCGACTACCGCGAGAAGTATTCCGCGGCCGGCAAGTTCCCCGGCGGCTACATCAAGCGCGAAGGCCGTCCCAGCGACAAGGAAATCCTGATCTGCCGCATGGCCGACCGCCCCATCCGCCCGCTCTTCCCGGAAGGCTTCTTCGATGAAGTCCAGGTCTGCGGCCTGCTGCTCTCCGCCGACGGCGTGAACGAGGGCGACGTGCTCTCCATGCTCGGCGCGTCCACCGCGCTCGTGCTCTCCGACCTGCCGTTCCAGGGCCCGATCGGCGCCGTCCGCGTCGGCTGCATCGACGGCGAGTTCATCGCGAACCCGACGATCCAGGAAATGGAAAAGAGCACGCTCGAGCTCGTGTACGCCGGTCTGCCGGACAAGGTCATCATGATCGAAGGCGAGGCGAAGGAATGCTCCGAGGACACGCTCGAAAAGGCGATGATCTTCGCCAACGAGATCGTGAAGAAGCAGTGCGAAGCCCAGCTCGAGCTCGCCGCCAAGGTCGGCCGCCCGAAGAAGGAGCCCACGCTCCACCTCGTCCCGGAAGACTTCAACGCCGCCATGATCGCGCTCATCTCCGACAAGATCGAGGCCGCGTGCCTCGTCCCCGGCAAGGAAGACCGCGAAAAGGGTCTCTCCGCCCTGAAGGAACTCTGCGCCGAACAGCTCAAGGAACAGTTCCTCGAAGCCTACGGCGAAGAGGATTTCAATTTCTACCTCGGCATGGCGTTCGACAAGTACGTCCGCGCCACCATCCGCAAGGCGATCCTTGAGAAGGGCTACCGTCCCGACGGCCGCGGCGTGACCCAGATCCGCCCGCTCTCCGCCGAAGTCGGCGTCCTCCCCGTCGTCCACGGCAGCGCGCTCTTCCAGCGCGGCGAGACCCAGGCGCTCGTGATCGCCACCCTCGGCGGCCCGAAGGACGCCCAGGAGTCCGACAAGATCTACGGCGGCACCAACGTCAAGAAATTCTATCTGCACTACAACTTCCCGAACTACAGCACGGGCGAAACCGGCCGCATCGCCGGCCCCGGCCGCCGCGAGATCGGACACGGCAACCTCGCCGAACGCTCCGTCGCGCAGGTCGTGCCGAAGGACTTCCCGTACACCGTCCGCTGCGTCTCCGAGATCATGGCGTCGAACGGCTCCACGTCCATGGCCTCCGTCTGCGGCGCCACGCTCGCCCTGATGGACGCCGGCGTGCCGATCAAGTCCCCGGTCGTGGGCATTTCCTGCGGCCTCGTGACCGACGACACCGGAAAGGAGCTCCTCCTCACCGACATCATCGGCGCGGAAGACCACTTCGGCGACATGGACTTCAAGGTCTGCGGCACCGAGGAAGGCATCACCGGATTCCAGCTCGACCTGAAGCTCCCCGGCATCCCGATCGCCACGCTCGCACGCGCCATGCAGCAGAACAAGGCCGCGCGCGCCGAGATCCACAAGGTCGTCCGCGACTGCATCGCCGCGCCGCGTCCCGAGGTCAGCCCGCGCGCTCCGCAGATGGAAGTCATC
>JAEEGG010017471.1_pt1 | contig 14741 bp, 10 predicted proteins | sample 9134161 | NCBI WGS metagenome assembly JAEEGG01 (sample SAMN16246543, study PRJNA631951) | gut metagenome | biome: gut microbiome; feature: rumen; material: CR-attached | host: Bos | place: Iran: Karaj | collected 2018-10
AATGTCTCGATCTTCTTGCCAGAGGCGTCGAAGGGGTCGAAGGCTTCCGACTCTTGTTGGTTGCCTATCGGAAGTCCTGCAGTATAGATGCCATCAGCCTCAGGCAGTGGAGAGAGCCGACGAATGATGTCGTCCCATGAGGCGATGCGCTCTTTGCCTTGACGCTCGCGCCACTGCTGAGCAACAGCCAGTCCATACTGCCAATAGGCGAGTTCGAAGGGGTGGTTGTAGGAGATGTCCTTGGTCATACATTCCTGCATGGCTGTACATCCCTTGAGGATATAGCGGTCTGAGTGCTGGTCGAAGGTGACATAGTCGGCCATAAACTCAGCAGTGGCCTCTACCTGTTCGCTGTATTCCTTGAGTGTCTCGACTGACGGATTGGCACGATACATTTCTTCTGCGAGGTAGATGTAGTGGGGCTGTTGCCAGATGAGGAACGAGCCCGTGTTCGAGGGTGCTTCACCTGCCCAAGGGTCGGTCATCTTCATCCAGCGCACACCCTTGAACCCTTGGCGCTGGGCAATCTGTCTGGCTACAGGATAAGCCGTCTCGTTATACCAGGCTAATATCTGCTGTACTGTTTCCGGATGATTCCAAAGAGCAAAGTCAGTGATGTGCCACCAAGTCATCTCAAGATGAGGGCGTCCGAACCAAGTGTTATAAGTCAGTCCGGATTCCTGTGGCGGCATATTGTTGGCGCAATTGATTTGCGTAAGATGTTGTGAGAGTACGACCCTGCGCTCCAGTTCTTTTGCACGTGGATCTGTACATCGGGAGAAATCGATAATGGCACCTTGTTTCCACCAGTGGTTCCAGTGCCGAAGGGTGGCCTTGTGATACTGATCGTATTCAAAACCTGTAGTATCTGCCTGATTCGGCTGGTGGGGAAGGTACTCAGCAGAGAAAGTCAGGATATCCTCATCGGTAGTGAGTTCGAAGTGGTGACGATCACATGCTTTGAATGTGGCTTCGCCTTCCCACAGGATGCGGACATAGTAGGTGGTGCTGTCAAGCGTGCGCTTAATCAGTGCAGAATGCTTGTCCTGAGCAATGATCGTGGAGTGGTGGCGTTTGGGTTTGGTCCAGTCATTCCCATCGTCGGCATGTTTCCCTGTAGGATAAGAAAACCGAAGTGCAACAGTGGCTCTGTGATCTCTTAACAGGTTACTAACGATTCTTGCATAGAGGGCATCCTTCGTAGGATGGACGCCAGTTGTAACCTCTACCTTCTCGCCATCGGCCGTGAACGATGATTCTATTTCTCCGTCCCAAAGCTTTTGTTCCTGGCGGATGGAAGAGAGGGCTTGAAGAGAAATAGCTTTTCCTGAAGTATCTTTCAGATCAAGTCCTATGGTGCCGAGGTTCAGCCGGTGGGGATTCACACGAAAGTACTCCGTCGCATCCTTGTGGCGACCGTCCTCTGCCTTCTTGTATTCCACAGCATAAACTTCCTGATGACCATGACCGAAGTCGAAGGCTTTCTCGCTTTCAGAGACCGTCAGGTAATTGGTGTTTTCGAACTTATGCCATCCCCAATCGGACATAGCGTTCAGGGGCACACCTGCCCCATAATCAAAAGGGAAGGACTGCAGACCTGTTACATCGACGGTGGCAGCAAAATGTCCGTTACCGACGGTGAGAGAGGCAAGGTCGTTGGCCTCGGTGATGATGGGGTTATTGCGATTAACAACAGCGTGACGGTCTATGGAGGCCGTCACGTTGTTTACATTATATCCTAATTTCTCAATTTCCAGGGAGGCCCAGATAAACGGCCCTACGCCCTTGGCATCGTTATCGCGGATCGGTTCTGACAGGTAGTATTGGTAACCTCCGTCTCGTCGTTTGTTCTCCTTTACGCTACCCTTAGGGTTGATCTTCTTCATGGCTGCTACCACTTGTGGCGTTGCAGCAGGACCGAGGCCTGCCACTTCACAACATTGGGTCAGTGAGATGGTTTTATCCTCGTTCACACGTATGAAGTTCTTGATGATACCCTGATAGGCTTTGATGCCTGCATCGCGGTATTTCGTGCCAAGGTAGCCTTTGTTGTATGCCTTCAAGAGCACGTAAGCAAACATAGAAGTACAGGTTGACTCGAGATAGTTGCCTTCACGCCCGGGAGAGTCCATCACCTGATACCAGGCGCCAGTTTCCTTATCCTGCCATTTGATGACGGCATCGAGATCCTTCTGCAACAGTTCGATGACTTCGCCACGACGGCTGTAGTCCTCGGGCAGAGCATCGAGCACCTCAATAAGGGCCATGGAGTACCAGCCCTGGGCACGGCCCCAACAGTGCTGTGAGAGACCAGTCTCATTGTCGCTCCAGAATGCGTCGCGTGTCTCGTCATAAGCATGACGGTTCAGACCTGTCTTGGGGTCGAAAGTGCGCTCGTAGGTGATCTTCAGTTGGTTGACGGCATCGTCGTAAATCTTGATGGCTTCTTTCGGCTTCAGTTGTGTTGAAGCAGTAAGGCATCGGAATGGCAGTCCCATGAAGATGCCGTCGAGCCATACCTGATAAGCATAGATGGCCTTGTGCCAGAATACCTTGTCGGCAATGGTGCGCGGCTGATTCTGCAGTTGCTTCATCATTGTATTGATGGCCAACTTGTTCTTGGGCTCTGGATAGAGGTTGTACATACGTGTCACAAAGTGGCCTGTGCGGATATTGTCGAGATTGTACTCTAGGATGTCATAACCACGGATGTCGCCTTTTTCGTTGATCATCGTATCTGTATACTCCTGGCAGTACTTGCGGATGTCCTCGCCGCCGTATGTAAGATAGGTGTCGAGCATGCCTTCGAGTTCGATACCCATCACGTAGCTCCATTTAGGCTTTTTGGAGAAGTCGAGCAGATAACTCTTGGGCACGCGCTGCATCTCAGAATAAGTGAGCCACTCGGAGTAGTGCTCATAGGGAGCCTTCTGCAGACTGAGCGAACCATTGATAAACAGGTTCTCAAACTGGACGTTACGGGTCTTGCCGCTCGAGAAGTTGCCGTCCTTCACACCATTAAACTTACAGTTCTTGACGGTGACATCGTAGACGTATGTATCTTCGTCGAGACCAATGATCTGAACACCATATTGCGACTTCTCACTGGTAACATTCTCCATATAGATGTTGCGAACGGTGGGGTAGTATCCACGACAGCAGATCTCATTGTGCTCGTAGTCGAGATTGATCTTCAGAACGCTCTCCTTGCATACGCCCACCTTGATGTTACGCATATTGATATTCTCGATAATGCCACCACGACAAGAGTTGGTCTTGATGCGGAGTACACGCTCCAGTTCGGGAGAGTCCATCACGCAGTCGTGGGCATAGACATTCTGACAACCGCCGGAGATTTCGGAGCCAACCACTACACCACCATGACCATTCTTCATCTCGCAGTTGCGGATGATGATGTTCTTCGAGGGCATGTTGCGCTCACGGCCGTCGCGGTTGCGCCCGCTCTTGATGGCAATGCAGTCGTCGCCAGTGTTGAAGAAGCAATCTTCGATAAGGACGCGATCGCAGCACTCAGGATCGCAGCCGTCACCATTGGGACCATCGTTGATCATCTTCACCCGGCGCACAGTGATATCGGTAGAGTGAAGGGGATGGATTACCCAAAAGGGGGAACGTAGGAGGGTGATATCCTCAAGCAGGATACCCTCGCATTTGTTAAAGCTGACGAGCTGAGGGCGCAGGCCGTCTTCGGCAGTGAAGATACGCTCGGGTGAGCGCTCACCTTTCTCATTATACATGGGAATCCCGTCTTCACCATTCTTCAGCAGACGGGCACGTGACCCACCGCGCTGGCTGATCATGCCTTCTTTCCATCCGAAGCGGGGATTGCCGTTCCAAGGCCACCATGTATCGTTAGAGCCGCCGCCATCGATGGTGCCCTTGCCTGTAACAGCAATGTCTTTTACACCGAAAGCATAGATGCATGGTGACAGATTGAAGCACTCCAAACCTTCCCATGAGGTCTCGACGATGGGATAGAGCTCGGGCTGGAAGGCAAACTCGAGGACAGCGCCCTCTTCGACGTGCAGGTTCACACCATCTTTGAGGGTGATAGCACCTGTGAGGAACGTCTGACCTGTCGGCACAACCACGCGACCGCCACCCTTCTTAGAGCATTGATCGATGGCCTTCTGAATGGCTTTCTGATTCTTCTCTGCCGTTGCATCGGGCTTGGCACCGAATTTCGTAATCACATAATCCTTATCCGCAAACTGTGGGACACGGATACTCTGCTCTATTTGCTTGTACTGAGCTTCATCCCATCCTTGGGCTGTTGCTAATGTCGGGCAAATCAGACACAGAAGTAACAATCTTAATAGTTTCTTCATATATGAATATTTAAAAATGTTTTAGTTCGTAGTTCACGATTTGCGTACAAAGATACACAAAAAATGTGATACTACGAACTAAAACAAAAGAAAAAACAACGTAAACGTTATCTTTTCAGAGCATCGAATAGTTTGTCAAGTGCTTCGTCGGCATTTTGGCTTTCATTGAGTAAAGTCACGAATTTGCTACCGATGATGGCACCGGCTGCATTGTTTTGGGCAGCTTCTAATGTCTGCTTGTTGCTGATGCCGAAACCGATCATACGAGGATTGCGCAGATGCATGTCGTTGATCCGCTTGAAATACGCCTGTTTCTCTTCATCGAACGATTTCTGTGTACCCGTGATGGCAGCCGAAGAAACCATATAGATGAAACCATCGGTGTTGTTGTCGATAAAGCGGATGCGCTCCTCGGATGTTTCTGGAGTAATCAGCATGATGATACGTAGGTCGTATTTATCGGCAATGGGTTTGACAACATCCTGATAGTCCTTGAAGGGCAGGTCGGGAATGATGGCTCCACTGACACCACTTTCCACGCAACTCTTGCAAAATGCTTCAATGCCATAATGCATGATGGGATTGAGATAACCCATCAGTACAAGCGGGATTTCTATTTCCTCTTTAATCTCCTGAAGTTGTGAGAAAAGCTTCTTCAGACTCATGCCGTTCTTGATGGCTCTTGTCGCAGCGCTCTGGATGACGGGACCGTCGGCAAGTGGATCGCTAAAAGGAATACCTACTTCAATCATGTCAATGCCTCGACGCTGCATGGTCTTGATGACTTCACCTGTATTCTCCAAGGTCGGGCAACCTGCACAGAAGTAGAGCGACAAGAGTTTCTTGTCCTGCTGATCTTTGAAAAGTTGATTGATCTTATTTGTCATATTGTGATTATTTTATTTTTTCGAGAAAAGTTCTGAGTTTATCTATGTCTTTGAATGCGGGTGAGACCTCGAAACGAGAATTGAGGTCGATGCCGATGCAGCTTGGGTGATGAAACGAATTGACAGATTCTGCGTCGTCCAAACCGATGCCTCCGCTTAATAAGAATGGTGTCTTGCCATGATAGGCGGTTAGCACAGACCAATCGAATTTCTGACCGTTTCCTCCAGCCATCTGTCCTTTGGTGTCAAAGAGGAAATAGTCAGCTATTCCTTCGTATTGTTCTGTCTGCATCAGGTCATCTACATGAGCAATGTTGAATGCCTTGATGGTTGTGTGATGCTTAAGAGCTTTCACATAATCAGGCGATTCCTGGCCATGAAGTTGAATGATATTGAGTTGATAGTCGGAGATATGTTGTCTGATGTCCTCGAGGGGAGCATCGACAAACACGCCAACTCTTTTCTGATGCTTAGGCAGATATGAAGGCACCTCGGCTACGAACCTCTTGCTCTGGGGCCAGAAGATCATGCCTATCCAATCGACACCTAATTTCTCTACATCGCGGATGTTCTGGGCATCACGCATGCCACATACCTTGACAATCATAGTTGGGCAATGAAGGCATTAAGTGCCAAACCAGGATCAGGCTGACTCATAAACGCTTCGCCCATCAGGAATCCATTATATCCGAGGGCTTTCAACTGCTTGACTGTTTCGGGGTCAGACAGTCCGCTTTCACTCACTTTTACACTGTCTTGGGGAAGTCGCCCAAACAGATCATAAGATTTAGTCACGTCAGTCTCGAATGAACCGAGGTTCCTGTTGTTAATGCCACACATGTCGGGACCAAGTTCGGCATATTCTGTCTCAGCCTCTGTGTGCATCTCCAACAAGACTTCCATTTGCAGATCATGCGCTTTGTTGATGAAGTTCAGGCATTCTTCTTTAGTCAGACAGGATGCAATAAGCAGGATTGCCGAGGCACCAAAAAGCTTGGCTTGATAAATCTGATATTCGTCAATAATGAAATTCTTGTATAAGATGGGGATGGATACTTTCGACAGTTTGGCACTCCTGATGTGTACGCTGCTACCTCCGAAAAAATGAGAATCTGTCAGAATGCTCAATGCACTTGCGCCATTCCTTTCATAACTGATAGGTATGATACTGGGGTTTGCATCCTTGTTGATCCATCCTTTAGAGGGGGATTTGCGCTTGAACTCTGCAATGATACCTGTTGTCGACTTCTTGAGAATCTGACTCATGGGTGCCATTTGAGACCCCTCGAGAATTTCTGTTCTTTCTACCAGAGTATCCAGTTTCAGCTCTTTCTTGTAATTCTCAACTTCCTGTTTCTTGAAAGCAACGATTTTTTCTAAGATGTCTGCCATAACATTAACTATTTAGTTCTACAAATTTCTTAAATGTAGCGAGGGCTCTGCCGCTGTCGATACTCTCGCGTGCAATACTGATGCACTCCTCAATATCTTTCTTCCCCCTTTCCAATACTTGAATGCCGAAGGCTGCATTTGCCAGAACGATGTTCTTCTGTGCAGGCAGTGCACGGTTCTCAAGTACAGAATCGAAGATCTGGGCGGCCTCTTCCTCCGTGGCTCCACCAACGAGTTCTTCGGGTTTGGCAATGTTGAAACCAAGGTCCTGTGGCTTGAAGACGCGTTCATAGTTGTTGGTGGTCACTTTAAAGTCGCCTGTCAGTGAGATCTCGTCATATCCATCGATAGAGTTGACGATACCATAGTCGATGCCGATCTTCTGATAGACATTGTTGTATAACCGCATCTGGTCGAGGTTGGCAACACCCAACAGCTGACAACTGGGCTGACTGGGATTGACAAGAGGACCTAACAGATTGAAGATGGTTGGGAACTGCAATGCCTTACGGATAGGTCCGACAAACTTCATGGCCTTAGCAAACAGTTGGGCATGGAGATAGACGATGCCGGCTTCATCGAGGCTGCGGTTGAGTTTGTCAATGTCGTCAGTAAACTTGATGCCGTGATGCTGGATGACGTTCGAAGCACCACTGACAGAGGTTGCAGCATAGTTGCCGTGCTTGGCAACTTTGTAGCCTGCGCCTGCAATCACAAAACAGGCTGTCGTTGAGATGTTGAAGGTGTTCTTGCGGTCTCCGCCTGTTCCTACGACATCGATATAACGGTCAGCCTGGAGGATGGCAGGAACTCCTGTCTCAAGGATACCGTCACGGAAACCGAGTAGTTCGTCGACTGTCACACCACGCATCTGCAACGCTGTGAGCAGTGCTGTAATTTGTTCGTTGGGGAATTCACTCTGTGTGATTCCAATCAGAATCTGTTTCATTTCCTCACGGGAGAGTTCCTCGTGGTTCAGCATTCTGTTGAGTATATCTTTCATTGACTGTGCCATTGTCGTATTCTTTTTAGCTTTAACTTCTTACTATTCACTCATCACTTTTCACATCTATAAGAACAGCCAGTTCTGTAGCATCTTCTTTCCATCAGGTGTCAGGACACTCTCAGGATGGAATTGGATACCTCTGATATTCAGGGTCTTGTGGCGGAGTGCCATAATCTGTCCTTCGTCGCTTTCTGCCGTGATTTCCAGACAATCAGGGAAGTCTTCTTTCGAGACTACCCATGAGTGATAACGTCCCATGGTGACGCGGCTTGAGAGTCCTGAAAAGATCTCGTCATTACCAAACTGTGTCCCTTCTGTAGCGATACCGTGAAATACTTCGGAAAGGTTCTCTAGTTTTCCGCCGAATACCTCGCCAATAGCCTGATGACCGAGGCAGACGCCCAGGATCGGCTTTTTGCCGGCATAAGTCCTGATCACATCGAGAAGCAGTCCAGCCTCAGAAGGAATGCCAGGTCCTGGCGACAAGATGATCTTCGAGAATGATTCCAGTTGCGGCAGTTCGAACTGGTCGTTTCTAAAGACGGTTACCTCTGCCCCCAGTTCTTTCACCAGATGACTCAAGTTATATGTAAACGAGTCATAGTTGTCGATTATTGCTATTTTCATATCCAAATAGTGTTAATTCTGTGTTGGTTTTACATTTTCTCTGCCATGAGGATAGCTCTACGTAGGGCACCGAGTTTGTTATTCACTTCCTGAAGTTCATATTCTTCATTGCTCTTTGCAACGATGCCGCCACCAGCCTGGAACCATAACTCGCCGTTTCGGCTGACAAAAGTACGGATGGTAATGGCTTGGTTGAGTGATCCGTCAAGTCCGATATATCCGATACATCCGCCATAGGCACCACGGTTATGGGGCTCATATTCGGAGATGAGCTGCATAGCTCTTACCTTTGGCGCACCCGAAAGGGTGCCTGCAGGGAAGGTGTCGATAAACGACTTGATAGGATCGGCGTGCTCGTCGAGTTCCCCGGAAACTCTCGAAACGAGGTGAATCACATGAGAATAATACTGAAGATCCTTATAGAAATCGACTTTGACATTGTGGCAGTTTCGTGACAAGTCGTTACGAGCCAGGTCAACCAGCATCACATGTTCTGCATTTTCTTTCGGATCGTTTCGCAGATATTCGGCTCCTTGACGGTCGGCATCAGCATCACCAGTACGCTTTGTGGTTCCTGCAATCGGGTCGATATAAGCTTTGCCTTTTTCGATGCGACAATGAGTCTCGGGTGAAGAACCGAAAATGCGGAAGCCTCCGAAATCGAAATAGAATAGGTAAGGTGAGGGATTGATGCTTCTTAACGCTCTGTAGAGTTTGAAGTCATCGCCTTCATATTTCTGGATGAAACGTCGTGAGAGGACAATCTGGAAGACATCGCCTCGCAGACAGTGCTGGATACCTCTGCGGATGTTGGCCTTATGCTCTTCATCTGTCAGTGTAGATGAAACTTCGCCAACAGGATGGAATCCGTATGCCTGGATATTTGATTTGTTCATCTGACGCATGATCTCATCCAGTTCCTGTGCTTCACCCAAGGTTATCATTGTCAGCTGACTATTGAAATGGTCGAACACGATAACAACCTTATATAATATATATAACAGATCAGGCGCATCATTCTTCTCCTGAGTCTCATCTTTCACATCGATATTCTCAAAATAGCGAACGGCATTGAAACTGGTATAACCATAGAGCCCGCAGAAGTTGGCGTGTTCTCCCTTGACCTTAATACTGTCGATCAGTGTATGGATAGCCTGATCTGCCTGATAGTCTTTGGTGATGTCATGATGCTCCGTCTTGCCATCAGGAAAGGTGATGGTGGCTTTCCCGTGTCCGATAGCAACACTGGCTATGGGATTGATACCGATAAACGAGCGTGAATTGTTGGCATCGTGATAATCGGAACTCTCCATAAGTGCACTTTGTGGATAAAGATCCCTGAGTCTCATGTAGACGCCTACTGGTGTATACAGGTCTGCCAGAATGGTCTTGCTGGTTGTTGTGTAATTAAAAGTTTCCATATTCTTTTGCCATTTCTTTGTTGTTCAGGTAAGTCTCTACATCCTTGTCGCCTCTTCCGCTGACCGTCAGTACTACTACGTCGTCGGGTTTGAATGTAAGTTTAGAAAGTGCTGCGATAGCATGGGCACTCTCGATGGCAGGGATAATTCCTTCCATCCGAGTGAGTTCATAGCCACCATAAATGGCCTCGTCGTCGTTGATGCTTAAAACCTGTGTGCGACCTTTCTTCGCCATGTTACAATGCATGGGACCGACACCAGGATAGTCAAGACCGGCAGAAATGGTGAAGGCTTCTTGAATCTGCCCGTTTTCATCCTGCATGACCAGCATTTTGGCTCCATGCAGGATTCCCGTTGTTCCCTTGTGGATCGTTGCAGCCGTGTGATTGGTTTCCCAACCATGTCCGCCAGCTTCTGCCAAGACGATCTTCACACGTAGGTCGTTCATATAGTGATAGATGGTACCGGCAGCGTTGCTTCCTCCTCCAATGCAGGCGATAAGGTAGTCGGGGTAGTCGCGTCCGATTTTCTCCTCAAGCTGCCATTTGATTTCCTCGGAGATGACGCTTTGCATACGGGCCACAAGATCGGGGTAGGGGTGTGGTCCCATCGTTGAACCTACGATATAGAAGGTGTCCTTGGGATGACAGCACCAATCGCGAATCGCTTCGCTGCAAGCGTCACTGAGGGTCATGTTACCAGTGCGAACAGGATGAACCTGAGCTCCCAGCATCTTCATGCGCTCAACATTGGTGTGTTGACGCTCTACATCGGTGGCACCCATGAATACTTCACACTTCATGTTCATCAGGGCACAGACCGTTGCTGTTGCAACACCATGCTGTCCTGCACCAGTCTCTGCGATAATGCGCGTCTTGCCCATCTTTTTTGCTAATAAGATCTGTCCGATGGTGTTGTTGATCTTGTGAGCTCCCGTGTGATTCAGGTCTTCACGCTTCAGATACAACTGACAACCATAACGCTCACTCATCCGTTTGGCAAAATAAAGAGGTGAGGGTCTGCCGACATAGTCTTTCAGGAGGGCATGGTACTCCTTTTTGAATTCTTCGCTCTCGATAATCGGCAGATATGCCTCTTGCAGGTCACTGACGCATTTATAGAGGATCTCTGGCACGTATGCACCTCCGAACTCTCCGTAAAAACCTCTTTCGTCAACTTGATAATTACTCATATAATTCTAATTTAATTAATGTATTTCAACTTTGATGACTTCCAAAAAAGGCCCGCCGCTGTCGCGACGAGCCTTATGTATTTTGGTATGATAACATATACGGCTATCAGCCTCGCGACGTTTTTAATCTCGAGTCCTGCCACCACCAAATGTTATACATACAATTCTTCATCTATTTAACAGCTATTTGTTCTGGCTGCAAAAGTATATATAATTTTTCTATCGTGCAAATTTTTTGCCGACTTTTTTGATAAATTGAAAGAAAAATCTTAATTTTGCCGACAAAATCTTAGTAAACAATGACTTTAAAAGACTTTTTATCACAAGGTGACCGTTTTGCTGCTCATGCAGGTTGCTTATTAAAAGAGGTACGTGAAGGCTATGCCCGTGCTGAGTTGTTTGTAACCCCAGATCACCTGAATGCAGGTGGCGTTTGCCAGGGTGGCGCCTTTTTTACTTTAGCAGATATTGCTTTGGCAGCTGTCATGAATAGTCGTGAACAGCTGACATTCGGTATTGAGAACAATATTGTGTTTCTGAAAAGTGCGAAAGTAGGGGATACTCTTATTGCAGAAGCAACAGAAGTGTTCAATCATCATAAGATTCCGTATGTCGATGTTCGTATTACAAATCAGCATGGTGAGCTGTGTTGTGTGGTAACAGGACTGGCATATAGAAAAGCCGCCAATTTGGAAATTGACGGCTTGGAGTAAAGTCTCTTCAGATTCTTACTGGATTTCCCAGCCAATCGCTGATGCACCAAGAACGGCTGCACTGGCACCGTCAAGTCCACTTACCAGGAACTGGGCCTTGCCTTTGAAGATTTTCAGAACGTGAGCATCATAAGCCTCACGGATGGGCTTCATGATCAGTTCGCCAGCCTTAACCATACCTCCGAAGAAGATGAAAGCTTCTGGGGATGAGAAAGCTGCAAAGTCGGCACAAGCTTCACCCAGCATCTTGCCAGTAAACTCATAAATCTCTTTTGCCAGTTCGTCGCCCTTGCCTGCAGCGATAGATACATCGAGTGAGGTGATCTTTTCGGGATCTAACTCACGGAGCAATGACGGACGCTCAGTCTTTGCCAGCATCTCACGGGCTGTGCGGGCTACACCTGTTGCAGAGCAGTAGCACTCCAAACAGCCGGTGCGACCACAACCGCACATGCGTCCTTCTTCACCACGAACCATTGTTACGTGCCCCAGCTCTCCAGCAAAACCATCATGTCCATAAAGCAGTTGACCGTTTACGACGATACCAGAACCTACACCTGTTCCAAGGGTAATGACGATGAAGTTCTTCATGCCTCTGGCTACTCCATAGACCATCTCGCCGATAGCAGCAGCGTTGGCGTCATTTGTCAGCGCCACAGGGATATTGTTCAGTCGCTCACTGAACAACTTGGCGAGGGGCACAACACCATCGTGAGCCCATGGCAGGTTTGGGGCAAATTCTATGGTGCCGTTGTAATAGTTCCCGTTGGGCGCACCGATACCCATGGCCTTGATTTTCTCAATGCCACCTACTTGGTCGATAATCACTTGCAGAGCATCTACACAGGCGTCGACATAGTCTTCTACCTTTTCATAGCCGCCCGTTTTGATAGCCGTTGTGGCCTTGATGTCGCCACGGGCATCTACGATGCCGAATACAGAGTTTGTTCCTCCTAAGTCTAAGCCGATTACATATGGCTTGATTGTTGGATTTTGCTGTTCCATACCTTATGTCTTTATTGTTTTTGTTGAATAATTCATTTTCAAGCTACAAAGATAAGAAAAAACTTTCGTTTGACCGCCGTTTTTACGGAAATTAACCATCTAAGCCTACATTTTTCCAAAAAATAGGGTGCAACTTTTGGTGGGGTCGGAAAAATGTAGTAACTTTGCCCCATATTTATGCAATAAGGTGTATGATGAATCGATTCCGGCTTCTTTTCGGCACTTTGGCATTGTTGTTGGCTGTGATTCTTCTGTCGTGTGGCGATTCGGCGAAAAGACACAGAGAACTACGGGCCAGTAGGGCTGACAGCATATTGTTCGACATCGGTGTTAATAAGGGCTACGACCACATGCGGGCACTCACTGACAGTTTCGAGATGGAGGGAGACCTCTCGCCTCTCGATGCCAACCGTTGGCGAGGTACCGCCTATTACCGTCAGGGACAGTACAATATGGCCGAGATTTGTTACCGGAAGGCTATGGAGTGTAAGGTAGAGAGCGAGGCCGACCAACAAAGCTACAACAAATGCGCGCGCCGCCTCTCGGAACTGTTGCTTATCAAGGGTGATTTTGAGGGCTCTCTACGTGTAGCCATCCCTGCTGTGAAAAAGATGGATGAGTCGGGTATTGGTTCTGACATCGACTACGCTATTCTGCTGAATAATATTGGCTGTTGTCAGTTGAATCTTGGACAGGACAAGGAGGCCAATGAGAGTTTCCTGACAGCACGTGAGCATTATGTCAACCGCTGGCAGAGCGATACTACCAGTCGTGGTTTCCAAGAGGCAGTCGTCGGCACGGTCTACACTAGTATGGCCTATATTAATACGCGTCGCTACGAAGAGTCTATCTATTGGATTGATCGGACTGAGATGCTATTGAACAAATATCGTGAAAGGTCTGATGCCCGTGTTGAGTACTTCGATGAGTATCAGGGGCGTATTGAGATTATGCGTGCGGTGGCTCAGCAGGGGCTTGGAAAGTCCGATGATGCTGCAAAAGCTTATAAAGCTTTCCTGAAGACCGACTATTCCCATACTGATGCTGGGCGTATCAATGCCAATGACTACCTTGTGGCAGCCCATCGTTATCAGGAGGCTGCAGATAATTATCGCTGTCTCGATAAGATGATGAAAGAGGCGGGACTTGGAGAATCGCTCGACAACATCCAACTTTATATGTTGCCCAAATATCTGGCCAATAAGGAGGCTGGACGTAGCGACTCTGCCCGTGTAGCTGCCCAGCGCATTCTTCTGAAACTTGACGAGGCCATCACAGGACAGAAAAACAGTACAACTGCCGAACTTGCCACCATTTACGATACTCAAGGTAAAGAGACTGAAATAGCACGTCAACAGGTGGAGATGTCGAAGCAGCGACTCTTTGCGTCGGCTGTGGCTATGATACTCGTCTTTGCCTTCTTTTTCATCTACACACTTCATAAGCGTAATGCCACTCACAAACTCGCTGTAGCCCACGAAAAACTACAGCATGCCTATGATAAGCTGGAAGAAACCACTACGGCAAAGGAGCGTATTGAGAGTGAACTCCGTATCGCCCGTGATATCCAGATGTCGATGGTGCCCAATGTGTCGCCTGATCGTGAAGGACTTGACCTCTATGCCACGATGACGCCCGCCAAAGAGGTTGGGGGCGACCTTTATGGTTATCTGCTGATAGGAGATGATTTATATTTCTGTGTCGGTGATGTTTCGGGCAAGGGTGTTCCGGCTTCCTTGTTCATGGCTCAGGCCACACGCCTTTTCCGTACGCTTGCTGCCCAGAATATGATGCCTTCTGAGATTGCTACCCGTATGAACGATGCGCTGACGGAGAATAACGAGCGCGGTATGTTTGTGACGATGTTCCTCGGACTTGTCAACCTTGATTCGGGCCGTCTTGACTTCTGTAATGCAGGTCATAATCCTCCTGTTATCTTTGACAGTGAACAGCAGGGCAAGTTCATCGATATGGAGTCGAATGCACCTATTGGCCTGTGGCCTGATCTCGATTATGTGGGTGAGACTATACAAAATATTAAAGGTAAACCGTTTTTCGTTTATACCGACGGACTCAACGAAGCAGAGAATCTCGGGCAGGAGCAGTTTGGTGATGAGCGTATGTTGGAGTTTCTCCATCATGCTCATTT
>JAEEGG010017474.1_pt1 | contig 14741 bp, 10 predicted proteins | sample 9134161 | NCBI WGS metagenome assembly JAEEGG01 (sample SAMN16246543, study PRJNA631951) | gut metagenome | biome: gut microbiome; feature: rumen; material: CR-attached | host: Bos | place: Iran: Karaj | collected 2018-10
ATACCTACGCCGACTACCTGCAACACCACCAGCGCTTAGCCATTCATGAGTATCCTATGGCATGGCTCACCAAGCTGATGGAGAAGCTGAAAGGCAATGATGACGTCAAGAAAGGTGAAGGTATAGACCCCAAGCACCTGACCAAGAAGGAGTACAACGTCGTACAAGCCATCAAGAAGAGCATGGACTGCTCGGTGGACAAGAAGACCAACGTCATCACCATCGTCGTGGAAGACCAAGACCCCGAGATAGCCGCCACCGTAGCCGACTCGGCACAACAGCACCTGCAGCGTGCCATCACCAACTACCGCACGAAGAAAGCCCGCGTAGATTTAGAGTACATGCAGCAGCTCTACGAAGAGGCCAACCAGCAATACGCCAAGGCACGCCAGAAGTACGCCTCGTTCGGCGATGCGAACAGCAAGATTGCCCTACAGTCGGTACAGGCCATCCTGGACGAACTGCAGAATGACATGCAGTTGAAGTACAACATCTACCAGCAGGTAGTGGAGCAGCTGCAGTTGGCAAAGGCAAAGGTACAGGAACGGACGCCGGCCTTCACCATCATCGAGGATGCCACCGTACCAGTCAAGCACAGCAGCCGCCCAAAGGTGGTAACACTCATCATCTGGATGATTCTCGGATTCCTTCTGCGCACGGGCATGCTGCTTTGGCAGAAACGCCGCCAGTTTGTCAATATATAACTCCTGACACACGCATTGAAAAGACATCCGTACATCCTCGCTACCGCTGTAGCCACGCTACTTGCTATTGTAGTGTGGCTATGCCTGCCTAAGGAGTACACGGCCGTCACAAAGGTCAGCGACGAATACAAGGAAACGGACTTGGCAATTGGCCTCAACTCCAAGAACGTCTTTATACGAGACATGATGGGTGCCAATTCCGGCATGAACGACATCATTGTATATTGTAAGGTTCTTAAAACAGAAGACTTTGCACGTACCATTTCCCACAAGCAAGTTCCGGGCAAAGGAATGACATACGGGGAGTACATCGGGGAAACGGACACCATTGAGACTATTCAAGACCACATCAACTATAATGTCAGTAGCCGAGAGGCCACATTAGCCATCAGCTTTACCGACAAAGACGCTGTGGTGGCTTCGCAGATGCTTGATAGCGTGACGGCCCATCTGCAGCAAATCGTGACAGACTATCGTCATGAGATGGCTGAAGCCGCCTTGCAGAATGCAAAGAATGAGATGGAGACTACCAGGCAGAAGTTTGAGCAAGCCCAATCTGCCTACGATGACTTTGTCGACTCCCACCTTAACACAAGCAGTCAAGAAGTGGAGCAACAAGAACGCGCCCTTGAAAACGAAGCGTCCTTGGCCTACAACAATTATGAGGAAGCCTCTACCCAGTATGCAAGACAGAAAGCGCTGAAGCAGCGCGCCTATCTGTCATTTGCTGTCATTACCGACAACAGTATACCTCAACATTACAGCAACTACTTTCTCAGTTACTTCTTGAGTTTCGTCCTGATAGCCTTGGCTCTCACTCATGGGGTGAAACTATATCAGAAACACAAGAAAGAACATCGGATGACCATTGAGTGGGGGGGATTATTCTCCCCTTGGAGTATTACCATGCTCATTTGGGGGGCGATCTTGGGCCTGTACTATCTGTTAGACACAGACCTCTACCCTATTACCAGCCAGTTCTACATCTGCTTTGTCCTTTGGCTACCCATCTTTGTTGTATGTTCTTTTGTTACTTACAATCTGCTGTCACCCAACTCCTCTAACCAAAGGAATACCTTTGATTTCAACAAATCCATCTTCACCTTCTTCTTTGTCATCTCACTTGTTATTACACCGCTATATGTCTACAGGATTCTCCAGATAGTCATGATGTTCAGTACGGACGACGTTATGAACAATATCCGCACACTGGCCATCTATGGAGAGGGGCAAGGATTCCTCAGCTATTCCAATGTTATCAACCAGTCTCTGTTCATCGTATCATTATGGGCCTATCCCAAGGTTCCCATGTGGCAGGTTGTCGTCCTGACCTTTGCCTGCATACTGAATTCATTGGCCATCATGGAGAAAGGAACCATCTTCCTTGTATTTATTTGCATCATGTTCGTTCTGTTTGAGAAGAAAGTCATCAAGATTCGTTCCATCATCGTTGCAGGCATCCTTCTTATCGGATTCTTCTATATCTTCAATCTGGCCAGAGCAGAAGAGGACAGCGATTACCAGAACAACGAAACGATTCTCGATTTCTTTACCATGTATGCCCTCTCGCCACCTGTGGCGTTCTGCCAGCTTCTTCCGGAAGTGATTCCCCAGTTCGGCACAAATACCTTTGAGATTATCTACTTGTTCTTAGATCGCTTCGGTGTCAACGACATCATTGTCAAAAGTAAACTGCAGGAATTCGTATGGGTTCCTGTCAGCACCAATGTCTATACCATCTTCCAGCCATTCTATCTTGACTTTGGCTACAAAGGCGTCGCCTTCTTCTCGATGGTTTACGGCATTGTGTCGGGATGGCTCTACCGCCTGTTCCGCAACGGGAACAGCATTGGCTGTTGCATCTATACTTTTATCGTCGAAGTACTTATACTGCAATTCTATCAGGAAAACATCTTCCTCAGTATGGTAACCGTCTTCCAGTTCGTATTCTTCGTCACCTTATTCACACAAAACAAGATAAGGTTCTCCCTATGTCAGAAAGCCACATAAACAGCAAGCGTTCTTCACTCTTACAGAAGAACATCCTGGCCTCCTTTATCATCAAAGGATGGTCGGCAGTCATCGTCTTACTGATGGTTCCTGCCACCTTGCATTGTCTGGGAGAGTACAAGAACGGCATCTGGCTGACCATCAGCAGCTTGCTGCTATGGATTGACAACATGGATATTGGACTGGGCAACGGGCTCAGAAACAAGATAGCAGAGTATATGGCACATGGGGAGCGTGAGCGCACTCGTTCCCTCGTCTCCTCGACCTTTGCCATGCTTAGCTGCATCATCATTCCCGTCATGCTCGTGCTGTTGCTGTTGATAGCTGTGGGCGACCCTTATCAGGTGTTCAATGCAGCACCGACAAAGGTACCCCATCTGGACCAGGTTCTCATGGTGACGGTCATACTCGTATGTACATCGTTTGTATTCAAGCTGATTGGCAACTTCTATATGGGCCTCCAGCTTCCGGCCGTGAGTAATCTGCTGATAGCCTTGGGACAGACGCTGGCACTGATTGGTACCTATATTGTGCTGTGGTCAGGAAGCCATTCACTCATGCTTATCGCCTTGGTCAACACGGTATCTCCCCTACTCGTCTACCTGTTGGCTTATCCATATACCTTTTTCTATAAATACCCTCAGCTGCGTCCCTCCTTCCGTCTCATCGACTTCAAGGAGGCAAAGGCGGTCATCAACATGGGAGTGCAGTTCTTTATCATGCAGATATCCAGTGTTGTTCTGTTTATGACTTCCAACATCTTGATATCCAATCTATTCTCTCCAGAGATGGTTACTCCTTATCAGATTACCTACCGCTATTTCAGCATCCTGCTGGTCGTCTTCACCGTCATCTGCATGCCTTTCTGGAATGCTACGACCGATGCATATCAGCGAAACGATATGGAATGGATACGTCAGGCTGCCAGTAAACTGCGCCTGATGACGATTGGTATTTTACTATGCCTCATCGTGATGGTCGCTCTTTCCGACATCGTCTATGCCATCTGGATAGACCGTCAGACAGTCATCGACATCAGAATGAGCATCGTGATGGCAGCCTATATCTTCATTCTCATCTACAGTATGCGCTACAGCTACTTCATCAATGGCATAGGGACGCTGCGCCTGCAGCTCATCTTCACCGCCACAGCAGCCATTGTCTTCATACCGCTGGCCTATTTAGCAACCTGGTGGACTCACGATATTATCTGGTTTATGGTCGTCATGTGCCTGGTCAATATCCCAGGCCTCATCGTCAACCGCATCCAGTTCTACAAACTCATTAACGGCAAGGCAAAAGGAATATGGAACAAATAAAAGTGAAAGACATAGCCATCCTGATGGCAACCTATAACGGAGAGAAATACCTTAGCGAACAGATTGACTCATTCCTCTCACAGACCAGCCACCAGTGGCATCTGTTTGTCCACGACGACGGTTCGACTGACGGCACCATAGTCATCTTAAATGATTATGTCTCGAAATACCCGGAGCAGATTACCCTGCTTGACTATCCCCCGCAAGGCGGTGCCCTGCAGAACTTCATGAGCCTGTTGGAAAAGGTAGAAGCTGACTACTATATGTTCTCAGACCAGGACGACGTGTGGCATCCAACCAAGGTCGAACTATCGTATCAAGCTATGAAGGAGCAGGAAGCCCTACATCCCGACAAGCCCATCATCGTACACTCTGACGTAAGGGTTGTAGACGGTAATCTCAAACTGCTGCATCCCTCCTACCGGGAATATGGCCACATCTATCCAGAGTCCGTGAAGGACTTTAAGAGCTGTGTCATCAACATCACCTTAGGATGTGCCATGCTGTTCAACAGGAAGGCGAGGGAAATCTCTTTGGACCGCCCATGGAAGCATGCCCTGATGCACGACGGATGGGTGACAACGCGCACGTTTGCAGAAAACGGTATTGTCTATGCAATGCCAGAGGCACTTCTGGAATACAGGAATCATGGCGACAACACTGTAGGGGCGACGGACGGTTCACGCTTTACGATAGGGTATAGAATCAGCCATTTCGGACAGATGCTACGGCTTAACATCAAGCAGTACCGCATGCTCCGCAGTGCAGGATACGGTTCAATCTTCACCTATTACTATCATAAGTTCCTGCTGCATATCCATTAACATGATGATTATCGAGCAACGATGAACCTATATATCAACGGAAGATTCCTGACTCAGCCCATGACGGGTGTCGAACGCTACGCCTACAATATCTGTAAGGCGATGGCCAGACTCCACCGGCCTTTTACCATCGTCTGTCCGAAAGCACCCATTCATCAGGACTACGACGTGAGCGACCTACATATCGTTCACTATGGCATCGGCAACTCTCACTTCTGGGAGCAGTGTGTCCTTCCGTTTTTCTTCATCGGCAAGAAGGACTATCTCGTACTCAGTTTCACGGGCTTAGGCTCTGTACTGATACGTCATAAAATCATGACCATCCACGATCTGGCTTTTTTGAAGAATCCCTCGTGGTATTCGCGAGCCTACTATTGGTATTACAGGTTCATGACCCCCTTGGCGGTGAAGACATCACAGCATATCCTGACGGTCAGTGAATTCTCGAAAAGCGAGATACTCCGCTTCTATCCTTTCCTGAAGCGCGAACGTATCAGCGTGGTCTATAATGCCATCGACAGCCAGCTGTTCAGGCCCCTTGCTGATGTCCCTTGGCCCGAAGAACGTTTTGTGCTATGTGTCTCGTCCATCGACCCGAGAAAGAACTTTGCGCGTCTGATAGAAGCCTGTCAGGGTCTGACAGCTGCCAAACTCTATATCGTAGGCAACTACAACCGCGTATTCAGCGAACAAGAGCAGTTGACAAGCACTTCTGAGCATATTCACTTCTTGGGGAGAGTCAGCGACCAAGAACTTGTCAAGCTCTACAACCAGGCCGCCTGCTTCATCTTCCCGTCGTTATACGAGGGATTCGGACTGCCTCCACTTGAGGCGATGGCGTGCGGATGTCCGGTACTGGTCTCCGACATTCCCGTAGAACGTGAGATTTGTGGTGATGCTGCGCAGTATTTCAATCCTCTTGAACCGAATGACATGCTACGCATCATCACGAAATACCTTACTGATGCTGACGATATCAAAGAAACAATGCGACAGAAAGGCTGGCAGAACCTCAAAAAGTACTCCTGGGAGAAGTCAGCCGAGAAAATTCTGAAAATAATTCAAGAAATATCTGCATGCTGATACAATTTATGGCCCAATATGGCGTTATAGTAATATAAAGGACTATCGGAAAAACTATTTATGAACAAAACTCTACTCCACATTACGAAATACTATTATCCTGTAGAGGGAGGCATCGAGACCGTCACGAAATACATGGCAGAAGGCTTGAAGTCCTACAATACCTATGTCATCTGTTTCAGTCAAGACGGTATCACCCGTATGGACACCATCAACGGGGTAAAGGTTTACCGCATAGCCCCTTCCATCAAGATCTCCAGTCAGGACATAGCGTTTTCCTACTACAGCTACCTTAAGAAGATCATTTACGAGATACAGCCCGACATGATCATCCTGCACTGTCCCAACCCCTTCCTCTACCCCATTACAGCCAAGCTGAAGCCCAAAAACACGAAACTCGTGCTGTTGTGGCACTCCGATATCCTGGGTAAGGGAATCCTGTATCACCTCATCAACAGGTTTGAGAAGAAGATTCTCAAGGAAGCCGACTTGATACTGGCCACCAGCCCCAACTACATTCATCCGAGCAGTCCCATCTACAAATATCAGGAAAAGACAAGAGTGGTGCCCAACGGCATTATTGCCAAAGACTTCAGGCTTCTCAAGAAAGACCAGTCGACGATTAACTATATCAAGAAGAAGTACGGCAAGAAGAGGATTATCTTCTTCGTGGGCCGTCATGCTACCTACAAGGGCATCAACTACCTGATAGAAGCTGAGAAGTATATCAAGTCGGATTGCGTCATACTCATTGGAGGCAGAGGCCCTGAAACTGAAGCGATGAAAGAGTTGGCCCAGTCGGACAGAATCAAGTTCATCGGCAAGATTTCCAACGAGGACCTGCATTGCTACTACTACGCCTCCGACATCTTTGGCTTTACGTCCTGCACCAAGCAGGAAGCCTTCGGCATTGCGCTGGCCGAAGCCATGTACTGCGGATGTGTGCCTGTGACGTTCACCATTGAGGGCTCGGGCGTCAACTGGGTTTCTGTCAAAGGTGAAACTGGCGAGGAAGTTGCTTTAGGCGATGTGAAAGCATACGCCGAGGCTATCGACCGGCTGTTAACCGACAAAAACCTGCATCAGCAATATGCCGAGGCTGGCCATGACCGAATTGTGAATATGTTCACCAGTGAGCAGTCCAACGCTCAGGCTGACGCCATCTTCAAGGAATTCCTTGCCGGATAATCAACGACCGAAATAGTCACTCCATATCATCCAGTCGGACAGCGTCTGGACTTTTTCCGTCACCGAGTTCTTGTAGTCCGGATTGAGCAACGTATGGCCGAAGCCGCGCCAGGCCTTTCTGATGCCATACATATCCAACAGCGTCGTATAGACATCCAACTGGTTACAGGGTCCCGTCCACACTTGCGACTTGCTGAATCCACCATTGATGATGTACAGCGGCAGCTGATTGCTCACACTGCTCTCATCCATCTGAAGCAATGAGGGATGGGCGTGATGGTCGGCTGTGATGACGATGATGCTGTTATCATAGACGCCATGCTGCTTGAGGGCATTGATGTACTTCTCAATCTGCATATCGAAATAGTGGCAATCAATGAGGTAGTTCCGGTACTCGGGAGTCAGCGTCTCGTCGGTCAGCGTAAAGTCGTGCTCTACGCACTTGTCGTATGGGTTATGCATCGACATGGTGAGGATGAGCGAGAAGAAGGGACTTTGCGTCTGGCAGTCCACCCGTGAGGCCATCTGGAAAATCTGCTCGTCGGTCAAATCCTTGTTACCCTGCAAGGCAGCACCAGCGTCGAACTTGGAATACAGCCGCTCGATACCATAGATTTCGCACATGGCATCCTGCTCCCAGAACGTGGGGGACGTGGGTACGATGGCATGCGAATGGCTGATGAGGTGCTGTGCCTTCAGCACTTTTGGAAGGCCAGGCACCGTCTTTCCCTTCATCACATTCACCGTAATCTCCGACTTCAACGGCAGTACACCCGTCATATAGATAAACTGACCGTCGGACGACTCTCCGATGTTGATGTTGGGTTGAACCTGCCCGTTGTAGTACACGGTGCTGTCACGTTTCAGCCTGTTCAGAAACGGCGTAATCTCCTTGCCGTCAACTTTCAAGTCGGAGGTCAGCGACAGGTAAGACTCCACAATGATGAATATCAGGTTGGGCTTGGCGGTTCCTATGGTCGAAGCCGTAGTCCTTTCGGAATAGTCGGTGTAGGCCTGCTCTATTTCCGCTACCTGCGCCTCATCCAGCACCATGTTCCTACGGAAGAAGTCCTCATGGCAGACAATGGCTCTTCGCACAAATCCGCTGCGGAACAGCATATTGTTGGGGGCCTGGTTGAACTGCACCCGAATGGGAGAGAATCTGGTGTAAGATACCTCGAACGAGGGGTCACGGAACAGCCATAGTACGACAATGAACGCCGCAATGACCGTCAGCAACACGCCCCATACAAGCCCTAAGGTCCTCAGATACCGGACTTTCAGTGCCTTTCGGTCGAAGCGGCAGTACAACCACCCGAAAAGCAAAGCCAGCAGCACATAACACAAGTCAACAGCCCTGAAACCGGCCATGATGCTCTGTATCACTTCACCGTCGTTCAGATTCCCAACCTGCGTGAGTGCCAGATTAGGAAGATAGTGGGCAAAGAACCTGGAATACAGCACGTTGCAGAACGACAGCAGCATCGTACATACAAACGTGAACAGCAGGCTCTGCTTCACCCTCCCTACAAGAATCAACATTCCCAACAGGAAGAAGAACGACACGTCTAACAGACATGCCAGCACATTGCTCATCAGCGCATCCAACTTGAACGGATACTCAAACTCCACCGTCAAAGCCAACTGATAATGCATGAAGAGCAGATTGACTATTGACAAGCCAAACAGCAGGAGGAATCGTACATTCAATGACTTCCGAAGGCATTCCGGCCAACGCGGCAAAAGGATTCGTTCCATATTTATCCGTATAACGTGATATAGGATTACAGCTGCAAAGGTACTATATTTTTCTATAACCTGCAACTATTGAACAAAAAAAGCAGCAGCGGAATGCAATATTTTCGACACTCGTCGGTTATATATATAAATAAGAACGATTATATGACGATATATCTACTCGGAGCATTCTTATTAAGCACTATATGCGGGTTTGTCTTCACGCCCGTCATTCTTGATTTCTGCAAGCGGAAAAAGCTATACGACATACCCAACGAGCGAAAGGTACACAAGAAAGCCATACCCCGACTGGGCGGCATCTCGTTCTTCCCCAGCATGATGACGGCTTTTATAGTACTCCTGTTCTTCCTCTCCAATACCCAGCAGCAACAAATCGAGGTGAATATATGGAGTGCCAGTTTCCTGATGGGCACCGCCGTCATTTATGTTGTGGGCATCGTCGACGACCTGATAGGACTGAACGCCAGGACGAAATTCACGGCCCAGTTGCTAACGGCATGCCTGCTGCCACTTTCCGGCTTGTACGTCAACAATCTGTACGGGCTTTTCGGCATTCACGAAATACCGTACCTTGTCGGTATCCCGCTGACCGTTTTTCTCATCGTCTTCATCGACAACGCCATCAACCTCATTGACGGTATCGACGGCTTGGCATCGGGTCTCTCATTGATAGCCCTGACGGGATTCCTCGTCTATTTCATCCATTACGACGTATTCATGCATTCCTACAGCATACTTGTCTGCGGAATGATTGGTGCGCTGGTAGCTTTCATGTACTTCAATCTCTTTGGAAAGACGGAGCGCAATAACAAGATATTCATGGGCGACTCCGGCAGCCTCACCTTAGGATTCGCATTGGGTTTCCTCGCCATGAAATGTGCTATGGACAACACGCTGATATGGCCCACCCGCCCGGAAGCTATCATCGTGCCGATGTCGCTGCTATTTGTTCCCTCGGCCGATGTTGTCAGAGTGACGTTGCACCGCCTGTTTCATCACCGTCCCATATTCGACGCCGACAAGAACCATATCCACCACAAGCTGCTACGGCTGGGTATGACGCAACATCAGGCGCTCATCTTCATCATTGCGCTGGCATTATTCTACGACGGCATGAACTACGTGCTGCTGTCCTACCTGTCTTCAACATGGATTCTGATCATTGATGTGCTGCTCTACTGCTTTATCAATATGTGTATCAACCAGTTCACCAACAGCCACTACATGAAGCGCACCATCGACTGCATCGTGGCGTTTTTCTGCCTCATCATCTTTTCACCGCTCATACTCCTCTGCTACCTGCTCATCAAGCTTGGCGGAGGCTCTGCCATCTATAAGCAGACGCGCATCGGACTGGGTGGCAAGCCATTCCACATCTACAAGTTCCGCAGCATGGTGGAAGACGCAGAAAAGGAAGGGGAGGCACTCTTCCAGCACGAGAACGAAACCAGGATGACCAAGACCGGGCGCTTCCTGCGCAAGCACCATTTAGACGAACTGCCCCAGCTGTGGAACGTCTTTGTCGGAGACATGTCGTTCGTAGGCTACCGCCCAGAGCGTCCCTACTACATCAAACAGATTATGGAGAAGGACAGCCGCTATGAGCTGCTTTATCAGATACGCCCAGGCGTCACCTCCTACGCTACATTATATAACGGTTACACAGATACTATCGAGAAAATGCTGAAACGACTGGAACTCGACCTTTACTACCTGGAGCACCAGACGCTGTGGATGGACACCAAGATTCTGCTGAAGACCTTCTTAAGCATCGTTTCCGGGCGCGTCTTTCTGTTTACCTCCTGCCTACTGCTTTCGCCCATAGCCAATGCGCAAACCACCATCAACTATCAGCTGACGGCAGAGACGGCAGTGGGAACGGGCGACTATACCGCTTACCAGTTAGCCACCAACCGCCACCACGTGCTGGGTACCCGCTCCAACACAGCCTATCTGCGAGGTGCGGTGGATGTGGAACATGCGTTCACGGAGAATCTGCGCCTGTCAGGCGCTGTCGATGCCATAGCCTCCGTACATGCCGACCATAAGGCTTACTTGCAGCAGTGCTATGCCAACCTGTCGTACCAGTCGTTCTTCATCGAGGCTGGCAGCCGGGAAGAGGATCCCGTATTGCGTGATCCGCTCCTTTCGTCGGGCGCGTTTATCAAAGGCAACAACGCCAAGCCTGTTCCGCAGATTCACTTCGGCACTCATGAATTCTGGACAGTACCTTATACCAAGGACTGGCTTCAGATACACTTCGACTTCGGCTATGGCAAGTTCATGGACAGCGGCTATCGCAAAGACGTATTCCTCCAGGAAGAAGGCCCCAACCGGCAATTCCCCATCGGCACCGATGCCTACTACCACCAGAAGCACCTCTATCTGCGCAGCAATCCCACCAAGCGCCTGTTCGTAACCGTCGGCATAGAGCATGCAGTACAGTTCTGCGGCACTAAAAACAGCTACGAAGACGGAGTGGTGACTACCAAGGAGAAGCCCGCGAGCCTAAAGGCTTTCTGGGACGTCATACTGCCTGTCGGCGACAGCGACTACTTCGACAAAGATGCCATAGAAGACTGGGTTTACGGCAATCACATTGGCTCCATGACAGTCCAGATAGGCTGGAACATCGACGAGCACCACCAGTTGCTTGCCTATCTGGACAACCCCTTTGAAGACGGCTCCGGCGTACGCAAAAGCAACGGTATCGACGGACTATGGGGAGTACAGTACACCAACAAGTCAACAGGCATACAACACGTCCGCGGCACCGTAGTGGAGTATTTCCAGACCACCAACCAATCAGGCCCCCTACATTGGGACAGCGGCGACTATCCTGAACCCGTCCGCAGCCAAATAACCGACTTGGTGACGGGCAACGATAACTATTACAACCACAACTACTACGGCAGCTACTCCCACTATGGCATGACCTTCGGCAACGCCCTCGTCACCTCACCTATTTATAATGAGGACGGCTGCCCTGAGTTCCGCGACAACCGTGTCAAGGCTTGGCACGTAGGCGTGAACGGCGACATTACCAACCGACTCTCCTACCTCGTCAAAGGTTCCTACCGCGAGGGATGGGGTACCTATCATGCACCGCTGTCAACCAAGCACCATTCCTTCGACGCCATGCTGCAAGGAAACTACACCACCGGCCCCTGGCAGTTCAGCGCTGCCTACGCCTTCGACAAGGGAAACATCTACGGCGACTGTTCAACGTTCAACCTAAAAATCGGCTATTATGGCAAAATTCTCTAAATACCTCTCACCTATTACCTATTACCTCTTACCTCTCACCTTCCTCCTCCTTTCCTGTCAGGAAGGCCGCGAGGCAGGCGACCTCTTCGGAATGTGGCGCTTGAAAGGTTCCGACACCCACTACCTGAGTTTCTCGGGTACCATTGTCGGGGTGAAGGATACCTCCAAAGGTGAAGTGTTCGGTAACTTCCAGCATACGGGTGACAGTCTCTTCATACAATGCTATTCCATTTACGGCGATCCTGCCGATACTACCATCGTCGAACAGTCTTACGGCTTCAAGCCCATCAACGACATACGCCTGAAAATCGACGTGCTCGACAGCGACGATCTGGTACTCAGCAAGGGCGACCAAATATGGACATTTTATAAGTATTAGGGATTTTCCCCCCTCGGTTTAGGGAAAATCCCTTGCATAGCTCGTATTTTTGTTGTTTCTTTGCATCGTGAAATAGAAACAACATGTCAAACTGATTAAATACTTACGACTATGCAGAAAATGATAATCGCACTGGTAACGATGCTGACCATGACCGTGTCGGCAAGTGCAATGAGCTACGAGCAGGCCCGCAACGAGGCCCTGTTCCTGACCGACAAGATGGCTTACGAGCTGAACCTGACGGATGCCCAGTACGAGGCTGCCTACGAGATAAACCTCGACTACCTGATGGGAGTGACAAGCTACGACGACGTGTTCGGTGTCTATTGGGAGCGCCGCAACCTCGACCTGAGCTACATCCTCTACAGCTGGCAGTGGGAAGCCTTCCGTGCTGCTACCTACTTCTACCGTCCGCTTTACTGGGAAGCTGGCTACTGGCACTTCGGCATCTACGCCCGCTATCCCCACCGTGACTACTTCTACTTCGGACGTCCCCACTTCTATGCTACCTACCGCGGTGGCCACAGCTGGCACCTGAACGGTGGCCGCAGCTACTATCACGGACGCGACAGCCACTTCCGTCCTTCACTGCCCTCAGGCCGTCAGCATTTCGGAATGCGCAACAGCTACGACCGCGGCGACTTCAGAGGTTCGCATCGTGGCAGTTCAACCCGCGTCACAGGACGTCAGAACGACAACCGCTCGTTCGGCTCCGGCAGCCGCAGCATGGGACGTGACAACAACCGCAGCACGGGCAGCGGCCGCTTCGGCAACGGAGACATGCAGCGCGGCAACAGCAACATTCAGCGCGGCAGTAGCGAAATGCAGCGCGGAAGCAGCGAGATGCAGCGCAGCAGCGGCAACTTCCAGCGTGGCAGTAGCAGCGAAATGCAGCGCAGCAGTGGCAGCAGCAACGTCCAGCGTGGCAGCAGCGAAATGCAGCGCAATGGCGGCAGCTTCGGATCGAGCAGCAGACCTACACGCTCATTCGGTAGCCCCAGCAGCAGTTCGTCGAGAAGTTCAGGAAGCCACTCAGTCGGCAGTAGCATGAGCCGCCCGTCAGGCGCAAGCCATTCTTCGGGCAGCATGGGAAGCCGTCCTTCAGGTGGTGGCAGCCGCTCATCCGGCGGTGGAAGCAGCCACGGCCACTTCGGCGGTCGCCGCTAAAGTTCCAGGATGCGCACCTCACAGTTAGTCATGCGCTCCACATCACGCATTTGCTTGCCGTAGTACACAGCTTGTATCGCCTTGTTGACGATGCCGTGTCCTACGGCAAGCACTATTTTTCCCTCATAGCGGGTACGCACGTAGTCTAAGAATCGACCTGCACGGGCCAGCAAATCGCCAAGCGTCTCAATGTCGTCGGGCCACACCTCTCCCTTCAAGTCCGGGATATAGCGGCCCGTGAACGATCCCCAGTCGCGTTCGCGCAGCAGCGGGGTAGTGTCAATCGGCTGCTCAGGACCGGCCAGGATACGTGCCGTATCAATGGCCCGCTTCAGGTCACTGGCCACGTAAGCGTCAAAATGGATACCCGCCAACCGCTCGCGCAGCTGCTCAGCCTGCCCTACCCCAACGTCGTTAAGCTGTCCCTGCGTCTGCCCCTGCATCAGCTGCCGGGCATTATCTACAGTCTCGCCATGACGGGTCAAATACAAAGTCGTCTTCATCTTGGCGGCAAAGGTAAGGATTTATCCATAATTCGCCAAACTTATTCAAGGGAAAATGACTTTGACCCCTGCCTCCGATAGCTGGACAGGGCACTATTCGCCGTATATCTCCGTGAGCTTGGCGTGCAACTCTTCGCCACTGAGGTCGCGCCCATCATCGACTGCCCGTCCACGAAGACCCAGGCATTCGGTAGCGGCTTACCTTCTTTATCCAGGACATAACCCTCCACATAGCGTCGTGTCTGCATCACCTCTGGATGTTCACGCACATAGGCTTCGAATAGGCTGTCCTTTCGGCTCACGTTGCCTGTCTCGACTGCTTCTGCCAGTTCGTTGGTAAACTTCACGAGCACGTTCTTCTCACGATGTGATTTCGCTCGTCTGCCATCAATGAAGAACTCCCACTTGGTACCGTCCAGCATAAAGATTTCCCTGTCTTCTGCAGCACCAACAGCAGTCCTCCAGATTGCCCTTAGCTTCTGAACCTGCTCAGGGGTAACGCTGAGCGAGTAGGTCTTGACGTCAGGAGCCTCATAATT
>JAEEGG010017476.1_pt1 | contig 14740 bp, 11 predicted proteins | sample 9134161 | NCBI WGS metagenome assembly JAEEGG01 (sample SAMN16246543, study PRJNA631951) | gut metagenome | biome: gut microbiome; feature: rumen; material: CR-attached | host: Bos | place: Iran: Karaj | collected 2018-10
TATTAGGACTCTTGGTGTCATCTGAGGGCTCCGAACTATCTGGATTATCTGAAGCCAATGCCACTTCTTGTTTTTTCATCTGGTAGCCTGACAAGCACCAGAGCCCTTTGTCGTCGGTGCCAAACCAGATGTTGCCATTGCGGTCGATGGTAACATTCTGATACATGCACCGAGGCAATTTGTCACCAGCACGGAAGGTGTCCCACTGGTCGTTGCAGTCGAAGACCGCCACACCTCCTTCGGTGGCCATCCAGAGGTGGCCTTCACGGTCGAAAGCCAGGTCATTAATCTGATTGCCTGGGATGGGACAGTTATCAGTGTTATACAGCACCCAGTTCTCTCCGTCGAAACGGCACAGCCCCTCAAGGGTTCCTATCCATTTGACATTGTTCTTGTCAATAGCAAGAGAGAGGACGATATTATGGGATATCTTGGAATTCTTGGTGGTGTAGGAAAGCCAGCGACGACCGTCGTACACGCAGAGTCCATCGTTGGTACCGATCCACTTACGGTCGCGGTTGTCAATGACGACGCAGAGGATAAAGTCGCTGAGCAGTTCGGAATCAGTGGCGGTAAATTTGGTCCAGTTCACCCCGTCGTATTGAACAAAGCCACTAAGGGTAACTCCTATCCATTTTACGCCCACGTGATCGACAGCTATGTCGCGGATATACTTCATATTGAGGCGATGCGTCTCTTCGGCATGCTCAAACCAGCGGTTGCCATTAAACTCGATGACCCCATAGTCGTCGGTACCAATCCAGAGGGTGTTGCCCTCGACCACGAGACAGTTGACAAACTGGTCTTTGAGTTTCTCATTAAAGTCGGCATAGTCAGTCCATTGACCATCTCTGAACTTGTTGAGGCCCTGTGTGGATCCAACCCAGAGGTTGCCCCTATTGTCAGAAGTGATGGCGAGGATATTATTGCTGATGAGCCCCGAGTTCTTCTCGGTATAGTTCGTCCACTTCTGCGCTGAGGCAGTGAGGGCAGTCATTGTGAAGAGCATTATAATTAGATGTCGGAACATGTTTCAGTCTTCAAATTTCAATTTTCAACTCTTAAGTCTTGTGCTTTTCCTTCTTAGCAGCTGGGAATAGTATGTTGTTCAAAATAAGTCTATAACCGGGAGAATTGGGATAGAGAGAGAGGTCGGTTGGTGGGTCACCGACAAAATGGCGATAGTCCTCTGGGTCGTGGCCTCCCAAGAAGGTCCATGTGCCTTTGCCATACTCGCCATGTAGGTAGCGCACCTCATTCATAGCCTTATTCTCTGCCAGTATCACGGCAGAGGACTTGACACACTCGCGACGGAAGGCAGTAGTCTGTCCCATAAATCCATGGATGATACGCGTATGGTTCTGCGTGAGCATAGTCGGCACCCAATCCCACTTGGCAGAGAACTCGAAGAGGGTAAAGAAATCATTCTTTTCGTTCACGACCTTCTGACGCGAGCGATCATCAACATCGATAGTCGAAATTTCGTACTCGTAGGGGTTGGTACTGATACGGAAGTCCTTAAACGCAAACGTCTTGTTGTAATCAAGCTGATTCTGGGCGTCGGGCTGCATAGGGTCACCGTCGAACATCACGTCGCAGATGTCGACATTCTCTGCCGCTAGTGCCACATCGTAACTGTCGGGTGCCGAACACATGGCAAATAGGAACCCCCCACCCATCACGAAGTCGCGTATCTTGTGAGTCACCTCCAATTTCAACTGGCTAACTTTGGCGAAGCCCAACTTGTTGGCCATGGCCTCCTGCTGACGCACATCCTCTATGTACCACTGCTGGTTACGATAGTTACCCCAGAACTTACCATACTGTCCGGTAAAGTCCTCGTGATGCAGATGCAGCCAGTCGTAGGTAGGCAACACACCCGCCACCACTTCCTCGTCGTAAACCACGTCGTAGGGAATCTCAGCATAGGTGAGCACCAACGTCACTGCATCGTCCCAAGGGAGCTTATTCTTAGGTGAATAGACGGCAATTTTAGGAGCCTTTTGCAGCTTCACGGCATCCATATTCACCTCGGGATTGGCTATTTCTGAGAGTATCGCGCTCGACTGCCCGTCGGCAATCACCTCGGCGGTGACGCCTCGCAGGCGGCACTCTTTTTCCAGCAGGTCGGCATATTTCATCATAAAGCTGCCACCACGGTAGTTCAGCAACCACGTAACCTCCACCTCACGTTGCAGCGCCCAATAGGCTATGCCATAAGCCTTCAGGTGATTCTTCTGCACCTCGTCCATAGGCACCAAAAGATAACTCGCCCGCATAGGCAACGCCAACAACAGCAGCATCAATATAATCAGACATTTTTTCATGCAATATTGGATAACGCGAAAAGCACCTGATTATTGTATTCCCACCCACAAAAAACTAATGTATAGATTCAACCTCGAAGTACATCTCAAGTAAGAAAGATGGTGCGGATTAGCGACACGCAATCATTTTTATATAAAAAAACGCACCTGCTTGCAAGTGCGTCGGAGACATCTGTGCGGATAAACGGACTCGAACCGTTACGGCTTTCGCCACTAGATCCTAAGTCTAGCGCGGCTACCAATTACGCCATATCCGCATGGTGTTCAACCACATCCAACAAATCATCGGAACTGATTGAGATTGCAAAGATACGAATTATTTTTGAATTAGGAATAAAAAAACATGAATTGCGAACAATGTGGGTATTTTTTAGCGTTCCGCTTTGAATAGATTTGCCACAAGTTCCTCATCAGCGGGGAGCCATTGCACGGTATTGATGGTGTCTGCAGTGAGCCAACGAGCATCCAGGTGTTCTTCCAATTTATAGTGGCCGTCGACCAAGTGGCAAAGGTAGCAGTGCATGGTGAGATGGAAGTCGGGGTAGTCGTAGTCCACGGTGGTGTGAAAGCGGTCTATTACGATGGTGGCGTCTAACTCCTCCTTGATTTCACGGACGAGTGCCTCCTCGTGGGTCTCGCCCTGCTGCACCTTACCGCCGGGAAACTCCCACCAGCCTTCCCATCTGCCATAGCCTCGTTGTGTAGCGAGAATACGGTCACCGTCGCGGATGATGGCAGCCACCACCTCGATGCGCTTTAGCGCCTGTTCGGCTGCCTTTTTACGCTCAAACAGCATCTCAGGCGGACCGTATAAACAGGCAGGGAACGTCTCCTTCATATCGTCATGTTTAAAACAAAGGCTTGGCTCCTGGATTTCATCCGAAACGAGCCAAGCCGAATGAATTATGAAAAAAAGCAATATTACTGAATGTCGTTCTTATCGATGGGCTGAGTGAGAAGATTGGTGAAAGCTCCCGAAGCGTCAAACTCCATACGAGTGTATTTGAGCTTATTGCCCAATCCTTTAACCTTTTGGCTGACCACCACATAAGTGAAAGGCTTCGGTTTCTTACCATCAACGCGCCACTTGGAGTCGTAGGTATAGACAATCATGCGCTCAATCTTATACTTCTCGCCTTTGAACTTCTCAGCAATGTACTTCACAATAGCAGCAGTGTAGTGATCCTTGTCGAGCACCTTGCCTGACATGATGTGACTCTCGGTGGCCACATCGTAGACCTCTTCCATCTCCACGCCCTGACGATTGATATAGTATGCAACCACCATCCCAGGATTACGGGTCACCCATTCGGGACCTTCAACCACCTTGGAAGGAGGGCATATCTTGTTGAAACCAGCAATGATAGCATCGGTAGTGTCAACAGCAAGCACTTCGGGCACATCTTCTACAGGCGAGGGGCGTTTGCCGCCCTTGTTGCTCTTAAGATTGCGCAGATGCTCATCAGCCACATCGCCCTCATCAGGGTTGTTGAGGGTGTAGTATTCACGCTTCACCGCATCAGGGTCAGGGGCATTGCTCTTCTGAAGACGGCCACGGGGGTCGAAAATAAGTTCATTATCGCTGTAACCCACGCCCGTCTTGACAATCATCATACGGTAATACACATCACCATCCATCTGCTCCACATAGTCAATAGACTTGATGCGGTAGCCAGGATAATTGTCAATAAAATAGCGGTTCATGGCTGTGGGGCAGTCGTCCTGTTTGGTAGGAAAACTGCTGTACTGCCAGTCTCCGTTGTGGGTGAAATAGGCACGACCCTTTTGGCCATCATAGACAAACTCAGCAATATACTGTCCTGGTGATTGGTACCATGTCTTGACCTTGTATGAGTCGTATTTCTTGTCCAATGAAATCAGAACAGATTTAGGAACCTGTGTTTCCTTTATCTTGTTCTGTGCCACCGTCATTAACGGCAGCGCAATAAGGAGGAAAAGAACAACTTTTTTCATCTCGTAAAAAATATTTGCCCTAAAAAACGCAGTTATTGTTAAAATATTGCCTCTTTAATAATTTTTTTATTTGAATAGCACATCTTTGCGGTCGGGGCTGATAGAAACCGCCTTAATAGCAACACCGGTGACACGTTCCAGTTCGGCAAGATAGTTGAGCAGTGGTTTGGGAAGGTCGTTATAGTTGGTAATGCCCTCAAGTGACTGCTTCCATCCAGGATAAGTAACCAACTGGGGATTGATCTCCACCTCGTTGAATTCAAAAGGTATCTCGTTAGTAATCCTTCCGTCGATTTTATAATTCAAACACATCTTCACCTCGTCGAAGCCGTTCATCACATCGGGCTTGGTTACGAATAGATCGGTCACTCCATTCAACATGCAGGCATAGCGCAAGGCTGGAATGTCAATCCATCCACAACGGCGGGGACGACCGGTGGTAGCGCCATATTCGTGGCCCAACTCACACAGACTGGTGCCAGTCTCGTCAAACAGTTCTGTGGGGAAGGGACCTGCGCCCACTCGGGTACAATAGGCCTTGCAGATACCCATCACACGGCCGATACGAGAAGGAGCCACACCCAAACCTGAGCACACTCCAGCAGTGATTGTGCTAGAGGAGGTGACAAAGGGATAAGAGCCGAAATCGATGTCGAGCATAGAGCCCTGGGCCCCCTCGGCAAGCACACGTTTTCCCTCGTCGAGACAGCGGTTGATGAAATACTCGCTATTGATGAGTTTAAATTTCTTGAGCGTTTCTAACGACGCAAGCCACATACGTTCATACTCATCTATAGCACAGCCATCGATATGGAAATCAGCGATGTCGAAGTTGAGTGTGTGAGCCAATCTCAGGTGCTGACTTTTCAGCATCTCGTACTTCTCGCGAAAGTCGAACTCCATGATGTCGCCCACCCGAAGACCCGTGCGAGCAATCTTGTCAGTGTAGGCAGGGCCGATGCCTTTCAGCGTGGAACCGATTTTGGCATTGCCTTTCGCCTGCTCGTTGGCGGCATCAAGCATACGATGCGACGGAAGAATAAGGTGTGCCTTCTTAGAAATATACAGGTTAGCTGTAGCATCAACTCCTTTTTCTGCCAAATCAGATATCTCCTTCTGGAAAATACAGGGTTCTATCAACACCCCGTTGCCGATGACATTTAACTTCTCGGCATGGAAAATGCCAGATGGAATAATATGCAGCACATGCTTTATGCCGTTGAATTCGAGTGTATGACCAGCGTTAGGACCACCCTGAAAACGCGCGACCACATCATAGTTAGGGGTCAGAACATCAACAATTTTGCCCTTTCCTTCATCTCCCCATTGGAGACCTAGCAGCACATCTACTTTACTCATTATAACAATACTATTGTAGAAAATGATAGTTTATATTCGTTTGCAAAGGTACGAACTTTTTTTCATATAGCAGGAAAAAACTATTTCTCGCGACTGGCTTTGAACCATTCGACAAACTCTGGGAGATCGTCCAGCGGACGGAAACCCTCTTTGAAAGGCTCTTTTGGCATGGGACAGACCTCGACATAGCCGATAAGTGTTGTGCAGTCGAATTCACCAATGAGAGCCTCAATAGTGACGTAGACCCCTACCAACAAATCGTCGTCCTCATCAGGATCCTCAGAGGGCTTGTAGTTTGGTGGCAAATCGGGCAGGGCGATACGCAGACCGATGATGTCGGGCTCTTCTTCACTCTCGAGCTGTTGAAACGCCATCTTGGCAGTCTCGAAACGATACTTGTCGAAAAGCACCTTAAGCCCTTTGCCCTTGGGCTGCTTGAAGGGGACAAACTCCCACCAGTCAACGTCGGGGGCGTTATCGGTCAGTTCGACGACATTTCTAAACAAGTCAAAATCGCCTTCAGCACTGATTGTTAATGTACGACCTTGGGCAGTTTGTTCGCCAATCTCAAAGGTAAGACCCTCGCAATAGGCATCCATCTGGTGCTGCATGTCGTCAAGAAGTTGCCGACGCTCTTCGTCGGTGATGTCGTTGAGCATGGTCAACCGTTCACTATTGGTCTGAAACCACGACCAGAATTGTTCAGGAGTATTCATTTCTTTTGTTGATTCGTTGATATATTGATATGTTGGGCAGAGCCTTACTTAATAGTTCTTAGCATTTACCTCATACTTCAAATGATGATTGCCTCCTTTTCGAGGGTTACGCCAAATCGGGTTTGAATGTCGACGGTGATAGCATCGGCAAGGGCTATAACATCCGCGCCTGTACAGCCACCACGGTTGACCAACACCAAAGCCTGCTTTTCATACACACCGCAGCGACCCATCGAACGTCCTTTCCATCCGGCACACTCGATAAGCCATCCAGCAGCCAGCTTATAACCATCGGCGACGGGATAAGCCACCATGTCGGGATACTCTGCCTTGAGCCGCTCGTAATGTTCAGCACTGACAATCGGGTTCTTGAAGAAACTTCCCGCACTACCTGTCACCTCGGGACGGGGCAGCTTGCTCCAACGCACCTCGGCAATAGTGTCTGCCAATTGGGTCGGAGTGGGGCTGGTGATGCCTGCAGCCAACAACGCGTCGGAGAGAGCTTTATAGCGGATGTCGGGTGCAAAGGTTCTGTGCAGACGGAACACGACCGACCCGACCACATAACGACCTTTGAGTTCATGCTTGAAGATGCTGTCGCGATAGCCAAAGCGACATTCGTCATTGCCGAACACACGCTTTACGCCCGTACCCAGCTCATAGGCACGAACGCTATGGATTACATCTTTTGCCTCTCTGCCGTAGGCTCCAACGTTTTGCACCGGTGCGGCACCCACTGTGCCGGGAATTGCCACGAGGTTTTCTACGCCATACCACCCTTGTGAGATACAATATCGGACAAAATCGTCCCACACTTCTCCTGCTGCCGCCTCAACAAGGAGGTCGTCGTCATGAGCTTCCATGAGGCGGACACCTTTATTCTCGAGATGTATGATTGTGCCTGAAAAGTGGCGCGTGAACACCATATTGCTACCCCCACCAAGAATAAGGCAAGGTTTCTCTACTAAAGTGGGGTTGGCAAGCACAGAGGGCAGTGCCTCCTCATGGCTGACCACTTGGTAGCAGTCGGCTGTGGCGGCAATGCCAAAGGTGTTGGGTATTGTGGTATTCGTCATGTCAAAGTTAAGTATTAATTGTCGGCAGCAGCATTTTAAGTTTATAGCTTTCCAATTACCTAAAAGACATATCCGATATTGAGATAAGCTCCCAAACGGCGATTGAAGTTGTTCCAATGCAGATCGACCGAAACGGGTCCGATAGGCGAATCGTATGAGACACGGAAGGCCGTGCCAAATGAGCCTTTCCACGAGTCGAGCGGAGCCATCTCGTCAAACGAGAAAAGGTAGTTGGCCATCAAGTAGAGGTAGAATTTGCTGTAGATATTGTAGCGCATGTCGAGACGGAGTATGGCCGCCATATCGTCCACGTGCAAGGGGTTGATTAATCCCACAAAAGCCAGTTGGTGGTCAAGGTATCGTCCCGACAGGGTGCCACCTACCAGATTGTCGTACCAACCCGAGTTGTTGCCTAGCACCATGCGGGCCGCGACCTGCGGGATAAGAGTGAACCGCGGTGAGGTGGAGATGTAAGACTGGACGTTGAAATCGACAGCCACGAAACCCGAGTCGATGTCGCGGAAGAGATGCTTGTTGTTCTTACGCCAACTGGCACCGCCTGTGGCATACACGCCCTTGGTGGCAAAATAGGCATTGTCGAGGTTGTCGTAACGTCCCCGGAAGAAGACGCCTAGGAAGTTCTCGGTACGGTCGAAATGGAACAGACCATCGTAAAGCATATTATTGAGAGTAAAACCTCCACGGTTGGAGTAGAAGTCTTCATCTATTCCAAAAGCAAAGCTGAAGTCGAGCAGGTGAAACTCCGATATATAGAGACTGATATTGTGGTGGTCAATACGTCTGCCCAAGAGGGAAATTGAGTCGTAATAGTTGATATTAAGGCTGCTATTGTGATACTTGTAGCCCAAAGTCACATCGCCTAGACCCAATCCGCACCATGAGCCGCGAGCCCCGAAACGGAAGTTGTAGTTCAAGTCCACATCCATACCCAACTTGAAACCCGACAGCCTACGCTCGTTCCATCCGGCATGGAACAGTAGCGATGCGCTCTCTTCCGAATCATAACGGAATCCGACTGCAAAGAGGTGGGGCTCGGCATACTCGACCGAGACTACCAGCCGGTACGACTCACGCCCCACGGCATCGGTGTAGACGTGGTGGTTGAGCCAAAACTCCTCGTCGGTTTCAAAGATGGTATAGGTGATTTTGGAATAGGCACCCGTGCCATTGATGATGCCTATGGCGTTCTCTATATCCCTGATGGTGATGGCGGTGCCATTGTCGAGGCCGTCTTTGCGCTCCAACCAATGGCGCTCGTCAGGCCCCACGCCCTTATACTCCACTTCAGCCAACACAAAGGTGTCCTGCACGGTGAGCAGTCGGGCTCTGGGTGCCTGCAAGGTCTTCTTACACGGACCAAAGACCTCCAACCGCTGCTTCAGCCTCATCAGTTCGTCGTGGTGTGCCTTAGCACACTCGTAGCCTCGACGCACCAGCGTATCGATAGCACTCGCCGAGAAGCTCAACATGTTGTAACCCGACACGTCGGGGTGCATATAGATGTCGCACATTTCGCGATGCTTGTTGTGGTCGCTTGTTACCGCGATGCTTAGGTACTGCGAAAGTTGCTGAGGTAGCGAACGCAGGTCATCTATACTGCCTGCCAAAGCATCAGCCAGGTCGACGCCAATCACATAATCGGCCCCCATGTCAAGGCATACATCCACCGGGAAGTTGTTCACCAGCCCTCCGTCTGCCAGCAGATGCCCCTCCCACTCCACCGGCGAAAATACGCCTGGAATGGCCATGCTGGAGCGTATTGCCTTGGCAAACACACCGCTGTGCAGCACCACCGAGTCACCGTTGATAATGTCGGTGGCAACACAGGCAAAAGGAATAGGCAGGGTGTTAAAGTCTATCGAGTCGTTATAGCCGACGCTGAGCATGCTGAACAGGTTGATAAGGCTTGCTCCATTGATAACACCACTCGGTAGCGTGGAAATCAGCCGGCGCGACTTCTCCTGAAACTCTCCCGTACCGAAGGGCACCGAGAGCATATAGACGCTGCTAAATTCTCGCCTTTCGGACGACATATATTTCCTATCCACATTGTTGCTCATATACAGTGCCCAGTTCATGGCGGCTATCAACTCAGCCATCTCGTCGGGCGAGTAACCCAGCGCATACAGGCCACCGATGATAGAGCCCATGCTAGTGCCCGTAACATAGTCGACTGGAATGCCTATCTCCTCCATATATTTGAGCACCCCGATATGCGCCGCACCCTTGGCGCCGCCGCCACTGAGGGCGACACCCACCTTAGGTCGCTGTGGCTTGGGCACTACCGCACCACCTCCCGGCTGTGCTTCCAGCTGGGCAAATGCCACGAGCAGAACAATTATCGATACTATTCTCTTCATAATCTATTAACAATTATCAATCGGGCCATTCGCCTTGTCGCCTTAAGCCACAAATCAATGACCCTCGTTTTTGTTACTGTTTTTCGGGTACAAAGATACGACTTTTTTTCCATTCGACGACGAAAGTATTACCTTATTCTTCACAGTAGCACAACAAACGTCTGTCGTTCTACACGTTGTACCTAATCAAATTTTATTGCGTAGAAGTGTAACAGCCACACAATCGAAGCAGCGTCTATCTGGCTGAAATGCTAGTCACCCGTTTCAGTATTCTTTTCTATTCCAAACCGGTCAAAAATGCGGATTGTTTCAGTGAGGCATACCCCCCCGCTTCGCGGTACCCCTCTAAAGAGGGGACGGGCGGTAGCCGTCCTATGCATCTATGTTTGTATGCAGTGTGGCGCGACAGCCGTCCCCTTTTTAAAGGGGAGCAAACATCCAGTGAATGTTTGCCGTAAGGCCGGGGTATGTAAAAATGGTATGTGAATATGTGAAAGTTTAACAATATATCCAACAATCCCACTCATAAAAAAGGGACTATTGAGAGTAAGGCTCACCGAGTCCATATCGTTTCACCTATTGTTTCGTCGTTTCTTACCACCTGCTTCGGCTACATTTCAACGCGGACCACCTCGTGGCGGCTGTCTTCCCTTGTTGCAGACCCCTCATATATTCTATTTTTATTTCCCCTTTACTTTAGATTTATTTTACCTTTTATTTAGGTAAGCTAAATAAAAGGTAAATAAAATAGAAAGTAAATAGAAAATAAATAGAGAATATGTCACTACACTAAGTAACGGAGAGGCTTTTCTTACGCAAAAAAGGGCGTTTAAAACGCCCTTTATGGAGTAGAAAGTTGCAACTAGTGACGACTTATAGAGTCTTGACAATGTGGAGGGTGTGCCTGTCGGTGGGCGAAATGAGGGTGAGCAGATAGACCCCTTTCGGCAGGTCGGACAAGGAGATGGTTGTTTGCATTCCAGACAATAGCATGGCACGAAGCCTGCGCCCTTTTAGATCGTAGAGCACAGCGTCGTATTTCATTGACGAATGAGGTAACAACACTGTCACCTGGTCGGTAGTGGGATTGGGGGATACTGAAAAATGAGAAATGGAGATTGAACCATGCGTGTCGTGTATGCCGACTTGGGTGGTGTCAATCTGGGTGGTGTCTATTTGTGTTGTGTCCACATGAGTAGTATCTTGATGGGTGGTGTCGGTCGTTTGTCTGAGCCAGAAACTGAGGGTGTCGAAAACTACATGTTGCACAGCCTCGCGGATAGTGGCAGCATTAACCGCTTCGATTTCGGGTTGGTAGGTTATATGTTGCGGACTGCGGTGGAAAATCAAAGTATAAAAAGCACATGCGGCGGCATAGCTGCCTGCCAGCGAGGGATGGCTCCCGTCGGATTGGTAGAGTTCAATCTCGGGGTTGTTGGTACGCAGGTAGCGCCAAACACGCCCCACAGGGCATACCGAGGCATCGTACTGACGCGCCATATACATGTAACGCTCGTAGAGCATGCTGTCCATTCCTTCGTAAGTGCCGAGCACTGGGAAATAGGGAGCATTCTGCTGGTCGCCATATTTACGTCCCCATGTCATGTAGAACATGGCCTCTCCTTCAGGGTTGTGGGAATACACAGCATCAACCAACTGCTGGGCATAGGGAAACACCTCGACCTCAACCTGCGACTGGGGGAATGAGGGCAGCTGGCTCTGCTCTTGAAGCACCACTACGTCCCAGCCGCCTTGCTGTATGAGACTCATAGAGCGATTAGTGCAATGCTGTGCAAAAGTGCAACCACCGGGGGTGTTGCTCTCATACTCTAACGCATCGCCAACACTCTCTGCAACCCTTTGCACTAGCTGCGGCAGGTTGTTGACATCGGTATAGCTGTTACCGACGAACAGCACACGTTTACGTTCGCCCTGTGCCATCAACACGGTGACACATAGGAGTAAGGCAATGAAGGAAACTGGTTTTTTCATAATATTTTGGTTTGTTTTACTGATTAATACATAATGGCTCCATAACGCGTCCCTTCAGGACGCTGAGTAGTATCAGTCTTGACCCCACACTGCACGGGAACGAGGTTGCTCCCATTCGGTCGTAACCCCATTCCCGTTTGTGTGGGATTATTAAGATTCAACCTCTCCGAGGCTGTGGAAAAAACAGTCAGATATATCATTAGTTTGATTTGGGTCCACGTTCTTTTCGAGGTTTTCGCACAGGCGGGATATAGCCTGGGCGGAATACCTTGAGCTGGGTATATAGCAGCGTACCCGAGAGCAAAGCTCCACAAACGTCGCTGATGGTCATGCTCAGCCACACACCGGTCAGTCCGTTCCAGCCATGATGCACCATGAAGGCGGGCACAATGTACATCAACGGTATGAGGAAGATGACCTGCCGCGAGAGGCTGGTGACAATGGCTATCCAGGGTTTGTCAATAGACTGGAAGAATTGGGAGTTGGTGACGGTGAAGCCGATGAGGGGTGCCATGACCAACAGAAAGCGCATAGCGGGGATGGCGATGGAGATGAGTTCCTCTTCGCTGGTCATCATCATCACCATAGTGCGAGGCACTAAGAGGGCAAGCAACATACCGAATATACCCGTGCCCACATTCCATTTGAGCGAGAGCAGGTATATCTCTTTAAGCCTGTGATTGAGGCCGGCACCATAGTTGTAGCCCGCTATAGGCTGCATGCCCTGACAGATGCCCATTAAGACCATGAACACCAGGAAAGCTATACGGTTAACCACACCATAGGCACTCACCGCATAGTCGCCACCGAAGCGGATAAGCTGGGTGTTGAGCAATGCCACCACGGCACACGACGCCACATTCATGGAGAAGGGACTGATGCCAATAGCAAGGATATTCTTGACAATGTACATTTTAGGCTCCCAGCAGTGACGCTTGTAGTGGATGAACGACTTGGGTGAGACAAAGTGCATCACCGCCAACATGGCTGAGAAGGCCATGGAGATAGTGGTGGCCCAGGCTCCACCCTTGATACCCCAACCCAATCCAACAATGAAGATGGCATCGAGGATGATGTTCATCACGGCACCGCTGACCTGTATCCACATAGACCTAGTGGCATAGCCCGAGGCACGGATAAGACCGGAAAGGTTGAATGTCAAGGTGGTGAGGAACATACCGGGCAGCACGATGGACATATACTCGTGTGCCAGTCGCATAGTTATTTCCGAAGCACCAAACATTGCCAGTATCGGGTCCATGAACAGGTAACCAGCCGAGACGAAGAGTATGCCGAAGAAGAAGGTGAGCCACATGCTGTTGCCGAGAATCTTCTCCGCCCAACGGACATCCTTCCTACCCAGCACGATGCTCATGCGGGCACCGGCGCCGGCACCCACCAACGAGCCGAAGGCATGGATGATGTTCATGATGGGGAGGGTGATGGCCAGTGCGGCCAGTATCAGCGCACCATTTTCAGCATGACCTAAGAAGATGCTGTCGACCAGATTATAGACGGTGGCTATAATCTGAGTCACCACAGCAGGGAGGGCGTATTTCCACAGCAGCGCACCTATATTCCTAGTGCCTAGTTCTTGGGTTGTATCGATTGTTTCTGTCATTTTCAGTATTTAGGATAGGGCGTACACGGGAGTACGCCCGTACGGGTACACGGGGGTACGCCCCTACCGTTTGATTCGGTTTTGCAAAGCCATATAGGCGTTGTATGCCTCGAAGCCGCTTGCCACCTGCATGGAACGCTCGTCGACTAGCAGATTAGGACGGTGGAGATTGCAGAAGGGGGTGTCGGGCACATGGATGCCCACACGGAAATAGCAGGCGGGTATCTTTTGCGCGAAGAAAGCGAAATCCTCAGCCGTCATGCGCAGGTCGAGCCAATCCACATTCTCAGCACCGAGGAAGGCGACACCGTTGTCGTGTACCTGCTGGGTGCAGTCGTCGTCGTTGATAACGGGAGGATAGCCATAGTCGATAAAGAGATCGCACTCGCCGCCCATGCTTTCGGCAATACCGCAGCTCATCTTGCGTATCTTCTCGTGGCAGTCCAGTCGCCATTGGGGATCGAAGGTGCGGATGATACCTTCCATCTTTACCTCGTCGGGGATGATGTTGGTGCGTCCCTCCCCTATTATCTTGCCAAAACTGAGTACTGTGGGCATCATCGGTGCCGCATTGCGGCTGACCAGTTGCTGCAATGCCACCACGATGTGCGAGGCTATCAGGATGGGGTCGACGCTCAGGTGCGGAGTGGCGCCATGTCCGCCTTTGCCTTTCACAGTCCAATACAGCTCATCGGTGGAGGCCATGTAGCGACCCTTGCGCATACCGATACGCCCCACCTCCATCTCGGGCAGGCAATGGAAGGAGTATATCTCGTTGGGCATCACCTCGTCGAAAAGGCCGTCGTCCATCATCATGCGGGCACCACCGGGGTACATCTCCTCGGACGGCTCGAAGATAAGCATGACGCTGCCGTTCAACTCTTCGCGGATGTCGCACAATATCTGAGCGGCCCCCAACAGCGAGCTAGTGTGCATGTCGTGTCCGCAGGCGTGCATCACACCGGGGTTCTCCGAGGCAAAGGGCAGACCCGTGGCTTCGGTCAGAGGCAATGCGTCGTAGTCGGCACGCAGGGCGACGCAATAGCCGTCGGGGTCTTTGCCACCTCGAATCATCGCCATCACGCCCGTCTTGCCAATGCCGGTCTTAGGTTCCAGTCCCATTTCGCGAAGTCGTTCGGCAACATACGCCATGGTGCCATGCTCTTGCTGGCTCAGCTCGGGATGGCGGTGCAGCCAACGCCGCCACTCCACAACGGTGGCGGCATGGGCTGATGCCAACGACTTGATTCTGTCTATCATTTCCGCACCCATATCTGAGTAGGCTTGCCGTCGA
>JAEEGG010017477.1_pt1 | contig 14739 bp, 12 predicted proteins | sample 9134161 | NCBI WGS metagenome assembly JAEEGG01 (sample SAMN16246543, study PRJNA631951) | gut metagenome | biome: gut microbiome; feature: rumen; material: CR-attached | host: Bos | place: Iran: Karaj | collected 2018-10
TGACGGTACTCAGCGCGGTGCTTATGATATTGCCTGCGAAGTTGAAAAACGAGGATTAAAATGTGCCGTTGTTGGTATTCCAAAAACAGTTGATAATGATTTGATGTTTATTGACCGCTCATTCGGTTTTGAAACAGCCGTTCAGCGGGCAAAAGAAACAGTAGCTGCTGTTCACATGGAGGCTGCTTCTCAGATAAACGGTATTGGTCTTGTAAAGCTTATGGGACGTGAAGCTGGCTTTATTGCTGCTGCTGCCGCTCTTTCATCACACGAAACAAACTTCTGCCTTATTCCTGAAGTTCCTTTCGAGATGGATGGAGATTACGGTTTCCTTGCAACTCTGGAACGCCGTCTTGCAAAACGTGGTCACGCAGTAATCGTTGTTTCTGAAGGTGCAGGACAAGATTTACTTCAGTCTACAGGTGCTACAGACGCTTCCGGCAATAAAAAACTTGCAGATATCGGTCTTTTCTTAAAGAAACGAATTGAAGATTACTTCAAGGCAAAGAATATAGAAATCAATCTTAAATATATTGATCCTTCTTATCAGGTTCGTGCTTCTGTTACAACAGCAAGCGATTCAATCTACTGTGAACGTCTTGGAAACAATGCAGTTCACGCTGCTATGGCAGGAAAAACAAAGCTTGTAATTGGCCTTGTTCACGATAAGTTTGTTCATCTTCCAATAAAAGCCGTAACAGCTCACCGAAATGCAGTTGACCCAGAGGGAGCCTTCTGGCGCGATACTCTTGATGCAACTGGTCAGCCAATGCTTATGGTAAACGACATTAAGGCCGCCCGCGAAAAGATGGCCGCTGCCGTTGCCGGAGCCAAGAGCAAACCAAGCGAGCAGAAGAAAGGAAAGTAGTTAGAACTTCATTGTGAAGAAACCTATATGTCATTGCCGGGCTTGACCCGGCAATCTTTTTTTATGGCAGAAGTCTTCATTTTTTGATATACTAGTATGCAACTTATAAAAAGGGGATTTTTATGCGTATTTCTGGGGATGTGAGATTTTTTTGTGATGAAGATGAGTTTTCTGGAGTAAAAAAGATTGCCGGCAAGGTTTGCTGTGATGTAGAACTTGTTACTGGAAAAAAGCCGGAAGTCAGCTCAATAAATGGTGCTCTGAATGGGGGTGCGGATGAAGCTGTCCTTTTTGCAACTCTTGGCAAATCTCCACTTGCAGAAAAGCTAGCTGCAGAAGAAGGACTTTCTGCTGAGCTTTCAAAAATCAAGGGAAAACGCGAGTGTTATATTTTCGTTGTAAAATCAAATAAAATCATCATCCTTGGAAGCGATAAACGCGGAACAATTTACGGACTTTTCCATCTTTCTGAACTCTTAGGAGTGTCCCCATTAGTTGACTGGTCTGGTATTTTGCCTGCTCACCGTGAGTCTGTTGAGCTGGAAGAGGGGATTACTGTTACAAAAGAGCCTTCCGTTCGCTTCCGCGGATTTTTTATAAATGATGAATGGCCGGCCTTTGGTAACTGGGCTAATCATAATTTTGGCGGCGTGAATGCAAAAATGTACGAGCATGTGTTTGAACTGCTTCTCCGCCTTAAGGGAAATTATCTCTGGCCTGCAATGTGGGCTTCTCGCTTTAGTGATGATGGTCCGGGACTTGCAAATGCAGAGCTTGCTGATGAGCTGGGCGTTGTAATGGGAGCCAGCCACCATGAGCCTTGCTGCCGTGCGGGTGAAGAATACAAGCATCTTCGAGGTCCTGATTCAATCTATGGAGATGCCTGGAACTTCCGAGTAAACGAAAAGGGAATTACAAAGTTCTGGGAAGACGGCCTTAAGCGAAATGGTAAATACGAAAATGTCATCACTGTTGGTATGCGTGGTGAAGCTGATACTGCAATCCTTGGAAAGAATGCAACGCTGGCAGATAATATCAACCTTTTGCGCGATGTTCTTAAAACTCAGAACCGCCTTATCCGTGAAAATGTAAATCCTGATGTTCAGAAAGTACCAAGAATGCTGGCACTTTACAAAGAGGTTGAACCGTATTTTTATGGCGACAAGCATACAAAAGGTCTTATGGGCGACCCTGAGCTTGAAGGCGTAACTCTTATGCTCTGCGATGATAATCACGGAAACCTCCGCACTGTTCCAACCGAGTCAATGCGTTCTCACAAGGGCGGCTACGGAATGTACTATCATTTTGATTATCACGGCTGGCCTTTCAGCTATGAATGGCTCAATACAAATTATCTTCCAAAGGCCCGCGAACAGATGGCTGCGGCTTATGAGTTTGGAATCCGTGATTTATGGATTGTTAATGTTGGCGACATCTTCTCAAATGAATATCCATTATCATACTTTTTGAACCTTGGTTATGATTACGAAAAATATAATTCCGATGTAAAAGCTTATACCGATAAATGGTTTGCTACTCAGCTTCCATATTTTACAGCCGAGCAGGCCCAGGAAGTTTCTGACATTGTTTATGAATCAAATAAAATTGCAATTATGCGCCGAACAGAATGCATAAAGCCGGATACCTTCCATCCTGTAAACTTTGGAGAAGCTGATTATATTCTTGCCCGTACTGAAGATTTAATTAAGAGGGCGAGTGCACTTTATGCAAAGGTTCCGGAAGAGCAGGCTGCAGGATTTTTCAGTCAGGTTTATCTGCCTGTTGTAGGAACAATGAATATTGTGCGCATGCAGCTTTACAGCGGAAAAAATCACTGGTTCGCACAGCATAATGCTCTGGTTGCAAATGTTTATGCAGATAAAGTCCGCGCCTGCTGCAATTTTGACAAGGCTCTCGTTGATGAATGCGACAAAATTGGTAACGGCCGCTTTTATGCAATGGGCTGGTCAGAACATTTTGGTTTCCGTAACTGGTGCGAGGCTTATAATCATTATCCTGTTTATGAATATGTTGAGCCTACCCGAAAAAAGAGACTTGTTGCCTGGGTGGACGGAAAGGAGTTTACAACAACTGGTCAGGATTGGACTATCCGTGATTTGTATCTTGATGCGTTTAAGAATCCTGAATGTAATGAAGCCCGTATAAAGCTTGCCTGCAGCAATGTTGAAGGCTGTGACTATAAGGTTACAAGTGGCAAAACAGGGGATGAAGGCTGGCTTAATCTGGAAATTGTAAAGGATGAAGAAAATCTTGGTGTAGAAGGCTGCTGCATTGATACAATCCTTGTAAAGCTTAATCGCGAAAAACTTGCTTTGGACAGCGATAAAACTGAGCTTGTGACTATTTCTGCTGATGACGGTCACGGTGCAAGAATCCTTGTAAAGTTTCATGTTGATGCCGCTGTTCCTGATACAAACTTCCCGGCTGGAACCTTTATTCAGACTACAAATTATATCAGTATGGAAGCCCCTCATTTTTTACGTTCTGACGCTTTTGACCTGTTGCCTGGTTATGGAAAAACTCTTGGCGCTGTAAAGGCAAAAGATATAATTGCAAGCTTTGAAGCAGGTTCTGAAAAGGCTCCTTTTGTAGAATATGCCTTTGCTCTTTCTGAGGATTTTGTAAAAGCTACGGATGCTTCTGAAAATGCTGAAACCTGCGGAATTATGGCTTTTGATTTTTATCTTAATCCGTCAAATCCTGCTTATAAAGACAACAAATTACAGTTTACGGTTGATGTAAATGGTGAAAAAATCCTTAAGGATGCAGTTGATCCTGAGCGATTTGCTGTAGGTGATGACCAGCAGCCATGGGGAAATGACATTACCAACAATATTCGTATTGCAACTGTTTATGCTGAATGTCGTGCGGGGCTTAATCTGCTTAAAGTTAGTCCTGTAACGCCGAATATGGTGCTGGAAAAAATTGTAATCCACAATGCTAACAAGCCAATGCTTAAATCATACCTTGGTGCGCCGGAAACATACAGGGTACAATAAATAAAAAAAATACAAAACTCTTTTCTAGGTATTTGCAATTCCTTCAATAAATAGTAAAATAAGATATTATCTATTGGGGGAAAATATGGAAGAAATACTTGAGTTGTTACGTCAGAATGCCAGACTGAGCATTGAAGATATAGCCGCAATGACAAAAAAAGATGCAGCCGAGGTCGCCGCGATTATTAAGAAAATGGAAGATGACGGGGTTATTCTCAAGTACGCAGCCATCATTAATCCGGAAAAAGATAAAGTTGCTAAGGATAAGGTTTGTGCCGAGATTCAGATTCAGGTACAGCCGCAGCGTGAGCATGGGTTTGATGCCATTGCTGACCGCATTTACAGATTCCCGCAGGTAAAATCGCTTTATCTTATGAGCGGCGGTTATGATTTGAAGGTAATTATTGAAGGCGACAACTTAAAGGATGTTGCTTTGTTCGTTAGCGAAAAGCTTTCTACTTTGGAAGGTGTGCGCTCTACAAAAACAAACTTTGTTCTTAAAACCTACAAGGAAAACGATATTGTTTACGTAGCTGATGAGCGTGATCGCCGTGAAGGGGTGCAGGCCTAATAGCTTTCAAATGGAGTGTATATTATAGATGAATAATCGAGAAGATAGATTTTCCAGAAAGATGGAGGCAATTCAGCCTTCTGGAATACGAAAGTTTTTTGAGCTTTGTATAGGTCATGATGATATTATTTCGCTTGGTGTAGGTGAGCCGGATTTTGCAACTCCGTGGGTAATGCGCGAAGAAGCTTTTTATCATCTTGAAAAAGGACACACCTCTTATACTTCAAACTGGGGTTTGATTGAGCTCCGTGAAGAAATAAGCAAATATCTTGCACGCTATAATCTTTACTACGATCCAAAAACTGAGATTCTGCCTACAATCGGTGCTTCGGAAGGACTGGACCTTGTTCTTCGTTCTATTTTGAATCCTGGTGACGAGATTATTGTATGCGAGCCTTGTTATGTAAGCTATCAGCCGCTTGCCGATTTGTGTGAAGCAAAGGTAATCCATCTTGATACAAGCAAAAACGGTTTTTATCCTACAGCAGAACAGATTGATGCAGCCTGTACGTCAAAAACAAAGGCTGTAATGTTCTGTTCACCAAGTAATCCTACTGGAAGAATTATTCCGGCAGCTGAGCTTGAAAAAATTGCAGAAGTTGTTAAAAAGCATAAAATCTGGTGCTTGAGTGATGAAATCTACTGCGAGCTTTTATACGATAATCACAAGCATGTTTCAATCGGTCAGTATCCTGGAATGAAGGATTATGCCATTATTTTCAACGGCTTTTCAAAATCCTTTGCCATGACAGGCTGGCGTATCGGTTATATTGCCGCTACCCACGATTTACTTTCTCTTTGCTGCAAGCTCCATGCCTATAATTCAATCTGTCCGCCTATTTTCAGTCAGTATGCCGCAACAGAAGGCTTGCGAAACGGATGGGATGAAGTTGAAAAAATGCGTGTAAGCTACCAGCAGAGGCGAAACCTTATGCACAAGGCGTTTATTGATATGGGATTGCCTTGTACCGAGCCGGAAGGAGCATTCTATATGTTCCCGGATATCCGTCCTACTGGAATGACTTCAGAAGAATTTGCAACTGAGCTGATTCAGAATTATAATGTAGCTGTAGTACCAGGTAATGTTTTTGGAGATGGCGGTGAAGGCTTTATCCGCTGCTGTTATGCCACAGACATTAACAAAATAAAGGTTGCTATGGAAAGAATTGCCGAACTGGTAAGAAAAAGAACCGGAAAATAGTCCGCAAGTTTTGTACGGAAAACTTTGCACGGAGGTTTTTGCTGATGTTGATTACTGCTCTTATTACAATTGCAATTATTGCTGCTATTGTGACTATTGTTCTAATTGTGTCAACAAGTGGAAAAAAAGATAAGAAAAGTACTAAAACAAATACAAACATCCAGCGAAAGGGTAAGTCTTCTGTAATAAAGGAATATGAAAAGAAGCTTGTCCACGATCCTCATAATGTTCCGGCTTTGGAAGCTCTTGGTGATATTTATTACGATTCCGGTGAATGGGAAAAAGTATGGGGTGTTTATAAAACCCTGTACGAAATCTCTACTGCTCATATAGAAATAAATATGGCAAAAACTACCGGAAGACTTGGAATTGCCGCCTTTAATCTTGAAAAGTATGATGATGCTATAAGCTATCTTCTTTCTTCTTCCAGAAAAGATTCAGAAAACTTCGATGTAAATTATCATCTGGGAAGATCATTCTTTGAAAAAGGTGCTTATGACAAGGCCATTATCTGTTATAAAAAATGCCGCCTTTTGTCGCCAGAAAGTAACCTTATCAACGAAGCTCTTGCAATGTGTCTCTTTAAGGTACAGAAATATAAAGAGAGTCTTCCATTCCTGAAAAAGGTTCTTGAAGAACAGCCTGATAATAAGGAAGTTCTCTATAACATGGCTATTGCTATGGCAGAAAGCGGTTACAGGGACAGAGCGTTAAAGGTTTTCATCCATCTCAGACCGGATCCTGTTTTTGGTGCTCAGTCATGTCTTGAAGCTGGAAAAATGCACGAATATATGAAGGATTTTACGGCAGCAGTTCAGGATTACGAAATTGGAATGAAGCTTGAAAATGTTCCAGATAAGATTGCAGTACAGATTCTTTATCGTTGTGCGGTAGCTTATATTGGTCTTAATAACATTCCTCGTGCACTTACACTCTTAAAGCGCATTCAAGCAACACATGCGGGCTACAGGGATGTAGATACACTTGTTGTCCGTTATCAGGAGCTTAATCAGAACAGAAACTTCCAGGCTTACCTTATGACAGGAACAAGTGACTTTGTTGTTCTTTGCCGTAATTTTATTTCTTTTTACTTCAAAGATGCTTTTGTAAAGATTGAGGATGTTGCAATTGCAGCTGAAAATGTTGAAATAATATGTTTTGTTTCTGCAAATAAGTGGCAGTCAAAGGTAATGTTCCGTTTTTACAGGTCACAGACAATAATCGGTGATATTTACATAAGAGAGTTCCATACAAAAATCAGGGACACAAAATGCGATAACGGCTACTGTGTTACTTTGGGAACCTTCTCCGACAGTGCACACAAATATACAGAAGGCCGTCCAATTGATTTGATAGAAAAGGATGAGCTTTCAAAGATTTTGAAGAAAATAAGCCTGAATAACTAGGCTTGAAAATCTGATGTTCGCAGAAAGGGTGGGGAAATGAACATTTGTCTTTTTACACAGGAAGAAATTACAAAGCCTCTAAGTAAAAAAGATGAACGTGGTGAGCATATCATCAAGATTCTTCATAAAAAAGCCGGCGACACTTTTACAGCCGGTATTCTTGGCGGACAGTCTGGTACAGCAACAATAAATAAAATAGATGATGAAGGCATTTCTTTTACCTTTGAGCCTTCTGGTAACGGAAAACCACTCAATCCCCTTAAAATGATTATTGGTTTTCCCCGCCCGATTCAGCTTAAGCGGCTTTTGCGTGATATTGCAGCACTGGGAGTTTGCGAGGTTCACCTTACCGGTACCGAGCTTGGCGAAAAGTCGTACATGCAGTCTACACTTGTAGAAAAAGGAAATGCCTATAAAATGCTTTATGACGGAACTGTTCAGGCTGGAAGCACCTTTGTTCCTGAGCTTTTTCTTCATAAAACACTTTCCGAATGCCTAAGCTTTCTTGACGGAAAAAGTTCAATCCGCCTTGCGCTTGATAATAAAAATCCTGCAATGCGATTACAGGCTGCACTGGAACAAAAAGTGTCTGCATCATTGGGAAAAGAACAAAATCAGATTGTAGCAGCAATTGGAAGTGAACGTGGCTGGACAGATAAAGAACGAAGCCTGCTCGAAGCAAACGGCTTTATTCGCTGCGGAATGGGCGAAAGAATAATGAGAACAGAAACAGCGGCAACAGTTGCCGGTTCAATTATATTAAATTACATGGAGTGTCTATGACAAACGATAGAATTAAGGAAATCCTGCTTGATATTTACGAAAGTGAGCTTGATTTTACAGTAACTCAAACAGGAAAAGAAAGTAAAAGGGTTAATGGTTTTTATAAGCCCGATACCCACGAGATTTTTCTCCACAATCTGAACTTTAAGTCAGAAAATCAGCTTATATATACAGCCGTGCATGAATATACACATCATGTAGTTACAGAGCAAAAACTTAAGTTTGACCCGTCTTATTCCTGCAACTCAAAGGTTCATACTCAGGAATTCTGGGCAAAGTTTGGAGAGCTTCTTGGAATAGCAGAGCAGAAGGGCTATTATTCTTTGGGCTGGGAAAGTAATCCTGAGTTAAAAGCTCTTACAGAAGATATTAAAGAAAACTATCTTGCAAAAAACGGCCAGCTTATGCTTGATTTTGGTAAAAAGCTTTCACGCGCCTGGGAGCTTTGCAAGGAAGCAGATATCCGTTACGAAGATTATATAGACCGTGTTCTCTGCCTGCCACGCAGCTCTGAACGTGATATCCGTAAAGTTTCTGCTGTAGAGGTAAATCCTGCAATTGGTTTTGAAAACATGAAGGTTGTAGCTTCTGTAAAAAAGAAGGATGACCGTGCAGACCTTGAACAGGAGTTTTTGCAGGGTGGAAAAAGTCCTTCTACAGTGCGCGAGCTGATGAAACAGAAATCTTCACAGAGTAAAAGTGAAGATGCTAAAACAAAGCTTGAACGCGAAAGAAGCAGGCTTGAAAAAACAATTGCTCAGCTTACACACAGGCTTGAAGTTGTGGAGGAAAGTCTTGCAAATATGTAAACCCTGTACAATAAAACATTCAGTAAAGGTTGTCGCTCTTTTTTTCATCGTAAGCATTTTTGGCGGTGCAGTATTTTCGCAGAATAAGGTTGATATGCCGCCTATGCCTCCAATGCCCGAAATGCCGGCAATTTCATTTCCGGAATATGGCAACTCGTTCTATCATCCTTCTGTTCCAGGCAATATAAAACCGGCTGACATAAAAAAAACTGATAAAGAACCACCGGTATTAGAAGATGCAGAAAAGTCAGCCCAGAAAAAATCATCAGATGCTTTATTAAAATCTTTAGTAAATGGAAATGTTGATACCCTTACAGCTTCTGATATCTCTTCTTTATACGAGCTTGGAATGTTCGGAGATGTTTCTTCAATTATGGGTTATGGCGATACAAATTATAATACCTCATCACTTACATCTATGAATACAACAAACGTTCTGCTCCAGCAGGTTCTTACGGAACTGGAAGAAATGAAGGAAACTCAGAAAAAGGAAACAGAATCAGAACAGCTGAGCCAGAACAAAAATCAGCAGAATACCATTTCAATCAGCAAAAGAGAGCCTTCAATCTTAAGGTTCAGAGTAAACGGTTATAATATTGCCGATTCTCTATCAACAGTATTTTTCAGCGAACCGGATACAGATGGCACCTTCCTTCTTACTGCCGACAGAAAATATATTGCAAACCAGCAGATACGCACAGAAACAGTTTACTTCTTGTTCAGGACAATAAAAGGTAACGGAACAACTACAACTTATGAAGTTACACCATCTCTTGTACAGGATAAAATAAATCCTAACTCCTTTGTGTATCAACTTTGTCAGCAGCAGAATATCACTGCAGAAAAAACAGGAAATCTCATAGTTTTGCGGTATGGTTCGGAAAACTGTTCTGCCGAAATGCTTCTTGATTTAGACGAATAATTAAAGGAGTAATGTAAAAATGGATTTGCTGAAAAACGGATTGATTAGCTGCTGTATTCCTGAAAATCTTATAGAAGAAGCTTCTGGAAAAATGGATAAGTATATTAAAGAAATTATCCTGTTCAATTCAGCGTACAATCTTACAAATACTTCTGAATATGATGAGCTTGTGGTCCGCCATCTGCTTGATTCTCTTGCGGCGTACAAAGAGCTTTGTGCTTTGACAGAAAGCTTTTCCGGGCAGCCTGTTGTTTTTGCAGATATTGGTTCCGGTGGCGGTTTACCAGGTATTCCGCTTGCAGCTGTTTTTCCGCAGTTCCAGTTTAAGCTTGTAGAACGAATGAGTAAGCGCTGTGCCTTTCTGGAAAACTGTGCCGCAATCCTCGGTTTAAAAAATGTTGAAGTGATTAATTCCGAAGCCGAGAAGGTTCCACCAGAAAGCTTTGATATTGCCGTGTTCAGGGCATTCCGTCCGCTCGATAAAAAAATGACTGAAACCCTGCTCAGACTTGTAAAAAAAGGCGGATATCTTGCGGCATACAAAGCAAAAATGGATAATATAAAAGAAGAAATGACCGGGATTGAAGCGCTTGTCCCTGAGTATGAAATTAAAAAGCTTGTAGTTCCGGGACTCGAAGACAGCGAAAGAAATCTTGTTGTTATTAGGAAAGACTAACTAGGAGAAATATATGAAAACTTTAAGCAATTTATTGAATAAAAAAAACAGGACTCCTGCACAGGTTGTAATTCAGGATGTACTTGCTGTTAAAAAGGATGAACGTGTTCTTATAATTGCTAATCCTGCAACAAATGAAATTGCACAAGATTTGTTTATTGCAGCCGGTGAACAGGAAGCCTTGCCAACTCTTGTTTTCCAGCCGGATAAAACAAGCTTTGATAATGCAAATCCCGAAACACTTGCCGCAATCGAAACAGAACCGCAGGTATGTATTTCTGTATCTAACATAAAGCTTGGTAAGGATCCAAAAGCAACTGCAAATCCTTATGTTGCAGAAGACGGCCAGACCTATACACATATTTTCGATTACCTTCTTGACGGTAAAAAAACTATGCGTGGTGTCTGGACTCCTGGAATTACAGTTGATATGATGAACAGAACAGCCGCCATAAATTACCGTGAACTCAAAGAACGCTGCGAAAAATTAAACCGTTTGTTTACCGATGCCGAAAAGGTTCATGTAACTGCTGAAAGTGGTACAGATTTGATTATTCCTGTAAAAAACAGAAAGTTAATGTTTGATGACGGAGACTTTACAAAGCCTGGTTCAGGAGGAAACATTCCAGCCGGAGAAGTTTTCATAAGTCCTCTTGTCGGTGGGCTTACAGCAGCAGATGGAACAGTGAACGAAGGCTGTGAAGGTACAATCGTTTATGATGGTTCAATGACCTTTTACGATGGAGATTCAATACTTGAAACTCCAATTACATGCAAGGTTGAAAAAGGATTTGTTACCGAAATTAAAGGTGGAAAAGAAGCCGGACGACTTTTAAAAACAATCACGGATGCAGAAAACCTTGCAATAAAATATGAAGAAGAAAAGAAGCTGCCGGAAGGAATGGGGCAGGTTTATAAAAAAAATGCACGCAATATTGGTGAGCTTGGAATTGGACTTAATCCATCTGCAAGAATCACTGGAAATATGCTCGAAGACGAAAAGGCTTTCCATACATGTCATTTTGCAATCGGCGAAAATTATGATAATGATGCACCAAGCCTTATTCACCTTGATGGAGTTGTACGAAATCCTACTATTACACTGATTTATAAAAATGGTTCAGAAAAGAAAATTATGGAAAGTGGTGTTCTTTCTGTTGATAAAGGAAATGTAAAATGAAAAAAATATCATTCATTTTGTTTCTGTTTGCCGGCTTGAGTTTTTTAGGATGTTCAAAGCAGAATATGAAGCAGAGTAAAACCGAAGATACAGTAAATAAAACTAAAACAGTTTCTGAATCAAAGGCTCCTGTAAAACAAGTGAACCCTGAAATAGAAAAGCTTACAAGGGTTATTTCTTCAATGAGTGAGCGCTGTAAAGCAGAAATGTCGGATGGTTCTCTGGAAGAGCTGCTTGCAGATTTACATAAAGTGCTGGATGCAGAAGCACGTTTTCCAAAGGATGATTTAAGCCTTTATTATCTGATTGATAAAAAGCATTCTGTAGATGAAAGTTATGTTCCTGCTCATCTGGTAAAGGTGCAGAGTAACAATGCTTATGTTGTAAATAAAAAAGACATTTATCTTAGAGAAGATGCAGAATCAGCGTTACGCGAAATGGCAGGGCATGCAAAGGCCGATGGAATTACGCTTGATGTTAGTTCTACCTACCGTTCATATACGTATCAGAAAAATCTGTTTGATTATTGGGTAAAGGTAGACGGTCTGGAAGAGGCTGAACGTGAATCTGCAAGACCGGGTACAAGCCAGCATCAGCTTGGGTGCGCAATTGATTTTGGTTCTATTGATGATGATTATGATAAAACTCCAGGCGGACAGTGGATGTATAAGCATGCGGCCGAATATGGATGGAGCTTAAGCTTTCCAAAAGGGTATGAAGATGTTACCGGTTACCGCTGGGAATGCTGGCATTTCAGATATATCGGAATAGAAGCGTGTAAGTTCCAGAAAAAGTGGTTCAATAATGTTCAGCAGTTTATGCTTGAGTTTGTCGATGAGTGGAAAAAGCAGTCGTAGAGATTCCAAGCTCATTCAATAAGGCTGGTACTGAATTATTGGTACCGGGGTCCTCTATATTTTGATTATTTTTTCTTACAGCACGAATCAGAATGTTTTTAGGTGTATGCTCAATATCTATAAACTCAAGCATCTGAACCTTGTAGTTATGATTTTCCAGCCATTCGCCTCTGAGTGCATCTGTTACAAGTGAAGAAAACTTTTCTTTAATTATTCCCCATTTCAACAGAGAAGAAAAAGGTGATGATGAATCCTGAAGCTCTTTCTGTCCGGAAAGAAGCTTGTTCACTTCATGCTGGCAGCACGGTACGCTTAGAATTGCCTTCGCCTTATGCTCAACTGCATATTGTAAAGCAAAATCTGTAGCGGTGTCGCAGGCGTGAAGGGTAATTACAATATCAGGATTCTGCTTATTGGAATAATCTGCAATGTTACCTGTATGGAAAATCAGATTCTGTAAACCAAGCTTTTTTGTAATTTCGTTACAGTAGTTTATTACATCCTGCTTAAGGTCCAGTCCTTCAATTTCACATGGAATATGTTTGATTTCTGTTAAAAAATAATGGACGGCAAAGGTAAGGTATGATTTTCCACAACCAAAATCTGCAATGCGGATTGGAGAAGCTTCTTCATCATCACTTTTAAGCTTTTGAACTTCCGGGATTATATCATTTATAAACTCAAGAAATCTGTTTATCTGGCGGAACTTGTCATATTTAGAAGCAATAACCTTGCCTTCGGGAGTCATAACGCCAAGAAGAACAAGGAATGGAACAGGAGAGCCTTCCGGCAGAAGATACTTTTTGTTTTTAACCAGAGGGTTGTCCCCATTAGCAGCAGGACTGTCCCCATTGTTGCCATTATTGCTGCCAGCTAAATCCTTTGCAATTCGTGTGATTTTACCTTTTTTGTTTGCAAGAAATAAGATTTCCTGCTTATCTGTCCGCTGAACACAGTTTTTGAACGTTTTCCCGATATTCTGAGCAAGAAAATCTTCAAGCTCCTTCTCTGTAAAATGCTTATGGGTAACCTGCGTTTTAGTAAAAAACTCCCCAAAATATTTGGTTTCACCGCCAGAGTTTTCAGCCTTAATCTTAATTTTTTCGAATGGTTTGCCCAAAATAGCTTCGGCATCTTTAGTCGGTTTTGAAAAAGTCACACTAATAATCATATATTTTCCAACAAGCTTTGTAAAAATGCGTAGTTTTATTTATAAAACTACGAGCGAAGGCTGTTATAGTTTATAGTTCCAAAAAAATGAACGCCTTCGCAAAGTATATACTATTTTTCAAAGAAATGATATAATTACATACTATGGGTAAATGTATTGTATTTGTTAACCAAAAGGGTGGTGTCGGAAAAACAACTTCCGCAATAAATATCGGGGCATACATTGCTTTAGCCGGAAAAAAAGTCCTGCTTGTCGATTTTGACTCTCAGGGAAATATGTCCAGTGGTGTTGGCGTAACAAAAGATAAGCCTACCGTATACGAGCTTCTTGCTGGAATGATTTCTGCAGAAAAAGCTGTAAACCATACACCTGTAGACAACCTTGATGCAATAAGCGCTTCAATCGATTTGTCTGGTGCTGCTATAGAGCTTGTTGATCAGGAAGACCGTGAATATTACTTAAAAGAAGCCCTTGCTCCCTTACGCGATAAATATGATTACATTCTTATAGATTGTCCTCCATCTCTTGGAATACTTACCTTAAATGGTCTTGCAGCTGCAGATTCTGTTCTTGTTCCAATGCAGTGCGAATACTTTGCCCTTGAAGGAATTACACTCCTTCTTCAGACTGTTCAGAAGGTTCAGAAAGAAATAAATCCAGATCTTAAAATTGGCGGCATCTTCTTTACTATGTACGATTCCAGAACAAGACTTGCACAGGATGTTGTTCTTCAGGTTAAGTCTTATTTTAAGGATCTTGTTTTTAATACAATTATTCCACGAAATGTACGTCTTTCAGAAGCTCCATCACATGGACTTCCGATTTGCAAATATGATCCTGCTTGTGTGGGTGCTAAAAGCTATGAAAAATTGGCGGAAGAGGTGATACGTCGTGGCTAAGAATGCATTGGGAAAAGGTTTAGATGCTCTTCTTAAGGAAAATAAAGATGCTTCCGAAGAAGTTGCAGTTTCTACTGGTGGTTTACATACAATAAGCATTAAAAAAAGTGCTGTTCCTTCCTGTATTGATGTTGACGAAAACGGCGGACTCTGGATTGATCCTTCACTGCTTAAGCCGAATCCTAAGCAGCCTCGAACCGAGTTCAACCAGAAACAGCTTGATGAATTGCGTGATTCAATTGCCGCAAACGGAATCCTTCAGCCAATCATAATTGAACCGGTTGAAGGAACTGAACGCGAGTTTTATATAATTGCCGGTGAACGTCGAACCCGTGCAGCAAAAATGGCAGGCCTTTCAAGAGTACCGGTACAGCTC
>JAEEGG010017478.1_pt1 | contig 14739 bp, 14 predicted proteins | sample 9134161 | NCBI WGS metagenome assembly JAEEGG01 (sample SAMN16246543, study PRJNA631951) | gut metagenome | biome: gut microbiome; feature: rumen; material: CR-attached | host: Bos | place: Iran: Karaj | collected 2018-10
AAGACGCATTAGCAATGACCTGATCAGCCTTTAGATTAACAGCTGTACTGGTAGAATTACTGCCGGAGGCCGGGGTATAGACAGGAGAATCAGGGTTGACGAAATTCACATAAAACCGCCCTGCTATCTTTTCCGAAGATGTTGTTATCTTTATAGTTGTAACAGGGAGACTTACGCCAGAGTTGTTAGTGACGACAACCTTGATGACAGATGCCATGTTCAACATGGAGATGGATGGAGAAGACGCTCCCGAAACACCTGTGGTCTTACCTGCAAGAGGCAACGCCTTTAAGTGCGCCGTATTATTGTTGCCAGTCTGAATCTGGGTAATCTCGGCTACTGTTGAATAGCCGGCCGAAGTATTATTCGGTGTTGTTATGTATGACGAGTAGGGATAGAACACATACCAATCGTATGATTTTCCCGAGTCAAGAGTACCATTAAGGGTGCCAGTAAATGTGCCGTTAGCAGCATCGGATACGTCGAATTTTCCATCATTGACATAATCTGTCGTTCCTGCGACAGCATGGAATACATTAACAGCATCTCCGTCTGCCCACTCGGTAGACATCCCATTATTAGTGGTTTTTACTTCAGAAGTAAGAGTTATTTCAAACAAATCTCCCGATGAAAGCGAATCATTCGAGCCGATAAATTCGTTCTTAGAGCAGTTTGTGAAAAGGGTTAAAGCGGCCAACACAATCAGGCCCAAGGAAAGCACGTTCTTTTTCATAATCCGAAGGTCTAAAAATGTTAAAAATCGATTTCAACGTCGCCGTTTTTCCAATCTGGAATCGACAACGAATCCGGGCCGCTAAGTACTAAAATCTGCCCCTCGACCCGCAGTTCGAGGATGTCCGCACCGGGTGCGGTGTAGTGTTGTTTTTTAATCATAGTCCTATAGTTTTAACGTTACATTTCCCACAAAACTTTCGAAGTTAAGCACAATTTGACACTTTCGCAAAAAAACGGGGAACTAAGTTCGCACTATCCTCGCAACTAATTGTGTATTATCCAAAAAGTCATTATCTTTGGGCCCAATCCCGCAAGGGATACCGCTCTCTGGAACAGAGGGGAAACGAACACAATTCAGCCTGGAATAACCTGATCAGATTACAATTTAAAACTTAATACTGATTATGGACAAAAAACGTTTGTACACCGCACCGTGTGCGGAGTCTCTTGTGCTGTGTGCGCAGGGGATGGTGTGCCAGAGCTTCGGGCTTACCGGCGCGCCGGGAGTAGCGCTGCTGCTCGATGATCCGGATAATAATTATGGAGATTTTTAGGAGGAACAGCCATGAGAAAAACAGCATCTATCGCAATTTTGTTCGGCGCAGCCCTTCTTTCTTTCTCCTGCGCCAAGGAAAACACCGTTAAGGAACCGGAGCCCAAGCTCGTGAGTATCACCGTCGAGGCCGGCATCGACAACTCCAAGACCCATCTCGACGGCAATGATGTCCGCTGGGATGCCACCGGCGAGACCATCCAGCTCTTCGAGCGCCACGCCGACAATGTAGTCATCGTCGAGAGCAAGGAGGGCGTCTCCACCGACGGCGGCGCCACCATGAGCTTCGAATCCAATATCTACGAAAAGAGCGGCGAGGGATTCACCTACTGCGCCATCTACCCCGCATCCGCCTATCAGAGCGGCGTGCCCGGCCTCAACAATGTGGGCGTGAATACCCCCTACAACCAGAAACCCACCGCCACCAGCTTCGATCCCAAGGCGGATCTGCTCTTCGCGGAAAAACTCGAGACCGCCACGCAGGCCAGCGTCCTCAGCATGCGCTTCGCGAGGATGGTCGCCGTGGGATGCATGACCATCAAGAACCTCGGCACCCAGGAGAATGTCGAATCCGTCACCTTCTCCGCGAAGAAGGGCGGGCAGGATGTAGTCGTGGCCGGCCGTTCCGCCTATAATCTCGAGACCACCCAGCTCTCCGGCGAATACGGCAGCCGCATCGCCAACACCAGCGTCAAGATGGATTACACCGGAAAGACCCTCGCAGCGAACGGCCTGACCGTATGGTTCACCTGCTATCCCTTCGAACTTGTCGAGGGAGATAGTTTCAAGGTAGAGATAGTGACCGAAACCGGCGTCTATACCAAGGAGTCCACCCTCCCCGCCGGCAGGACCCTGGCGTTCAATATGGGCAAGCCCTCCGTATTCGGGGTCAATATGTCGGGGATTACCGCGACTCCCAAGGCAGTCAATCTTTCCTACGCCAATCTTACGGCAGAGGAATGGGTGGATGCCGGCGGCGTCAGCACCTACTCGAACGTCACCGTTTCCAAGGCCCATGGAGATATCTGGACAACCAATGCCGTGCTGGCCAACTCCGCCACCACCGCCTTCCAGCTCCGCAGGGCCGACCAGAACGGGGATAAGAGCTATGTCGGCCTGCCTGTCTTTGCAGAGGAGATCGACCATATCACCGTCACCATCGTCGGCGCCAGCACCAGCAATCTGAAACTGTTCTTCGCCGACGCCCTGGAAGAGAACGACAGCGAGCTATCCGTAGAGCCCAGCAACACCACGGGAGAATATACTATCGACCTGTCTTCCGTATCCAAGAAGACGGGATATATCCGCGGCACCGGCGCTGCACCTTACATCTCCAAGATAGAGGTGTTCACCAAGAACGACGCCCGCCCGGCTCTCAGCGCTCCCGCAAACGTTGCCGCTGCGGTCGACCCGGGTGCCGCGAATACGATCAACGTTTCCTGGGATGCGGTGGATGGCGCAGCGGAATATGTAGTCAAGCTGGTCAGCGGCAGCACTACGATTTCGCAGACGGTCAGCGGCGCTACTTCCGCATCGTTCACCAACCTTAATTATGAGACCGAATACACCGCTTCGGTGGCTGCGGTTTCTGCCGACCAGTACGTTACTTCCAACTCCCCTGCAGCATCTGCCGCAGCCGTTACCACCGGCACCAGCGGCGGCGGAACTCTCGCCGTGCCTGCCGACGGGACCATGATTTGGACCGAAGACTTTACCGGTTGGGAAACCAGGCTGTCTTCCGCCAGCGGTGCATCGCACGTGTATGGCGGCGGAACCGTGAATTACGATGGGAACTTTACATTCCGTGCCAACGAAGCCTTTGCCGAAGGAACCGCTCCGGAGATTCTGGTGGGCGGGAGCGGAACGTTCACGGTTTCCAATGTTCCTATTGCCGGTGCAACGGCTGCGACGCTGACTTACAAGTCGAACTACGATCGTTGCGCCCTTACCGTCACGCAGAACAACGGCCATGAAATCGAAGGTGTCCAGGTAACCAGCATATCTTTCAGCGGCAAGACTAAAACCTGGGCGATTACCGGCATCCCGGCCAGCACCTCGACCTTCATGCTGACTCTGACAAATAACAACAGCGGCAACTGCCGTGTCGACAACCTGCTGCTGGTCGCCGGAGCGAATGTTCCTCAGCCTAAGACTCCTCAGACTCTGTCCTTCGCCACGGCATCCGTAACCTGGGTCGTAGGTACCGACTGCACCCTGAACACCGCCAAGGCCGGCCAGACCGTCAACGGAGCACATACGGCCGTTACCTATACTTCGAGCAATGCCAACATTGCCGCCGTCAATGCCTCGACCGGTGCAATTACTCCCAAGGCCGCGGGCACCGTCACCATCACCGCCACCGCCGCCGAGGATGACACCTACGAAGCCGGCAGCGCCACTTATTCGCTGACCATTGTCAACAATGGTGGTGGCGGCGGTGGCCAGGGCGGAAGCTGGGTGGCCACTCCTCTGGCCAGCCTTACCGCCAGCGACGTGTTCGTGATTGTGTGTACCAAGTCAGGCGGGACCTTTGCCATGCCTAACGACGGTGGCGCCAGCAGTGCACCCTCCGCAGAAAGCGTGACCATATCGGACGGCAAGTTGACAGGCACTGTCGCAGACAACCTGAAGTGGAATATCAGCATCTCCAATGACGGGTATACATTCCATCCCAACGGTTCGACCAACACTTGGCTGTACTGCACCAATACCAACAATGGCGTGCGCGTTGGAACAAACACCGACAAAGTATTCGTTGAAGACAGTGGTTACTTGAAGCATACGGGCACCAACAGATATGTCGGCGTCTATAGCACTCAGGACTGGAGGTGCTATACCTCTATCACGGGTAATAGCAACATCAAGGGGCAGACCTTCACCTACTACAAGTACGTTTCCGAATAGCGGCATCGCGCCGTGCTAGGCGTTGCGCTGGACGCCGTGCTACGTAACTTGTTGATTCACAGCAATTTCCTTAAAGAAGGCTGCTCGATTTCGAGCAGCCTTCTTTGCGTAACTTCCTGATTTATAGCACTTTCCCCAGCACGCGGGACAGACAGCACGAGCTGCGGAAGGGGCGAAGGGGCGCAGCGGAGGCGGAGGAGCGGCGGGGACAATTATTTTTGAATATATGCGAAAAAGTCGCTACCTTGGCGACTTCATTGATTTTGAGGGGGAAACGAACCTATCATCATAAAAATTTATGTGCAAAAAACAGTATTACACCGCACCTTGTGCGGAGGCCCTTGGTGTATGCACCGAGGGGATCGTGTGCCAGAGTTTCGGGCTGACTGGCGCGCCTGGAGTTGCGTTGCTGCTCGATGATCCGGAAAATGATTATGGCGATTTTTAGGAGGAACGATTATGAAAAAGACCACATCTATCGCAATTCTGCTCGGCGTGGCGCTGCTGACCGCCTCTTGCGCGAAGGAATCGGCTGTCCAGTCGGCTAAAACCAGCTCGCTAGCGCCCCTGACCGTCATCGCCGGAAGCAACACCGCGGTCACCAGCAACACCGCGACCACTAACTCCACCACCAAGACCCACATCGAGGGCAACGATGTCCGCTGGGACGCTTCGGGCGAGAAGCTGAAAGTGTACGAATACTACGGCACAGGCGTGCAGTCATTCATTACGGACGATGGCGTCACTACGGATGGCGGCGCCACGATGACCTTCTCGGGCCAGCGCCCTCAGAGAAGCGGTTCCAACTTCACCTACTACGCCGTCTATCCCGCCACTGCAGCCAACCGTGACGGCAACACGGGCTACGACTACATCACTACTCCCCACGTACAGTACCCCTCCGCCACCAGCTTCGACCCCAAAGCGGACCTGCTGATAGCGCGTAAGATGGAGACCAGCACCCAGGCCACGGAACTCGCAATGAGCTTCGCGAGGGTCGTGGCCATAGGCAAGATGACGCTGAAGGGCCTGGTGACCAAAGACAATATACTCGAAGTCGCGTTCCAGCCCAAGAAGGGCGATCAGTACATACCCCTTTCCGGCGAAACTTCCTTCGACTTGGAGACCGCCCGCCCGGTCTTCGGCTACGGCGACAAGGAACGCTACACTAACAACCTGATGGAATACGACGGAACCATCCCCGCCAACAATATGCCCGTATGGTTCACCTGCTATCCCTTCGAACTGCAGGAAGGCGATTCCTTCCGCGTAGTCGTGGAAACCGTAGGCGCCTCCTACAACAAGAACGTAACCATCCCCGCGGGCAGGAGCCTGGCCTTCAAGGAGGGCAAGCCCTCCGTATTCAGCGTCAACATGAGCGACGCTTCGATGGTCGAAAAGAACATCGAAGCCAAGTACGCCTGCCTTACTGCTGAAGAGTGGATAGCCTCCGGCGCCACCAATGACTCAAAAGAAGTCACGGTCTACCAGGCCAATGGTGCGATCTGGCACTCCAATGCCAGGATAGGCAACAGAAACAGCCTCACCATTTCGGCCACCAGCACTGGATATCTGGCCCTGCCTAAATTCAGCGACAATCTGTCCAAGGTCCGTATCCACGTGGCCAGGAACCAGCAATCTTTGAGCAAGGTATTCTTCGCCAACACGGTCGGCACTGCCAGCACCAACCAGTATGTCGAAACAGACAAGGGAGGCATCTACGAAATCGACCTTTCTTCAGTCAATAAGACCACCGGATACATACGCTGCTACAAAGCCTCCATCAATCTCAGCAAGATAGAAGTGTTCACCCAGAACGACACCCGCCCGGCACTCGCCACGCCCCGGGACGTGCAGGCCCACCTCAGAATTAATACTCAGAACAGCCTCTCCGTCTTCTGGTCAAGCGTGTCGGATGCTGCTGGATACTACGTAACCATTACGCCCGCATCCGGCACACCCATCACCCAGTATGTCAGCGGCAAGCTTTCTGCCGACTTCACGGACCTGCCCTACGAAACCTCGTTCACCCCTTCGGTAGTAGCCGTGCCCGCCGACCCGTACACCACCGCCGAATCGGGCCGCGGAACCGGCGAGGCGATATCTACCTTGGCAGACCCTGACGCGCCTTCCCACTGGACAAGGGTATCCCTCTCGCAGACGAACGAGAACGATATCGTGGTCATAGTATGCTCCAACATTCAAGGTGATTTCGCCCTCCCCAACGACACTTCAGAACCCTATATGGTCCTCGAAACCATCCCCGTAGTCGTTAGGGACGATGAACTGAAGGGAACGGTCCCTGACAATCTCAAGTGGAAGGTTTACGATGAATACGGGGATTATGGCTTCTACCAGTACGGTAGCAACGTCAACAGGCTGTATTGCATAAACGAGTACAATGGCATTGGCGTAGGTACGGATTACAACCAGTGCTACGAGTTCTACGAAACGGAAGCGAACGGCTTCAAACGCCTGAATAACCGTGGACTGAGGAAATGCCTCGGCCTCTACCGTACGCTTTTCTGGACCACTTTAGATCAGAACGACAGCGACCTGGACGATCAGGATATAATGATTTTCAAATACAGGCCCTAGATTGCCTTGACCATCGTCAGTATGTTCCGAATACTTGGTCTATTAGTTGGACGAATTCTTTGTATGCGGCGGTGCCGGAAAGTTCGGAAAGCGCCTTCGCCAGGGCCCTGTAGCGCCATTCGTGCTCTTTCGGGTCCTTGGCGTGGAATATCTCCCAGAGCGCGGGGCCCATCACCGCGTAGTCGCGGGCGATCGCGCGCATGTTCGAGAGCTTATCCCCCATCGCCACTATCTTCACGTCCCGCGGAGCGCCCGCCAGCCTCCGCAGGCCGGCTTCCTTGCGGGAGCGCCAGCTATCCTCCTCGCTGACCCCGTCGGGCAGGCTGTCGCTCTCCGCGGCAACTATCTCCGCTATACGGCTGCCGAAGGCCAGGCGGATATCCTCCACCGTGACGTCCGTATCCTCCACCGTGTCGTGCAGGGCGGCGGCGGCCAGAAGTTCCTGGTCGGAGGTCATGGTAGATACTATCTCCATGGCCTCCATCGGATGGACTATGTACGGGAAGCCTTTCCCCCGGCGTTCGGTGCCGGAGTGGGCCTTTACCGCGAAGATTATCGCCCTGTCGAGGAGGGTGGTCTCAAGGGGATTGTTTGCCATTTCAGTCCTTGCTTGCTGCGATGAAACGGAGGATGATGTCCACCGCTTCGTCGGTATCGATGTTATCTACGTTGAGCACGAGGTCGTAGTTGCGGGTGTCGTAGCGGCTGGTGCCGGTGTAGCGCTGGACATAGTTCTCGCGCATCTGGTCCACCTTGCGTATGATCTCCTCGGCCTCCTTGCGGGTCTTGCCCTGCTTCTCCGCCACCCTGGTGATGCGGGTTTCGAGGGAGGCGTGGATGAACACGTCTATCTTGTTGGGAAAGTCCTTCAGGATGAAGAATCCGGACCTGCCGGCTATCACGCAGGACTGCTCGGAGGCCAGTTTCTTGAGCACCTCGCTCTCGGTGTGGAAGATGTCGTCGTTGGTGACGGCGTAGTTGTACATATTGGGCACCGCGCCGATGCCGGCGGGGTGCGGCACGGGGTTGACGTGGCTGAGTATCTCGTTGAAGAGGTTCTTCTTCTCGCCTTTGATGCGTTCGATGCTGGCGGGGGTGTAGCCGTAGCGCTCGACCAGGGCGTTGATTACTTCCTTGTCGCAGTAGCGCACGCCGAGTTTCTCTGCGAGGGCGCGGCCTATGGTGCGGCCGCCGGAGCCGACCTCGCGGCTGATGGTTATTACGAATTGCTTTCCAGTGTCCATATCAGATGAGGTTTATGTCTTTTGCTTGCCGGTAGATATGCGCGGCCAGGGAGGCGTTGCTTTCCAGGGGGCCGTTCAGCGAGCAAAGCATTGCATCGCCTTCTTTTTTGATTATTACTTCCCTCGTCGTGTTATTGTGGTTTGTAAAAATAGGAATTTCCGTTTATATTTGCAAGGCACTGAAAACTAATCCGATATGGCTGTACGACTTCTTTTTGGCAAAACTGATGACCCTCTCTTCGCCAGGAGCAAGTGGTGGGGGTCGCCGGATATGCCCGAGGATATGGAGTATCCGGCGGCAGGTGAGGGCCCCTTGACTTTCATGTGTCAGATCCGTTGCGAGGAGATTGCTCCCTTCGATCCGAAGGGCCTCCTTCCGCATGAGGGGATGCTGTATTTCTTTGCCGCCCTGGACTATGCCCTGGGCGATCTCGACGCCATATCATCTCCCGGAATGGGGGAATGGAATCCGGATTGTTTCCGGGTGCTGTATTCACCTTCCTGCGATAATCTGCGTACGCTTGACGAGGGTTCGTCCGGCCTCCCCGCCGAAAAGCTGACCTTCGCGTCAGGGGCTTCGATGGACGATTCTTTCCGCCTCCTGGGCTATCCCTACTACGAGGAGGTCCGGGATGAGTGCCCGGGGATGATTTCGCTTCTTCAGGTGGATGAGAGCGATGATTGGGGCCTCCGTTTCTTCGATTGCGGGATGCTGAATTTCCTTATCTATCCCACCGACCTTGCTGCCCGCCGCTGGGGGGACGTCCGCTGCTATCTGCACTCCGCCTGAACAGCACCTAACCTCTACCCCCACTCCGCCTAGGCAGCACCTAACCTTCTGATTATCAGTTATTTCCCGGCGGGAGAATCGGCGAAATTTGCCGATTTTCTTTCCGGTAATCCTTTGACTGTCTGTTACTTAGCTGCTGCGAGTGGTTGGGTGGTGCCTGTGCTTGGGTGGTGCCTGTGCTTGGATGCCGCATAAGTTGGCCCGCCACACGACAATTGCCATTTTTAGCGCCGGCATAAGCTCCTGGGTGTTCCTGGTCTGCCAAAAACTTGCAGACCAGGAACAAAAACAGCCATTTTTGTTCCCGGTCCCCCCTCCCAATGACAGACCAGGAACACCCACCACCCTTCTCCGTGACAGACCGGGATCACCCACCCCTTCCCACAGCGTTTCAGTGGGCAAGGTCTAATTCTATGCCTTGGACCTTGCCCGCATTTCGGCCTCCTAGGTACTTCCAATGGGCAAGGTCCCCACCACGAAATTAGACCTTGCCCATCAGAAGGCGTTCTGTTCACTCTAGCCCCTTTCCATGGTCTGTCAAACTACATTTCTTCGATAGGTCTGCAGCAAAAACGCTGCAGGTCGTTGCAGGGAGGGGGAATGCCGGGTGGCTAAGTGGCTGTGTATCGACCAATTAGCCGCCACGGGCACTTTCAGGGGGTGCGACGGCGCGAGGGCTATAGCGAGAGACTGGGGGGACGCGAAGGGAGCGGCGAGAGAGGGCGCGGGGCGAGGGCAAGCGGCAGGACGGGATGCCGAAGATTGCCCCCGCATACTTCAAAACAAAACTCCTAAGCGAGATCCCAAGCTGGTGATTTTTCGGGGATTACTATTATATTTGCCATGACCAACTCAAATTATTATGAAAAAGTTAATCTTCATCCTGGCATCTTTAGTCCTTCTCTTCGGTGCTTGCAACATAAAACCCTCGGCCCCCTCGCAGGAGTGGTGCGAATGGGCTTTCAACCAGATTCCCGACCATAAAGACATCAGCGAAATCGACTCCACGGCCTTCTCGACAGAGTTCTACGGGCTCCTCAAAGAGGCCTACAAAGCTATGGATTGGGAAACGGAAATGTATCCCGGAATGATCGGGGATTACGAATTCCTGTTCTACTGGTACGACGGCAACGGCGACTCCATCCTCGAACCGGAAGACTCCGAGCTCAAATACGAGACTGGGGAAGTCGCTGATGGGAAGACGACCGTGAAAGTCAAGGTCTATGCTCCCTCCTTCGCCCCCTATAGCCCCACGGACTACGAGTTCGATATGGTTCTGGTTTATGAAGATGGCCTCTGGCGTATCGACGACTGGAGCACACCCACCCGCGATTTAACGATGAAAGACCAAGTCAAGAGATATATCGAATGGTATAATTCCAACAAGGATACCGCAAAAGCTGCAGAATAGGCCCTACTTGCTGCGATAGCAGCGTAGGGTGTTCTTCATCAGCATTGCGATGGTCATGGGGCCTACGCCGCCGGGGACGGGGGTGATCCAGCCCGCGACCTCAGAGCATGATGCGAAATCCACATCTCCACAGAGTTTCCCTTCGGGCGTGCGGTTGATACCCACGTCGATGATGATTGCGCCGGGTTTGACCATGTCGCCGGTGATGAGGCCGGGCCTGCCCACGGCGGCGACCAGTATGTCGGCCTGACGGCAGACGGCGCCGAGGTCGGCGGTGCGGGAGTGAGCTATCACTACCGTGGCGTTGCGGTCCAGAAGGAGCTTGGCAACTGGCTTACCCACAATGTTGCTGCGGCCCACCACGACTGCGGTCTTGCCGCTCAGGTCCACTCCGGTGCTGTCCAGAAGGCGCATCACGCCTGCGGGGGTACAGGGCACCACGCAATCCTTGCCGAGCCAAAGGCCCGCGACGTTGGAGGGATGGAATCCGTCCACATCCTTGGCAGCGGAGATGGCATCGATGACCTTTTCCTCGTCGATATGTTTGGGGAGAGGAAGCTGCACAAGTATCCCGTCGACTGCGGGATCCGCGTTCAGCTCCGCAATCTTTCCAAGAAGATCTTCCTCCGAAACCGTTGCGGGGAGTTCGATTAGCATCGACTCCATTCCTGTATATGCGGCGGCCTTGACCTTGTTACGCACATACACCTGGCTGGCGGGGTTCTCCCCCACTATTATTACGCAGAGGCAAGGTTTGCGCTTGCCCTCTGCCTCGATTGCCGCGACTTCGGCGCGGACCTCGTCCTTTACGGCCTGACTGATGGCCTTTCCGTCAATTATCATATTTCCAATGCGCAGTGCGCAATATCATTCCTGTAAAACAAATTATCACAATCAATCTTCGCGACCTCACGGTACACGGCCGCACGGGCATCGGCAACGTCGGAACCGCTTCCGACCACCATCAGCACACGGCCGCCGTTGGTCACCAGAGTTCCGTCCCGGAAAGCGGTTCCCATATGGTAAACCCTGCCCTGGACGGCATCCAGCCCGGATATCACGGCGCCCTTCTCGTACTTGCCGGGATAGCCCTTCGAAGCAAGCACGACTCCCAGAGTGACCCCCGATGCCCAGACGGGTTCAGCGGCCTCGCGCCCCTCGGCAACGGCATCAAAGATATCGAAAATATCGCTTTCCAGCAAAGGCAGCACAACTTCCGTCTCGGGATCGCCGAAGCGGGCGTTGAATTCTATGACCTTGATTCCCTGGGGAGTCTTCATAAGGCCGCCGTAGAGCACGCCGCTAAGCGGGCATCCCTCCGAAACCATTGCGGATGCAGCCTTGCACATAATCTCGCGGAAGGCGAAATCCTTATCCTCGGAAGATATGAACGGCAGGCCGGTGTAGGCGCCCATCCCTCCGGTATTGGGGCCCTTGTCGCCGTCGAAGGCGCGCTTGTGGTCCTGGGAAAGAGGCATTGGATAGACTCTCTCCCCATCCACGAAGCAAAGGAAGGAGAATTCGGGGCCGGTGAGGAAATCCTCTATCACCACCCTGCCCTTGCCGAAGGCGGCATCCAGCAGCATATCGGAAAGAGCGGCCTTAGCCTCGGAAAGATCCTGGGCAATCACCACACCCTTGCCGGCGGCCAGACCATCGTACTTGATGACTGCGGGGAAAGGCCTCCCGGACACGTAGGCGACGGCTTCTTCGTAGGAATCGAAGCTCTTGTAGCCGGCGGTGGGGATTCCGTATTTGGCCATCAATTCCTTGGCGAACTCCTTGGAACTCTCGATGCGGGTGGCGGATTTGGTATGACCGAAAATCTTGAGGCCGGCAGCGCGGAAAGCATCCACTATGCCTGCGGCCAACGATGCTTCGGGGCCTACCACGGTAAGATCCACCTTATTCTCCAGCGCAAAGGCCTTGAGGCCCTCGACGTCGGTGTCTTTCAGGGGAACGTTGAACGCCTGTTCTCCTATGCCCGCGTTGCCCGGAGCGCAATAGATGCGCTCTACCTGAGGACTGCGGCTGAGGGCATCCACGATTGCGTGCTCGCGACCGCCGCCGCCTATTACCAGCACGGTCTTCCCGAGGCAATCCTCAAGATGGATCTCCTTGGCAGCCATAGCCGTCCTTTGTGTAGGAAGAGGATATACTAGACCCATTGATTCTAATGTTTAAAGTGACGTACGCCCGTAAAGAGCATTACTATTCCAAGTTCGTCGGCCTTGGCTATGGCCTCTGCATCGCGTATGCTTCCGCCGGGCTGTACTATGGCAGCGACTCCGTACTGGGCGGCCAGGGCCACGGTATCATCGAAAGGAAGGAATCCGTCGGATGCGAGGATGAGTCCGGACTCGAATCCGGCAGCCTTGGCCTCTTCGAGGGCAATGTGGGCTGAGCCCACGCGGTTGGTCTGGCCCGCGCCTATGCCTATGGTATGGCAGTCGCGCACCACGGCGATGGCGTTGGACTTGACGTGCTTGACTATCTTCCAACCGAACTCCAGATCCTTCATCATAGAGGCGGAAGGCTTGGCCTTGGTGACGCACATTTCCTCGGTGATGGTCTCGACCTGGGTGTCGAGCTGCTGTACCAGCAGGCCTCCGGTAACACCCACGTACTGGGGCACGGGAGCTCCGGTGCGGGTCATATCGACCTGGAGGACGCGGAGGTTCTTCTTGGCGGAAAGTATCTCCAGGGCCTCGGGAGTATAGGAAGGAGCGATGACTATCTCGAGGAAGATGGGTTTCATTCCCAGGGCCACCTCGGCGGTCAGTTCGCGGTTGACACCCACGATTCCACCGTAGATGCTGACCTTGTCGGCCTCGTAGGCAGCCTGCCAGGCTTCTTCGATGCTGGCGGCGACTGCGGTTCCGCAAGGGTTCATATGCTTGAGGGCGACGCAGCAAGGCTCCTCGAAATCGCGGAGCACGTTCAAGGCCGCGTTTGCGTCCTGGATATTATTGTAGGAAAGCTCCTTGCCCTGTATCTGCTTTGCGAAGGCCAGGGAGAAGGGAACCGGCTGCATATCCGCATAGAAAGCTGCGCTCTGGTGAGGATTCTCGCCATAGCGGAGGCCCTGCTTGAAATCGAACTCCAGGAAGAGTTTCTCAGGAAGGCCGGCCTTGGCACGCATATAGCTAGCGATGCAGCTGTCGTATTCTGCGGTGTGGGTATAAGCCTTTGCAGAAAGCTGCAGGCGGGTTTCCTGGGAGGTCTTGCCATTCTCGCGGAGTTCGGCGAGTACGCGCCCGTAATCGGCAGGATCGCAGACTATGGTAACATCTTTCCAGTTCTTCGCAGCGCTGCGCACCATCGAAGGGCCGCCTATATCTATATTCTCGATAGCTTCCTCGAGGGTGACGCCCTCCTTTGCGATGGTCTGACGGAAAGGATAGAGGTTCACGCAAACCAGGTCTATGGTCTCGATTCCGTTCTCTTTAAGGGTGGACATATGCCCGGGGACATCGCGGCGGGCGAGGATACCGCCGTGCACCTTGGGATGCAGGGTCTTCACGCGCCCGTCCAGAATCTCCGGGAATCCCGTAACTTCGCTGATACCGATGGTCTTCACACCCTCGTTCTCGAGGAGTTTCTGTGTGCCGCCGGTGGCAATGATCTCCCACCCCAGATCTACCAGGCCCTGCACGAAGGCAACCAGGCCCGTCTTATCGCTTACGCTTACTAATGCTCTCATTTTAATAATTTTGATATTGTTTCTATGTATAACGAATGCTCTATCTTCTGCCCTATACGATGCACCTCGGCAGGATCGTCGCCATCGTACTCGAATGCCCTCTGGGCAATGATACGGCCGCCGTCCAGGTCGCTGTTGACCCAATGGATAGAAATGCCGTAAACCTTCACCCCATAGGCCACCGCCTGTTCCACCGCGTGAGCGCCCTTGAAAGCAGGCAGCAACGATGGATGTATGTTGATGATACGGCCCTCATAGGCACGCAGCAGCACATCTCCCACAATACGCATATAACCCGCAAGGCACACAAGATCGACTTCGGCAGCATCCAGCAATCCCACGATTTCCGTCTCGAATGCCTCCTTGGAAGGATACTCCTTGGGGGAGAACACGAAGGTGGGGATGCCCCTGGCCTCGGCCTTTGCTATCACCGGCGCTCCCGGCTTGTCGCAGACCATCAGCACCACTGCCGCATCCAGCCTTCCGTCGGCGCAAGCGTCTGCTATCGCCTCGAAATTACTGCCCGTCCCGCTGGCAAAAACTGCTAACTTCTTCATTTCCATTTATTCCTTTGGTGTTGGAATGTATTCCCCCTGAGGGACGTAACACCCGCGCTTGTACCCCAGAAAATTCTCATTTTCCGGGGGCCCCACGTTCGATAGCGGGGGGACCGTCCCGAAGGGATGGTGGGGTGAGCCCGAAGGGCGAACTCCCGAAGGGGGAATACCTTCCGCCGGAGGCGGGTCCAGGGGAGTCCGCGACGTTGAGATACCTGAACGGGGAGGACGAGATAGAAGTGCC
>JAEEGG010017482.1_pt1 | contig 14738 bp, 7 predicted proteins | sample 9134161 | NCBI WGS metagenome assembly JAEEGG01 (sample SAMN16246543, study PRJNA631951) | gut metagenome | biome: gut microbiome; feature: rumen; material: CR-attached | host: Bos | place: Iran: Karaj | collected 2018-10
AACGTCCTCTGCGACTTCTCTATCTTCCAGTTGTTCTACTTCCACCTTTTGTTTCTCAGGAGAGAATGAACCAACTTTACCTGCTTTTATCCTATGTCTCATATCCTTATCAGTTTATAATCTCTATTAATTGTGGGGACAAAGATACGATAAATTTGCGGAAACTGATTCAAGAGTATTCCTTTTATAACATTTATTCGTATCAGGCATTTCTCTGGCAAGGAGATAGCAAGCCTTAGGCAGGTACTTCGCAAGCCCATTTAAGCCATTTGAACTTGCGTACACCTTGGTTTCCCTTGCGGCAGTTGTTTCAGAAAGAACTCTGTGCTACAGTATTTTTTGTATCAACATCTGTGAGGATGAATAGAAAGGCACGTCTGTTTTACCTAAGATAGCGGCAGGGAGATTGGCCATCTCTTGCAGGTTATCCATGGGTACTAAGACGTTCTTAGCTCCATTCTCAGATAACAGAGACACGCGATCGCTGAAATTCAAAGCTCTTTCAATGGCACCACCTATGCTGATGTTACCCAATACAGCCAATGCGGGCTTCAAAGAACGGTTGAAAACTGAAGAGACAAGAGCTGTAAAAACAGCACCTCCGATTCCTTTGTGTACAGTTGAGCCTAACAATGCAGTGATTTGAATATTCACATCCAGTTTGTTCAGGGAATGTTGTTGCGACAGAATAGTCTTCTCGTTGGCGCGTATATAATTATAGGTGTTGCGAACATCCTCTTTTACTTCTGTAGATGCATTGCCAGAAATAGTCAATTTTCCATTGCCCGGTATCGACACCACTTCTATTTTTACCAATGTTACCTTGTCACCATCACTGGTTGCCGTATAGCAGGTTCCAGGAGCAAGCGGCACATCCTCAATGAGATTGCTGCCACGCTCTTCTGGCAGAGTAACAAAAATCTCTTCCTGCGTTTCCTTGTCGATATACGAGAAGTTCGTATCCCAGAACTCCATGCCGCCAATGCGTTTCAGTTGCTCCTTCACACGACGGCGCATCTCAATGGCCAACTCCAGATATTGACGTACGTCTTCTTTGGTGTAGTTGCCATCTGGATGCATCAGCTTTATCAAGCCTGAAACCGTCTTGCGGACAGGTTTCGTGTCACGTTGCTTCATCTGCGAGCCAAGAATAAAGAATTCGTCAATGGCATTGACATAGCTCTTTTTACGTTGGTGGTGCATCCATTCGCTGAAGAAGTCTGTAGAGAATCCGAAGTGGTTGGTGAAATGATGCGGAGCAAATTTGATAATCTCCCATCCTGGCAAGAAGAAACTCAGACGGTCAAGGAAAGCCGTATCGTTAGCTATCTTGTCGCTGAAAGGGCTGAATAAGTGGCTTGTTTGAAGCACCGTTTCTACAGGCTGGTTGATATTACCATTCAGGATGATAGAAGCATTGGCGGCCTTTTCTCCAGCCTTGCCTGCACGTGAGAAGCTTCCGCTCTCCATATAGTCCTTCATCAGCGGAACCACTTCTTTATCCTTGAACAGTTCGTCGGTCGATTCGTCAAAGCACAGAGCATCCCACAATCCCACAGCTCCAATCTGGCCGGAAGAGTTGTTGACAAAGAGCGATGCAGCTGTCCCCTGACCACCACTCACAAGCATGGAGTATGGCGATAGTTCTTTGAACACAAAGGACTTTCCTGAAGAGCGAGGCCCCAACTCAGCCATGTTGAAATTAGACTCCACCAGTGGGATGAAGCGCGACAACAGCAGCATCTGTAACCTTGGAGTGATGCCCTCCGATTCTGGTTCATAGCCACCACTGCGAAGCAGAACATTGAGCCATTCCTGATTATCAAATGCCTCTCTCGATTTCGCTATCCGTTCTTCCTCGAAGTTAGACAATTGTATGGGTCTGATTTTTGAAATGACAAAAGGATAGATCCTCGAACCAATGGTTTGCAGAGGGTCATAGTCTATATCGATGATAGCCCAGATACCTCCCGTCATCAGTTTCTCGTGGCTGGACACCAAATCCTCTGAGATATTGGCATCCTTGATATTCAGGTTCGACAGATGCGCCCAGTATTTATCTCTGGAAGGGTCGAGTCTGACGCTTATTTTGTCGATAACCTTATACGAACCGCGTTGCTGGATTTTTGCCTGAACCAAATTCGCTTCATCTGGGTTGACATAATGTTCGCGCAAAACACGCTGAACATTCTCAACACCTTCTTTGATTTTCTCATCATCATCCGTACTGCATGAGTTTGCCAGCAGATATTCGAGTACAAAGACTGGCACGTTGGCCGTTCCCTTCACCGAGCGGACAATGTCTTTTCTAACCACATATCCTTGGAACGCATCCAAGAGTTTCTTATCGAGGTCTATCATATTCAATTTGTTTCTTTAAAAAAGGTCATCTATATCTCGACTGACTGATTTTTTGATAACACAGACATCCAATTGCTCCGTTGTCCGTGCATCAATTACTACCACTTTCAGTTGACTGGCATTCATCGTGTTCTCAAAGTCCAGAACCGCATCAGCTTTTATGTTGATGATGCTTGACTTAGAGTCTTCACTACCATCTTCCCGGTAGAAGAGCAACTGCACTTTGCGTTCTGACTCGAACATATTATTCATATCTCCAGTTCCCGCCAGTTTGATGGTATAGAATTGTCCTGTCACAGCATTCAGCTCCGTTTTGTTCGAAATAGAGACTTTCAGCCCCATCTTAACATTCTTCTCTGCAAAATGGTAGGTTGGTATCAGACATTCCTGGGGTGTCATGCCTCCATGCGCATAGCCATATTTACCTCTGGTTCGAAAAGGCTTGTCAGTTTGGGCATAGTACTGATAACTGCCATTGGTCCATACATCGTTCCTTTCTATCAATCCACACTGCAGAGGGTCTGTTGACACGGCAAAGCGTTCGTCGATGGATGCTCCTGCTGGTGCAGGCACTTTGTCCGCTTCATCCAAGATTCCCGTAATTACATAGCCGTGATCTGTCGTGAGAAACACATCGTTGTAGCCCATGCGTAGCAACTGCTGAATCGAAGCATACAGTTTTTCTTCATAGCCGGAAATCTCTGCCAGTCCTGCCATTTGCAGCGTCTCACCTATCTCATCGATATTTCCGTATGTCAGCACGAGTTTCGATGCCGTAACGCTGTTGTTCAGCTTATCCAACGGCATGATTTCCACATCAGGTACGTCCTGCTTTAGTGCTGCCTGACGTTTTGCAGTGCTTTCACCGACGGCAGAAGGCAAGCCATAAAGCGCACTCATGCCATTAGGCGTAACCGATGGAAGTTTGCTCCATGCGGTTGTCTTTCCAATGGAAATGCCTGAATGGAACTTCCGCTTGGCGATGGCTTCAGCCATCTCTAATCGCAGACCGTCGCAGACGATGACAGCTGTTTTGTTGCGTCCTTGGTCAAACATCTTCTTCAGTAATCCCTGCTGGGTCTGTTCGTAGTGGTCAGTCAGTCCAAACCACGCATCCAGCATCAGCTTATTTTGCATTTCGTAATACTCCTGCACAGGGCGCAGCACGTCAGGCTCGTTCTGCCATTCCACGTAGATACGGCGCATGGCTGTGTCGAGCGGTGCAAAGGTATCGCGATAATATTCAGCCAACTGCGGAAGAGAATTGATCAGGTGGGGTTGTCCGATATTGAAGTCGAGTAGCAGCCCAACCTCTTTTAGCCATGCTGGCTTGTAGCGAAGTGCTTTCTTCGAGGCTAATCGGTGTGCTATATACCTTCGGTCATCGGTAATGTCTTCATGCTGTTTTAGTTTTACTGCCAGATGTCTGAACATCTCTTTGTCGATAGCCGCAAATGGATGGTCGGCATGACAGGTGTATGGATTCCAACCTGTTGAGGGGAACTTGAAATCATCAATATACGCCTGCAACTGTTCCTTCATCTCCTCGCTGTCTGCCATTGCATAATAGATGTCCAGCAACTCGCTATCAGCCGTCCCGTCTAACAGTTTACTGAAAAGTGAGGCCATGAATTCTGCCGCCAGAATTTCTGGTGTTTGATTGGTTTTTGGCTTCCCGGCTATCTTGCAGGTTTCTTCCTGCATGACGACATACACATCGCTATCCGATTCTTGTGCAAACGTCTCGGGGCTTTTCAGAAACTCAGTGATAAGCCGCGTTGGCTGCAAGGGGTTGTTGATGCCCGTAGCGATGCCTCGCCACCAGTTTTCATCTCTTCCTTTGCTCATCTTGGCAGCCAATAGTAGTGTGCGACCATCCACTTGTGTGTGAAGCCCCAGCTCCTCATGCAAAGTTCTCTTGATGTATGCTTCCATGTCGTCGAGAACGATACAGCCGCAAGTGGCAGCATATTCTTGCAGTGCCGACAGTTTTTTCTGCGGAATGGTGGTATAGAAGATGACGTTCTTCTCGCGGTAGTCACGCTCCGCCTCCGTCCTGACTCGTCTTTCCTCGGAGGGCTTCGATGCTGTCAGCACTATATATCTTCGTGCAGGCAAATAAGCCAATAGGAAAGCCCCATCGCCTTGTGTGTCAGTAATCACTAAGCGATGGTGAGCATCAGTCAGTTCCTTTACTTTATCTAAAAACCATTGTCCAATCATAATTTATTCTTTTACCAATCAGCCTCCAGATATTTCTTCAGTTGCGTACTCTTCAGAACCTCATAACTGATGAGACCGGCCTTCTGCAGGGGAGCGATGTTCTTGCCTACGCCATCATCCAACTTGGGATTGTAGCCAGAGGCAAGCAGTTGGTCTATCTTCTCACAGAATGTGGCCAACTCTTTCAGTTGGGCACGTACCTCTGCTGCTTCAGCCTTCTGGGTGGCATCACCTTGCATCAGCACTTGCAGACGGTCGTTCAGTGCAGCTTCACGGTTGGCTGCATAGACACTTTTAATGCGCAGCAGCGTATCGCGGTTCCACTTGTAGATACTTACGAATAGTTCCAGTGCATGGTGAGAGCCTGATGTGAGATGCCAGATGAATGGAGTCTTGGGCAGATACATAAAGAGGTTCAGGTGGTCGCTCAGCTGTGCAAAGAATCGCTCTTGCAGGTAGCGTTGCAGGTTCCCGCTACCCAACAGGGAGAATACCTGTGCTATCTGTGCTGCGCTGTAGCCTCGCTCCACCATCTCTGCCTCAATTCGTGGTGCCAACTGCACCTCTCCAGCATTGCCAACAAGAGGAATCACGCCATCATCGTCCTTGGCCAACAGCGAACGGATGACATCGGTGATAAGTTCGAAAGCCAGCGTTTGGGTTCGTTGAGGGGGAAGAATGCCAGCATTCTTGAACTGCCACCACACTTCCACAGGGTTCATCTTATGCTGAATGCAGAATTCCTCCCATTCCTTGTTGGTCTGATAGAGCACCTCGAAGTCCGTCACCCGTGGCAAATCGTCACGTTCCTCCAAGCTGTCCAAATGCTTCAATACATCATTAGAGGGCGCAAACTCACTTTCTGTTGTCAGCCACTGGCGATATGCGTCCTTTGCATTATGGCTCACAGGAAGGTCTCCGACGGGAACACCTTCTTTGTCAAGTACCATTTGGCGGTCGTGCTCATTCAGTTCATAGACATCGAAGACTATCTTGTTGATAATAGACTCGTTTAATAATATTTGTGTTAGGAGAGCATTTTCTAAAGAAAAAAAAGTAAATATAGACGAAGTAATTGCATCTTCTTTCGTTAGTGGACTCACTTTATATGTAGGTTCAACAATTGAAAATTGACAAAGGTGCTTTTTAACTTCTACGTTCTGTTTACTTAATGTAATAACATTATCATATTTTTCTTGGTCTGCAATAATAATTGGAATTCTTTCAACATCACCAGATTGAAAAGATTCTGTGGGATTAAGAGATTCTATCATATAAGAGCATATGAATGAATTTAAGCATGCCAAAACATAAAAATATCTGTCTGTATCATCTCCTTTTTTGTAGAAAATAGATTTGCCAGCTCTTTCAAATATACAATATTGGGGTTGATAACGAACACCTAAAGATTTTCCAACACCAGAGAAAGCTAATCCTTGTTTAAAATAATAGTTTTCAAACCCATATCTTATAGAAGGATATTTCGACTTTAGACTCTTGAGCAGTTTCCCCTTTTCTGCCCACAGGAAGACAAGCCACAAATTACCATACCATTTTTTATATGGACCACCTTTGTTTATAGTAGCCCATTTGTATTTAGCCAAATTTGCCTCGCTTAGTATTTCTGTCTTATTTATTTCCCAATGATAGCGATAGAATCGCTCATTATTGCCACCCGAAGAAATTCCATTACAAATGTCAAATAATTCAGAAAGTTTTTCAACTTTAAATTTATTTCGGAAAGAATCAGATATCCAATAAACGAAAGGATGCGACTCAATTTGTTTGAATTTTTTTTGTTCTACATAAAATGCCCTTGGATGTGTTGAAGCATTACATATATTGTTATAAGCTTGCTCAAGGGTTCCTTTTTTATATTTTTCTTGTATGTCATCTCTGAGATTAAAATATATCCCTTTATCTTCCAAACTTTTGCCTTTACTTAATGTATAGAATGTAGCTTTTACAAGTATCCCGGGACCAAAAAGATTAACTCTGTCTAATCCAAAATCTACCATCAAATCTATATGTATATTATCAATTAGGTAATCTCTAACGGTATCATATGTTTTGTTAAACATAAATGTATATGGATGAATGATTCCAATTAGTCCGTCATCATTGGCTAATTCGATGCAACGCTTAATAAAACACGCGTATAGATTTTGATTAAATCTAACTGGAGATTTGTAATTATTCTCCACAAAAATCTTTAGCGTTTCACCAAAGTCCGCACTATCCGTATAAGGAGGATTAGCTACCACCACATCGAACGAATTGGAAATAACATCGAGGAAGGTCATTGCCTCACTCATCTTCAGCAGTGTGTAAGGATTGCTGTTTTGCTCGCTGTACTTGTTGACGAGGTTATGAATTTGTTGGTTCATTTTATACTTCTCGTCAAACATATCACTCATCTCTTTTGCAGAGAACAACGAATGATTGTCATCATTGGGCGCAATGGCCTTCAGTTGTTCTTCTACGCGAACCAGCGTTCCGAACTTATGCGCTTCCGATAAGTCAGTCCATATCTTTCTCGCCAATACATCATACTGCCGCTCCCAACTCGCATCATAGCCAAACTCTGCTTTCACAGCCTCGTAATCAGGCAACACAAAATTGGTACACACCACATTGGTGTGCTCCGGCATACGGGCACGTCGTCCTCCCATCTCTCGTGCTTTGATCAGCAAGCCGATTTGTGAGAGCTGCACTGCACGCTCATCAAGATCGACACCATAAAGGTTGTTTTCTACAATCATAGCAGGAATTTCCCTGCGGTTGTATTCCGCTCCGAAATTCTCAATCTGATCCGTGTACAGGTCATAAAGCATAGAGAAAGCATAGAGCAGAAAGTTGCCGCTACCACAGGCAGGATCGACTAATCGTAGTTGCAGCAGGTCCTTTTGGGGCCTGACACTTGTCGTAGGACGATTGGCAATGGAATAACGGCGATTACCATTCTCATCTGCCTTGTCAATATCGCTTTCAGGGAACATCTCCAAGTAGAGTTTTCCAAGTGTATTGTCAACAAGGAACTTCACCACCCATGAGGGCGTATAGACCTGACTTTGGAGCGACACCTTGTCGTACTCCGTCTTGTCGCCACTCTGCTTAAATTCCACCTTTTCGGTTGCATTGAAATTCTCGTAAAGCCAACCTAAGATGTCGTCTTTCTGCCAGGTATCAGCACAGTCGGGGTCATTCTCAATGGCATTGAAGGCAGCAATGATTTCGTTCAGTTCATCTGCCGTGGGCATCATGGCGTATGGATAGTCGCGCTTATAGATGCGGAAATTCATCTGTGCCATCTCCTCAAACTTATCCTCAAGGAAAGGCACCAAGCCGTCGCGTTCCATGGTGCGCCCCTCGGGATGCTCTTCAAGCCATGCCTGATGGGCAGCTGACAATCCTCCGTTCTCTGCACGCTGTTTGATGACTTCCGGGAACAGTTCCTTCTGCTCCATCAGTTTGATAGCAGCCAGGCGGTTGAAGAGTGTAAATACACAGGGCTTTAGTTTCTCCTCTCGCTCTGTTGCATCCATTCCGCTACGTTCCATCTGTGCTTCAAGCGCACGGTGGATAAGGACTCGGATATTGAGTACGTGATCTATTAAATTCATCTTAACGATTTACAATTTACGATTTTACTATTTACGAATTTAGCTATTGAAGTCCAACTCGTCAGTAGAACTGAAGTTCTTGATGAGGGCCATCTGTTGCGTAAGCCACAGACGGTAATCATTGACGCTCATTTTCCCTTGTGGCAGGTGTGAGCGCATAGCGCGTGTCTTGGGCTGTGGCTGTGGTTGCGGTTGGGGCTGTCCACCTCCTGGATTGGGTTGTGGCTGGGGCTGTGGAGGTGTTGGCTGTGAGGTCACTATCTCCGTTTGCCAGAGCAACAGCTTCTGTTCCTGCTGCGGTGCCATGTTCTCCGCATACGTCAGGTCACGGAGTTGGAAACCGCACTTGCGACAACGGATGTCATATTGTGGAAAGTCGATTTCATGAATTTCATAACGCTTGCAACTTCGATCAAATTCTGCAATGTTGTTATAGAGAACAGTGTTCCACTCATGCGGGTATGCATCGAGTTGGGTCTTAAGCTGCTCAGCCTTGACTCGCAGGTCAACATACAGATTCGTAACTCTCTCCTTTTTACCCTTAAAAAGTTTATGGTACACATCGCGAGCCTGCTGTGAGAGTTGTTGGATGGTCTTGTAGTTGCTTACCACATTGGTTTCGTAACACTGTGTGAACTTTTCCAAGACGGGGTCAATGAGTTGACGGTCACACTCTGCCTGGATGATTTCATCCTTTACTTCTGAGATATACTCCTTTATACTTTCAATCTCACGGAACTTCGTCTTGATGAAGTCCAGGTCTTTTTCAACTCTTTCAACAGCAGTCACATATTCATCCTGCTGGCTAAGGAAGGCACGAGCCTGTGAGAAACAGGTGGACTCGTTGACAGCAATGGTGAAAGGTTGGAACACTGCCTTCGTTTGAATAGAGCCAGCAAACAGGCGACTCATGCGATCATCTAAAGCAATCTCCTGATTAACCTTCGACAAGATGGCTTTAGAGAGACTGCGCACGGCATCCACCACATCGAAGTCGTTCAACTGATAGCTAAGGTTGTCGCCCGTCCATTGCTTGTAATTACAATCCTCCTTCAGAATGTCAATAATCTCCGTTCGCTCTTTGTAAGTGAGACTTTGAGCAACAGCCTTGAAACTGGCTTTCGCAAAATTTCGTGTTGATTGGAAGATGTCGCGACATCCTTCTGTATTGACACTGTTGAAGTCTTGACCAGCATACTTAGCGATGATCTTGTTGCCTCGAAACAGCGCTGCTACGGCACACATGATGGTTCCAATGCTATAGCCAGTAGGTGGGGCTGACAACTGCTTTTCCAGTTCTGCTCCAGAGATGAAGGCAGCGGCCTTGGCCAGTATCTCAATAGAAACGGAGAGATTGGTACCCACGAAATTGCCTTTGGTATCGAAGAACTTGAAGTCGTCAGCAGTTCCGAAAAGAGCATGCAGACGGTTGGTCGGTTCAGTGAGCACCTTAGGAGCCAACGTATCGGGAAGTTTGGCAGAGAGACGTTTGGTGAATATATTGTCATACAGACGAGACTGAAGATCTCGTAGCGTCCCCGTGAACTGCGGTTCACTGAGCTGATAGACCTGATAGGCATAGATGGCAGAGCCTGAAGCGTAGGCGGTACGAAGCAGTTCGGTCAGCCGGTCTTTCTTGGTTTCCAGTTCTGCCGTAAAGCCAAGGACGATGCGCTTTTCCTCTTCTGTCAGGTACGATTTCTCGTTGATATACTCGATGCGCTTGATGTCAGCCACTAACGATGTAATCTCGTTGGCATCTGCAATGTCAGGCACTATATAGATGGCCTCTTTGTGCTGTTGCGAATCCTGCTTGACGACATTGATGTACTGAGTGGTGTCGCCACTCTGACGGACTACAAAGATGTCATGAAGCATCACCTTCAACAATTCTCCATTGTTGCCAATGACCGGCTCACCGTCCTCACGGGCAATGAGGAAATTGACGGGAACATTTTCCACGTTGATAGACTGCACGCTACGCAGTAGTGATAATCCTTTCAGGCTTCGTGTAACCTCATTGCGGATGACGAACGGCGGCACGTCGTAAGCCTTCATGTCATCAAGGATGCGCTGTTCTGTCTGATTGGTGATACGATATTGATTGCCAGCCAGCAATACGATTTGGTTTTCTACCAAGACAGTTAAAGCCGACTTGACTTCTGCCAAAACCTTGTAGTAAAGGTCGGGACAGTCGATATATGCTTTGCAGATGTTTTCTGCAGTGGTCTGAGTGACCTCGGTCTTGGCAAGGAAATGGATCGTTTGCAACAGTTTGGTTCCCTCCACATACTGATAGCCTTTGTCACGCAAGGCATTGGTTGCCTGTTCATAGCGGGCTCGCTGTTCTTCCTCTGTAGTCAGCTCTGCTTGCTTGCATAGCTGGGTGGCGGTGACATGGGCGTGCTCATGATAGTCGCGCTTCACCTCCTTCTTCAATACGTCAAAAGCAGAGATAATCATACCTCGTGCGCCCGTTTTTGTCTGTACCATCTGGCCGGAGCCAAAGAGAAAGTACTGGAGCATACGGAACTGGTACTCGTGGAAGGGATAGTAATCGGCGTAGGTATCTGCATCTTGTGTTGGGCGCAGATTAAGACCTGGCAGATTGGTGATGTCGCGAATGGCTCCGCTATTGTGGTTGTAGTAGTTCTTCAGTTCTTCGCGGGCATCGTCGTATTTAGCCAATAGACGTTGCTTGATAATCACATCCACCTCGTCAGCCTTGATGTCAATGGTGGTACGGAAGCGGTCGCGAAGCTTGGTAAGCAAGTTCTTCGAGACGTTCTTCATGGAAATCACATCGTCCAACTTCAACTGGGCAATGGCAATTGTCCAGGCTTTGCGACCTAAAGAAGCTAAAGATTCGGCAATACCTTCCAGGTCGAGTAAGTTAATCTTGTCCTGATTGATGGCCTCGCTCACCTCGTCAATCATGAACACGATACGCTTGTCGGGGTTCTTATCGAGATAGCGCTGCAGGTCTTCGCGAAGCTTGGCAGCATCATATTCAGCACGATGCTGGGTGACGAGATTCTTTGATTCCTCTATCTCCTCTGCTGACATACCCAAATCGGAAAGTGCACGTTTGAAGACAGATGGGCTGTTCTTCATGCTCTTGCGCATCTCCTGCCAGGATGCCCCTTCGTTCTTTTGTACAATCTGTAGGAAGTCATCGTATTTGCTATCAAGCAACAGTTCATATTCCAAGAGGCCAATCCAGTTGTCGAGCAGGCCAAGAGCATGGAGGAAGTTGGCCATGAGCATATAGGGCAAGCCGTATGTGTTGGTACTCTTGGCAGAGTCGAACAAGATGACAAGGCTATTGATACGATCAAGGCCCCGGATGTTGTTTTCGAGGACATCAACATCAGGGAGACCCGTCAACTTGGGAACAAAACGCTGACGAAAAGTGGTGCCTTCCAACATGGGATTGCGAAGCAGATAGCCCAACATCTTGGCGAAATATGACTTACCGGAACCATAGAATCCGCTCAACCAGACACCAGACTGCATCTTGCCCGACACATATTCATCGCAGAAATCCGAGAGGTGCTTGGCAAGACTCTCTGTCAGGATGAAACCATCGAGTTCGGAAATGATTTCACGGTCGCTTTGTGCATGAAGGTCGATAACGCTCTTTATTTCATCATCGAGATTGATGGTAAGAATATCTTTAATCTGATTCATATTGTTAGCTGTTATTTGATGACGATACAACGATAGCGGGATGCAGGCACCTTGCCCAAGAACATGATTTTCTCTCCTTCGACAGTGGCTGGATAGAACACGATGAGCTGACGACGGGCACTAAGCACACGCTTGTCTTCCATCATGTGGATATTGGAGATGTCGAGATCGTAGAGCGAGCCGGTATGTACGATGACGGGCGATTTACCCTCGTCGAACACTTTCACAATGCGTTCCATCAAATACTCAAAAAAGGTGTCTTCAGAGTTATTCTCACTCCGATAGACCTCCTTGCCAAATTCCTCATACATAGCTTCGAAGGTATCTTGACCTATCTCATCAGTATAGTCAGACAGGGCCTGACGGATATCAATAAACGTATATTGGTCTGCAGGAAGTCTTCGCTTACCCTCTTCGATATACTCATCATCTTCCATTGGAGGATAGACGAACAAGATGCTTTTCCCTCCGTTTGCTTCAACGGCAACAGAAGCAAGGTCGTTTTTCAATGCGCTTTCGAGATTGTCGAATAGGCGGTTGTGGTCATATTTGAAAGTGCTGCTCATGAGATAATCTCAATTTTGATGTTATTACCTAATTGCGAGATCGTCCACTTTTCCGTAAACTTAATGGACTTTAGCTTATTGATTAGCGAAGCATTATCAAGAAACGAGAATTGAAACAGAGGATTTTGTGCCGTTTGTGTTTCGGGATAAACGGATAGTGCCAGACGTACAAGGATTTCAAGAACCTCGTCACCAATAATAGGGTATTTGATTTCTTTGGTCTGACTTCCAGTAGCCAGTCCAAGCTTCTTCATTAAAGTCAGATACTTTGAAGCCGTTATCTTTAATGTGGCATCGCTCCATTTCAATTCTTCCGGATAGACGCGACGAAGGTCATACAGATAACTCAGAATTTCATCGGTGTATAGAGACAGCCGTCCTGCAAATAGAGACTTCATGAAACAATTCTCTGTTACTAACGAGAACAGCTTGTTGTTGATACACAGCTGCCAGAAGACAACCAGTAGTTTCTGGTCCATACGCAGACCATCAGAGGCGAGTGCTGCTTCAATAATGGTACGGTGTAGCTTGTTCTGAAACGATAGAATCTCTGTGTTGATAGCTGATATAAAACGCATTCCCGACTTTTCAGTACGAAAAGAGAAGTCTGCATGTGGATCATTCCTCAGGCTCCCCACCGCATAGTCCATCATGGCAGCATAGTCGGGTATGCTGCCAAGGATGTTGATTCCAGAGTTGAAGAGCACCTTCTTACCTGATGCCTGAATGGTCATTGCACCATATCAATTGTGCGGCCAGGCTCCCTGAAGGCTGCGGGTTAGTTATCGGTTCTACACCAAGGAGCATAAAAAACGTGGAGCCAGTCCTGTTGCCCGTTCCACAGTGTAAAGGCCTTCGCATTGCCCGATTAGTCGAAACGAGCAACGCAGAAAGCCCCACGCAGAATGCTATAGTGATACCCATACGCTATGAAACGGTTCCAGAACCGTCCATGTACAATACGGGCTGTCTATAAACATCCCAAGGGGCGTCCCCGTTGCCTTGTTCTTGACTAATCGTTCGAAGTTGCGAAGTTCTTACACTGTCAAAACCAAGGCGTCAGAAAACGCCTATGTCCATGATGTCTGCACCGCAGCCTTTTTTGCGCCACCCATTGACTTTCCAACATTGGCAGCAGCCACAATGCATCTGCAAAGATACGAATAATAATCGAAACTTAAACAGATTTACGCAAATTTACACATTATTTAATAGAATGCGCAGTATATTGTCATAACAGTAGTGCAAAAAAGAGGGCTGGCAGCTCTCGTAGTCTGTCAGTCCTCAATGGAGAAAGTGGAATCGCTTTCCTTACCGCTAATTCACGTCGCCTCCATCGCTGCCGCTGGTGCCACCGCTGTTGATGGCGAGGGTAGCATTGCCGCTCGGCATCTGGAACGAGCCGGTATATACACCGTTGTTCTCAGTCAGCACTACGTTGCTGCCATTCAGGATGGCGGTGGGTACGGTGCCCTCAGCAGGCGTTACGCTGATGCTCACCTCAGTGCCGGCCTGCAGCTCAGAGCCAGAGCTTACAGCGTTGCCGTTGGCGCTCACGCTCGACGTACCGTTACCTGAACGACTGATGGTCAGCTTGGGTGCAGAAGGCGTCACGCTGCCAGTGCCGCTGTTCTGAGAACCGCCAGTGTTACTACCGCTCTGCGAAGAGCCGCTGCCACTGGTTCCACCGTTCTGAGAAGTACCACCTTCCTCGCCAGTGCCCTCGTCTTCGGACTGTACAATGCCCCAAGCTGAGAGCGGAGTGCGAAGGGTGTACGACTTCTCCTTGCCGCCGATGACCTTCTTGATGGTCTCAACAAGGTAGGCGAACTGCAAAGAGCACTGGTCCTTGAACTTCTTCGAAGTGATCTCCTCACCCTGGGCATTCTCAGGGATAAAGACGAAGTTCACACCAGCCACCATGTTGTTGACACCCTTCTGAAGGGCTTCCTCGATGGAGGCAGCACCACCTGTGACAGAGGTGACAGTTGGACGGAAGGTGCCAAGGCCATCAAGCTTGACTGGCTGACCCTGTGACATGTACTCTTTCAAGCACTTCACGATACCGGCCAATACCATCTGCATCAGCTCGTAGCTCACCAGCGTACCGCCGTGGTCACTGACGTGCTTGGCGAAGCCCTTGGTTGACAGCGTTTCCTTACTCTCGGCCTCTGGGTAGTAGCGACCGAACATGTCTGAATCTGGAACGGTGTTCTTTCGCAGATTCACCATGAAAGCAATGTTTTCTTTTGCCATGATAAAAACCTTTTAATTG
>JAEEGG010017484.1_pt1 | contig 14737 bp, 9 predicted proteins | sample 9134161 | NCBI WGS metagenome assembly JAEEGG01 (sample SAMN16246543, study PRJNA631951) | gut metagenome | biome: gut microbiome; feature: rumen; material: CR-attached | host: Bos | place: Iran: Karaj | collected 2018-10
CTTCAATCACCTCAATGTCGCTTTCCTTGCGTATGAGCAGCTGCCATGTGTTGTTGAATCGCGTGGCGATGCCTGTGAGGTTGCACTTGGCAGGCCGTTTGTTCACGTTGTCATAGGGCAGCTTCCGGGCAGCGAACTTGGCGTAGGTGCTCGTTCGCACGACGAATTGCGACTCAGGGATTTCATTGATGGCGCGGTTCACGCATCCGCCAACGAGCGAGACGGTCTTGTCGTCTGTAGAGTCGGGGGCGAAAGTACCGAGGCCGTCGACGGGTACGAACGAGACATCTTTCAGTTTGATGAGTTTTGCGCAGTTCTCGTCTTTGTCCCAGTTCTTCAGCTCGTCGGCCGTCATTTCTATGGGCTGTATGGCGGTGGCGTCGGGCGTGCCCACATATTTGTAGTGTTTCTGGAAGAGTTCCTTGTTCATTCGGCCTATACCATTGCCGTTGTAGGGCTGTCCTATCTCCGGCTGCTTGCGGTATCCGCCGATGTAGAGGTCTTTCAGGTCAATGACTATTTCCTGCCCCTCGGCCAGGAATCCGTGCATGCCGCTCTGGTTGACGGCCACGATGATGGCGCCCGACTCGTCTTGCATGGTGAACTGCTTGTAGAGGTTCGAGCCAAGGTCGTTGCCTGTCACGCGGCCGCGTATCTTGATGTTCTCGGTGATTTGCTTGTTCTGGTCGGTCGAGGCGAACACGTTGGGGAACATGGTCTTCAGCTCGGCTATGCTGATGATTCCCTCGTCGTTGATGCTGCTGTTGCCGTATGGCGGTTCACTAAAGCTGGGCTCGTCCCAGTCTTTCTGACACGACGTGAGGGCTACGCCGAGAAACAAGGCGAGTGAAAGAGCCCTCAGGGCCTTACTATATATTATGGTATACATATTTATATACTGTTTAAAAACCAATTCTCAAACTATTAGAAGTAATAAGTCACGATAAACATTCCGTTGATGCCGTTGGCATAGAACTTGTAGGGACTGTTCTGGAAGGAGTAGGTGCGTATCGACTCTCCGTTCTCGTCGGTGTCGGTACGGCTCTGTTCGCGTCCGCCAGTCACAATGTTCATGTTGTTCAGGATGTTGGTGAGCATGAGGTTGAAGCCCAGTCGCCGGCCGTTGCTCAGGTAGTACTGGCGGCCTATGCTGGCGTCGAGCATGAATCCGCCGTGGCCCTTGGCCTGGTCGGGTAGGGTAGAGTAGTCCTTGGCCGTGCCGTCGTTGTTCCACTTCAGGCGCCCTTCGTAGCGGGTGACGGGTGTGTAATAGAGGTAGATGCGGTCGTAGTAGTTGCCGATGAGGTCAATATACCAGCGGCCTACGTGCATGTTCAGGTCGAGGCTGAAAGCGCTGAGCGGCGTACATCCTTCGCGCATGCCTTCGCTGTGCACGCGGTCGTTGTAGGTCTTTCCGTCCTCGGAGAGCATGTAGGCCACGTCGGCGTTGTTCGTGTATTTAGCATCGCTGATGGTGGCCAGCGCCTTGATGTTCAGCCATTCCGTAGCCTTGTAGTTCACGCCAACCTCCACGCCGTAGTATTCCTTTTCAATGCCCGACAGGCTGACGTAGGTGAAGGAGTGCTTGTCGTCCATGTAGTACATCGACTGCTCCGTGACGTCTTTCAGGCGGCTGTAGTAGCCGTTGATGTTGAGCTTCACCACCGGCGTCTTCAGCTGATAGCCGGCCTCTGCCGAGAGCACCTTCTCGTTCTTCAGGTCTTTCACGAAGTCGTTGTTCACCTGTGCGGCCTGGAAAGCAGTGCGTGCAGCGGGCGTCTTCAGCTCATAACCTGCTCCCAGCAGGAATGCGTGTCCCATGCCCAGGTTGAAGTGCACGCCGGCCTTGGCTCCTCCGTCGAGGAACTTAGCCGTTCCGCTCTTGCCGTAGGAGTTCTCGGGGGCCAGTCCGTTGCTCATCTTGCCCTCACGCTGCATGGTGGTTCCTGCTACGCGCGCGTTAATAAAGATATGTGCACGCTGGAGGTCGGCGGTATAGCCGCCCCACAGCTGGGCCTTGTTCACGAAGATGTTGTAGTCGTAGCCGAAGCGGTCGCCCTCTTTCACCACCTGGTTGGGATGATTCAGGTCGTACTGAGCCTCCTGTCCGTCCTCTCCGTAGTTCTTGATGACGTAGGTGTTCACGTTGTGGAATATCTTAGCTCCCAGCAGGTCGTCCATCGTCTGGTAGTGCATGCCCTTGTTGGTCGAGAGCTGCAGTCCTCCGTGCAGTGCCCCTTTCTTCAGTTGCTTGTCAAGATAGGTAGACAGCGACAGCGACAGCTGGTCGTCGTGGTATCGCTGCAGGTAGTACATGGCATCGCTGCCTTGCACGTTGGCCATCTTGTTTGAGTAGTACATGCGGTCCCACTGAATCTGGCGGTTCTCCTTGGCTGCCGAGAGATAGTCGTAGGCAACCTGCCAGTTGGCCCTTGCCTGGCTGTCCATGTCGCCGTCGAAGGGCTCATACACGTCGTAGTAGTACGAGGGCATGGTGGAGTAGTAGTCGGGCGCCGGGTTCGTGGAGTTGTTGTAGTTCAGTCGCGAGCTGCTATACATGGCATACTTGCCCAGCAGCGTGGTGACGAGCTTCGTCTCATGGTCGATTTTCCAGTCCCAGGTGAGCAGGGCTGCCGGTGCAAAGTCTTTGACAATGCGTGAGTTGCGCTTCTTTCCGTCCTGGTAGCCCCATACCGAGTTGTAGAGGCGGTCGTTGGCAATCCAGTACATCTCGTCGGTCGATGCGGCCTGCGTTCCTCGCTCTGTGGGATTACCCCAGCTGACGAGCGACAGCGTGTGCTGGTCGTTGATGATTTTCTCCGCGCCGACGAAGTAGGACAGGGAGTTATAGCTTGTCCCGTCGACGAATCCGATTCCTTGTCCCCATCGGTAAGTCAGGCTGCCGGTGAATGCCCATCCGTTCTCCATCACGCCGGTGTTGTAGGTGTACATCAGTCGGGTGTTGTAGTTGCGGTTGGCACCGGCAATGCTGGCCCTCTGTCCTGTGGCGAAGCTCGACGGCCGGAAGTTGTAGTTGTTGGCTCCTCCCATACCCGCCATGGAGTAGTTGTTGTCCTCGAAGGGCAGCGACGCCTCCTGCGAGCGTGTCTGGTTGTTGAGTCCTCCCACGAAGGAGTAGCGGAATTCGCCGCGTTCGGCATCGTTCACGGGGTTGCCGTTGATGTGCATGTCGTTGTACTTCGATCCGAATGCGCGGTACTTGAAGCGGGCCGGTGAGAACCGGTATCCCACCTCGCTGGCGTAGACATTACGGTTGGACGAGATGACGGTGACGTTTTGAGTCACGTCGTCGTCCTCTCCCAACTGTGCCTCGGTGAAGGTGAATGCCTGCTCTGTCTGCACGTCCAGGGCCAGTGAGTCTATCTCTTCCTCCTGTGCCATCAATGCCGTCGCAGCAGGCAGTAGTGCCGTCACCACAAGTATCAGCTTTTTGTTCATAGCGTAGGTGTTTTGTTATTGATTCTGATATTTTGTGCAAAGATAATGGAATTATTTGAAAACACAAAGAAACTCGGCAGGTTTTTTCATTATTCCTGCCGAGTTTTTTTGTTATCCTGAGGTTGATTGTCTATCTGCGGCCTCCGCCGAAGTGTCCGTTGCTGTTTCCGCCACCGCTCCGGCCACCGCCTCCGCTGCTTACTCTGCCGCCTCCGGAGCTGCCGCTGCTTACTCTGCCGCCTCCGGCATTTCCGCTGCTGACTCTGCTGCCTCCGGCATTTCCGCCGCTGACTCTGCTGCCTCCGGCATTTCCGCCGCTGACTCTGCCGCTGCTCACTCTGCTGCTTTCCGACTGCCTTACGCTGTTGCTGCTCTGGCGCGGGGTGTTGTCACTCTGCCTGATGCTTCTTTCAGGCTGCCGTGCGCTGTTGCCGCTCTGGCGCAGGGTGTTGTCGTTCTGCCTTATGTTTCTTTCGGGCTGCCGTGGGGTGCTGCCCTGTCCGGCGTTCGTGCGGTTGCCGCCAAACGAGCCGTTGCTGTTGCTGTTCTGCCTGACGGGCCTGTCGCCCACATCACCTCTCGTGCCCGGGTTGGCATTGCCGCCACGCCCGCTGCCGAATCCGCCTCTGGGCTGTCCGTTGTCGCGCCCGCCGTTGCGTGCTGCTCCACCGCCGTTGCCGGGATTGTCACCTCGTCCTCCTGTGACGTGTGTCGAGCTGCGATGTCCTCCGTTGTTGTCGCGGTAGTCGCCTCTGTCCCATCCGCTACGCATGCCGAAGTGCTCATCCCTGCGCGGGTTGCCCGGACGGTAGTGGTCGCGGTGGTGTTCATAGTAGCTGCGTCCGCCGTTCATGCGCCAGCTGTGTCCTCCTCGGTAGCTCACGTAGAAGTGGGGTCGTCCGAAGTAGAAGTAGTCGCGGTGGGGATAGCGTGCATAGACGCTGAAGTGCCAGTATCCGGCATCCCATACCAGCGGGCGGTAGAAGTAGGTGGCTGCACGGAACAGATCCCACTGCCAGGAGAACAGTATATAGCTCAGGTCCAGGTTGCGGCGCTCCCAATAGGGTCCGAAGACATCGTACTGGCTGGTGACGCCCATCAGGTAGTCGAGGTTTATCTCGTAGGCGGCCTCATACTGTGCGTCGCTCAGGTTCAGCTCGTAGGCCATCTTGTCGGTGAGGAAGAGGGCCTCGTTGCGTGCCTGCTCATACGACATGGCATTTGCGCTTGCTGCTATCGTCAGCATGGCAATCAGGGTAAACATCATCTTCTTCATAGTTCTTTATCCTTTAAAAGTGTTCAACAATGCGTTTTGTTCTCTTTGATGGTGCAAAGTAACAGCTTTTTTTCCACTCACACAAAGGATTTTCCCTATATTGAAGGGGGAAAATCCCTATACTTCCACTTTGTGGCTGACAAGCTGGCAAAACGCTATTTGTGACTACTGTTTTTTCTTGCCGTCGTGCGAGCCGCGGTCCTTGCGTCCACGGCCATGGCCGCCGCGCCCGCGCCCCTTTCCGCCTCCGCGATGATGGCTGTGCGGCGAGCTCTTCCTTCCTGCCGTGGCCTTGTATTCGGGGCCTTCGCCCAGCCCTTCGGGCAGGGGCAGCTTCTCCACTTCCTTGCCCAGGAAGCGCTCTATCTGCTGGAAGCGCTGCACGTCGCGCTCGTTGACGAAGGTGATGGCCTGCCCGTCGCGGTCGGCACGGGCGGTGCGCCCTATGCGGTGCACATAGTCCTCAGCATCGTGGGGCACGTCGAAGTTGATGACGATGCGTATGTCGTCGATGTCGATGCCACGGGCCACGATGTCGGTGGCCACGAGCACGTCCACCTGTCCGGCCTTGAAGCGGTACATCACGTCGTCGCGCTCCTGCTGGGTGAGGTCGCTGTGCATCGGCGCACAGTTAATCTTCAGTCGCGAGAGCTGGCGGTTGATGTCCTTCACGCGCTCTTTCTTGCCGCAGAAGATGATGACGCGCTGGAGGTCGCCGTTCTGGAAGAGATGGTCGATGACCTTCAGCTTCTGCGGGTCGAAGCACACGTAGGCCTGCTGCCGTATCTTGTCGGCAGGGCGGCTCACCTTCAGCTTCACCTCCACGGGGTGGCGCAGCAGCGACACGGCCAGCTCGCGCACCTTTTCGGGCATAGTGGCTGAGAACATCACCTTTTGGCAGTCCTGCGGCAACAGCATGGTAATCTGCATGATGTCATCGATGAAGCCCATGTCGAGCATGCGGTCGGCCTCGTCGAGCACAAAGAACGAAGTGCGTGCCAGGTTGAGGTTGCCCACCTTCAGGTGGCTCAGCAGACGGCCCGGAGTGGCGATGACCACGGGAGCCCCGCCGCGCAGGCTCTTCAGCTCCTGGTCGAAGCGTCCGCCGTCGTTGCCGCCATAGACGGCAATAGAGCTGACATTGGGCAGGTAGTAGGAAAAGCCCTCCATGGCCTGGTCTATCTGCTGGGCCAGCTCGCGGGTGGGAGCCATCACCACGCAGTTGATGGCATCCTCGGGATAGTTGCCGTCGTCGAGCATCGAGAGGATGGGCAGCAGGTAGGCCGCCGTCTTGCCCGTGCCCGTCTGTGCCACGCCCAGCACGTCGCGTCCTTCAAGAATCTGGGGAATACATTTCTCCTGTATGGGAGTCATCTCCTCGAAGTGCATGTCGTAGAGTGCGTCGAGGATGTTGTCGTTCAAATATGTTTCTTCAAAAGTCACTACAATTTACTATTTTACAATTTACTATTTACAATTTATATATTCATTTTATTGATTTTACGATTTTACGCTTCCTGAACGCTGCTGAAATTGACAAATTACGAAATAGACAAATAAATTGTAAATTGTCAAATCGTAAATCAATTCGGTGCCTGCCTATAGCAGAAGTAGGCTATGAACACGTAGAGTATGTTGGGCATCCAGGCGGCCAGCATGGCAGGCAGGTTGGCCTGGGTGGCGAAGGTGGCCGACACGGTCTGCAGGAGGATATAGGCGAAGGAGAGCGCCAGTCCGATGCCCAGTGACAGTCCCATGCCGCCCTTGCGCTTGCGGGCGGAGAGCGATGCACCGATGATGGTGAGAATGAACGAGGCGAAGGAGGTGGCTATGCGCTTGTGGTACTCCACCTCATACTGCACCACGTTCGTGGAGCCGCGCTCCTGTTGCTTGGAGATGTAGCGCAGCAGTTCGGGCGAGGTGAACTGCTCCTGCTGTCCTTTGTTGTAGACCAGGTCCATCGGCTCCATCATCACCAGCGTGTCCATCGACGCGCCGGTCTCTATCTTCTCGCGCAGGCCTTTCAGCGTGCGAATCTTGTAGTTGGTGACGTGCCACTGATAGCGCACGTCGCTGATGGTGTCGTACTGGATGACGTTGGCCGACATCTGGCTCACCAGCTTCTTCTGCTCGAACTTATAGAGGCTGAAGCCATAGCCGCGCTTCGTGTTGTTGTCATATTGCTGGATGTTGGCAATGACGCCCGGTCCCACCTGCAGGGTGATGTTCTGGGCCGACGTGTTCTTTTTCTTGCTCTTGTAGATGGTCTCGAAGTTCTGTCGGACAATGTTTCCGCTGGGGATGACATAGGCACCGAGGAAGAAGTTGATGCCGGCGATGAGGGCCGCCGAGAGCAGATAGGGCCGCATGAGGCGGCGGAAACTGACGCCGGAAGCGAGTATGGCGATGATCTCGCTGTTGCCTGCCATCTTCGAGGTGAAGAAGATGACGGCGATGAAGACGAAGAGCGGCGAGAAGAGGTTGGCGAAGTAGGGCACGAAGTTGGCGTAGTAGTCGAAGATGATGGCTCGCCACGGCGCATGGTTGGTGGCGAACTTTGCCATGTTCTCGTTGAAGTCGAAAACGATGCTAATGGATATGATTAGCAGAATGGCAAAGATGTAAGTGCCAATGAACTTCTTGATGATGTACCAGTCGAGCCTTTTTAACATTGAACGGTGAACATTGAACGTTAGATTCTGTGTCCTAGGTCATTAATGACCGAGCGTTTCCACTGTGTGAAGTCGCCATTAATTATATGTTCGCGCGCGTCGGAGACCAGCCGCAGATAGAAGGCCAGGTTGTGGATGCTGGCTATCTGCAGGGCCAGCAGCTCCTGCGCCTTGAACAGGTGGTGCAGGTAGGCTTTTGTGTGCAGGCGGTCGAGCGGACAGCCGTCGGGGTCGATGGGGCTGAAGTCCTGCTCCCACTTCTTGTTGCGCATGTTCATCGTGCCCTGGTAGGTGAAGAGCATGGCATTGCGCCCGTTGCGGGTGGGCATCACGCAGTCGAACATATCCACGCCGCGCTCTATGGCCTCGAGGATGTTCTGCGGCGTGCCTACGCCCATCAGGTAGCGCGGCCGGTCTTTCGGCAGTATCTCGTTCACCACCTCTATCATCTCGTACATCACCTCCGTAGGCTCGCCCACGGCCAGTCCGCCGATGGCATTACCCTCCGCACCTTTGTCGGCCACGTGCTTGGCGGCCTCCTGGCGCAAGTCCTTGTATTTGCATCCCTGCACGATGGGGAACAGTGCCTGGTGGTGGCCGTAGAGCGGCTCCGTCTCCTCGTAGCGCTTGATGCAGCGGTCCAGCCAGCGCTGGGTCAGTCCGAGGCTCTTCTTGGCATACTGGTAGTCGCTCTCGCCCGGCGGGCACTCGTCGAGTGCCATGATGATGTCGGCGCCGATGATGCGCTGCGTGTCCATCACGTTCTCAGGGGTGAAGATGTGCTTCGAGCCGTCGATGTGGCTGCGGAACTCGCAGCCCTCCTCCCGCAGCTTGCGGATGCTGGTCAGCGAGAATACCTGGAAGCCGCCGGAGTCCGTGAGGATGGGCCTGTCCCAGGTGTTGAAGCGGTGCAGTCCGCCGGCCTTGCGCAGCGTGTCCAGTCCCGGGCGCAGGTAGAGGTGGTAGGTGTTGCCCAGAATGATCTGTGCCTGCACCTGCTCACGCAGCTCCGCGAAGTGCACGCCTTTCACCGAGCCGCATGTCCCTACGGGCATGAAGATGGGCGTCCTGATTTGGCCGTGGTCGGTGGTGATCAGTCCTGCGCGGGCCTCAGAGGCCGGGTCGGTATGTTGCAGCTCGAAAGTCATTTTTTTTCTTTTCTTTTTCGTTGTTTGGAGATTTCGTTGTTTCGAGATTGCGTCATTTCGATATGTCGAGATTTCGATATGTCGAGATTTCGAAGTTTCGAGATTTCGAAATTTCGTTATTTCGAAATGCCGTTATTTCGAAATGCCGTGATCTCGAGATCTCGAGATTTCGTGACGCCCTTGTTACGCCTCTTCTTTTTTCTCTTCTTCCGGAATCGTGAAGTCCAGCGGGTTCTTCACCAGCTCGTTGGTGAGGGCGAAGGCCCACACCTCCTGCACGTCCTCCACATAGTGGAAGGTGACCCCCTTCAGGTAGATTTCGGGAATCTCCAGGATGTCCTTCTCGTTCTCCCGACAGAGCACGATGTCGGTGATGCCGGCCCGCTTGGCGGCTAGGATCTTCTCCTTGATGCCACCCACGGGGAGCACCTTTCCGCGCAGGGTAATCTCGCCCGTCATAGCCACGTTCTTGCGCACCTTGCGCTGTGTCAGTGCCGAGGCGATGGAGGTGGCGATGGTGATGCCTGCCGAGGGGCCGTCCTTGGGCGTGGCGCCCTCGGGCACGTGGATGTGAATGTTCCAGTGGTCGAAGATGCGGTAGTCTATCGCGAGCGTGTCGGCGTGGGCCTTCACATACTCCAGTGCCAGCACGGCGCTCTCCTTCATCACGTCGCCCAGATTGCCTGTCAGCGTCAGCTTCGACCCCTTGCCCTTCGAGAGCGATGTCTCGATGAACAGTATCTCGCCGCCCACGCTGGTCCATGCCAGGCCTGTGACCACGCCGGCATAGTCGTTGCCTTGGTAGATGTCGCGATAGAAGGGGGGCTTGCCCAGCAGGTCTTCCAAAGCCTCGCCTCCGACTGCTCTCCGCAGGGGAAGTGAAGAATTCACCTTTTTCACTTTTCCTCCTTCTGCTTCCTCTCCTTGACCGTTTATACTCCCTTCGCCCTTTGAAGAGGTGTTGGGAGTGAGGCTTCTGTATGCCAGTTTGCGGAAGGCTTTGTTGATTTGCTTCTCCAGCTGGCGCACGCCGCTCTCGCGGGTGTACTGCTCGATGATTTTCTCGATGGCGGCCTTGTTGAACGTGGGCTTGGGCTTCAGCGTGTTCAGGCCCGTGTTCTCCAGTTCGCGGGGGATGAGGTGGCGTTTGGCTATCTCTATTTTCTCCTCGGTGATGTAGCCGCTCAGCTCAATCACCTCCATGCGGTCGAGCAGGGGCTTTGGAATGGTGCTCAGGTTGTTGGCCGTGGCTATGAAGAGCACCTTCGACAGGTCGTAGTCCACGTCCAGGTAGTTGTCGTGGAAGGCATTGTTCTGCTCAGGGTCGAGCACTTCGAGCAGCGCCGAGGCAGGGTCGCCGTTGATGGTGGCCTGCGTCACCTTGTCTATCTCGTCGAGTATGAAGACCGGGTTGCTCGAACCGGCCTTCTGGATGCTCTTGATGATGCGGCCGGGCATGGCACCGACATAGGTGCGGCGGTGGCCGCGAATCTCGGCCTCGTCGTGCAGTCCGCCCAGCGAAATGCGCACATACTTGCGTTTCATGGCGGCGGCGATGCTCTTGCCCAGGCTCGTCTTGCCCACGCCCGGAGGGCCGTAGAGGCAGAGGATGGGGCTCTTCAGGTCGCCGCGCAGCGAGAGCACGGCCATGTACTCCAGGATGCGCTCCTTCACCTTCTCCATGCCGTAATGGTCTCGGTCGAGTATCTTCTGCGCACGCTGCAGGTCAAGGTCGTCCTTCGTATATTCGCCCCAGGGCAGCGAGACGAAGGCCTGCAGGTAGCTCAGCTGCACGTTGAAGTCGGGCGACTGCGGCTGCAGGCTGTCCAGCTTCTCCATCTCCTTGAAGAAGGTCTTCTCCACCTCCTCCGTCCATTTTTTGCCCCGGGCCTTCTCCAGCAGGGCCGTCTTCTCGGGCGAGGTGTTGTTGCCCATCTCGGCCTGCAGATTCTTAATCTGCTGCTGCAGGAAGTAGTTCTTCTGCTGCTCGTCCAGGTCTTCACGCGTCTTGTTGCGGATGTCGGCCTTCAGGTGCTGCAGGTTGATTTCGCGGTTCAGCGACTTCATCGTGCCGAAGAGGCGCTCCTTCACGGTGTCCACGCTCAGCAGGAGGTTCTTCTCCTTCGTGGTGAACGGCATGTTCGAGCACACGAAGTTTAGCGCCATCACGTCGTTCGAAATGTTGCGGATGGCAAACGATGCCTCGTCGGGAATGTCGTCGCTCACACTGATGAACTCCTCCACCATGTGGCGCAGGTCATCGATGGCCGTCTTCCACTCTTTGTCGCGTTTCTCAGGCATGATTTCGGCAGCCGGCTCCACGTGCCCCGTCAGATAAGGTGTCTCGCTGATGATGTTCAGCAGCCGCAAACGGCCCAGACCCTGGATGATGGCCGTCACGGTGCCGTTGGGCAGCGTCAGCTGCTTCACCACCTTGGCAAAGACACCAAACTCGAAGAGGTCTTCCTTGCCCGGCTCCTCCACGTCAGGGTCGTGCTGGCACACAATGCCTAACAGCGAGCCCGACTTCTCGCACTTTCGCACCAGCCGCATGCTCGACTCGCGGCCAATCAGTATCGGAGACACAACGCCGGGAAACAGCACCAGATTCCTCACGGGGAGGATGGGCAGTTCGCTGGGTGTCTCCATGTCAATCAGATTCTTGAAATCTCCGTCTATATCGGCAATCATTGAGAATGCCCTGTTTGCTTGACTATTACTCATTAAAATAATCCCTTCTTTACATTTAGCCTGCAAAGGTACACATTTTTCTTCACTCCCCCAAAAACTACGCCACAATTTTGCAGGCATTAACAGAACAGCGCCTGCCGCGAACAGTTCAGTCATTTTATTTCAACATAGAGGACACAGACGACAAAGAGCTTCTGCATTATCGGACGCAGGGACAGGCAGAGGCGTCAAAGATGCTGTACAGAGGCCTATGGCACAGCTAACTCTGTGCAGCGCCTAAGCCTCCTCTTGACACCTCTATCCTTTTCCGTAGACGCTGTGAACTCAGGGTTCTGGTCGCACGCTTGCGCGCGTATGCGCGTAAATAGCAGAGAAAAAGGGTGCTACTCGCGCTACTTTAGTGGTTAAATATTTAATTTGCAAATGGTTATCTGTAGCTACAGGGTTCCTTTTCGTGCTACTCTGGTAGCTACAGCATCTGCTACTGGCCGTTTTCGCTTAAATTCTCTAGAGAATTCAACCAAATACTGCCGCCGTTTGAAAAAATACTGCCGCTATTCTGAAAAATACTGCCGCCGTTTGGAGAAATACTGCCACTATTCTGAAAAACGCAGCCTCCGTTTCCCGCTCATCCCTGTTCATTCGTCCCTCATCACTTGTCGCAGCTTGTAGCTACCAGAGTAGCTCGCTTTTATCCCTTGTAGCTACCGACAATTGCTTGCATATCAATGATTTATCGTCCATAGTAGCTCTTGTAGCGCCTTTTTTCGCGTTTATATACGCGCGCGCGTGAATTCCGGTTGTGTTTCCCGTTCTCCGTTCGGCTGGATTTGCAATCTTTCTACCGCTCATGATTGTAAATTGCCCGAACGGACCGTTCGAACTCCGTCTCAGCATGGAGTACGGCCTCCTTGCGACTTACACTCCCGGCACTGTCAAGCAAGGGGCGCTTTATGTTGGAGAGATAGGCGTCAATACGCTTGGCCCAGTCCTCCGTCGTCATGGAAATGACGTGCATTTCCAGCTTCTGTTGCGGTCATTTTGTCACTATGTTGGATGTTTTTTTAGTCATTCCTCCTGCTTTATATACATAATTAATGCCCCAAAGAAACAATAATCTTATGAAAGGCGCAAAGAAAAGGGACTATTTGTTTCCGTTATTCCAGAAAAATAGTTACCTTTGCAGGAGATAGAGAATCAATGAGGTAACTTCGCAGGCAGACAGACAGAAACAGGAGTGTGATGGGCAATGACTATTTCCAGTTCAAGCAGTTTACCATACGGCAGAGCCGATGCGCCATGAAGGTGGGCACCGACGGCACGCTGCTGGGGGCATGGGCAGGATTTGGTGACGGGTGTATGGTGAGTGGTGATGGGAGTATAGACCCTACGCCTGAACTATCCTCCCCTCACCACTCACCCTTCACCCCTCACCCTTCACCCCTCACCCCTCCCCAGACCATCCTTGATGTGGGCACGGGCACGGGACTTATCGCGCTGATGATGGCACAGCGGTTTCCGCAGGCACGAGTCGTGGGCATCGACATCGACGAAGAGGCTGTAGCCCAGGCTCGGGAGAACGTGGCCGCCTCGCCCTTCGCCGACCGCGTGGAGATACTACATGAAGACTTTGCTGTGTTCCCCAGTCGTCGTTCAAATCTCAATTCGCGATTTTCAAATCTTAATTCGCAGTTCTCCGTCATCGTGAGCAACCCGCCTTACTTCGCCGACTCACTGAAAAACCCTGATGCCCGGCGCTCGCTGGCCCGGCATGCTGACGCCTTGCCTTATCGCACGCTGATGCAGCGGGCCTGGCAGCTGTTGAGCGACGATGGCGAGCTGAGCGTGGTGGTGCCTGCCGACTACAAGGGGCGCATGGAAGCCGAGGCGGCACTGGCAGGCTTCTTCAAGAGCCGCGAGTGTAGCGTCAGGACATCACCCAGCAAGCCGGTCAAACGGTGGCTGCTGGCCTTCCGCCGGCATCCCGCCCCCCTGAAGCGCGACGAGCTGACGCTGGGCACGGAGCGCTGCAATGAACTGACTAAAGATTTTTACTTATGAAGATAGCTCTACTACAGACAGACATCGTATGGAACAATCCGCAGGCGAACATCGTCCGTGCCGAGAAACTCATGAGGCAGGCCGGAGCTGCCGACCTCTACGTGCTTCCGGAGATGTGGGCCACAGGCTTCGCCACGGAGCCCGAAGGCATTGCTGAGGACGAACAGCTGTCGGCGGCACTGGCATGGATGAAGCAGACAGCCCGGCAAAGAGGATGCGCCCTGAGTGGTAGCCTGGCCGTGGCAACACCGAATGACATCCCAGGGGGAACCCCTTCTAACCCCTCCGAAGGGGAGGAACCGTCTGCGGAAAGGTTACGGGTATACCGCAACCGGCACTATTTTGTGACACCGGAGGGCATGGCCTTTTACGACAAGCACCACCTCTTCACCCACGGACATGAGGACGAGCACTTCACTGCCGGGCAACAGCCCGTCATCGTGGAGTGGCAGGGCTGGCGTATCCTCCTACTGACCTGCTATGACCTGCGCTTCCCCTGCTTTTCACGCTACGGACAGGCTGGCTTCTACGATGCCATCATCTGCGTGGCCAACTGGCCGGAGAAGCGGCAGCTGGCATGGGACACGCTGGTGCGCGCCCGTGCCATAGAGAACCAGTGCTACGTCATTGCCGTCAATCGTACGGGTGAGGATCCCGTGTGTCAATATGCGGGCGGCAGCGTCGTCATAGACCCTGTAGGACGCACCGTGGCCGGATGCCCTGATGGAGAGCATCCGGCCACAGCCGAGATTTTCATTGAGAAACTACACGACATGCGCAGCCACTTCCGCGTGCTCGATGACCGCGACTAGCCTGTGTGCTGTTTTCTTGGTCTTCCTACTTGATGAGGGTAGCATTGATGGTTGAGATTTCTGTGGTGGCCTCTTCAACATTCTTGCCCTGATGAATCTCGACGTTCTCATACTTCCAGTTGCCTGTCAACAGGTTACCCTGGTTCGGGTCGATGGTCTGGTAAGTAATGGTGTAGGTTCCTTCAGGCAGATATTTCTTCGCTACCTCGTTCACGTTGTATGAACTGGGAATGGTGGTAAAGACAGGAGCGTTGATTCCCTGTTCGCTGAATTCCGACTGCTTGTAGATTTTGATGTTACCCACTGTAGAGGAGGAGGCAGCATTTTTCAATGCTACAACGCCCCAAGGCGTGCGGTCGGGAGCGGGAATTTTCTCGATATGAGTGTACCAACCGTCGGTTCCTTCCTGATAACCGTTGTACGTGCGTTTGTTGCCGTCGAATTGTGCAGTGGCGCGCCAGTGATACCACGAAGCAAAGCGAGGTTTCACTTTAACCCAACTTTGACCCCACTTGTCAAAAGTTTGGAAAATTTTGAGGTATTTTGAGCAGTATTGCCCTTCAGGATGCCTTTGTTTACGTGTTTTTTTGTTTGGAATCTGATTTGTAGTACCCAGAA
>JAEEGG010017485.1_pt1 | contig 14736 bp, 10 predicted proteins | sample 9134161 | NCBI WGS metagenome assembly JAEEGG01 (sample SAMN16246543, study PRJNA631951) | gut metagenome | biome: gut microbiome; feature: rumen; material: CR-attached | host: Bos | place: Iran: Karaj | collected 2018-10
TGCGCTTTTGCTCTTAAAGCTCATGTTCTCAGGAGCTTTCGAGTTCTCGTCGACATCACTTATCGGGTGTGCGGTAATCGTCATCGTCATCGTGATGTTCGCATTTGTCGCCCCTTCCGTGCTGCTTGCCGAGAAAGGCGGGCTCTGCATCACCGGACGCTACACCGGCATCGGCGCGCTCATACTGTCGTTCCTGTCAGGAGCGCCTGTTTTCCTTCTGAAATCGTCACTTCACAACATAACGGCATCGCTCTGGCTCAGATTCGGCGGCTCGGTAGTATTCCCGGCTGTTTTCTATCACGTGGAGGGAATGTCCGCCCAGACCTTGATACTGGAGATCCTGATCGACACCATAATCCCTGCATTCGGCTTCTCGCTATTTTTCCTGGGCGCCGTATGGCAGGGATTCTCTGAGAAGAACAGGAAATGGGCTTTTTTTGTCATCCCGATCATCTTTGCGCTGTTCTCATTCGATTTCCTCGATATTTTTGCGATCCTGATAATCGGATGGTGGCTCTGTATCGTAAGAAATCACACCGAGAATATCTACGGTCCGATCCTGACGCTCCTCGGCTCCAGGATCACCGGGATCCTGATAGAGAATATCGTTTATGAAGTCGACCTCACGACGATAAGGGTCTACAGCGATATTCCGAACACGTTCTACTTCGCATCGATCCCGGCAATCGTTGTAGCGGTAATACTTATGGCATTCTTCCGGAAGACACTTGGTGAATTCCATTTCGCGTACAGTGCAGACATATACGGTGACAGCAAAAAGATCGAAGAAGCTGAAGGCGCGAGGTCAGAAAGTGTATTCTCAGGCTTCAATCTGACATTCTTTTTGGGCATCGTGATACTGATCGTCTTCTGGATTTTGCTTATGAAGGGTGTACGATTATAAGGGAATAGCAATTGCTTTGGAAAAAAATAAGGGGAATAAATATGGGAGATAATAAAGTAAAAATGGAAGAGAAATCAAAGAATAAGGTTCTCAGCGATACCGAAAGATACGAGAGAGACAGGGCGTCTGTAATGTCGATGCTCAAGTTCATCCTCATGGTCGCGATCATTGCCGGCCTCGCATACGCAGGCAAGATAGTTGTCGTGATCCTGGTACCGTTCCTTATCGGATTCCTGCTCTCGAAGACTTCTGTCCTTATCGCAAAACCTATATCAAAGGCCTTCGACAAGGACGCCACGAAGATCAAGCCGGGCAAGAAAAAGTCCACTTATACCAAAACATCGATAACCGTCTATGTAATCTTAAACATCGTTGTATTCATACTGATCGTGCTCGCTTTGATAGGCCTCATCTATCAGGCAAACAGCCTTTTGGTCACGCTTGGCGAGCTCACAAGGACGATCAAGCCTGCCGAGATGGTCAACCTTCAGATCCTTGACCGTTTAAGCTCCGACAACGGCGGCTTCCTTACGCCTGACATGATCGAATCGCTTAAGGAAAGCGTCACCAACATGGGCCAGACGATCGCGAGCAAGGCGCCTACGTTCATCAACGACGCATTCTCTACAGTCGGAAGACTTGTCGGTAACCTTCCTTACGCAGTCTTCTTCGTGATCAGCATAGTCTTAAGCGGATTCTACTTCATCAATGACGGCCCCGCCGTTATGAAGTTCTTCGTAAAGAACACGCCCAACAAGAAGTTCAGGAACAGAGTATTCACACTCCTTGATGAACTCTCCGTCACGGTCTTCCGTGTATTGGGCGGCTACCTCGTGCTGTTCATCATCACGGCTGTCGAATCCCTGATCGTCTTCTGGTGCGCAGGCCTTCACGAATACGCTATCATACTCTCCATAATCACAGCACTCATCGACTTCCTGCCTGTATTAGGCGTCAGTGCAACGATGGTTCCGATGATGATCTACCAGGTTGCTAACGGCCAGTACATTTCCGCAGTAATACTGCTCGTAGGTCTTATCGTCATGTCGATCATCCGCCGTTTCCTTGAACCTGCAGTCCTCGGCAAGTCTTTAAAGATGCACCCCCTCATTACCCTTCTCGCAATGGCGGCAGGTGTCTATATCTGGGGCGCAGCAGGCTTCCTCTTAGGACCGGTTCTCGCTATCATCATCATCCAGGTGATCAAGGTTTTCGAGATCGACAAGGCGGCAGGAAAATATTTCTCCGGTATCCTCGACCGCTTCATGAAGGACAAGGACGCGAAAGAAAAGAACGCAGAAGAGAAATAACAGCAGCGATCACAGGATTTTGCTTTGTGCTTTCCGTGACATATTGACGACATACCGCAGGGTTATGATGGTCCTGTAAGGAGGATGAAGCAATGTCTTTCAGATTGTTGATCGTCGAAGATTCACCCGAACTTTTGGAAGCTGCGAGCGACTTCTTCCGCGAGGAAGGCGTTGGGCTCTGGGATGTCTTTACCGCATCAGACGGCAACGACGCTCTCGCTATGGTCAGCAGCGGATCTTTCGACCTCATGATCTTAGACATAATGCTACCGGGCGCATCAGGATTTGAGATCTGCAAGGCAGCACGCAGGATCAGCGACTGCCCGATAATATTCCTTACTGCCCTCGGCTCCGAGAACAACATACTTAAGGGATACGAGACCGGCTGCGACGACTATGTCGTAAAGCCCTTCTCGCTCCGCCACCTCTACGCCAAGAGTCTTGCTCTTCTTAAGCGCGCAAAGAAGAGCGTTGACAGCGATGTGCTTCAGTGCGGCGCAATATCCCTTAACAGGAAAACGATGCTTGTCACTGTTTCCGGCCGCGAGATCCCGATCAACGCCAAAGAGTATTTCCTTCTTGTCTACCTGCTCGAAAACAAGGGCTCCGTGCTCACACGCCACTCCATCCTGGAGCACGTGTGGGGCGACGACCTTGACGTCAGCGACAGGGTAGTGGACAACACGATAAGAAGGCTCCGCGAGAGCTTAGGAACCGCTTCCGGCCAGATCAAGACAGCGATAGGCAGGGGTTACCGCATCACGGAGGAATAACACCATGGAAGTGCGCAAAGGAACTATTAAGAAACCGAAGTTTATCCCCACATATGTCGTAAGTGTTGTCATCATGCTGGTCGTGTTGTTTGTGCTGGCGTTCTTGCTGCTGCTGCCGGAAGTAGCTATATATACTTCTGAGGCGGAGTCTTCAGGTTCGGATTATGTGAATAATCTTGGAGATTGTTTTTTCAATCTCATGGACAAGGAAGAGATCACGGCTGAGGATCTGAACAAAGTCAAAGCCGCTGCGATGAATTACTATGCGGCAACAACAAAAAAATGCAGGATCACGATCGACGGATACGGCGAATTTGATTCCAGTAAGACCGCTGTGCTGGCGTTTAATTTCTGGACGGACAGAAATGATCCGGAAAATACCTACAGAACGTATTGTTTATTACTTGCTGACAATAAATATCTGGAATATTTCAACATTCCTGAGGTGATGGAATACTACCGTGCGGTCGACAACGGTGATGAATACTATCCCCATGGCAAGGAATTACAGTTCTACTGTACAGAATTTTACGCTGATCTCGAGAAAGGCACATTCATTCCTGTTGAGGTCGTGATATGTGAAGATAACGGCCACTCTAATTTTCTCCCTACAGGAATAAAATTAAAGATCGAACCGGATAACACAGAAGGATATACCCTCTATAAATCCGTTGATCTCCACACGGACTTTGAAGACAACACGGCAAACAGCGTCAATTTCGGTTACATCACGGGAAGTGATGAACCGCTCACGGATGAAGAATGTGATGACCTTTATGAGGAACTTACAAGTGGTAAAGGCTTACATTATGTGATCAAAGGCCAGTATCCGGAATACATTCCCTTTACGACTGCCTACAAAAAGGAATTAACAATAGCAGTTGTTGTCATCATCTGGCTCGGATTCGCATTCGCTTTCATCCCTGCGACGATCAGTTACAACATCAAGAAGAGAAGATTCGAGATCTTCGAATACAGGCGCAAGATGATCGACGCGATGGCGCACGACCTCAAGACACCGATGGCCGCGCTCGCCGCATATTCCGAGAATCTGTCCAACAACATCGCGACGGACAAGAAGGAATACTATGCCGGCAAGATTGAAGAAAAAGTCGCCCAGATGAATAAGATGGTCAATGACATCCTGTCGTTCTCCAAATCCGAGAGCTCCTCGATCGTCATAAACAAGATCGAACTGGACGTCGCTTCCGTTATCTCCGGCATCCTCGCCGACAACGAGCACGCCATAGCCGAGCGCTCTCTGACGGTCAATTACGACAAGAAGAGCGTCGTGATCAAGACTGACAAAAAGCTTTTCGAGCAAGCCATTTCGAACCTCATCAACAACGCCGTCCTTTACAGCAAGGAAGGCACCGCGATCGATATTGCCTGCGACGGCGATCTCCTTACGATCACCAATGTTTCCGCCGAGAAACTCGAGGACGTCAAGAGCCTCAAACAGGCCTTTTCCAAGGGCAATCTCTCACGCGGCAGCAAAGGCACCGGCTTAGGCCTCGCGATTGCCGACAACAACCTCGCGATGCTCAAGTACAAGCTCGACGTCCGGAGTGAGGGCGATAAGTTCATTGCAACGGTGAAGATGTAAGGATGATTGATTTTTGCAGCGGTGAAGATGTGAGGGAATGGGGACCTTGCATCTGATGAAGATAAGAGTTGCCTCCGGCTGTGAGGCAACTCTTTTTATTGGGTCTGCGAGGTGTGCGTAGAGTATTACTTATCCTGTTTGGCAGACAATGCTGGTCAAGGCTGACATTATCCACAAAAACAGGATCCAAATATTGGCAATATTGTATCAATTAATTTTGACAAATTTTACTTTATCACTGGATTTTTTACTTTATCCCTGAGGTTGGCGTTTTTCATTGATTTATCACTATAGTTCGTGCTATTAGTAAAATCAGTTTATTTCGTTTTGGCGTGAAAGCCAAGCCGAATAAGCATCTTGGGGATGATGGAGGTGCGGACCGATGGGTAATTGATTTGGCTATTAGAACTAGAAGCGATATATCATTTTATTAATTTTTAAGGAGATTTTATTATGAAAAAGGCTGGAATTAGAATTTTGGCAGCAGGTGTAACATTAGGCATAATCTGTGGTATCGGTGGAGCGGCTTTTGCTGCTAATATTCCTGAGAAAATCAATAATGTTAAGGTTAACGGCTATTCAGTAAGTTGTTTGTCTAAATTATCTAGTGGTGAACGTACAGCAAGTGCATCAACAACATACAATGGCAGTGGTGCTGTAAGTGTATCTTCAACGTTTAAAAGTATATATATACCAACTCGCAAAGTAACTACACAGAAAAGCACCAAAGGAAACTATGGTACCGCATCAGTATCATTTAACAGACCCGCAAATGATTTAGCCAAGCGTATAGAAAGCGATCATAGTGTTTTTGCAAGTAATCAAACCTGGAACGGCAAGACCCGCAAACTAGCCTGGTTAGATCAGACAGCTGGTTAAATTGGACATAACGAGAGCCTTGATGGTTTTGCTTCCATGCGAAACCGTCAAGGTTTCAAAATAGGTTATATTTTGGTTGTTTAAGGGAGATTAATCTTCTGTGATAAAGGGGAAAAGGAATGAACAAGATCTTACATAAGGTTATTAGTATGATCCTGATTTTGGCAATAGCACTGGCTTTTGCTTCGTGCAGCAAAATGGATGAAAGCCGGACTACTATAAGTTCAGAGCAAGAAGGTCAAACGGATGATCCAGATGTAACAACAATAACCTTCACTGTATCGGATTACTGTATTATAGATGATGATAACCTGAAACTTTTCCATGAAGAACTATTGAAGGATGGTCATAAGTATAAACTGAAGCTGAAATATTATTCAGATGATGATATTAGTGATTATCGAAAAAATATTGAAACAGAGTTGAAGAACGGAACTTCAGACGTTGCTTTTTTAGGATATGATGACGGTAGCAACAGTTTGATAGAGCTTATTAATTCCGGAGTTTTACTTGACCTTGACGACCTGATTTCATCAGACAAGGGTAAGATTCTTTATGAGGCTTTTCCCAAATCTTGGTGGGAGGCTGTAAAGATTAATGGACAGACTTATTCAATACCGAACCCGTCACCGGTAACACTAGGTACATTTGCAGCATTTAATAAGGATTATATCGGCGATGACGCTATCGAAAAATGGGACGGTAGCATAGAAGGCATTTACGAGATGATCAAAAATGTGAAGTGGAATGATGATTCTCCACGCTTAAAATATTGCCTTTCTCATTTTTCTTTTGAGGATATGATAGGGTGTGATATTCAAAACGGCCTGCTTTATGATCATGACACTATGAAGATCGAAAACCCGTTGGAATCTGAAAAATTCATAAACTATCTGAAAGTGCTTGAACAGATGAAAAAAGACGGTTTCATGAAGAAGACAGTGTCATATTATGCAAATACAACTTACATCGACGAGGAAGAGGATTTAAAATCTGGCAAATTCCTTGTTGTATTGTCAGAAGGTGAACCTGAGGAGTATTTGCTGAAAGATAACATTTGCATTAAACGTATCCCGCCGTGTTTTTCTTCTCAGATCGCTGCTTCAATCGGCATCTCTAAAAAAGCAGAAAATTTAGATGCAGTAATTGATTTCCTGGGACTTTTATATGGAGAAGAGAAATATGGAAATATACTGTTGTATGGCAGGCAGGACGTGGATTATAAACTTATAGATGGTTATGTGGCAGACATGGACGGTACAAAGAGGCCTTGGTTTTATAACAACTTTACCAAAACAGATCTGAACCTGTTCATAAATACGCATCCCGTTGCTGGTGAGAATTTTGTGATCAACCGCAAAGAGAGTTATTTCGCTTATTATGAAAGAATGAAGTTGTCTCCATTCATTGGATTTCAACCCGATAATGATAATAAAGGTGTTATATCGCAGGATATTGATGATTTTATGGACAGCCTTTCAGGCAAACCTTTGGATGAATCCCTCAAAAAATATTCCGACAAACTCAAGGTTGATGGCATGGATGAGTATCTGAGTTCCGCGAGAAAGCAGTGGGAAGAATTTCATAAATGAGACGTACATTAATGACTAGAATAATAACGCTGGGTTTGCTTCTTGCAATGATGCTGTCAATTGCATCGTGCGGGAAGAAAGGCCATGGAAAGGTGGGCAGAAAGATTGCTCCCGAAGATCCATGGTTCGATGCGAAAACATATAATATTGACCCTGGCCTTGATACGGGTGGAAAAGAGATCGAGTATAAGCAGCAAAAGCTGGCAGGAGCAGACGATAAATATATCGTTGTTTTCTCGAATGGCAATTATGCCCAACCTGATAATAATGCTGATTATGATTCGCGTGACTACTCATATTATCTTGTTACCGTAGTTGACAGAAATACAGGAAATAAGATCTGTACCATCTATCTGAATCAATATCTATCAGAGAACGGATTCGTTGCTAATGTTGAGTATCTTAATGGTACGATTACTTCGAAGATCTACAATTATGAAGGCGACAGACAAGTTGTTGTTGAGGTTGACAACGATGTCCTGACAGGCAAAAAACTTGAGGAGCGCGACCTTGGCGAATATGACGGTTCTGGAGAGAGCCGCAGATTCAGTGCGGGAAAATATACGATACTGGCAAATTCAATATTTGATTATTCTTCATATGAACAGTATTACAAGCTTAAGATATTTTCGCCTGAAGGCACAGAATACAAAGCTGAATTAAGGAAGGAACGTACTGATCTCTGGGATATTCCGATCATATTATCTCTGGATGGAGATAAACTTATGGTTCCGGTTCAGACATCTGCGAATGACCCGATATTTTTTGAAGTAGATATCGCGGCTGAAAAAGCAGTAGAAATCGATGGTAAAGACTACGATTGGATTGATTTCAAAACAATAACGAATGAATACGGTGGAAAGGATGGACAGGCATATTTTTCTACCTCTGTCGGAATATCGAAGATCGATACTAAGAATAAAAAGGCCGAAGAATTCTTCAATTACAACGATTGTTCAATAAATCATGAGCTTCTCATCAACACTGCGATAGTAGATTGCTCTGAAGGCAGCATCGTGCTTCTTGGCGGCCGAAGCAGTTCATTCTCATTAGTTGGATCTTCTAAGATCGACTTCGATATTTTCATTATCACGAAGGCTTCCTCAAATCCCAACGCAGGCAAGACGGTTCTTGAACTCTACGCGACTTATGGATATGTTGATCAGACGATTTCTGAAGCAATAATCAGGTTTAACGAGACGAACAAGGACTACTTCATTGAGGTTACAAGCCGTTATGCCGCTAATGCAATATATAGCTTCCAGCAGACAGACAGTCAGGATGATATGGAAAGTCGGATCCTTAAGGACAACATGTCGTTAAATGACAAACTTGCCATGGACATCATGAATGGTGTCGGCCCCGACATCCTGATCATTAAGGAAGACATGGGAAGATTAAATAATCCCAATAATCTCGTTGACTTAAGTAACTATATCGGCAATCTCGATTCGGGAAAATATTATACGAATATAATCGATGCCGCAAAGACAGACGGCAAGCTCTATCAGCTGCCGGTCACTTTCGGTATCGAAGGAATCCACACCGATGCCCAATATGCAGGCGCTTCAGGACTTGGTTTTACAACCAAAGAATACGAAGAATTCCTATATGGTCCGTTGAATGGTTATGACCTGGACCAGGCAGGACAAGCCTTTTATTTCGCGACGTTATTTAATGCAATGAGCGACAAGTTCATCGTTAACGGCAAGGTTGATTTCTCGGGTCCGGAGTTCGCCGAACTGGCAGAGTTTGTCAAGAATAATGTCAGGGAGAAAGCTCCCACCATGGATTCTGATGAAATGTCCGATGAAAAGAGCTACGAGAATGCGCAGATAGCCAGGATCGTATCTTACGATAATATGACTTTGTATCTTGCCGGAGTCAATGAGCTTCAGGGCGCAAGAGCAATTCTCGGCATTCCTTCTGCCGACGGGCGCGGCCCCATGGTTAAATCCAACCTCTCAGTAGCTGTTTCTGCCCAGGCCGTGAACATTGATGCCTGCGCGGAATTTGCGAAACTCCTGCTATCAGATGAGATACAGAATAAGCTGGCAGAATCAAACCGTTTCACAGTAAGCCGTGAAGCGTATAAGAATGCATCTGGCCTTGTAATTGACTATTGCAATAGCTCCAGAGCTAACAATGAATTCGGAATTAACCACGTTACTTTCGAGCCGATCAAGAACAGGATCAAATTCACTGAAGATGATATGACATACCTCGAGAATATAATCCTTAGCTGCACTCATTTTGATTCTTCAGATGCAGCTATCAACATCATCCTGATTGAAGAGATGCCACCTTATTTCGTAGGACAGAAAGATCTTAAATCGGTTATCAAGATCGCACAGGACAGAGCACAGAAAGTGCTGAACGAGCGATAAGGATTTATATTGGGTCTGCGAGGTGTGCGTAGAGTATTGCTTATCCTGCTTGGCAGGCACTGCTGATCGAGGCTGTCACTATTCACAAAAACAGGATCCAAATATTGGCAATATTGCATCAATTATCTTTGATGAATTTTACTTTATCCCTGGATTTTTTACTTTATCCCTGAGTTTGGCGTTTTTTATTGATTTTCGCTTAGTCTTCATGGTAATAAAAAAGCAGCTTTAACTGCACCGGTGTTCGAAAAGTATTACTCATGTAATGGAGGTACAGCTCATTAAGTTACTGATGTTTCAGTAGCTGTGTTCGACATACAAGAAACTCAGTGTCGGCCCAGCGCACGTTAAAGTCTAAGCCCAATAAGGGGACAAAAATCTAAATAAGGAGAAAAAACTATGAAATCATTCAAGAAGAGTATTCTGGCAGCAGGTCTTGCTTTGGCAGTTATTACTACTATTGGCGGTACGGCTGTATTTGCCGCTGTCAACGCGCCTAAAAGTTTTAATGATATACCGTTTGCCGGATCGTATGTAACAGCAAAATCTGAAATGTACTATAACACGGCATACGCATACACATCTTATGGCAATTATGCTGATTCATTAAGTGTAGAGTCAACGTACATTTATTGGGATAACCTGCGTGGTACTTACGGAACACAGGTTAAGAAAGCTGGACACTATAAGAGCGCAAGAGTAGATTTTGTTGCACCTGCCGGTTGTAAGAGTGTAAACATTTCTAGTACCCATAAGGTTGCTAAAAACTATCAGAGCTGGACTGCATATACTTTCGATGATAAGGAAGCTTGATCCTGAAAAGTAAAACAAGGACGCGGTAAATAATTCCTTTATCTGAGGTTTTTTACGTAATGAACCGTGATGGTTTTGCTTTCGATCAGGCAAAACCATCACGAGTTTTAAATAATAATACGCATAAAATGTTACTCCTGCCATTTCTTAATGCCGGGATAGAAGGAGAATTTAATGAATAAAACTTTACAAAAGCTTATAAGCACTGCAATGATCCTGGCTATGGCGTTACCTTTCGCGGCTTGTGGGAACAAGAACGAAAGTTGGTCAACAGAAACAACAGATCCGGACAGTCAGGTTATTGTGAATCCGGATGCTACGGTAATAACATTTGCCGTGCCGTCGTTTTGCCATGTAGAAGACAGCAATTTAAGGCTTTTTAATGAAGAACTTATTAAGGACGGTTACAAATACCAGCTTCAGATAAAATGCTTTGAGTACGATTTTGAAAATAATAAATACTTCGAGAATGTCGAGAAAGAGTTGAAGAGCGGAAATGCAGAGGTTGCATTTCTGGGCCTTGGTGATGAAGACAAAAATATATACAAACTTATTAATTCAGGAGCAGTACTGAATCTGGATGAGGTACTCTCATCAGATGAGGGAAAAGTGCTGTATAAAGCATTTCCCGCCCCGTTATGGGAAGCGGTCAAGTGTAATGGACATATCTTCTCCATACCGCAGACAAATCTGGATGACCAGGGCATATATGCTGCATTTAACAAGGACTATATCGGAGAAGAAGATATAGAAAACTGGGACGGAAGCATAGACGGCATTTATAAGATGATCAAAAATGTTGAATGGAATGATAATGCTGCCCCTCGCTTTCAATATATGATAGCTGATTACGATTTTGACAAAATGTTAGGGTGTGAGATCAGGGACGGTCTGCTCTATGATTACGACACCATGAAGATCGAGAACGCATTGGAATCGGAGAAGCTTATCAAGTATTTAAAAGTGCTTGAGCAAATGAAGAGTGACGGGTATATGTCTGACTCCGTGACATATTATCAGAACACACCTACCGATGTTGATGTAGCTAATTTGGTATCAGGAAAATTCCTTGCAGTATTAGCAACAGGTGAACCTGCAGAGTGCTTGTACAAAAACAATATCTGTATAAAAAAGCTGCCCCCATTTCTTTCACCAAGGATCAACACATCAATAGGAATCTCAAGCAACACAGAAAAATTGAGTGCTGTAGTTGATTTTTTGGGGATTTTTTACACTGAAGAAAAATACGGAAATCTTCTGTTGTATGGCAGACAGGACATAGATTATAAAATTAAAGACGGTTTTGCAGTTAGAATGGATGACACTGAAATGCCATATGATTTCATGACCAAAGTCAGCCTGAATCTGTTTATAAATTTGCATCCTGTTAAGGGTGAAACATTTGCTGTTAACCGCAAAGAAGAATATGTCTCATTCTATAAAAATGTCAAACTTTCACCGTTTATAGGATTCGAAGCGGATACTACCGGAAACAGTGCTATCTCTGAGAACATTAACGGATTCCTGGAAAGTCTGAACGGAAGTTCTTTGGATGAAGCGGTCAATGAATACTCACAGATTCAGAAGGCGGCCGGCATCGATGAATATGTAACTTCGGTAAATAAACAGTGGGAAGAATTTCATAAATGAGACGTACATTAATGACTAGAATAATAACGCTGGGTTTGCTTCTTGCAATGCCTAAAAATGTAAATTCAGTGCGTAAATGGGATGATTTATGCACTGATTTTACACTGGCGAGTATTTGGGCTCGCGAAAATGATTACTCCGCCCTATATGAATGTTTCAAATAGGCTCTTTAATACCTTAAACACGAACTTACTCTCTTGATGTTATAATCAGGCTAGTTGGCGGTATAGGAATTGTTCGATTTTTCAGAGGTAATGCTATGAAAGATAAGCCTGTAATCAAAGCATTATTGTTTTCGCTGATCGCTTCAGTTGGTTTAACTGCTATTGGATTAGTTATAAACCTTATCTCGTATCGCATTTCAGGGGATTTTCTTTTTTGCAGGCATCTTACCGGAGGTGAGTGGATAGGGCAGGAAGGTTTCGGGCTGCTTTTAAACCACACCTATCCTCTTACTGTTGATGGGTATACTTACGGTTCTAGTCGCATATGGATCGAGTTTGCTCCGGAATCGTTGATTAAATGCCTTGTTATGTTTTTTGTTGTTGCTTTGGTTATCTTACTGCCGACATTTCTGATAATTCACAAGATAAAAAAAGACCGGCCCACATGAGCCGGTCTTCGTTTTGAGTGTTTAAAGAATTACAGCACTACATTGATGCCTTCGATATCGAGTGTAGCGAACGGGCCTGGAATAATGGACGTACGCTTTGCGCCGAAATAGTCTGTGTCGAAGATGATGTCGTTGCCATCCTTATCTTCGAATCTCTGCTGCGGCTCAAATGCCTTGCCGAGGACGTCGGTGGTGACAAGTTCAGAAGTGAACGGACCGATGGCATCTGCGAGATTGGTGTCGAGATAAACCTTGTCATCTTCTTCGCGCACGTTGACATGGATGTCAGTCTTATCGTCCATAAGGAAGTTCTTTTCTTTGCAGAAACGCAGAGCGCCGCCGAGATAAGCGTTTCCGTCGATCCAGACGGGGAGCTTGCCGAAATGCGCCTCAGCGATCTTCATCATGTCGGGCGTGTCACTTTCGAGGTCGAACTGCTTGATCCATTCCTCATAGAGCGGATACTGATCCCAGACATGTGTTCCGACCACGCGCTCTTCGACTTCGACCCTGCCGTCATCGAAAGTAGATACCAGGGAAGCCTTCGGGTGCTTCTGGAAGAAGATGTTGTTATAGAATCTGTCATCGCCGTGGAGGATCGTCATGAAGCCCATGACTTCGGTCCTGTGCGGCATGTGGTAAGGTGTGTAGCGCCAGTCTGTGCCTGCGCCTACGGATGTGAATGCGCCGCAGATGAGGTTATGGACCATGGCGACGCCCTGTGTTGCGATACGAAGCGATGCGTCGGACAGGAGGATATTGTTGTCGATCAATGTAGGGCCGTGACCGACTTCGACGAAGATGTCTTCGCTGCCCATGCCGCCATTGAGCGGTGCGGCGTATTCAGGACGCTGGTTGTCGTGCAGGAGGTTCTGTGTAATTCTCGTTCCCTGTGCTTCCCAGTCAGTCCAGATGCCCATGACGCAGTGATGGATGTGATTTCTTCTCATGATGACATCGATCGCTGCGTGGAGCTTGATGCCGGCAACTTCCGCGCCGCCCAATTCCATCATGTTGTTGATGTGGTGGATATGGTTGTCTTCGATGATCGAGAAAACAGCGCCCATACGGCCGATGATGCCGCCCTGCTCGCAGTGGTGGATGTTGTTGCGGCGGACGATGTGGCTGCCGATGTTTTCCTTGAGCCAGCCGTGATATTGTCCTCTGCAGACTGCGTCACGCTCCATCTGCGTGGGGCTCTTCAAATGTTCATATGTGAAGTAGTGGTTGTTTTCAGGATCTAAGTATTTGCCGAGACCGATGCCGGAGCACTTGGAGAAATAAACTTCGTTGTCTTCGATGATCCAGCCCTTGGACCAGTGAGGTCCGATCATGCCTTCCTGCCATGCTGCCGGAGGTGCCCAGTTGGTAGCTGCCTTGCAGATCTTGAAGCCTCTTACCGTGATGTAATTGCGGCCTGTCTCATCGGGGAAGAAGCACATTCTTCTGACGTTGATCTCGGCCATCTCGGAGTTCGGTTCGAGCCCGCCGAAGTTGGCGTAGATGACTGTCTTATCGCCCTTTTGCTCGGCGTACCACTTATACTTTGATTCTTCGGGAACCCATGAGCACTTGTAGACCTGCGCCTTGATGACTTCGTCTACAGAGGCTGCCTCGTAGAGCCTTTTGTCGTTGATGTAAACGCATCCTACGTGTCTGTTCTTGCCTGCGAAATACCAGTCGCCGTAGCAGAAAGTCGTGTAGGGATTGTAGTCGGGAGCGAACATGGAGTTGTCGACCGTGCACATGTAAACGTCGCCGTCGTAAGGCTTCCATGTGGTGATCTGCTCGGCGCCGGAGATCGTTGCGCCCAAAGGCACGTCGCTCACGTATGTGATGCGCGCGTCTTCGGTACCGCCGTTGGCAGGTGAGACGTACTCTCTGTATACACCGGGTGCTACGTGGACTGTGTCGCCGGGCTGTGCGATAGCAGCTGCTTCGGAGATCGTGCCGAAAGGCTTCTCCTTCGTGCCGTCGCCTGAGTTGTTAAGGAATTTGATGTCTACATAAAGTTCCATGGCGGTACCTCTTTTCTAAGTTTTTTTTGAGCTATGAATTTAATATAACAACGCGCGGGCGAAAAATATATAAAGATTTGGGATATAAGTGTTGTAATGCTTTTCGAGCTCTTGCGAAAAAATATTGCATTTTCTGTTGATATCGTTTTCGCAGGGTGTTATAGTTACCACGACAGACGTAGTACGACAGT
>JAEEGG010017487.1_pt1 | contig 14735 bp, 9 predicted proteins | sample 9134161 | NCBI WGS metagenome assembly JAEEGG01 (sample SAMN16246543, study PRJNA631951) | gut metagenome | biome: gut microbiome; feature: rumen; material: CR-attached | host: Bos | place: Iran: Karaj | collected 2018-10
AGTCATTAGGGGATTGACTTAATTCGATACGCTTCTCAACCCAGTTGCAATAGGATGCAATTTTAAGGATACAACTTTTCCCAGAACTCTGAGGACCAATGAATAGATTGTATTTGGCAAGACTGACTGCTACACTTTTTAAAGGTCCTATATTTTTGATTATTAACTTATTCATGTATAATCAGCATGTATTTTACTTTGCAAAAATACAAAAAAATAATGATATTATTACTCTCATGATGGAAAAACAGCTCAAAGTAGATAGAACGAAAGGACAAAGTTGAAAGTTGAAAAGAGTGTTCGCCGAGGGAGCAATACAAAGTGAAAATTGAAAATTGAAAAAAGGGGTTGCCGAGAGACCAATACAAATTGAAAAGTGAAAAGTGAAAAATATCCGAGTGCGGCAGCTACCTTTTATCTCTCAACTTTCAATTCATCAACCCCTCAGCTCTTTAAGATTCCACGTTGTTGGGAGCCATCAATGTATTATGTCGAACCTCAATAGTGTTGGCATTCCGAAAGGCCAGATATGGATATAAGAATTCGTTAATTTGAAAATGTGTTAATTCGTTAATCGATTCACACATTAACACATTAACACGTAGTCAGAGGCAGTCATTTTTAAGATAAAAACCAATAGCATACAAAGGAATGTTTTCCATCCAACCTTGGTCTATTTAGGGACAGCGCATAGATACGCAAATTTTTGTCAATAGAAAGAAAAAATGACAAAAGTTTGAATAATAATTTGTGAGGGTGCTACGCGCTACGGTGCTATGGTTGGGGTTGAGAATGGGTGGTTGGGAACTGTAGCAAGTGTAGCGCGGAACTTCTCTTTCTTGAACACGAATTGCCATTAATTCATGGTTTTTATTATGATAATTCTTGTTATGAAGGTGCTTTCATGCTGTTCTCATGTCGCGTCCCTGTCGGGACGCACTCCATTGTCACAGATAATCACCGCACTAAGTACTGTGTTATTCATATCTCACCCCTTCGGGGTGATTGTTGTATTGCCATTTTTATGAGGGAATAAATGTATGTGTACGCCATTTTTATGAGGGAATACTATGCCAGATGTACCAGCCCAATAAAGTAGACGTTGTACCAAAGTCAACAATTACACTATAAGTGTTCATCTCGAACAGCATGTTGAGTAGCACTTAGGCTTCTATGTCTTCTAGTACTGAATGGTAGTAGAATTTGTAGCGCTTCGCTGGGATGATGGTTGAAAAGAGTGTTCGCCGAGGAACAGAAGTACCATCGAAGTCCCCACACTATGTCAAATCCATTTGGATGGTACGATTTCGCTAATTTGACTATCAACTATAATCATTTAACTATAAAGTCACTTGGTATTTTAGTTGAACATCGATAGAAACTAAAAACACGAATGGGCAAGCTAATGCTTGGTGTTATGATACCGCAGATTTCGCTGATTAAACTAACAACTTTAAACTACCAACTCTCAACTAACTATAAACCATCAACCATAAACTGTCTTTAAACTATAAACTATCAACTTTCAACTATAATTGGCTTATTTGTATATTTCACATTTTGTATTTGATAAGAATTTGGATCTTTAATTGCATGCAATTAATAGAAGTGGCATATAACCCCTATTGACCGATTTGGGTTGAATAACAATCAATAGCCTAAAAAAAAATCACTATCGGCGACCGGATATTAACTACATTTTGAGGCGGAGTCCACCCAAGAAGGAGATTCCGGCTTGGGGGATGCCACCATAATCACAATAATCTTTATTTAACAGGTTGTAGCCTTCCACAAAGAAGGTGAGATACCAGAGGTCGTACTCCAGGCCTCCATTGAGCAGGAAGACGGGAGCATAAGCTTGCTGCGCACCGTCGGCATCGGTATAGCTGCCCACACGGTAGCGGTAGTCAGCCATGAGCTTAAACCTGAAATGAGGGAAAGGCGACAGCACCATGTCTGCACCCACCTTGTGGCGGAGATAGTCGAGGACGTAGTTGCTGATATAGCCGTCGGCTTTCTGTGCCAAGGTGCAATAGGAATAATCCACACCCAGTCGGCGGAGTATCCCTCTGCCCCGATAGGCAACTTGGAGATTGCCGCCGAAGGCATCGATATTGGCATGATTCATGCTGTGCCAGACGCTCTCCTCGGGCAGTCGCACCCAGTCGATGATATTGAAGCCATGCCGGCCAAAAAGTGTGGCAGAGGCGGAAAAATGGTCTTTGTGGTAGCACAGGTTGACTTCGGCATTATGACTCACCTCGGGTTGCAGATTGGGGTCGCTGACTTGCGTGGCACTATGGTAATAGAGGTCGGTATAGGTGGGCAGACGCAAAGAGCGTCCCAAGCTGCCGTCTATATGCCAATGGCTGTTGATGGGATAGTTGGCAGTAAGGGCATAGCCATAGTTGGGTCCCATCATCGTGTTGTAGGAACCCAGCAAGCCAGCAGTCAGCTTCACCTTCTTGAGAAAAACTGTATGCTCGGCAAAGAAGTTGCCGTTGAGGCGTACCTTGCCCATGGTGTAGAAATGGCCCTCTGGTTCCCAATTGATGGGGCGTGGCGATTGCAGCGTGTCGCCCAGTACCGTGCTGAGGATGGCCTCCTCGCGGAGTTCGGCACCCACAGAGGTCTTGCCTAAGCTCCAACGGCGTGAAGCACGAAGACGCAGCCCCCCATTGGCCGAAAGATGGTAGTTATGTCCAGCATACCAAGCCGGAGCCTCCACCATACCTTCGCGAAAAAGCTCAAAACGGTCTTTGTGGAGCCGACCATAGAGGGTGGCCTCGAGCTGCCAACTATGCCAACGACGTAGACGGGTGGCTGTGGCCATGAGGGTGCGGGTCTCCTCATACTGATTGGGGAAACGGACACTATAAAACGCTTGGCTGCCAAAGTCTTTCATCTGACCGCCAAGCTGCAACAGCCAATCCCCTACCCTGTCATGGCGTCGTGCCTGAAGATAGAGGCTGCCGTGGCGATAGTCGGTATTCGCTCGGTAGCCATCGCTGCGATGGTAGGCTGCTGCAGCCGAGAGGGTCCAAGGCCCCACCACACGGGAAGTACCCGCTGAAAGGTGAGCCTGACCAAAACTACCCCCCGAAAGCTGGGCTCGAATTTGGTCAGCAGCAGCCTCGCCGGTGACAATATTGACAGCACCACAGAAAGAAGTGAGGCCGTAATGGATTAGTGCTGAGGCGGGGATAATCTCCACGCGGTCCACCATCGAGAGGTCGATAGGGATGTCGAGGTTGTGATGACCCGTCTGGGCATCGTTGAGATTGACACCGTTGAGAAGGACAATCATTTGGTCGAAGGTGCCACCACGCATAGTGAGGTCGCCTTGAACATCGCCGCCTCCACGTGTACGCAGATCGAGTCCGGGCAACTGTTCCAACAATTCCCCGACCGAACTGACTGTCAACTCCTGCAGTTGAGCGCGAGAGATGACGGCAACCGCGTCAGGCGACCCCTGTGCGGAGTCGGCGACGGCAATAACGTCGAGGGTGGGTAAAAGATGCTCTTCCAACGTGTCATCATTCTGTGCCATGGCGGTGCCGCAAAGAATAGGCAGGCAGAAGACCATGGTGACAAACGATTTTTTGAGTTGGCGGTCTGCGATATAGGAGGCCAGACGTCCAATATTGACCACGCGGTGCATCGAACGGAAAGCAGCATAACCCGCCCGACTGAAACGGCGAAAGCGGAATGCCGCATTGTGCAAAAAGTTTTGATGTAACATAATGGTGTATTAGAAGTCGGTCGTCCGACAGTGATTTTTTTTTGAAAAAAAACACCCGCGGGGTGAGGCCGCGGGCGTATGAGAATAACCTTAGGCAAATGGATTATCTAACAGGGAACTGATAGCCGACGGTGAGCAGAAGGGCGAAATTGTTGCCTTGGGGAACTACCAGCACATTGCTGGTGTGGTAGCTGCTGCTCTCCTGGTCAGTCTTAAGCACATCTACTTCACTCCTCACGGCGAGGAATCCATAGTCGAGCTGCAGCATGACAGAAAGGTCCTGCCACTCATAGCCTACACCCAATAGAAAACTCACATCCAAACGGTTGAGATAATCAAATACAGGAGCATCTTCAACCTTGTAGTTCCAATCACTCTGAGGATAACCACGAGAAATCTTGCGGTCATCGGCCCAGCCGAAAAGACCATAGTTGACTGCCGGACCGACAGAGAGGAGACCGAAATGGCCAGGCTCACGGATAGGCAGTTCGTAACGGATGGTGGCCAGAATGGGGAGCTGCAGATAATAGGCATGGTAGGAGCCCTCGCGGATGGACATCACACTCTCCAGGACCTCTTCGAATTTCGAGCCGCGACGAATCAGATTGAGTCCTGTTTGAATCATGAGGTTTTGTCCAAGGAGCGACTGGGAATTAGTGAAACCGAAACTTACAAAACCTCCCACATTGGCAGCCAAGATAGGACGGTTGGTGGCCAAATCGTCGACATGAACGCCAAAACCCATACCACCTTTGAAACCGTAGTTGAGCAGCTGCGCCTGTGCAGCACATGAGATGGCGACAAGGAATGTCAATGTTACAAGTATCTTCTTCATAAGATGTGCTATAAAATCGTGCAAAAATACATTTTTTTTTTGGATTAGCGCGTTTTTTTTTCTTCCAAGAAACAAATCTGTCTCGATTGAAAACTATTCACACCCCTCAGTGCCTACAGTTTACGATAGATGAAGTCGGTCATCAGCTCATAGAGGTTCAGACGGGTATTGCCCCCATAGATGCTATGATTCTTGTTGGGATAGATGCGGAACTCAAACTGCTTGCCGGCCTTCTCTAGTGCGGTAACCATGTCGACAGCATTCTGGAAATGGACATTGTCGTCACCCGTACCATGGATTAGCAGGTAGTTGCCCTCGAGCAGGTTGGCAAAATTGAGGGGCGAGTTGTCGTCGTAGCCACGCGCATTGTCCTGAGGACGCTGGAGGAAACGTTCGGTGTAGATGTTGTCGTAATAGCGCCAAGTGATGACAGGAGCCACAGCGATGGCACTCTTGAAGACATCATGACCTTTGAGGATGGAAAGGGTGGAGAGGTAGCCGCCAAAGCTCCATCCGAAGATGCCGATACGGCTCTCGTCAATCCAGCTCTTCTTGCCGAACCAACGGGCTGCCTCGCAAGCATCCTCACACTCCATTCTACCCAGGTTCTTATAGGTCATTTTCTTGAAATGGGCGCCACGTCCACCTGTGCCGCGACCGTCGAAACAGGCCACCACATAGCCATGCTGTGCCAGCATGTGGAACCAATAATAGTCGCTGTAGCCGTAGCTGTTGGTTACCTGCTGGTTGCCGGGACCGCCATAGACATAGAAGAAGAGAGGATACTTCTTGGTGGAGTCGAAATCGGGAGGCAGAATAATATAGTAGTTCAGCTCGCTGCCCAAAGTGGTGGTGAGGGTGCCGAAAGTTTTGTGGCCGGTGCCATACTCGGCCATACGTTCGCGCAAGTCGGCATTGTCCTGAAGGGTTTTCAGCAGTTTGCCTTTACTATTGTGGAGCGTATAAATGGGAGGGGTGTTGGCATCGGTGAAGGTGCTGATATAATATTTGCTGTTGTTGCTGAAACTAACGCTGTACCAGCCAGGTTTGTCGCTCAACTTAGTCTTTTTCTTCCCTTTAAAATCGATGCAATACAATTCATTATTGATGGGCGAAGACTCATGGGAGAGATAGTAAATAAGACCCGCTTTCTCATCCACCGAGCAGACCGAGGTGACATCGTAGGCACCGCTGGTAATTTGTCGGACAAGCTTGCCAGTCAGGTCATAAAGGTAGATATGGTTGTAGCCATCCTTCTCGCTGGTGAGGAGCATGTGTTTGCCGTCCTTCAGGAACAGCCACGTATCGGGCACCTCCACATAGGCCTGGTCCTCCTCGGTATAGAGGGGGGTGATGGCACCTGTGCGGGCATCAGCCAGCAGCAGTTCCATCTTGTCCTGCAGGCGGTTCATACGCATCAGAGCCAGCACGTTGGCATCGCGGGTCCACTGCATGCGAGGCATGTACTGGTCGTTCTGGCTGCCAATGTTCAGCTTCATGGTTTTGCCAGTTTCGAGGTCGTAGATCATCACATCCACCACCGAGTTGTCCTCACCTGCCTTGGGGTATTTGTAGGTATATTCCTCGGGATAGAGCTCACCCCACATCTGCATGGTATACTGTTTCACCTTGCTCTCGTCGAAACGATAAAAGGCAATCTTTTTGCTGTCGGGCGACCAATAGAAGCCACGCGTAATGGCAAATTCCTCCTCATATACCCAGTCGGTGGTACCGTTGATGATGTGGTTCATCTTGCCGTCGGTGGTTATCTGAGTTTCTTTCAGCGAATTGAGGGCCATCATATAGAGGTTGTTGTCGCGCACATAAGCCACCATCTTGCCGTCGGGCGAGAAAGTGGTGAGACGCTGCTTACCACTCTGGCTAATCTTTTGCAGGTTGCCGTCGGCAACACTATAGATATAGTAGCTGCTGATGCCGCTGTGCCGGTAGATGGGCTCAAACTCAGCACTCAGCAAAATCTTCTGCTCGTCCTGAGAGAACTCGTAGGACTCCACAGGAGGCATGGGCTTGACGGTTTTGCGCATGGGGTCCTGAAAGGCACACACCACGTCGACTTTCTCGCCAGATTGGTAGCTATACTTCTCAATACCCGAGCGAGTCAGAACACAATAGTGTTCACCGTCCTGCATGGAACGGATGGAAGAAATGCCCATGGGACGGAAAGTGGCCTTAGACCAAATGTCGTCCAAAGTAATCTGTTTAGTCTGCGCCTGTGCGCCAATAACTGCTGCCATAGCCAACAACAAAAAGCTCAGTTTCTTCATAAACGTTTTTTAAATGGTGTAGTATAAATAATAATGGTTTCTTTATATAATATTTGATTGAAGGTAAGAGTTAAGAGCCGAACCCGTATTGGATTCCGCTCTTAACTCTTTGATAAAGCCTGCTTCGATTAGAGCTTGGGACCAGCTGCAACCAGGGCCTTGCCGGCCTCGTTGTAGGTGAATTTCTCAAAGTTCTTGATGAAACGACCGGCCAAATCCTTAGCCTTGGTTTCCCACTCAGCAGCATTGGCATAGGTGTCGCGAGGATCCAGAATCTTAGGATCAACACCAGGCAAGGAGGTGGGCACTTCAAAGTCGAAATAAGGTATCTTCTTGGTGCCAGCCTTCAGGATGGAGCCATCGAGGATAGCGTCGATAATTCCGCGGGTGTCCTTAATGGAGATACGTTTGCCGGTGCCGTTCCAGCCAGTGTTGACCAAGTAAGCCTTGGCACCGCTTTTTTCCATGCGTTTCACCAGTTCCTCGGCATACTTGGTAGGATGCAGCTCGAGGAAAGCCTGACCAAAGCAAGCGCTGAAGGTGGGAGTGGGCTCGGTGATGCCGCGCTCGGTGCCAGCCAACTTAGCGGTAAAACCACTGAGGAAATAGTATTTGCATTGTTCGGCCGTGAGGATGCTGACAGGAGGTAACACACCGAAAGCATCGGCACTGAGGAAGATAACGTTCTTGGCAGCAGGGCCGGCGCTCTTGCCGTGGAGGGGCTGCACAATCTTCTCGATATGGTCAATAGGATAGCTCACGCGGGTGTTCTCCGTGACGCTCTTGTCGGCGAAGTCGATTTTTCCATTAGCATCAACGGTAACGTTCTCCAGCAAAGCGTTGCGACGGATTGCGTTGTAGATATCGGGCTCGCTCTCCTTGTCGAGGTTGATGACCTTGGCATAACATCCGCCTTCGAAATTGAAAACACCTTCGTCGTCCCAGCCGTGCTCATCGTCACCAATGAGGAGACGTTTGGGGTCGGTGCTGAGGGTGGTCTTGCCTGTGCCAGAGAGGCCGAAGAAGATGGCGGTATTCTCGCCCTTCATGTCGGTATTGGCGGAGCAATGCATAGCAGCTATGCCTTGCAGGGGCAGATAGTAGTTCATCATGCTGAACATACCTTTCTTCATCTCACCACCATACCAAGTGTTGAGGATGACCTGCTCGCGACTGGTGACATTGAAAGCCACACAGGTGTCGCTATTGAGGCCCAGCTCCTTGTAGTTGTCTACCTTGGCCTTGCTGGCTGCATAGACGGTGAAATTGGGCGTGAAGTCCTTCAGTTCTTCCTCAGTGGGTTTGATGAACATGTTGCGGACGAAGTGAGCTTGCCAAGCCACCTCCATGATGAAGCGGACGGCCATGCGAGTGTCCTTGTTAGCGCCGCAGAAAGCATCAACAACCCAAAGCTCCTTGTTGCAGAGTTCTTTCTTGCCCAATTCCTTCACATACTCCCATGTCTTCTCCGACATTTCGTGGTTGTCGTTCTTATACTCGGGAGTCGTCCACCAGATGGTGTTCTTGGAGTTTTGGTCCATGACGATGTATTTGTCTTTGGGCGAACGGCCGGTGTAGATACCGGTCATGACATTCATGGCACCCAGTTCTGTGAGCTGCCCCTTGTCATAGCCAGTGAGAGAGGGGTCGGACTCGAATTGAAAATACTCCTCGTAGGAGTTGTTGTAATGAAGGCTCTTTATTCCGGTAATACCGAGGCTTTCAAGTTCTTTAACAATTTTTTGATTCATTGTATATAGATAGTAAGTTTTTATTTTATATGTCAAAGAGTAGCAGCAGGGGTTCTTGTAGAAGCTGCTACCCTTTAAATAATGATTATCTCATGATGCTGGCCTTGATGGCTGCCTGAGCGGCGGCAAGGCGTGCCAGAGGAACACGGAAAGGACTACAGCTGACGTAGTTCAGGCCTGTCTGGTAGAAGAATTCAACAGAAGCGGGGTCACCACCATGCTCACCGCAAACACCGCATTTGAGGTTTTCGCGGACGCTACGGCCACGGTCGACACCCATCTTCACCAGCTGACCTACACCCTTCTGGTCGATGGTGTTGAATGGGTCAGCTTTCAGAATCTTCTCGTCGACATAGGTGTGGACGATGGAGTTCACATCATCGCGGCTGAAGCCAAAAGTCATCTGGGTCAGGTCGTTGGTACCAAAACTGAAAAATTCGGCCACCTCGGCAATGCGATTGGCGGAGAGCGCAGCACGCGGAATCTCAATCATTGTGCCATACAGATAGGAGATGTAAACGCCATATTTGGCCTGAACCTCAGCCTTCACGCGGTCAGCCAACATCTTTTGGTGCTCCAGTTCATGCACATTGATAGTCAGAGGAACCATGATCTCAAGATGGGGATGATAGCCTTCCTGCAACAACTCGGCGGTGGCGCTAAAGAGGGCACGATATTGGGTCTCGGTGATTTCGGGATAGATGATACCCAGACGCACACCACGCATACCCATCATGGGGTTAACCTCGTGCAGGGCATCCACGCGTGCCTTCAGCTCTTCGTATTTCATGCCGCGTTCTTCGGCTGCCTCGCGCTGCTTGGCCTCGGTTTGGGGAACGAATTCATGCAGAGGAGGATCCATCAGGCGGAAGGTCAAAGGTTTGCGATCCATAACCTTGAGCGTACGCTTGGCAGACTCCTTAATGTAGGGTTCCAATTCTTTCAGCGAGGCAAGACGGTCTTCCTTGGTGTCGCTCAGAATCATGTTGCGCAGCTTCTCCAAAGGCTCCTCACTATCCTTGCCGTAGAACATGTGCTCAATACGGAACAGACCGATACCTTCGGCACCAAAGTCGATGGCTTTCTGTGCATCCTCGGGGTTGTCGGCATTGGCGCGTACACCCATGGTACGATATCTGTCAACGATGGTCATGAAGTCTTGGAAGCGGGGATTGGTAGTAGCATCAACCATGTGGATGGCACCTTCGTAAACCCAACCTTTGGTACCATTGAGAGAGAGCATGTCGCCTTCACCATAGGTCTTGTTGCCAATGGTGAGGGTTTTAGCCTCGGCATCGATGACCAAATCCTCACAACCCACAATGCAGCACTTACCCCATCCGCGGGCCACCAGGGCAGCGTGGGAAGTCATGCCGCCACGGGCCGTGAGAATACCGTCAGCTGCACGCATACCTTCAACATCCTCGGGGTTGGTCTCTTCGCGCACCAGGATGCACTGGATCTTGGCACGGCGATACTCCTTGGCCTTCTCGTTGGTAAAGGCGATGTAACCCACGGCACCACCAGGACCTGCAGGAAGTCCCTTGGCGATGGGCTTGTGTTTCTTCTCGTCGGCAGAGTCTAAAATGGGGTGCAGGAGCTCGTCGAGCTGGTCGGGGCTGATGCGGAGCACCACCTCTTTATCGCTGATGAGGCCCTCGTTGGCCATGTCAAGAGACATGTTCAATGCAGCCACACCAGTACGCTTGCCAACACGGCATTGCAACATATACAGCTTACCGTCCTGGATGGTGAACTCAATGTCCAGCATATCCTGGTAGTTCTTCTCCAGGATTTCTCTAATCTGACAGAGCTCAGCATAGATACCCGGCATCAGCTGCTCCAAAGAAGGCATATTTCTGTTCTGGTCGTTCTTGGTCTCCTCATTCAAAGGACTGGGGGTGCGAATACCGGCCACGACATCCTCGCCCTGAGCGTTGACCAACCACTCGCCATAGAACTTGTTCTCGCCAGTGGCAGGGTTGCGGGTGAAGGCCACGCCGGTGGCGCTATTGTCGCCCATGTTGCCGAAGACCATGGCCTGCACGTTGACGGCGGTACCCCAATCGTCGGGAATACCCTCAATGGCACGATAGCTGACAGCCTTCTTACCGTTCCAAGATTTGAACACAGCCTTGATGCCACCTTCCATCTGGGCCTTGGCATCGTCGGGGAATTCGGTGCCCAGCACCTCTTTCACCTTCACCTTGAAATCTTCCGACAGTTGTTTCAAATCTTCGGCGGTCAGCTCGGTGTCGCTCTTATATCCATGGCTGGCTTTGTATTTGTCAAGCATGTCGTCCAGCTGCTTGCGGATGCCTTTGCCGTCGGCAGGGTCGATGCCCTCACTCTTTTCCATCACCACGTCGGCATACATCATAATCAGTCGGCGATAGGAATCATAAACAAAACGAGGATTGTTGGTACGTTTCAGCATACCGGGGATGGTCTTCGAAGAAAGACCTATATTGAGGACCGTGTCCATCATACCAGGCATCGAGGTGCGGGCACCCGAACGACAGCTCACCAACAGCGGGTTCTTCGGGTCGTCATATTTCATGCCCATCAGTTTCTCTACATTGGCCATACCTTTCCACACTTCGTCCATCAGCCCAGCGGGAAGTTCACAATTATTCTGGTAATATGCTGTGCAGCATTCTGTCGTGATCGTCAAGCCAGCAGGCACCGGAAGACCAAGCAGGCACATCTCGGCCAAGTTGGCGCCCTTACCGCCAAGGAGGTTTTTCATGTCAGCCCTGCCCTCGGCAGTTCTGCCACCAAAAGTGTAAACGTATTTAGTCATAATAGATAATAAATTGTTTATTAATTGAATATATAATATTATTCTTTTTTTTAGAGTATGCAAAAATACAAAAAAAAATCAACATATATAATTTTATATATATAAAAGATTTCAACAAACGGTAACATACCCTAAATCTATGACATACGGACAGTTTTGACGACCGCCTGTGGTCGCCACAAAGCCTCAGGCGCGCCACTCGCACTTGAACCCCTATCGGTCAATAGGCCACCTATAAATACAATCGCTTATTCAGGTCTCCACCTCCCCCTCAAGGGCAACCTATCCAAAAAAAATGGGAGCCGCAAGGCTCCCACACTTATTACATTGATTCTGGATTCACAATCAAGGATTCTCCTTGGCACCAACAGCGGTAATGATCAGCTGAATACTGACAAAATCAACATCCGTCTTCTTAGTATCGAAGGCAGCTGTGGCAGCCCGTTTGATGTCGGTAAGGGTCATGCCTGAAGTCTTAATCTGGTCCTCGGGAATGCCATTCTTCACAAAGAACTCTTTCACCGACTTGGCACGCTCCAATGAAACCAACTGGTCGTGCTCAGGGTCGACACCGTAGGTCTTCACCCAGCCCTTAACAGTAAAGGCCACGTCGGGATGATTCTTAAACATCATCACATAGTTCATGAGGGTGGAGTCGGATTCGGACATCAGCTTGTATTCGTCCTCAAAATAAATCTTGGTGATGGGATAGACGGTGCCACGTTCGGCACGATTCATCCGCATGCGCAGCAAAGTGTCTTCTTTGAAACGGTCGGCATTGAAGTCATAGAGAATGGCGAAATAACCATCTTTCTTGGCATAGAGGGTATAGTTGAAGCCTGGCACAAACTTGATACGGCCACCACGGAAACGCTCATTGTTGACAATCACACGGTTATTGGTGTTCTTTTCAAGTATTTGCAGATTGACTTCGACAGGTTTTCTGATTTTGGGGTCGTAGAAGGAGACAGGCACCTCGAAAGCATCCACAAAAATCGAAACCTTGATGCTGTGGCCAGAGCCCTTGGGAGTGACATTGTCGAGCATGATGTAGTAGGTTTCGCCCTTGCGCACATCGATGGAACGGATGTGGCGGTTGGTGGAAGCCTTGGTCAGCATCACATCCTGGGCTTCGTGATACATACCGATAGTACCCATGGCGGCCTCTTGAGCTTCTTCTGCACGGCGCTGCTTGGCTGCCTCCATACGGGCTTTCTGATCGGCCTTGGCATCACCGGTGGTGGCCACCTCGTTTTTCTTCTTTTTCTTGACCAGCAGCGAACTATCTATCGAAGACATATTCACAGCCACAGGCAACACCTTATTGCACTGGATATGGTTACTAAAATAGACGTCGGTGTACTTATACACCAGCATATCGTAGTCGTCGGCCAAGTTCAACTGGGTGACAGCTATGTCCAACTTTCCGTTGTAGGGAACGGTGAACTTATACCAAACCACATTATGCTCAAACTCAGGGAGATTGGGATGACGTTTGTCGGCCATTACCTCCATGATACGACCGGCACCCTCGGGTGCGGTGGTGGGACCATAAGTTTGGTCCACATTCAGCGGTATGGCAAAAATACAGTCATTGCTGTTGTAGGGCAAAGTGGTAAGTTGGAGCGTTTCCTCCTGTTTGGTTCCTTTTTTATTTTTCTTGCTTGACTTCTTTTTTTTCGATGATTTCGACGAGCTCTTAGATTTACTTTGAGCTTGTACGTCGCAGTAGCCAAATATCAGAGTACAAGCGAGTAAGGCAATTAAAAAACGTTTCATACCAATATTAGTATATTAATTTTCGAATTTAGTTTCAAAGAGCAAAAATACGACTTTTTTTTGAATTGTCATGTTTTTTTCAAAAAAAGAGGGGAAAAGACAATTTACAAAATGCCCAAAAGTGTCCTGCATACAAAGAAAAGAATCACAAACAAAAAAACAATCATCTTTTCGACCTCACAGCATGGCAAATGAACAATATTGTAACTTGTTGATTAAAGAAAGGCGTTGCCATTGGGTTAAAAATGGCCATGCTCTCCTATGGCGTCTTTTAAGTAATGGCAAAAAAGTGGTAAAGATGTAATCTCGTAGAGCCTTGCCCTCAACAACGTTGCAGAAACCGAGAGAGGGCACCTCAAAACATATTATTTCCCAACGATAATCTCTTATTTGGTACAAACCTCAAACTACAAATAAAAAAAGAGTGTCCTTGATTTTGAGACACCCTCAACGAACTACATCCGCTGCAACGGGGAATTTCAGGAAAACACACAATAACCAATAACCTATAACCAATAACCTCTCAGGAACACACACTTCGTCTAAAGACTTCCGTTTCTTCGTTCATCCTTCGTTCGGCGGCCGCCGTTTGTTCGTCGGCGAGCGAACAAACAGTGGCCTTACCGACGAACAACAGGCCCCACCCATACCCTTCGTTTCCACTCGTCGAGTTTCTTAAGCTCCTCCTCGTCGTGCTCGCGAAATTGGTGACAGAAGGCCTCTACCAGATCGGACAAATGGACCTTGATACCGCCTGTTTCGCCGTCGAGGATGGCCATTTGGCCCCAAAGTTCTATCAGATGAGTTCGAGATGTTGAAATTTAAAAACACACACCTGGGTGCCAAGTAGGGTAAAATACATCGTAATAAGGAGAAAAAGCATAGTTTCTGAGGCCTGGGAGGGGATAATTTGAATGCATTCTGTCCCTTTGTCGAGGGTCGGCATATTGGGAGCGGTCTTATTGCTAATATCGTATTTCATTGTGTTTTTGCTTTTTAGGAGAAAAATGAAACATGAATTTTAACATTATCTTCCAATAGACAGTTTGGACAATTCGTTTTTTGGGTATTCCAACTTCTCTAAATATCTATATAATTAATTATATATTAATTAGTTATATATAATATAAAAGGGATTTGGCATGCCATTTTTTAATTGGAAGAACTGTCTATTGGAAGAACGGGTCATCTTACATGCCCTTCTTCCCTACAAGGCTTGTGAGCGCCCAAAGAAATTCGTTGCCGACTGCACTAGCTGGTGATAACTGAGTTAGGGCAGCACCACTTTCAGCTGCATACGGAGTCGGGATGTTGAGATACAAATACGCTCAGATGGGTACCACGTAGGGGAAAAAGCATCATAAAGTGGGGTCATCGGAGGGTTTTGGAGGCCATTTGGGGTGGGATTTTGGACGACTACTGTCACTCGTCGGACGTTGGGAGTTAGAACGTCGTGTTCCTAACCGTATCGTATTTCATTGTTTTATTGCATTTTAGGTGAATAATAGGATTCTTTTTTCTGCCTTTTTGTGACAGTTAC
>JAEEGG010017489.1_pt1 | contig 14733 bp, 13 predicted proteins | sample 9134161 | NCBI WGS metagenome assembly JAEEGG01 (sample SAMN16246543, study PRJNA631951) | gut metagenome | biome: gut microbiome; feature: rumen; material: CR-attached | host: Bos | place: Iran: Karaj | collected 2018-10
GGTCTCTTTGATGTGTAAGAGCGCACAAATGTACATTATCTGAAGGAAGAACGCACAAACGTAACGTTGCAGCGTCTTGATAAATCCATCTTTGTCTAAATGATTCTTACAGTTTTTTGCAGGTGAAATCGTCGTACATTACGCAATTGTCGCCGAATTCGAGCTCGAGATATCCGCCCTTTCTGCCGAAGGTGTTTTCGCCGATGGGATAGAGCCGGAACGTTAACTCGCCGTATTCTTCATCAATCGCATTCGCGTAGATCTCGCCGTCTTTCAAGAAGACCTCATCGATAATGAAATCTGCGTCTTCTGGATGCGCGTACTTGCCGCAGAAGCTTTCCCATTTTGACTTATCGGGGTCTTTGATCATGAGATCCTCAATGCCTTCAACGGGATCCGGCTCCTTGTCCCTTGCGACAGCGATCATTCCTTCAGCAAAGCTCCAGTATGCCCTGACGTCCTCATAGTCGCGGGTATTGGCGAAAATGAAGCATCTGTCCACATCGACACCTCGCTCATACCATGTACCAAGGCCGGGCAAGCCGCCACTGTGCGCGACGATTGGGCCAAGATCCGGATCGCTCTGAACGTACCAGCCTAAGCCATAACCGCCGCGTTCCTCATCGCCGGCATCTTCGCCGTTGTTGAGTTTTCCCGCTGTGAACATCATTCTCTGTTCTTCACGGGACAGAACGGTTTCCTCTCGCAAGGCACGATCCCACCGCAGCATATCGAACACAGTGGTATAAACGTTAGAAGAACCATTTAGGCCATCTTCTGCATGGATCTCTCCGGCGTCACGCCTGGATGTCTCCGGGAGGATATACTTTCCATCCTCCAGTACTAGATTACGGACAAACCGGTCAGAGGGGACACAGTCTCTGAGACAATGATACACGCCTGTATCCAGCATACCTGCCGGCTCGAAAACATGTTTTTTCAGATAGTCCTCAAACCGCATTCCGGAAACCTTTTCCACAATCTCCGCAAGAAGTTGGTAACCGGGATTGGAATATTCGAACAGTTCCCCCGGCGCGGCAAGCGGGCCCTCGCCGCTTTCACAGAGGAAACGAAGAGTGATATCATTTGCAGGAATAGTGCCGGATTCCTTCCATACTTTTGCACACCACCGGTCATCTTCATCATCAGGCATGCCGCTTGTGTGGGTCAGAAGATGTAGGATCGTAACATCGTTGTAAACAGTGAGTTCCGGAAAGTATTCGGTGATTCTGTCTTCCAGACGAAGAAGTCCTTGCCTTTTCAGCAACATGATAGCAGTTGCCGTGAATTGCTTGGTGATAGAGGCCAGCTGAAAAATGCTGTCCTCCTGCATAGGGAACTTGTCCTCTGCGTCGCGAAAGCCGTAAGCGCCTTTTGATACGATCTCGCCGTTCTCGGCATAAAGCCATAGCCCGTTGAAAACGCCTCTCTCGTAGGCAGCTTTGGCCATGTTTTCCATAATAGTCTTCTTATCCATAATTGTCTCCGTAAACATTGATTTGTCGATATAATTGTACCACACAACTTTCTCCATATCAACGCAAAAACGGACTGTCACAGCGAATTCTCTTCTGCTGTCACAGTCCTTCTGGTCTATACTATTATTGCCCTCTGTGTAAAAACGACGTAATATCCATCTCAAGAGCATCCAATACTCGGCCGGCGATCTGAAACGACGCGCGACGGATCTGTCACTTCCCGCTTTCAAACTGCTGGTAGCTCTGAAGAGGAATCCCTGCCCTGCCAGTGACAATCTTCTGAGTTATGCAGAGCCGCAGCCGCTGGTTACGTAGAATAGCACGATCCGCTTCATTCGTTATCATTCTGCCCTTGTAAACAAAGCTCTTGACAAATCTGCAGGCCTAAGTGATAAATGCCAGAAAGCTCACGGAGGTGCATATGACCGACGAACAAGGCGCCAACGAGATCAAGTATCGCGTAGCCTCGCTTCTGCTTCTTTCGATGCTTGACCGCGGCCTGATTACACATGACGAGTACGTCAAAGCGAAGAAGAAATTGCAACGTAAGTACTCCCCTATCATCGGCTGCCTGGAGGAATTGGAATGAAAAAAGTAACTATTATCGAGGCCACATCACATGTTGACAATACCGGTGTTCGTGAAAGGCTCCGCGTGGCCGCGTATGCCCGCGTATCCACCGAGGAGGACGAGCAAAAGAACAGTCTCGCCGCTCAGCGCGATCATTTTGAAAGGTTATTCGCCGAACACCCTGAATGGGTCAATGCGGGTATCTATTATGACGAGGGCATAACCGGTACGAGCATGAAAAAACGCGATGGCTTTAATAATCTAATCTCGGATGCTATGAGCGGCAAAATTGATCGTATCCTTGTAAAGTCGATATCCCGTTTTGCACGCAATACTGTTGATACCCTTCAAACCATCCGCATGCTGAAAGATGCCGGTGTCTCCGTTTTCTTTGAAAAAGAGAACATGGACAGCATGGATCTGAAGAGCGAATTCGTGCTCACCATTATGAGCTCCCTTGCTCAGGAAGAGTCGATCTCCCTATCCGAAAACGTCAAATGGGGATTGCGACAAACATATGCAAAAGGGAACCTCCAGGTGCCGTATTCTAGTTTGCTCGGATATAAAGCCAAGCCTGGGGAAAAGCATTCTCTCGTTATCGACAAGGAGCAAGCCAAATATGTCCGTCTGATCTATCGTCTTTTCCTTGAGGGATACACCGAGCGTTACATCGCCAAATATCTCACTGATCGAGGTGTCCCGTCTATGCGCGATGGCAATTGGTGTTATCAGACAATCCACAACATACTGACCAACGAGAAATACTGAGGCGATGCTCTTATGCAGAAGTCATTTATTACCGACGCCATATCGAAAAAAGTGAGAAAGAACAAAGGCCAATTACCTAAGTATTTCATCGAAAACGATCACCCTGCTATCATCAAAAAAGCTACTTGGCTCGAGGTGCAGGAGATCGTTCTGCATAAACAAAACGAATATCGTACCTGTAAGTATGCATTATCCAGTAAAATCCGATGCGATGTTTGCCAAGGGAAATACATTCGTCGCGGAAGACCCGACAGCTATTGCCGTGAAAACATCTCCATCTGGTTATGTAATAGCGCAAATACAATACCATGTGGAAACATACGAGTATATGAGGTTCCGCTCCTCGATGTTTGCCGTAAGGGTTTGCTTTGGCTCATTAAACAATACAGCGGTGTTAAAAACGACCTGTCCCTTGTGCTCTCGAAGGTTGTGGAAGGAAAGTCAAGATTGAGAAGAATACGGTCTTCCGCTCTTCGTTTTTCCGAATCCCAACTCGATCCTGAAACCGAGGATAGGTTCATGAGAATACTAATCCGGCGCGTAACCATTTTCAAAAGTAGAAAAACAATTATCGAATTCATCGACGGATCGCATTATACAACAAGGTTGCCTAGCGGCCGCAATCGCTATAAAACAGATAAAACGCTCCCGGTTTATTGATCCAAAAGCAAAAACAAGGCTGCAGCACCAGATTCTCTTTGATGCCACAGCCTTGTTCATTTATGCTCTATTTACATATTCCTGCCCTATGCAGACACCGCAGCGGAGGTACACCTCTATGCCGTCATCCTTGACGACGATTCGCTCGATAAGCGAGTGCATGATCGCGCTGTCATTGGCGGTCAGAATCCGGCCCGTCGAGATACTCTCATCGAAGGCGGCAAGCCATGTTTTAACCTCCGCATATTTCATCGCGTTGTCCTGCAGCTTGTCGCGCTCATTATCCTTTGCTTTCATCGCCGCGCTGTACTCAGCTATTTTTGCTGCGTACTCCGCCTGTCCTATTTCGAGCCTTTGTCTCGCTTTGTGCAGATCAAGCACTGATGCCTGGATCGATAGAATATCCGCCTCGATCTGGGCGAGTGCCGCTTGCTTATCTGCCGTCATCATGGAATCGGCGGCGCTGCGGATCGCATCCGTTACTTCAGATGCGGTGCCCATCGCTGTGCGCATCGCTTCAAGATAAGTCGCTTCGAGCACATCCTCTCTGACATGGTGCGAGTCGCATGCGGCGCGCGTATTTTCCTGACGGTATGTACAACACCAGTAAGCGACCTTTTTACCCGTTCCGACCGTCCGCACATGCCTTCGGAGCTTGTGCCCGCAGATGCCACATTCGAGCAATCCGCTGAACGGATACTTGCTGCTGTATCTGCCACCGCCGACAGCATTGCTACTGCTTTCCTGCCGCCGTAGACGCTCTTTTTTAGCCAGCTCGAACATGGATTTCTCTATGATCGCCGGGTGTGAATCCTCGACGTAGTATAGAGGCGATTTGCTGCCGTCGTTCTTAACACGTTTGGGCGAGAGGACGTCAGGTTTATATGTTTTTCCAAGTATGGCATCTCCCGTGTATTTCTCATTCTGGAGTATGCTTTCGATCACACGATAGGTCCATTTGCTCCTACCGAGTTTAGTCTTGATACCTTCCGCTTCCAGATTTCGCCCGATGGCCCTGATTGATAGCCCAGATATGTATTCCCGATATACTCGGCGTACGATCTCCGCTTCCGTCTCGCAGATCTCGTATACGTTATGCCCATTCTCGTCTTTCCCAGCTTTTCTGTATCCGAGCATCATCCCGGTGTTTATATTCACCTCTCCAGCCTGCCACTTGCGCTGCCATGCCCATTTAATATTGCTGCTGATCGTGCGGCTTTCCTGTTCGGCCATCGCCGCGAGGATCGTCAGCAGCACTTCGCCGCCGGGCGTCAGTGTATCGATGTTCTCGCTCTCGAAGTACACCGATATGCCGAGCTCCTTGAGCTCCCGAATGTACTGCAGCGCATCGACCGTATTTCGTGCGAATCGGCTGATACTTTTTACCAGTATTTTCTGGATTTTCCCCGCCCTGCAATCCGCGATCATTCGGAGGAAGTCCGGTCGCTTCTCGGCGCGAGTGCCGCTCAATCCAGGATCGGCGTATATGCCGACGTACATCCAGTCTGAACGCGCCAATATCATTTGCTTGTAATGCTCGACCTGTCGCTCAAAGCTGTCCTCCTGTTCCTCTTTTTCTGTCGATACGCGAGCATAAGCCGCAACACGCAGCTTCGTTGAAACGTCATCGCGGGCATCCATGAATAGTGCCGGTATCGTCTGGACCACACGTTTTGCCATTATGCATCCTTCCTTTCTCCGAGCCAGCCGCGCTTGTTCCCGGTTTGGCCGTTGCTGTATCGTTTCGTAATCCGAGCGCCGTTATAGAAGACGAAGGTCACTGTGAAATGCTCCACAATGACCTTCGTAATAAATCGTTTTGCTATGTCCGGATCAAACGCTTTAATCGGAACGTGTTCCGTTTCGGGAATACGGTTCCTGCGATGTTCTTCCATTTTCTTTTTAATTGTCGCGAGCTGGATCTTTATGCTGCTTCGCTCTTCTTCATATGCGGCCTTCGTAAGAAGCCGTTGCATATAGAGCTCGGCAAGCTCGTTCTCCTGCTGTCGGAGATCGGCGAAGACCTCCTGCATTGCTATCATCGAATCGCCTTCCGGCCGCTTTCGGATGAACTCGTTGTACGCCTCCACAAACATCGCTTTGAGTACGGAGTCCTTGATTCTGCTGTTATCGCAGGCCTTTACCCCATTCTTTAGCGCCGTCCGGCACGCCCAGCCATCCGTGTGGTATTTCGTACCGCTGTCCAGTATTTTATGAGCGTAGTTTTTACCGCAGCACGCGCATTCGATCATGCCCGTGAAATCGTGGCGTACATAGGTGTGATCGAATTTTTTTCCACGCATGTCCATGATGCCCTGGGCGGCGTCCCAGATTTCGCTGCTAATTATTCCCTCATGTGAACCGGTGAGATAGTATCTCGGAGCATGCTCGCCGTGCCGGTTTCGCTTGTACTCACCAAGATGCTGGACCTTCTTGCCCATAATCGCATCGCCCTTATATTTCTCATTCCTGAGCATGCCAATTATGTGCTGTGCAAGCCATGGTTTGCCGGTCCGCGTAGGTATGTCTGCTTTGTTGAGCGCGTCCGCGATCTTTACCGATCCGAGATGCTCATTGACATAGGCATTAAAGATCCAGCGTACGACGTCAGCTTCCTCCGGCTCGATCACAAGCTCATTATCCTTGTTCATGCGGAATCCGTAGAGCCCGCTACCGACGGATATGTACCCGTTCTGATACCGATGTTGTATCGACCATCGTTGTCGTTCGGAATCGACACGAAGTTCGTTTTCGGCGATCGTCGCCGCAAGGCTCAGGAATATCTCACTGGTCGGCTCGAACGTATGCACGTTTTCATTTTCAAACACGACCTCGACGCCTATGTCTCGGAGTTCGCGGACGGCTTCAAGTAGTTCCTTCGTATCACGGGAGAAGCGTGAGACCGATTTTGTATAAATCTTATCGAATCGGTGCTGCCGTGCGTCCTCCATCATGGCGAGGAATTGAGGCCGCTTAGATATGCTATGACCGCTGATCCCTTTGTCGGCGTAGATGCCGATTAGTTCTGTTTCGGGATCATTTTCAAAGGCACTTCGCCAGTAATTCTCTTGGAATTCATAGCTATGAAGTTGTGCATCATTCGCTGTCGATACGCGTATGTATGCGACTGCTCTTGCCCTGCTCATCTTTCTCCTTTCCGGCAGGTGGACTCGAACCTGCCCAATGAATTACCCCCGCCTTGAGGCAGGGGTAAACATACCAGAGTCGGCTGCGAAAGTCCAGCTAAATATGCCAGTATTTAGGCACTTTTTGCAAGTTTTTCGCGACTCATTTGATCCATCTTTTCGCGCTGTGTTTGTGTGATAAGCCCTTTCACCCACAGCTGTTTGGTGATTGCTTCCGCAATCGCAATCCTGACCTTTTCAGTGTCGCTCATTTGCCATGCACCGCCCTGTCAGGAATCCTGAGCTGCTGTCCAGCATATAACACGGATGTCTTTAGGCCATTGAGCCGGACAATCTCTGTGTATCGGAAACCGCTGCCGAGCATCTTCTTTGCGATCCCCCACAGCGTGTCGCCTTTTTGTACGGTATAGTTCATATCCCGCACCTCACGACTGGAACTTGCCGTCAAGCGCCGCGATCGTCTCCGGCCCGGCTTTACCGTCAGCCTTAAGTCCATGCGCTTTCTGGAACGCTTTGACTGTCTTCTTCGTTTTCGAATAGTAGTTCCGGTTCCCGATTGTCAGGTTATCAAAACCCGCGCCGCGAAGCAAAATCTTCAGTTCACAAACGTCATCGCCGACACAGCCGTACTTCAGCACGCGCTTGAAGACAAACGTATCCGGATCCATCGGCTCCTGCGGCTGTCCGGTAATTTCGTGGACCTCATCCTCCGTCCAAAACGGCGGCCTTCCGAATCCAGTCCACTTACCCTTACTGAACTTTCGCTTGACAACACCCGCATCCCGACCGAGTGCCTCGATCACGTTTTTATCCGTGTCAACAACGTATCCGATGTGCGTTGCGCGCTTGGTCGTGCTGTTGATATGAAACACGAAATCGCCAACACGAACATCACCCTTACTGATCTTCTTGCACTTGCCGTAGAGCGTGTTCGCGTTACAATCGTACTTCAGAATGTGGGTAACGTTCTGAAGCCAGTACATACCGAGCCCGGAACAGTCAAACGCGCGAAGTACATCACCGTAACCGGCAGCGCACTGCTTTTTCCAGAACGCGACGGCGCGATTGTAGTTCGTATCCGATGTCTCGCGGCGCTTGATCCACTTCTCCGTGATCGACGTACCCTGCTGGCCCTGTGCACCCCAGACGTAGATCGAGTGATTCCGTACCTGTTCCTCAAGGTAATCCAGAAATGCTTTCAGATTATTCGCCATCCTCGTCGCCCTCCTTTTCTGCGCGATCATGCAACTGTTCCAATACGTCCTTCAGCTTTTTCGGGATCGGCAACCCGAGATGTGCTGCGTTCTCTACCAGAGACACACCCTCATTGGAAAGGTAAAAGAAGATCACGGCGGTTCTGAGGATCGACCCGTTTCCGATCACGTATGCGTCAATGATGTGCCCGATTCCGACGAGCGCGAAGATTAGGACCTTTTTGAAGATGCCTCTAAACCCGACTGCAGAAGACAGTTTTCGATCGACGACGGCGCACATGATTCCCGTGATATAGTCGATCACGACAAACGCGAGCAAAGCGTACAGCAGACCGTCGCAACCGCCTAAAAACCAACCCAGCCATCCCCCGACTGCCGTAAAGATCGCCTGGATTGTGTACCAGAATGCTTTCATTCCAATTCCTCCTTGTGTTTTTTGAATTGATCGGTTATAATGCCAGCCGAAAGGAAGTGAGATACCACATGGCAAAGTTCATTCCAAAGGCCAAGATGAGTAAAAAGGCCGCCAAAGAACTGGCAAAACAAAAGCGTGTCACCTGGGATATCTCCCCTGTCACACGCAAGACGGAAAGCAAGAAACTCTACAACCGCAAGAAACGCTCCCATGACCGCTACGATGATTACGGCATGGGAGTTTTCTTATGCCGTCCTTTTATAGAAATAACATGTAATGTACGGCGGTACATTGTTGTGCGCCGTCCCGCTGCCGACCGTGCCGGTTGAACCGGACAGCGTCGCGGTGTGCTTGTGTTCGCCGCCGTCCCCGGTTTCCTGCGGATTTGTCGAGCCCTCGTTTGTAAAGTATTTGTAATTACTGCCGTTGCCGGAACCGACCTTGTACGCGCCGGTCGACGCTGGATGCGTATGCGCCGCCGCGTTTGCGATCGTCACAGTGCCGCTAGACAGCGTATGGCTATGGCTCGGCAGGTTCGCTGCCGCAAGCGCGACCGTCTTCTCACCGCCTGTCTTTTCCACGGTCTTAAAGTCGTTATCATTCGTATCCACGCCGATGGGAACCCTACCGGAACCCCACAACTCCCATGTCCCGCCGAGAAAGGAAGTCGCGCCTGTCGTGCTCGTCGTCATGCGGATGGATCCGATCGGATAGATCAGATCACACAGCCATTTCAGTTTTGCAAAGGAGAGACTTTCATCAAAAGTGACCGCTTCGTGGAACTCAGACGGCCAGCCGACTTCGAACAGGTTCTGTTCGCTAATCTTGCCAATCGCGAGTCCCAATCCATTGTTCCGGATAGATAGAATCGTATCTGCCGTCGCAATATCCGCATACGCAAAGATCGTTTCGAAATAATCCTTTGCCATGAGCCGGATGTCATATGCGTACTGGTTTGAAAGCGATCCGCCTGTCACATATGTTCCTGTCAGGACATATGAACCGGTCCATGTCTTCATGTCTGCATATGATGTCGCCGTCTTTCGCTTCTGCTGCGCCTTGATTGTCGAATCATTTTTGTCGTTCAGCGCGGTGATCGCTACCTTCACTTTCACGGATACATACGTGCCCGTGTGCGACGCGACGCCGCTGCTATTACAACGGAACACGGACAGCTCCGTGATCTGCGGTGGCTTATACGCGAGAACCGTGAACGTTCCGGTGACCGTTTTCGTCCGCGCACGGGAGTCTTTCACCGTGATCGAGATCGACTGTGAGCCGCTTTTCTCCAGTGCTTCCGTTGTGAATGACGTTCCCGTATAGGTTGTGCCGTTGATCGTGGTCGTAACAGATGAGATCGTTGATCCATAAGCACCGGTTGCATTGATTGCCACCTGCACCTTTGACTTCGACTGAATGAACGCAGAGAACTTCACTGCAATTGCAGAGTTCGAATCCGTCAGCGTATATGTCGCGTCCGGTACCACAGATGCTGGTACGTTCAATGTCATGGACACAGACTTCGTTCCGACCAACGTATTTCCGGAATACGTATCACAATAGAGCGTGCCAACCGCCTTTGTCGCATTCGGCACCTGATTCGCTAAGCTGAGTGGAGGCGTCCAACTGACTGAAGTATTCGATGTTTTTGTTATGATCGTTCCCGAAGCAGAACCGACCGCATATCTCAAAGTATGAGTAAAGCTCGACGCTGCCGGATTCAGTGTGATCGTTCCTGCAGTGCCCATCGTCAGTGTTCCGACCGTAGGCGTGGTCGCTCGCGGAATTGTCGGTAGCGAGACCGTTGCGGAGCCCGTTGCCATCTTGATCGAATCCGCAAACGTGCAGTTCGCCTCCCACGCCAGCGTCACGCTGGCGGTGCCGTCTGCGTTGTGATTGATCGTGCACTCGCCGTATGCTGTCGCTTCCGTGTCTGCATTGTCGGTCAGAATGGTCAGGAAGTGCTTGTCCGTCGAATTGTTGTAAGCCGTGCTATACTGCGTGGTATAGTTGCTGGCAGTAACGGCGAGATCGGTCGCAAAGCCCTGCTTTGTTCGCGTGTACACCGTGGCCCCATTGGCCGTGACCGTCAACGAACCTCTCGTCGTTCCGCTGTGGTTGTTCGCGTACACATGATACGACCCGGACAGCGTTGCCAGAAGCACATAGAACCGGATCTTGGACGTATTGTTCTCGATCGATTGTGAAATGACCTTGTACTCCATCCAGCAGCCGATCTTGGATGGTTTCGTGCCGGAGATCGATCCGTTTATGATCGTGTACCCTGAATGAATCGGTGTTGATATCGTCGCCATATCGTTACTCCATGAGCTTAAAGTTCAGATTCGCAGACTCCGGCATCCACGCAAACGGCCCGATTTTCATGCCGGTCAGGATCTCGACCACATTGACGTACAGCTTGCCGGAAGAGAAATACGCGATTGCATTCTCTGTGGAGACCGAGTCTTCATCGCCAGTGAAGAAATACAGGATGTTATTCTCGAGTTTCAGCTTAATCTGTGAATTGCTGCGCCCGATCACGATGCCCGAGGAGATCAGTCGAATGAAGCTGCGGATCGATTCGAACTGTTGTGACACCTCACCGTTCATGGTCGAAATCTCCGACGACGTCTCTGTAAAGTTCGCCTCGATCGTACCGGCCATTACGGACAACGATGTTGCAACTGTGCTCTGAAACGCGTTGAAGTCAGACGTTTTGACGTAATCCTCCAGCGCCGTCAAGATGATCTGCTGCGCCGATTGGATAATACTCGTATTATCCGTGATCTCATGCTGCACTACCTCTACCACTTCGCTGTTCGTGACATAGTCCGATTCGATGTTCTCGATCCGCGATTCCGCATCCGACATGCGTCCGCTGTTCTCAGCGACGAGCGACGTCCTGCTCTCGCCGATCGTGATCCGAAGTCCTGCCGGATTCTGCAGTGGAATCGACATTTCTGTGATCACAAATTCTGCTTCCGGACAGATCTCTCCGCACGACACGATTACGCGATCCAGAAAATGAAACGCCTCGATATCCGCGTCCAGCGCGTGCAGATCGACAGCCGTCAGCGTGATCGTCTCTTTCAGCCGTGTACCAGCATTCGCAAGCAGGGCCTGTCCTTTGTGCAGCAGTGCCGTCGGCGTCGTTATGTTTTCCCATGTTGATTGACTGATCGGCGCATAGATGATCCCGTAGATCGCCGCATTCTCCGTGTCAATCAGGTGCGTGTTACCATCGTTAACATCCGCGATTGATAAACGTGCTTCCGTGTCATAGTGTGAATCGATCGCTTTCATCTTTGCGCCTTGCGGCACGCAAGCAGTAAACGTCTCGTCCGCGTCGCGCTCGACGGCAATATCGACGAGGTTCTCCGAGAACCGGATCGCCTGCGTCGCCGTGTCCGGCGGCTCTGCCAACCAGTTGACGATCGGACTCCCCTGCTGATCGAAGGTCATATATAGATACCCGCCGTAAGCATCGATCAACTTGTCCTTCAGCACCTGCCATGTCGTTGTGAACAGTTCTGAGCTCAGCGTGATCTCGTCTTCGGATTCGATCGTGCATGATCCGAGCGTCAGCTGCTGCACCGCGGATACCGTTGCGTTATGCCGCATAATCATGAACGAAAAGAACTGCGCCGGCGTTCCGGTGAACTCGTACGGATCACAAACGCTGTCGATCAGGTATGCGAGGCAGCCCTCGGCTGTGTATTTCCGTCTATGCCCTATCTGCCGCTCATCTTTGATCACGCGGCCGAGGAAAACGAGTTGCCCGTCCTGATACACCTTGATCCGGCTGACGAGCTTGGAGATCTGCCCTGCCGACGGATGCGCGTTGGTTATCACAAATGATAACAGTCCCGGTTCGTTCACTTTCAGATCGAGCGTCGGATCGATCAGCGTATACTCCGGAACGCGCGGATCGTATAGAAGATCGGAATCCGCGTAGATCGTATAACTCATAGCCGTCCCTTTCTGAAAGTGAACGTCACTTTTCCGGAAGTCACGACAGTGACTGTCTTTCGTTCATTGGCAGCAAGCCGCAGTGTCGGTATGGTGTGCGTTCCCTCCGTAAGACTCACCTGCATGGAAGCTCCCTGATACGTATACGTCAGCGTCGCAGCTGCCGTCGCCGTAATGGTCGGCACGACCGGCATGAGCCCATTCGTGAGCGTTGCACTACCGTTGCCAGTTCGCTTGACGGATGTCACGGTTTTTGCGAGTTTGTACGGCTCCGCCGTAATCTCAAGCGTGATCTCGCAGTACCCGTCTTGCTTTGTGATCCCGCTAACGTTCACCCTGCCGTTGTAGAAGTACGTCGCATCCTTGCTGAACGTGATCTGCATGCGCTTGCCGTGCACTGCATTCACGAAATCAGACAGTGCCGTATCATACTCGCCTATGGCGTATAGCGTGAGCGGTATAATCCTGTCACAATACGCAACCCAGCCGAACGCTTCGGAGAGGTCGAGCGCGCCATTCCTGCCGGGGATTTCAACGTAATCGGTACGTGGAAGCGGCATAGGGATCTCGTACGGTGCGACGATCAATCCGTAGGCCCTGGTATCGACCGCATCAAAAAGGATATGGCTCATGCGTACCTCACCTTCCATTTCTGCATTTGGCCGAGCGCGTTATCCATTTCCGGTGCAAGCCATCCAATCACTGCACCGGTGTCCGTCACAATCTGACGCACCCCCATCTGCGGGAGGTACGCTTTCATGAGCTCGAACATGGCGCCAATCGTTGCCACCAGCGAGGCGTTATTCGGGAGCACTGCCGATGCATCGACATTCGCAGCTGCACGGATCGGATCAAAATCGAAGTCCGTCGGGATCGCGTCCTGCATCTCTTTTTCGACATCATCCATGGCATCTACAAAGCCCTCGCCAAGGCCGAGACCCATGTTTTGGCCGATACCGGCAAAAACCTTGGACGGAGAATGAATACCAAGCATGTTTTTTATGCCGCGAACAAGCCCGCCAGCCCAATCCTTGACCTTATCCCACAGCCAGCTGACCATGCTCTTGATACCATTCCAGAGACCTTTCAACAAGTTTGCACCGGCTTCGACCATTTTACCGACCAGACTGCCGAACGCGTTCACGATGCCTTCGACGATCTTCGGTACCGCCTTTACGATTTCGACAATGATCGTCGGCAGGTTTTCGATCAGCGCTATGAACAGTTCGACGCCCGCCATGATGATCTTGTCGATGTTCCCGATGAACGCGTCAACAATACCTGAGATGATCTCCGGAATCGCTGCCACAATGGTCGTAATGATTTCCGGCAGCGCCTGGATCAGTGCTACAAGAAGTTTGATGCCCGCATCAATGATCTGCGGAATCGCCCCGATAACCGCTTTGATGATTCCGTCAATGATCTTCGGAATCGCGGCGACGATTTTCTGGATGATCGTCGGAAGCGCTTCTACCAACGAAGTCAACAGCTTGATACCCGCATCTATGATCTGTGGGATCGCATCGAGGATAAAGTTAATGATCGACATGATCAGTTCCGGCAATGCATCAATCAAAACCGGGATCGCATCCAGTATCCCCTGCGCGAGCCCCATTACGAGCTGCAGTGCGGCGTCCAGGATCAGCGGCAGGTTGTCGATAATTGTCTGGACAATCTGTACCACGATCTCCACGATCTGCGGGATCAGCGTCGGGAGCGCTTCCGCAATACCAGTGATCAGCGAAGCAATGATCTGCATACCCGCTTCTACGATATCCGGAAGCAGGTCAAGCAGTGCGGCCACGAGCTCCGTGATCACCTGCATTACGACAGGAAGTAGTTCGGGAATTGCGTCAATGATACCTTTCGCCAGTGAGCGAATGATCTCTGGCGCGCACTTTAGAATGGCCTGCGCGATCGTCGTAACCAGTTTCACAAACTGCGGAATCATGCCGGATATGCTGTTGAGCAAGCTTTCAACGCCCTTCTCGATCGTCTTTGCCGCTTCTTCGTTCCCTGCAATCAAATCAGAAAGTCCGTCCATGATCATGGACAGCCCGGGAAGCATTTCACCTGTGATCTTGTTTTTCAGTCCGTTGAATGTCCCCTTCAGTTTCGTCAAACTGTCCTGAAACGCTGCTGATGCTTTGACGGCATCGTCCGACATGACCATGCCGTATTCCTCGCATTCGTCCATGAGCCCCTGCAGTTCTTCCTGTGTAAGGTTGAACAATGGCAAGAGCTCTTGTCCGGACTTACCGAACATATCATTTGCGAGCGCAGCGCGTTCCGTTTCATCTGAAACGCCCTGCAGGGAAGCAACAACAGTCGCAAAAAGATCCTCCCGGGACAGGCCCTTGAGATCCTCCATGGAAAGTCCGAGGCGATCGAATTTCTTGATCGCGCCTTCCGAGCCGTTGATCGCGTCGTCAAACGTATTCGTCAGGGTTTTGAGACCATTGGTGCAGGACGACATCTCCGTGCCGCAGATCTTCATGGCAGAGTCCCATTTC
>JAEEGG010017490.1_pt1 | contig 14733 bp, 12 predicted proteins | sample 9134161 | NCBI WGS metagenome assembly JAEEGG01 (sample SAMN16246543, study PRJNA631951) | gut metagenome | biome: gut microbiome; feature: rumen; material: CR-attached | host: Bos | place: Iran: Karaj | collected 2018-10
ATGAGATTCCTGAGAATCTGGCTTTCGACCATGAGGAGATGCTGCGTGTGGCGAGGGAGGAAATAAGTAAGGAAATCCGTTTGAACACGAAAGACTGGCAGGAGATGATGAAGGGATTTAGTGAGGAAGAGGTAGAGATGATCGTTAGTGAATTAGGAATGAGGAATTAGGAATGAGGAATGGGATGATTGCAGATGCTGTGGAGCGGTATCTGGAGCAGCATGGATATGAGCGGATGGCGCTGAAGGCGGCGATGTTTGATATGGATGGGGTGCTGTTTGATTCAATGAAGAATCATGCGAAAAGCTGGCATGAGACGATGGCGCATTTCGGCCTGGACTTGCCGGAATGGGAGGCTTACATGCATGAGGGACGCACAGGTGCTGGTACCATCAATATTGTTTCCAAGCGTCAACGCGGATATGAAGCAACGGATGAGGAAATACAGCGTATCTATCAGTATAAGAGTAACTTGTTTAATCAATGTCCCAAAGCGGAAAGAATGCCCGGAGCGTATGAATTGCTCTGCAAGGTGAAGGCGAGCGGAGTGGTTCCGATGGTGGTGACAGGCAGTGGGCAAAAGACGTTGCTGGAAAGGTTGAACCGGAATTTTCCTGACATCTTCAGGCAAGAACTGATGGTGACGGCTTTCGATGTGAAGTATGGAAAACCCAATCCGGAACCATATCTGATGGGGATGGAGAAATATAAGAGGACCCTCTCCTCCGTGAAGGGTGAGAGGAGACCATGTGGCGAGATTGCCGCGAACAATTTTATTGTGGTGGAGAATGCGCCGTTAGGGGTGCAGGCAGGGGTGGCTGCAGGGGTGTTTACGATTGCTGTGAATACAGGACCTTTGCCCGATGAGGTGCTGCTCAATCAAGGGGCAAACTTGCTGTTTCATTCGATGCAGGAATTCTGTGACGAATGGGAGAAAGTTTTTGAAGAGTTGACAGTTGACAATTGACAGTTAGGCTAACGCGATGCACGCATACCTAATGGGGAAAGCTGTCAACTACCATAATGCCGTTGATGATTCTGCCATCGATGTGACGACGGGCGGAGAAGAAGCGGTCGTAGTTGGTATAGGTGTCGATGCCTGAGACATGGATGTTTTCAGGGTTGACACCTTTTTTGAGGAGTTGCAGACGGTTGCATTCCCAAAGGTCAATGTGCCAACGGAAGCCCTCTCCACCTCCTCCAAGGGGGAGAGAACCATGCGGATTGTTGGGGTGCATGATAGGGTATTTCTTGGCGAGTCTTTCCATCGGGAAACCTGCTTGAGCAAAGAGGTCATAGACTTCGTCGCCCACTTCGAAACTTTCGGGTCCTATGCCTGGACCTATGATGGCGTGAAGATTTGATGGTTGTGTGCCGTAGGTGGTTTGAAGCACATCGATGTTGGCTTCGACGATGCGTTTCTGTGTACCTTTCCAACCTGCATGCACAGCTGAGACGACGTGAGTTGCATCGTCCCATAGGAGAACGGGAATGCAGTCGGCTGTCTTTACACAAACAAAGACATCGGAGAGTTGGGTGGAGAGGGCATCTACTCCATCGAGCGCCAACACTTGTTCGAGCGGATTCTTGGAGAGGAAATCATCATCGATAATGACTGTCTTGGTGCCGTGCACCTGATGGTGAGGCATGAAGAGTCGCGGAATGGGAATGGAAACACCGCCATCTCTTGTGGTGGAGAAGGCGGTGATATGTGAAGGAGTGGGGTAGAGATGCACGGAAGATATAAAAAATGAAAGAATGAGGAAATGAAAAAATGATAGATTATTCTTCGTACTCGAAGTCTTCAAGGTCTTCGATGTCGTCTTCGTCGATGAATTCGATATCGTCGTCTTCAGGACTACCATCATCGCCCCAACCCTCGTCGTCATCAGCAATGTCGTCCATGTAGGCGAAGGTCTTAGCAGAGTGGATGATGGACTCCTGGGTGTTGATGGCTGCGATTTTGTTGCTTTCGCTGTTCATCTCTTTCCAGAGGATGTCCTTGAGTTCCTGAAGTCCCTGTTGTGCCACCGAACTGATGAAGATGACAGGGATGTCATCGGGAAGACCTTCCTTAAGCATTTCCTTCAGTTCGTCGTCTTGTCCGAGGAGGTCGCACTTGGTGATGGCGAGCACTCGTCCTTTGTCGAGCAGATCAGGGTTGAATTGTGCCAACTCGTTGAGCAGCACGTCGTATTCATGACGGATATCTTCAGTGTCGGCTGGCACCATGAAGAGCAACAAAGAGTTGCGCTCGATGTGACGGAGGAAACGAAGTCCTAAACCACGCCCCTCGCTTGCACCCTCGATGATGCCGGGAATGTCGGCAATGACGAAGGAGCGTCCGTCGCGATAGGACACGATGCCCAAAGAGGGTTCGAGTGTGGTGAAGGGGTAGTTGTCAATCTTCGGTTTGGCTGAAGAAATGGCGTTGACGAGGGTGGATTTACCCGCATTGGGAAAACCTACGAGTCCCACGTCTGCCAAGAGTTTCAGTTCGAGAATGAAACTGCGCTCCTGCATGGGCTCGCCGGGTTGTGCATAGCGGGGTGCCTTATTGGTGGGTGTGGCGAAGTTGAAGTTGCCCAATCCTCCACGACCACCTTTCAGCAGAATCACTTCCTGCTCGTGTTCGGTCACGTCGCAGATGTATTCGCCCGTTTCGGCATCATACACCGCTGTGCCACAGGGCACTTCGATGTAGGCATTTGCTCCCTGCTTGCCGCTTGATTTGTTCTTCGAACCATTGCCACCATGCTCTGCCTGAATGTGACGGTCGTAGCGCAGATGGAGCAAGGTCCAGTAGTTGCGGTTGCCACGCAGAATGACGTGACCACCGCGACCACCATTGCCTCCGTCGGGACCACCCTTCGGTAAATATTTCGCACGGTGCATGTGGGTGGAACCTCGCCCACCACGCCCCGAGCGGCAATAGATCTTTACGTAATCAATGAAATTGGAATCCATTATTTCTGGGTGTCGAGGAAAGCGAAGATTTCGCCCAGCATCACATCCTTGGAACCTTTCCAAGTGAAGGTGTTGCGGATGCCTTCCTGCTCAAACCACTTGGAAAGTGGCTCTGTCTGCTTGTGATACACTTCGAAACGCTTCTTGATGGTCTCTTCGTTGTCGTCGGCGCGACCTTGCTCGATGGCACGGTTGAGGAGACGGGCGAGGAGGGTCTCTTCGTCAACGATCAGTTCAATCATGACACCCATGTCGTGCTTACGTTCTGCAAGCATCTTCTTAAGAGCCTCTGCCTGAGCGATGGTGCGTGGGAAACCGTCGAAGATGACGCCTTTGCCTGCAGGGAGTGCATCGTAGGTCTTGGCGAGGATGTCAATCATCAGTTCATCGGGGATGAGCTGTCCGTTGTCGATGTATCCTTTGGCAATCTTACCGAGTTCAGTACCGTTCTTGATTTCACTGCGGAGCACATCGCCAGTGGAGATGTGTCCCATACCATAGCGTGCGACGATTTCGTCGCTGTAGGTGCCTTTACCAGAACCTGGTGCACCAAAAATGATAATATTTTTCATTTGTTGTTTATGTTAGGAATTTAGTCTTTTAATGGGGTGAATGGGGGAGATGAAGTCAGTCCTCTTTCACGACATAGATGCTCTTGTAGTTGCGTCCCACTCCGTCGTAATCAAGTCCGTAGCCCACGATGAATTCGTTGGGAATCTGCATGGCGCAGTACTTCACGTCGAGTGGAACAGCCAGTTTGCCGGGTTTCATGAGTAGGGTGGCAATCTCCACAGATTTGGCTCCTTTCGCCTTCAGTTGGGGCAAGATGTTGTACATGGTAGTGCCCGTGTCGATGATGTCTTCGACAATGATGACATCACGGTTTTCGATGCTTAGGGAAAGGCCGATAAGTTCATTCACTTTGCCAGTGGTGTCCATCCCTTCATAGGAAGAGTACTTGACAAACTGAATTTCGTGATCGAATGTAAGATGTCTGACAAGATCTGCCGCAAAGATGAATGCGCCATTGAGGATGGCAATGAGAATAGGGTTCTTACCCTTATAGTCGGCATTGAGTTTCTCTGCCAAAGCGGCAACCCTGTCTGCGATTTGACCGTGATGGATGAACGGCTCAAATTGCTTGCCTTTTATTGTGATCATTGGTTTGTTGCTGAACTTGAATTTTATGCAAAGCTACACAAAAAATCGCTATTTGAGGGTAAAATCGGGAAGAATAACGTGAAAAAACATCATTCGAAGTGCTATTTTATCTTTTTTCCATCGTTTTTTTAATGTCGATTCACTATTTTTGCACACATAAAGAGAATCTCCATTCGCAAATTTTCGCAGAAATATGAAGGTTTTATCAGCAGCTCAATTAAAAGCGGTAGATGCCTATACGATAGAAAAAGAACTTGCCAGTTCCGCTAATCTGATGGAACGTGCCTCTCGTGCTGTGGCTGACAAGATTCGTTCTCGTTGGACTATCGACACCCCTATGAAGATATTTGCAGGCCCTGGCAACAATGGTGGCGACGCGTTGGCGATTGCCCGCATGTTGAGCGAAGCAAAATATAAGGTATATGTGTATCTGTTCAACACCTCAGGGAATCTTTCTCCTGATTGCCAACTCAACAAGCAACGTTTGCTGGACTTTCAGAATGTGAAGAAGGACATGATGGGTGTGCATAATGTAGAGTTTACTGAAGTGACATCGCAATTCACTCCTCCTAAACTGGAGGATGGGGATTTGATTATCGACGGTTTGTTCGGTACAGGGTTGTCGCGTCCGTTGAACGGTGGCTTTGCATCAGTGGTGAAGTATATTAACGCATCGCCTGCTACTGTCGTGTCGATTGATGTACCATCGGGCTTGATGTGTGAGGACAACACTTATAATGTGATGAACCACATTGTCAAGGCAAATTACACTTATACCATCCAATATCCCAAATTGGCGTTCTTCTTTCCGGAGAACGAGTCGTATGTGGGCAATTGGGAGGTGCTGGACATTGGTCTTCTTGATCCAGGCACGGAGGAAACGGCAACCTTCTATAATTTTACGGAGAAGAAAGATATGGTGGCGATGCTTAAGACGCGCTCAAAGTTTGCTCACAAGGGAACGATGGGGCATGCTGTGCTCATTGCGGGAAAGAAAGGTATGGCAGGTGCAGCCATTCTTAGCGCAAGAGCTTGTATGCGCAGCGGATTGGGAAAACTGACCATTCGGGTGCCAGAAAGCAATGTGCGCATCATGCAGGAGGCAGTGCCAGAGGCTGTGCTCAACATTGATGTGGATGCCAACTGCTTCAGTCAGTCATTTGACACCAGTGAATTCGATGCGATGGCGATAGGTCCTGGTATTGGTACATCCGCCTATACGGTGCAGGCATTCATTGAGCAGGTCAGCATGACGAAGTGTGCGATGGTCATTGATGCTGATGCCTTAACTATTTTGGGTTCGCATCGAGGTTGGATCAATCAGTTGCCTCGTCGTTGCATCCTCACGCCTCATAAGAAAGAACTGTTCGGTTTGATCAGTACAACACGCAACTCCTACGAAGAACTGGAACGTACACGTGAGTTGGCGGTGCGTCAACGCATCTACATCTTGATTAAAGGCGCTTATTCAGCTGTCGTAACTCCTTTAGGAAATGTCTATTTTAACTCGACAGGTAATCCGGGTATGGCAACAGCGGGTGCTGGTGATGTGCTGACAGGTGTTATCCTCTCGTTGCTGGCACAGGCATATGATCCTGAGGTTGCCTTGCGGTTGGGTGTTTATCTGCATGGTTTGGCAGGTGACCTGGCAGCGGAAGACCTCTCTTACGAAGGACTAATTTCCACGGATATTGTCAACTATTTGCCTAAGGCTTTCAAGGAGTTGAGAAAAGTTTAAGTTAATTCATAATGCATAATTCATAATGCATTATTTGAACTGAGGATTTAGGGCATAGAGATAATAACATCGAAGAATGAAAAGAAATATCATCACAGCATTGGCAGTCAGTTTGTCACTCTGCGCTATGGCTCAGACACAAGTGACGGAGTTCAATCCAGGCATTGCAGCTAATGGTGTGAATTATATGTTACCGAAAACAGCGCTGAGGGTGGATGCTTCAGCGGTCAAGGTGGTGTACACTCCTGGGGAATTTGCAAAATATGCAGACCGCTATCTTCACATCAGCGGGGTGGCTGCAGAACCTTCCACCACTTGGACGATGACGGCATTGTCTGTTGGTCAGGAAGGAGTGCCCGACACATCGAAAGTTTATACGGTGAAATTGAAGGACAAGACTGTGGCTCCGATGGTGCAACTGACACCCAGCGGTATTTTGGTGGCTGTGAACACTCACACGGACATTCAGGAAAAAGTGCTCCCTGAAACGCGTAGCACAAACCATAAGATGGATTCCCGTCAGTATCTCACAGAAGATATCCTTTCTGCCACATCCACCGCCAAGATGGCTGAATTGACGGCTCAGGAGATTCTCGACATCAGAGAGAGCAAGAATTCCATCAAGCGTGGGCAGGTGGAGTCAATGCCGAAAGATGGTGCGTCGCTCAAGATTGTGTTGGATGAGCTTAATCGTCAGGAAGAAGCCTTAACTCAGCTTTTCATTGGATATAGCGACACCACTTTCACGGCAAAATCCTTCACCATCATACCCGATGAGGATATGGATGAGAATGTGTTCTTCCGCTTCTCCCGTAAGTTGGGTTTTGTTGATGCTGACGACTTGGCTGGAGATCCTTATTACCTCTCAGTAAAGGATAAACATACGGTGGTTCTTCCAGATACAAAAGAGACGGCAAAAAGGAAAATTGAAGGGTTGGTGTACAATATGCCCAGTATAGCAGACGTTACTATCAGTACGATGCAGAGTACGCTATATAAGCAGGAACTGCCTTTCGCACAGTTCGGCACCATTGATATGCTCAGTCCTACGCTCTTCAACAAGGGTGCCACCACGAAACTGACTTTCTATCCTGCTACGGGTGGATTGCAGCATTTGGAACAATAGACAATAACTATTTCTATAATAACTTTATTTATAAATTTCTAAAACATTTAAAACATGAAAAAGTATTTAGCAGAAATGGTGGGAACGATGGTTCTTACACTTCTCGGTTGCGGTACTGCAGTATCGCTCAATTGTGGTTCAGACACAGCATCAGTAGTAGGTACAGCCGTTGCTTTCGGTTTGGCTGTTGTGGCGATGGCTTATACGATTGGAGGTGTATCTGGTTGTCACATCAATCCGGCTATCACACTCGGTTGCCTCATTTCAAAGCGCATCAGCTGCAAGGATGCCACGATGTATATCATCTTCCAAGTGATTGGTGCCATCATCGGTGCTGCCATTCTCTTTGCTTTGACTTCTAACGATATGGCTCAGGCTGGCGGTACGCTTACAGGTGCTAACAGCTGTGGCGATCATGGTTTTGTGGTAGGTCTCATTGCTGAAATCGTGCTCACTTGCATCTTCGTGCTCGTAGTGCTTGGTTCTACTGATGAGAAGAAGGGTGCTGGCAATTTCGCTGGTCTTGCTATCGGTCTCTCACTCATCCTCATTCACCTCGTTGGTATTCACTACACTGGCACTTCTGTGAACCCAGCACGTTCCATCGGTCCTGCTATCTTCGAAGGCGGTCAGGCACTTAGCGACCTTTGGGTGTTCATCGTTGGTCCATTCGTCGGTGCAGCCATTGCTGCTGGCATTTGGAAGATTATCGGAGAAGAGAAATAAAGAGGGAAAAAGGAAAAGTGAAAAGTGAAAAATTTGCTACTGCACTTGCACGTCAACTATTGGCGAACTGATGCGGTAGCAAATTTTTCACTTTTCGCTCTTCCTTTTTCCCTTCTCCCTATTTCTTGAAGAAATCGAAGAAGAAGAATAGGGCAGCATAGCGAACAGGAACTCCCTTTGCATAACCGATAGTGGCATTATTGGAGTTTCTGACAGTACCATCAGAGCAGACCTTTCCGCTAGTTGCGTTACTGGAGTTTCTGACGGTACCATCCGAGTCAATCTTACCGATGCTGGCATTGTTGCCATTGCGGACAGTCCCGTCTGAATCAATCTTGCCGATACTGGCATTATTGGAATTGCGGATGGTGCCGTCGCGCTCAATCTTGCCCACAGTCGAGTTGCTGCTGTTTCTCACTGTTCCGTCCGACTCAATCTTTCCGATGGTCGCATTGTTGGCGTTTCTCAAATCTTGGGCATTCATTGACAACGTGGTCAAGCCCAAAGCTAACAGTAAAAGTAATTTTTTCATAAACAGACCTCCCTTTTTGATAGGTTTTGTGTGGCAAAGGTACGAATTTTTAATTAGGAATTAGAAATCAGGAATCAGGAATTGTTACTTTCTCAGTAAAAAAACACTCCGAATAGCAAATAATTCCTCATTTCTCACTCCTCACTCCTAATTCTTCGCTACCTTTGCACTCGTTATGACAGAAACAGAGCGACTTTGGAATGCAAATTACGTGAAAGTGTGGTGTGCCAACTTCATGATATTCTTCTCCTTCATGGTGGTCACGCCTTTACTTCCGCTATATCTGAGCGAAACCTATCAGGCTGACAAGGACACAATAGGGTTTGTACTGTCGGGTTATACATTGACAGCATTGTTGGCACGTCCCATTGCGGGGTATCTGGTGGATAGTTTCTCGCGGAAAGTGGTGCTGCTGACGTGCTATTTCCTGTTCTTTGCCTTGTTTGCAGGCTATCTGATTGCAGGTACAATGACGCTTTTTGCCATCATCAGAACGGCACATGGAGCACCGATGGGAGCGGTCACTGTGGCAAACAGCACGAGTGCGATTGATGTGTTGCCATCATCAAGAAGGGCTGAGGGTATCGGGTATTATGGCTTGTCGAACAATCTTGCCACCAGTATGGCGCCTACGGTGGGATTGTTGATTTATGATTCCATCGGCGACTACAATATCATCTTCTTGATTGCCTTGTGTGCGGCAGGTATCGGACTTGCCATCAATGCAACGGTGCATTTTCCCACCAAGGAAATTGTGCCGAACAAAGACCCATTGTCGTTTGACCGCTTTTTCCTCGTGAAAGGCTGGAGTGAAGGGCTTGTGATGGTGTGTGTGGGTTTGTCATACGGAGTGCTTGCTACCTACCTTGCCATTTATGGAAAGGAAGAACTGGGTATGACAGCAGGTACGGGTGCTTGGTTCGCCGTGCTGTGTACGGGTTTGATTCTGTCTCGTTTGATTGGTGCCCGTTCCTTGCGGAAGGGTAAGGTGGTGGAGAATGTGAATCATGGCATTCTCATCAGTGTGTTTGGCTATCTGCTGTTTGCCTTGTTGAAGAATCCGATAGGGTATTATGGTGCTGCCATTATCATCGGATTGGGTAATGGTCACATCTGGCCGGGCATGCAGACGATGTTCATCAATTTGGCACCCAACAACAAGAGAGGTACAGCCAACTCATCCCAACTCACTTGTTGGGACATCGGCATGGGCTTAGGTGTTGTTTTTGGCGGAATGGCGATTCATCATACAGGCTATTCGGCCGCATTCTGGTTTGCCTTTGTGGTCAATCTGGTGGGTGTCCTCTTTTATTTTATATATGTGAAGAGGCATTTTATCAAGAACCGATTAAGGTGAACGATGCAAGCCAATTGTTATCGTCGGTCATAGTTCTATTTTCATACCATCTTCAGCGAGGAGAGTATGGGGAAAGATTTGTTGTGCTTCTTGAAGAAGGATGTCTTCAGACTTGTAGCGTGAGGAGAAATGACCGAGGATGAGTTTCCCTGCATGGGCATCAAGTGCTATCTGGGCAGCTTGAGCAGCTGTGCTGTGGTGGGTTTTCTTTGCAAGGAGGGCATGCTCTTGGGCGAAGGTGGCTTCGTGGTATAGACAAGTGACATTCTGAAGCTGCTCTGCCAAGGCTGGGCGATAGGTGGTGTCTGTGCAGTAGGCATAAGAACGGACGGGATCGGGTGGCGTGGTCAGCCGCTCGTTGGGGATGACGGTGCCATCGTCGGTAATCCAGTCCATACCAGCCTTGATGTTGTTGATTTGAGAGACGGGGATGTGGTGAAAGTCAATCATGTCGCGTCGGATGTGCCGTGGGGTGGGTTTCTCCTGAAACAGATAACCACAGCACGGAACACGATGGGAAAGAGGAAGAGAGGTGATGGTGACGGAACGGTCTTCGTAGAGAATCTGTGAGGTATTTGTGTCGATTTCGTGGAGGATAATCTTATAGGGGGAGTCGGCACAGAAATAGTCGATTTGTGGTTGGAAGATGCGTGTGAGGTCTTGTGGTCCGTAGATGTGCAGGTCTTGTATGCGTCCGAGCAATCCGAAGGTGGAGAGCATGCCGATAAGTCCGAACACATGGTCGCCATGCAGATGTGTGAGGAAGATGGCTTGCAGATGGGAGAAACTGAGGTGTGAGCGTCGCAATGCCATCTGTGTCCCCTCAGCACAATCGAGCATGAAGAGTTTTTCGCGGATGTTTACAATCTGTGAGGAACTGAGGCGTTTGGGAGTGGGGAGAGCAGCTCCACAACCGAGTATGTGAATTTCGAACTTTTCCATTTAGTATCTCTTTTGGGGGTGGCGACGACAGAAAGCGAGGAAGTCGCAGTGGGCGCAGTTCTGTTCGTCGGTGCATTGGGCAAAAGTGCCGTGTTCGGGATTTTCATCGTGGGAGGTGAAAATCTCTTTGATTTTCCCGTAGAGGAGTGTGTTGAATGCTTCTGCATATTGCGTTTCGAAGTCTTCCATCGTTTCTTTCTTGGCACCCTCGGTAGGAGCGAGCTGGATGATGCCCGAATAGTTCTTCTCATCTTCTTTCGCACAGTACATGAGGGCGGGGACGAGTTGAGGGCTGAGGGCTGAGGGTTGAGGGTTGAGGGCTGCCAGTTGTGGTTGGCAGTGGGGATTGGTGAGGATGGTGCAGTAGCAGAGGGTCTGCATGATGTGATAGTTGTTGGTGCATTTTTGTGTGTCAAAGAGTTCCTCGATGGTTTTGGCAGTCTGTGGTTTGTTGCTGGTTTTATAATCGACAATGCGTATGCGGTCACCTGCAGGGGTGTGGAGCAAATCGAGACGGTCAATGTAACCCCCGAAGTTGTAGTTGAGCGTTGAGAGTTGAGCGGTAAGAGGTGGCAGAGGGATGCTGTATTTCTGTTCCTGACTGATGATTTGCCAATATCCACCTTGTGTTTCCAGTTTGTCAGCCATTCTTGCATCAGCTTTGATTTGGTTGATGATGAACTGCTTGATGACGTGGCGATTGATTAGTTGTGTGCCGTTGAGGGGCAATGGGTAATAGGCAGAAAAGGCGTTGTTGAGTTTCTGGACAATCAGCGACTCGTCTGATGCCAGTGCCCATGCGTCTGCACTCCGAAAAGGTTTGCCGACATGGGGCTCATAGAGTTGTTGCATGGACTCGTGGAAGATGGTGCCGAATGTGGACTTATCAACATCTTCGGTCACCTCCTTGTCGGGACGGATGCCCATCACATGGCTGAAATAGAATTTGAGGGGGCACTGCATGTAGGTGTTGATGGCAGAAGGGGAGAGCATACGTTCGCCACTGAATCGGGCTTGGAACAGCTTCATCACATCAGCGGTCTTCACCACACTGTATGGTTCTGCCGCCTGTGTCTCGCTGGCTGCAGTAAAGGCTCGGAGACTGATTTCCTGTCCCTTACCGAAGAGGTCGTCGGCTTCTGCCAATGTCTGCAGCATGAAACGTGACATCTCGCCCTTGTTGCCGTTCTCCGTGCTGACGTTATAGAGCAGGGTAATGTGTTCAGCACGTTGTAGGAGACGGTAGTAATAATAGGCATATAGGCTCACCTCACGCTCGATGGTGGTCATTCCATAGGCAGCACGGAGGGTGTAGGGGATAAGCGAGGAACGTTTGTCGCTCTTTGGCATCTGCCCCTCGTTCACAGAAAGCATGATGACATTGCGGAAGTCGAGGTTGCGTGTTTCGAGCAATCCCATCACTTGCAGTCCCACGGCAGGTTCACCATGGAAGGGAATGGTTGCTTGGCTCATTTGCTGCCGAATGAGCCGCGCCAACGTTTCGTCGCTCACAGCCAGTGCCGCCCGCGAACCCTGCCCCTCTTGCAGCGTGTGGATGCGGTTCACCACCGTGTATGCCACAAAGAGGCTCTCCTTGTATATCTGCAACGTGAAGTCCTTCTCGTCAAACGACTCCTGATAACTATGTCCCACCATTGAAATGATGTCAGCCAGATAGGCAGTCAGTCCCAAGCCGGAGACAGGTGTGAAGATGCGTCTCAGCGTGTCGTTGTCAGCCAGCAGTTCCGTGGTGGGGAAGACGATGTTCCTCTTAGTGAGCATGCGCAGCTTCTCCTCACAGGCGCTGCCTCCCAGTTTCTGAATGAATGCGTGTTTCAGCACGGCAGCCACCTGCTTGTATCGCCAGGCACCCGACGCAGTGCGCCCATGCACCTGCAGCTCCAGCAAGGTCTGCACCAACGAAAACACGGGCGTGTTTGTCAGCGGGTAGCCCATGGTCACGTTCACCGACTCCACCTGGCCGATGCTGTGCAGCACAGGTTGCAGCAGGTTCTCATTGCAGAGAATCACAGCCGACTCCCTCAGCGGTTCACCCTCCTTCAGATGTGTGCGTTTCCATTCGTCAACATAGCGAGTCTGGGCATTGTCCGTCGGAGACTGGATGAACGTGATTTCCTTCCGTTTCCGCATGTTCCGAAACAGGTCTTTCCCCCTGAACTCGTCACCCAACAGGAGGATGTTCTCCCGAATGAACTGCCCAGCCTCATAGCCCGCCCTTCCCTCGCGGCTCTGCATGTAGGCAAGGTCATAGTCCCAATAGAACTTGGCATCACGGTTCTGCTTCAAGTAGCGGAACAGCTCCAATTCAGTCTTGTTGAGCACATTGAAGCCCACCATCACATAGGTCTTCGAAGCCAGTTTCCTGTCCACTCGTCTTCTCATCTCCTCATCCTTTCCCGTCAACGCCTCGATGACACCGCGTTTCAGCATGCCCTCATACACCATCGAACCTCCCTCAGCCGTCAGCAGCGCCTGCCGATAAGCTTCGTATATCTCAGTCAGCGAGTTCCACAGGGTTTTGAAGCGAAGTTTAAGCGTTGAGAGTTGAAGGCTGAGGGTTGAGGGTTGAGGGTTGATGGCTGAAGGTTGAGAGTTAAAGAACTTGCCGAAGAACTGTTCAATGGCATTCCTCTGTTCCTCATCCAGAAAAGAGAAATCGGTCATGTCCTTCCAGTCAGCAATGTTCAGGAACAGTTTGGCAGGTTCCACCATGTTGTTGTCGATGTCTTGAAAATCGCTCAGCATTGTCTCCATCAGCGAGTAGAGTTGGTCGAGGGATTTGGCGGGTTTCATTTTTGCCTGATAGACATCCCACAGGGTCAGCACCAATGCAATGGTGTCACCCATCGTGTGTTCCGACAACGATGTGAACAGTTCGCTGATGGTGGTGTAGTCGGGTGCCCACATGGTCAGATCACTATCACCTGCTGTCTGTCGGATTTTCTCCCACAAATAGGTGTTGAGAAACAGACTCGCACGTTTATTAGGGAAAATAATCGTCGTGTCCTGAAAGTTGCCCTCCATCTTATCGTAGAGGTCATCAGCCACAAGTTTCAGAAATGGGGTCATGAGTTGAGAGTTAGGAATTAGGAACCTTTAGCTCGACGGAGTCAATGAGGAGTTACCATGCGGTGTGTTGGAGTCCTGTTTGCAAGGTATCGTCGATAACTTCGAATTTAGATTATCATTTATCATTTGGCGAAGCGCCTTTATATCTTCATTTTTATATTCTTCTTACATGCCAGGGAAAGGAAAGCCTCCGAACCCGCCATTAAATTGTGTCTTGATTTCCTTAAGTGGTTGGATGTGAGGTTCGAAATCCTTATCAAATCGGGCAATGTTTTTGTCAAGAAAATCAAGACGGTCGGCAAACCATTGTTTCAACACTTTGATTTCCTCTTCATAAGAACTAACCCGATAGGCTGCAAACCAAGAGATGGCATCACCACTACCGAATCCACCGCCGCCGCCAAAGCCACCAAATCCACCGAACATACCACCGAATCCTCCTTGGTTGTTGGATTGTTGTTGCTGTGCCTTCTGCTCTTCGCTGACAAGCAGTTCGGGGTATTCCTTGAAATGTCTGTTTTTAGCTTGTGCCACCAATTTGGCATGATTATCGATGTATTCATTAATGGCTTTATTGCTTAGGATTGTCTTTCGCAGAGACTGATACCGCACCTTTACTGCCTTGCGGAAAGCAGGGTCTTGCAAAAGTCGTTGCCACATAGCTGGAGTGGGTTGTGTATTGCCACCTTCGAAGCACCACGCATCGATTTTGTTGGCATTGCAGAAATTGCAGTTCCCGTATGCCAAGTTGTAGTCCCACACGGGACCTGCAAACAGTTTTCCTCCTGTTCCGTCCGCATTTTGCCGTTCTTTATAGAAATAGGCACTACGTTTGAAACCGTCAGCATTCAGGCTCAGTTCTGTATGGATGAAGTAATCGACAAAAGATGATACGTCAATGTATTTGGCATAACCTCGTTTGGGGTCGGCAAAGTCATCCGATTGGATGACCTTTTCCGTCTCCTCAATGTATTGCTGGATGTATGCTAATTGTTCGGGCTGCAAAGCTTTCTTTTTGGGATTGAGACAAGTCCACGTGATTTGGCTGGTCATGATGCCTTCACCGATACCTGGCACTTTCGACGGGAAGGTGG
>JAEEGG010017494.1_pt1 | contig 14732 bp, 20 predicted proteins | sample 9134161 | NCBI WGS metagenome assembly JAEEGG01 (sample SAMN16246543, study PRJNA631951) | gut metagenome | biome: gut microbiome; feature: rumen; material: CR-attached | host: Bos | place: Iran: Karaj | collected 2018-10
AAGAAGAATCCTAACGATAACTGTGTATGGACAGCATGCTCTGTTTTTCCCGGAGTATTCTTCAAAGAGTGAAGAATCTGAGCATGATCCAGTGGCTGTTCTATACAATGATTTTGGGGTGCTTGGCTTTTGTATTATGCAATATAGTATGTGCCTGTTATATTGCATGTTTCTTTGAAAGTGCTAACTTGACGGATCAGAGCATCCAGAACTATGAAGAAGTTATTTATTATGTACCGCAACTTGGTAATATCAGTGGAATATTGGTAATTTTTGTACAGGTTCTATTGATAATACTGTATCCTATAGCCAGGATCACAAAGAAATTCAAATTTCCGTACCCGAAGTTATATTTTTTTGTTCCATTAGTATTGTTGCTGATAGAGATCTATGGCATTATTTATGACACGTTTTTTTAATAAAATCTAAATCGCTGATTTTGAGAAAACAAAAAGACGAGGTTTGAACAGCCTCGTCTTTCGTTATAAAAAGGGGGAGATCGTTTAGATCTTGAATTTCCTGTTCAGGCGCGAGAGGTTGTAGCTCAGGCGCTGCTGTGAATCCATTTTGGCAAAGTTGGGTGTGCCGTCGGCGTTGACCGGCCAAAGCGGAGAGGAGGCTCCTTTTTCGGTATCGGCAGGAACGGCGGCTGTTTTGGCTTTGCCGGCGCACATACAGGCGGGTTTCTGGCTGACGGTGACGACAGTTTTCTTTTCGCCGCCGTAGCTCATGACCTGTTCGGTCAGCTGGAGGTCTTTTTCCAGCACCAGACGAGGCTTGATCTTCTTGGCCTGAAGGACACCGTGATAGGCGCGGACAGCTTCCTCCGGGGAGATGAGACCGTCGGTGATAAGACGGAGCATTTCGATGAAGGCCAGCTGGTGTTCGGCGTTGTTGATCTTGCGTCCGAAGAGGGCCACATGGGCACCGTACTTCTGGGCATCGTGGATCAGCTTGAAAGCGTCATAAGTGGTGCCCGCGCTGCCGCCCAGCACGCCGACGATCATGTGCGGATCGTACTGGACCAGCTCTTCCATAAAACGGGGACCGTGATAGACGATCTTAAGGAAGATGGGGCGTCCGGCTTCGGTCACACCGGCCAGAGTGCGGATGATATTATCGTTGATGAATTCACCCAGCTTTTCGGGCGGGATGCCGGAGTTGACATTGGGATCAAAGACTTCCAGGAAGTAGCGGAATTTTTTGCGTTCGGCTTCCTCGCGGAATTCTTTGAAGGCTAAAAGGGCTTTGCGGTCGCGCTCCAGATCGTTGACATAGGTGATGGAGTAGAGACCAAGATTGGCACCGGGAAATTCCGGCTGGGCACCCACACGTTCGCATTCCACTTTGCCGCACTGGATGTAGTCAATGGAGGCGGAGCGGAAGGTCTCGGAAGGTTCTTTGACGTAGCTGCCGTGACGGATGGCCCAGACATCGCTGGTATCGTTGGCGCGGGCAGCCGGCGTCATGGGAGAGTTCCGGAAGAGCCCTTCCTTGATGCTCAGCTGCTCGTTGACACTGGCGGACATCAGCATGATATCCACCACGTTTTGCGCTACGATCTCGCGAATGATCTCCAGATATTCCGGCAGGCTGCGGTAGCCGAATTCCTCGCGTGTCCAGACCTCCGGTGAGAACTGGGCCGGGATCTCGCCCGACTTGGCCAGATAATTTCGTGTTCCGGTGGCGCGGACACCAAAGGCCATATCGGCATCTTTGGCATCGGCGATGATGAACGCTTTGGAAGAAGGGTTCGCGTGGATTTCCTGCAGTTTTTTATCCAGAGATTTGATCATAAGAAAATTAATTCACTTTTGAGAAAGTTTCCTGGAGAGCCCGCGCGGAGCTTTGGAGACCGAGTTTTTCACGCGGCCACAGTCCGATCTCGATCTGATCCAGCACACCGGCACGGCCAATGACGGTCGGCACGCTCAGGCAGACATCTTTGATGCCGTAGGCGCCCTGCTGTTCCGAAGAGACAGGCAGGATGCACTTTTTATCCAGCAGAATGGCATGGACGACCTCGCGGATGGAGATAGCCACTGCCCAGCCCGCGCCGCCCTTGCGGGAAATGACTTCGGCGCCGCTGCCGCGGGTGCGTTCGGATATCTTGTTCTGCATGGCGGTGTTCATGCACGGCAGACCCGTCAGCGGAAAACCGTTGACGCTGGCCGATGACCAGATGGGTACCATGGAGTCGCCGTGTTCGCCCAGCATGATGGCCTTGACCTGACTGGGTGCCAGTTTCAGCTCCTGAGCGATCAGCGAGGAGAAACGGCAGGTGTCGAGCATGGTGCCCAGACCGATGACCTGCTGCCAGGGCAGTCCCAGCTCTCGCACGGCCAGGCGTGTGAGGATGTCCACCGGGTTGGAAACCACAAAAACGATGGCTTCCTTCTTCATGCCGGCAGCCTTGATGCTGCCCAGGATCTGCAGGAAGAGGGAGGCGTTGCGGTTGATCAGATCCAGACGGGACTCGTCGGGTTTGCGGCGCAGTCCGGCTGTAATGAGGAAAATATCGCTGTCGGCCGCCGCGGCATAGTCTCCGGCATAGATCTTCTGATCGCTGCCGAAAGCTGTACCGTGCAGCAGGTCCAGGGCTTCACCCTCGGCCGCTGCCTGGTTCGCGTCCAGGATCTGGATCTCGGAAACGAGACCGCCGCATTGCAACGCGTAAGCCGCGCAGGCACCTACACGGCCGCCGCCGCCAATTACTGTGACTTTCATCTTGCTACTTGATTTCTAAAAGTTAATTTTTCAGTTTGTTGACGATCATTTCGGTGATGTTCTTCACCAGTTCTTCCGCGTCAGCGGTGTCGGTGCTGTTACCGGGCTGTTTGGGCAGACCGCAGACAACACCCGGATGCCATTCGTTATTGTCGCAGAGCTCGCACTCTTTCAGACCGTAGCGGCTGTCCGGGAAGCCCATGGATTTCTTGATCTTGAGCAGTTCACGAACTTTGTCGCGGGAAATAGTCTTCAGATCGGTGCCCAACTGAGTGGCAAAGACGATCGTGCGGCAATAGGCATCCACGATCTCCATCTTCCAGTAAGCGTCTTCCACACTGGTACCCCAGGTCACCACGCCATGGTTGGCCATGAGGATGGTGTTGTGTTCCTGTACCAGAGCGGCAACGGCTTTGCCCATTTCTATAGAGCCGGGAGTGGAGTAGTCCGCGATGGGAGCCACGCCGACCAGGATCTCCATTTCGGGGATCATACAGGTGGGAGGCTGGATACGGGCCACCGCGAACGCTGTCGCGTGGGGCGGGTGAGCATGTACGCAGGAGACGGCTTTGGGCTGAGCCTTCATCATCTCCAGATGCATCAAAATTTCACTGGTGCGTTTCTTGGTTCCGGCTTTCTGATTGCCGTTCATATCCACGAAACCCATATCCGAGGGTTTCAGGAAGCCTTTGGACACCATGGTCGGGGTGCAGAGGACCAGATCTTTGGCCACACGGATGGAAATATTGCCACCGTTGCCGTCCACGTAGTCGCGCTGCCAGATACGGCGTCCAATGTCGCAGATATCTTCCTTGAGCTTGTTGATCTCAGGCGAATTGAAGAAAGACTCAATGTTGGTCACCTCGCGTTCACAGGGTGGAACTTTGGAAGCGGCAAGAGCCGCCGCGGCCACCGGACAAGAGGGCGCGCCCTGGGGTTTGATATTCCGGGCATTGAGCATATCTCTGGCCGAGGGAGTATAGATCGCGTCCACCGGCAGGGATGACAGATCACCGCCGTTGGCGATAAGCGCTTCGATATCCCGCGTGCTTATAACTTTTTTCATGATTCAAACGGATTGTAAAAAACTTGATCTACGATTGCCGCGTCAATGGCATCGATCGGAGTAGGGTTTTCAAAAGGAGCCGCGGCTTCCGCTCCTTCTACATAACCGATAATATCGCCCACACCGCTGCCGAGGTCGTCATACACGACCGGGCTGGGGCCTTTGGAGAGCGTGGAAAGCTCCTGACCATTGGCCAGTGTCTGTACAGCCTCACGGCCGCAGGGATCCACGATCAGCCAGCGCGCGCCCTTCAAAGCGGGACACGCTACGCTGAGGGTGACTCTTCCTATGACTCTGCCCAGTTTCATGCGGTGACTTCGTCTACGATGCCAATAATGATATAGCGGGCCGGGCTCCGGGGATCGTTCACGATATTGCGTGCCGTGAGACCGTCCGAGGAGAGATTGACCCGCTGATGCATTCCGGCTCCGAGTGGGTCGATGGCTACCAGGGGGGCTCCGGCCGGTTTCCCGTCCAGACCCTCCGGCTGACAAAGGATGAGCCTTTGCCCCGCCAAGCTTTTATGCTTTTGCGTGGCAACCACGTTTCCAACCACTCGCGCCAGTAACATTTCCTAGTAAATCCTCAGATTATCCACCATCACGCAGCGGCGAATGCGCGTGAATGTGCGGGGAGTTGTAATGCCTTCACCGGTGGGTGTGGCGATCGAGAAGCTCGCGTAGCCTTCACCACCGCTGCCCAGACCGCAGGTGGAAGGACCATTCTTAACGAAGATGGTCGTATCCAGCGCGCGAGCCATGGCCGTCATGTGATTCACATCATAAGAGTGGATGATGGCCGTGTGTTTGTAATTGTGTTCCGCCTCCAGGGATCTCTTGATGCCTTCTTCCACGTCGCGTACTTTGACGATGGGGATGAAGGGCATCATCTGCTCTTCCTGCACGAACAGGTGAGAAGCGTCTGTTTCCGCGTAGAGCATTTCCGTGGAAGCCGGGACACTGGTTCCGGCCACTTTGGCCAGAACGCTGGGATCGCGGCCTACCAGATCACGGTTGACGGCCAGATGACCGTTTTGCGTGGGCACGAAAGCCTCTTTGGTCAGACGTTCGACTTGCGCGTCTGTCAATTTCACAGCGCCGGCGCGTGCCATAGCATCCATGAATTGATTGAACACTCTTTCGACGACAAAGACTTCCTTTTCACCGATGCAGAGCAGGTTATTGTCGTAAGCACCGCCGATGATGATATCGCGGGCGGCTTTGTCCACATTGGCGGTCTCATCCACCAGTACCGGAGGATTGCCCGGACCGGCGCAGACGGAACGCTTGCCGCTCTTCATAGCCGCTTTGACGACACCGGGACCGCCGGTGACGCAGAGCAGTTTGATATAAGGGCTCTCCGTGATGGCCTTGAAGGAATCCAGGGTCGGCTGCTCCACGATGGAGGCCAGGTTTTCGATCCCCAGTTCGCTGTAAATGGCTTCATTGATCACACGGGCAGCCATCGCCGCGCAGCGGCAGGCACTCGGATGAGGATTGAAGACGACAGCGTTGCCGGCCGCCACCATGCTGATGATATTGCAGCAGAGGGTGGGGATGGAGTGTGTGCTCGGCGTGATGGCTCCGATGACCCCGAAAGGAGTGTATTCTTCCATGGTGATGCCATGGTCGCCGCTCATTCCGTTGGGTTTGAGGAACTCGACACCGGGCAGATTTTTCAGACCCAGCAGTTTGTCGATTTTATGATCCAGACGGCCGATATGAGTTTCATCCAGCTCGATGCGCCCCCACTCGGAAGCGTTGTCTGTGGTCAGTTTTTTGACGATGTTGATGACCGTTTTACGGCCGGCAACACCTTTTTCCTGAAGTTGTTTATAGGCAGCCTGCGCTGCTTCACAAGCTTCTGATGCGTCCTGGAAGACACCGAAGTGGCGTTTTCCGGCGCACTTGCATCCGCACTTGGAGCCTGAGACGGCACTGTCGCCCAGACGGCTGAGCACCTGCTCGACGACTTCGCGGATCAATGCTTCGTTGACACCGTTACTCATGGTTCAATTCAGTTTCCAGCTGTATATACTTTCTTGCCCAACACGTCCACCGTATCCACGATCCCGATGATGACAGCGTCCACAGGCGCTTGTTTCATCCCCGGAGCCAGACGGGCGGAGCTGCCCTGGCAGAAGAGAACAAGTTCTCCCACACCGGCGCCCACCGAATCAACGGCAACGAACGTCGTTCCCAATTCCTTGAGAGCGGTTGGATTTTTCTCGTCAGCCACCATGGGCCGCAGAACGAGCAGCTTACGCCCCTCCATCGCGGCATCCTTTTTGGTAGCGACGACAACCCCTACTACCTGGGCCAGATACATACTCTAGCGAGCTGCCGGTGTTGTTGTTGCTTTGGGAGCCTGAGGCAGGACGAGTTTGACGTCGTCATTCGGGCGCGCGATGACATGTGCGCTGACGACTTGTCCGCCGGTCGTTTTGATCGCCGCGACACCGGCATCCACTGCCGCCTGCACCGCTGCCACATCACCGACCACCACGGCGGTCACCATGGCGTTGCCGACTTGTTTCATCGGGCCTGCCAGCTGCACATTGGCCGCTTTGAGCATTGCGTCGGTACCCTGCACGAGGGCGACCAAACCACGGGTTTCCAGCATTCCTATTGCTTGTACCATAAAAATTTCCTTTTGATTACTAATGATTTTCTAAAAAACGTTTCACTTCCCTGGCAATGACGAGTTCTTCATTGGTCGGGACTACAAAAATTTTAACTTTAGAGTCCGCCGCGCTGATTTCAACTTCCTGACCGGAAGGGGCGCTGGCGTTCTTTTCTTCATCCAGTTTTATACCTAGCTGATCGAGATCGGCGCAGATGCGTGACCGCAGCCACGGGTTGTTCTCCGCGATGCCGGCGGTGAAGACGAATCCATCCAGACCGTTCATCTGGAGGAAATAGGCTCCCAGCCAGTGACGCGCCTGCCAAACCAGGACATCAATGGCCAGTTTGGCGTCTTCATTGCCGTTTTCGGCTTCCTTGCGGATGTCGCGCATATCGTTGAATCCGCCGGAGAGAGCCTTCAGACCGCCTTCTTTGGAGAGGGCGTATTCGACTTGCTCCACGGTGAGTTTCTGACGGCGCATCATCAAGGGGATCGCAAAGGCATCTAATTCACCCACGCGGTTATTCTGCGGCAGACCCGCCTGCGGGGTCATTCCCATACTGTTGCACATACCGACACCGTTGAGGATCGCTGTCAGGGATGAGCTTCCGCCCAGGTGACAGGATACGACCCGGAGATCCGGTTTGCGGATGGGAGTGGCTCCATTGTTGACGTAGAGCATCCGCACGCGTTCGGCCACATCGCTCCGGCCCAGCAGCTCAGCGGATCTCTCCGCGATGAACTTGTGGCTGGCTCCGTGGAATCCCCAGCGGCGCACACCTTCGTCATACCAGCTCTTGGGAACCGCGTACCGCACGGCAGCCTTGGGGGCCCACTGATAGAAGGAGGTCTCGAAAAGGCCGATCATCGGAGTGGAGGGCATTTTCTTTGAGAAAATGCGTACGCCGTTGATGTAGGGCGGGTTATGCGCGGGAGCTACCTCACGGTAGGCTTCCATGGCCTGCAGCACCCGTTCATCCATCCGGACACAGCCGGTGATGTCGCGGGCAATGATGGGTTTGAATCCCACCGCCGCCAGGTCTTTTTCGCTGGTAATGAAGCCGCCGTTCTTCAACTCGCTCAAACAGGAGTCGATCGCGGCTGCATAGTCCGTTACTCGTTCAAATCCGCCTCGTGTCAGGAGTTTCTCCTCCTTACCGCTGCAGTCAAACAGACGGTATTTCAGCGAGGTGGAACCTAGATTAGCAACCAGTATTTTCACAGAGATGCTAAAGTGTGTAGTTTTTCTCCAGTGTCAGTTGATGATTACTGGATCCAAGGACCGAGCATCCCGATATCTTCATGAGGTCTCGGAAACACCTGGACGTTGATGACTTCACCGATCTGAGCCGCTGCCGCTGCTGCCGCGTCTGTCGCTGCCTTGACGGCCGCCACATCACCACGGAACACGCCGGAGACATAACCGCTGCCGATCTTTTCCCAGCCGGTCAGGGTCACGTCCGCCGCTTTCAGAGCCGCGTCACAGGCTTCCACTAACGCGCAGAGGCCCTTCGTTTCAATCATTCCTACAGCCAATTGTTGTGCCATATTCTTATCTCTTTCTCTGGTTGTTATTTCACGAAAACTTTCAGCAGTTCTTCATGCGGACGGGCGATGACGTGTGAGCTGATCAGCTCACCGACTTTTGCCGCCGCTTTGGAGCCAGCTTCTACAGCTGCCTTCACACTGCCTACGTCGCCTTTGACCATCACTGTGATCATAGCTCCGCCGATAGCGATCGTCTTGACCAGCGAGACACTCGCTGCCTTGGCCATCGCGTCCGCAGCTTCAACGCTGCCTACATAACCTTTGGTTTCCACCATTCCTAGCGCTTCGCTCATAATAATATATTAGCTTTTGTTCAGGGTTATTAAAAAAATCTTATTGCTTGAGTAGTTCACAAAAACTCTTGGGGTTCAAGTGACACGCGTTCGCCTCATCGGTATCGACGTGCACTTCCAGTTTGAAGCCCTTGGTCACACGCACCAGCGTATTGGCCAGGGTGATCCCGCAGTCTCCGTGGATCTTGAGATTCATCATATCTCCGTTCTTTACTCCGTAGAATGCGGCATCTTCTTCGCCCATGTGGACGTGGCGCAGAGCGCGGATCACGCCCGAATCCATTTCAAAGAATCCGGCCGGCCCCATCAGCATACAGCCCGGAGTACCTTCCACATCGCCGGAGAGTCTGGCCGGGATGTCAAAACCCAGCGAGACCGCGTCCGTATAGGCCAGTTCGACCTGGTTCATCTTGCGGCAGGGCCCCAGGATGCGCAGATTGGAAATGACCCGGCTGCGCGGTCCGATCAATGTCACGGTCTCTTTGGCCGCGAATTGACCCGCCTGATAGAGGTTTTTGTGAACATTCAGCTGGTACCCGGCTCCAAACAACGCTTCCACGGCCTCCTGTGTCAGGTGGCAGTGGCGCGCGCTCACATTCACCACCAGGGGATTGGGAGCGTTTACAGACTCAGGTAATTTTTTCCCAAGCTTAGAGTAAACAAGTTCTCTGACCATCTTTTCGATTGTCAGCTTGTCAGGTATTTGCCTCAGTTCAGCCATAACATCGGGCAATGAGCGTCTCAAATTTTTGGAAAAAAGTCAACTTCATTTATCTTTTTTCTTGCAAAAAATTCCAAAATCTTCCAAAATACATCCCGTGCAGGCTGAAGAACGTCGCTATAAAATTTATAATTACTTGCAAGAGAAAGAATTTTGCACTCTTGAAGAGTTATCCGTACATTTGAACGCTTCCACTTCCTCCATCCGCAGGGATGTCAATCATCTGGAAAAAAACGGATTGATCCGCAGGACCCATGGAGGAGCCCGGCTGACGGATCGGCTGGAGCCGGGGAATATGCTGGCCGCGCCGAATATGACGGTGCTGGCCGATGTGAAGAAGGAGATTGGCATCTGCTGTGCTTCTCTCATATCTCCGGGGCAAACGATCATAATGGATGGGGGATCAACGGTTTACAGTGTGGCTCAGCGGCTGATGTCCAAACATCCGATCGTTATCACTAATTCCTTGCCTATAGCTAACTTATATTCATCCTACAGTCAGGTGGAAGTACACGTGACCGGCGGTGTGATCTATCCGCGGCTGGGTGTGCTGACGGGTCCCAACGCGGTGGAAGGTTTTTCCAAGATCCACGCGGACGTAGCCATCATGGGAGCCGGTGGACTGACTCTGGATGAAGGAGTTACAAATACTCATGCGCTGCTGATAGATATGCAGCTGGCGATGATCCGCGCAGCGCAGAAGGTGATTTTCTGCATGGATTCGACCAAGCTGAGCCGGCGGTCGCTGTTCTTCTTGTGCGGAGCCAGTTATATCCAGACGCTGGTGACGGACTCCGGCGCTGATCCGAAATTTATCAAAGCATTAAGAAACAAGGGGATAGATGTTCATATCGCCGGAGAGAAACCGGCTGAGTCTTAGAACGGGGAAGGCGGAATGACGGAAAAGATTCCATACTGGGACGCGCTGATCGTTACGGCGTCCAATGATGTCCAGGCCGAAGCGTACCGGATGCTTCTTTCGTCCCGGAACGGAAGCGATGTCCTGGCGCCTTTCAAGCGCTGGCTGGTGGTGCCGGATCCCGGCGGACGGCGGATCGGCAGCGGAGGCAGCACTCTTTTTTGTTTGATGGAGATCGTTCGGGCTGAGAGCGAAAGCCGGGGGATTTTGGTAGATTCGTGGAAGAAATTGGAAGATTTTCTCTGTTCTCTGCGCGTCATGATCGTTCATGCCGGGGGAGATTCCCGGCGGCTGCCTGCCTACGCGCCTTGCGGCAAGTTGTTTGTCCCGATCCCGGATCCTTCGGGTTTGCGGACGACGAGCCTTTTTGACCGTCTGGTGTCGGATCTGAGCGCTTTGCCCGCGGGACGGGACGGCGCGGGACAGTTTTTAGTGGTTTCGGGGGATGCTTTGCTGCTTTACGACGCGGCGGAGATCCGTTTTGATTTTCCCGGCATGACGGCAGTCTGTGTGCCCAGTTCGCTGGAGCAATGTTCCAAACACGGAGTGCTGTGCGCGGACGCGGATGGAAGTGCCCGGCTTTATCTGCAAAAGCCGTCTCTGGAAATGATGCGCTCGGCCGGAGCCGTTCTGTCGGATCAGAAAGGTCTGCTGGATGCCGGTTTGATGAGTTTTGACGCGCGGTTCGCTGCCGGGATGATGGCCGCGGCCGGGATGACAGTGACACCGGATGGCCGTCTGGAATGGACGGGACGGTTCCATCAGATCACGCTGGAGCAGGGGCTGGATATTTACCGGGAGATCTGCTGCGCGCTGGGGACTCAGTCCGGTTTTGATCATTATCTCCGGTCGGTACGGGAGAGCGGTTCCAAGCTGGAGGATGCTGATCTCCAGATACTTTACAATGGATTGAAGGATCTGCCGCTGTATTGCCAAAAGGTGTCGCGCTGTGAGTTTCTTCATTTTGGGACGACTCTCCAGCTGATGTCCAGTGCGGAAACGCTTTGCCGGGGCAGCCGCGGACGGCAGTTTCTTTTGAATACAGTCCGCAAGCCCGGCGGTCAGGTGGAAGGGACTTCATTTTGGGTAGAAGGCTGCATCCTGAACGCTCCTGTCAAGTTAGGCGGCGAGAATGTCATGACCGGGGTGACGGTGGATCAGGAACTGTTTCTGCCGCAGGGAGCTTGTCTGGATATTGCGCAGGGAACGACTTCCGAGGGGGATCGCTGCTGGTTCATCCGTCCTTACGGGGTGCGGGACAGTTTCAAGGATAGTTTGGCCGCGGGCGGTACTTTCTGCGGGATGCCTTTGGCAAAATGGCTGGAGCTGACGGGGATCGAGGCTTCCTGGGTATGGGATCAGCCCGGCTCGCCGGAGCGGTGCAGTTTATGGAACGCGCGGCTGTTCCCGGCTTGCCCGGATGAAATGTCTTACCGGGAATGGCTTTGGTATTTCACTCCGGAGCAGGCGCGTTGCCATCCGGAGTACGCGGAGCGGTTCCGCCGCACGCCTCGTTATGACTGCGCCCAGATCGCCGTTTTGACTCATCTGGGAGCTTTTCATCAGCGCAGGGCTTTGAAGTAAGGGATGTTATGAAACGCCTGCTGCCGCCGATCACCATTTACGACCTGGAAACGACGGGGATGTCCCCGGAGTATGACCGCATCATCCAGATCGCAGCGGTCAAGATGATCCACGGCCGGATGTGTCCGGAGGAGTGTTTTTGTTCTTATGTGAATCCGGGGCGGAGGATCCCGGCCTGGATCACTCAATATACGGGGATCACCAATGAGGATGTGAAGGACGCGCCGCCGATCGAATCGGTCCTGGCGCGGTTTTCACGCTGGTCGGGGGAATCGGTACTGCTGGCTCATAACGGGAACCGGTTCGATATCAAGTTCATCCAGTCGGCCTGCGGTTACTGCGGATTCCAGCCGCGTCCCGTGCAGTATTGCGATTCGATGCTGATGTCCTGGCAGTTATGGGGACGGCGCGGGATGAGCCACGGTCTGGACGCGGTCATTGACCGGCTGGGTGTGGACGCGGACGGTCTGCGCCGGCATGACGCGCGGGGCGACGCGCTGCTGCTGGGGCGCTGTGTGGAGCGGATCTTTGACCTCTATTTGCAGGCGAATGGTGAGCTTCCCGATCTGAAATTAAAAACGGGTTTTCTGCCCGATGTTGGATATTGAACGGATATGCAGAACAATTTAAAAAAACTGAGAAAGGCGCACGGATGGACTTTGCGCGAGCTTTCGACCCGCTCCGGCATAGCGGTCTCCACTCTTGGCAATTTTGAGAATGGATGCACCGGGATCAGCGTCCCGGCTTTGCTGAGGCTGGCTCATATATTCCAGGTGAGTCTGGATCAGCTGCTTTTTGGCACCGGCGGAGCGGACGAGCTGGATCTCAGTGCCCGAAAACCCAGACTGGTGCCGGTGATCTCGTGGGCGCGGGCCGGACTGGCCAGGGATTATTCGGAGCTGAGCGGCCAGCTGGATGAAGTGCTGCCGTCCGAGTGTCCCGATGAGAACGCTTTCGCGCTGATCCTGGACGGTGACAGCATGGAGCCGGAATTCCACGCGGGGGATCGTATCATCTTTTCTCCCAGCACCGAACCTCGCAACGGGGATTATGTGGTGGCACGGTTCAGGGAAAACGCCGACCCGGTCTATTCACTGGGTGTGGTTTTCAAGAAATATAAACGTGTGGGCAAGTACGGCGAGAAGGTCCTCCTGCAAAGTCTGAATCCCATCTATCCCGACTTGATCAAGCCTGCTGACGAATTCCTTTTCATCTATCCGGCTGTCAGCCAGATGCGCTATCTGCGGCGCTAAGGGTTTTTGAAAAGAACCACGGATGGTATTAAAAGAACCACGGATGGACGCAGATGAACACAGATAAGTTATTAAAATAAAGATTTTAATAAAATTTATAATTTATCCATTATGAAATTGATAGATAAGCCTTGGAAGAAAATCTTACTTTTTCTTTTACTTTTTATCTCTCTGGGAATGCTCGAAAAGGTGATTCAGTTAAATCGTTATCCTTTGGGAATGACAATTGCTGATGCCATCGAGTTGACGAATGGAGGAGAATGTGATTACGATGTATCCAGATATGGCTTGATTATAGATGGTTTTACACCGGAAGAATTAGAAAAACAGGAATTATATTATTTGGCTAATTTGAGAACCGGGATTTGCTTAGAGTTTAATTACAATGGGAAATTAATTAAAAAGAAAATTTATCCCTCCGTGTTTTTACCTTCCTCTTTTTTGGGAATCAATGTGATATCTGTTTATGTTATAATTAAAAACGTTGTTGAAGAAATTGAAATCTTTTTTGAAAACTACCGTTACGATAAAAACAGAGGAATTACGTTATATGCAGGGCCTAAGCAATAAAAACAAAAGATGGTTATGGATATTCTTATTCACGCTTCCTTTTCTGTTGTTTGCAGCCAGCCTGATAGATAGTTTTTCATCTACATCAGTGAGAAAGACTCAATCGAAACTTTGCAGCATTCTTTTCCTGGTAGACAGTACTGGACAACGAACAGTCAGAGGAAAAATGAAAGGGGAACCTCTTGATATAAATATCCTTTTTGACTTAATTTCACCTTCTGCGACACGTTTCGGATTTACTCCTGAACAGTTCAACGCGTTGAAGTTTGATGGTTGGGGAGAACCTTTTCATATTGATTACACGACAAACATTGCTGAAAACTTAAAAATGGTTGTCGAATTTCGAGACTGTTTTCCATTTGTGATTTGGTCAAGCGGTCCTAACCGGATAGATGAAAGATGTTTGGGGGATGATATTCCTTGGAACCCAGAACCATTGTGGGTGAGGTTGGATAATAGATGAACGAAAATGGTAAAAAAAGCCCCGGAAAGATCCGGGGTTTCGTTTTGTCTGAGTTGGCAAATCCTATGTATATGAAGGGATTTTATCTCGTTTCAAGTCGGCATCCATTTCATTTTCGGATTTGACTTGTTCGAGGTCTTCCCTGTAACCGGCTTCGAGATTGTTCCAGAAGTTGGCTGGGATACCCAGCACTTTTTCAAGACGCGTCGCGACATCCGAAGTGAGCTGTATATCTCCATCAAGCAGTTTGCGAATATGATTTTCGGTCATATCCATTTTGGACGCAAACTCTTTCCGGGTCATTTGGCGATCTTCGAGTTGCTCTTTGATCGTTTCACCCGGTGGGATCGCTACTGTTTTTCTGCTTCTAACGATCATATCAGATCCTTTTTAATGATAATCTGTAATCTCTAAAATTTCGGCGATCTGTATTTCATCGCCGCTCACTGTAAACACGAGGCGCTGAGGATGTACTAAGTCAACCGCGTATTGGTTTTTCCTGTTACCGGAAAGCTTATGGCATCTTCCGATTTTATTGAGTAACATTTCCTCAACTGTTTGAGCGCCTTTTATTTGTTTGATGCGTAAGTGCAGCTTTAACACTAACTCTTGGGAGTATTTGCATTTTTTGAGAGCGTACTCAAAATCAGTGCAAGCCCTTTCAATTTTATCACTTTTGTATGTAATACGCATTTATTTGCAATACTTGCGCAACAAAGATAAGTATATCAAAAAGAGATTTTTTTTGATATAAAAATTCTCAGAAAAGTCAATTTTTTGGGTTCCTCGCTAATTTGAGTGGAAGGAGAGAAAAGAACCACAGATGGACGCAGATGAACACAGATAAAATTTTTTATCCGAAATGTGTTGCATAAGCTGCTTAAAATTTGTATAAGGATCGCGTGTTGTTTTGTCGTTGTTTTTCATGTGGTTAGCTTATGAGTGTAGGCTATAAAAAACAAT
>JAEEGG010017496.1_pt1 | contig 14730 bp, 6 predicted proteins | sample 9134161 | NCBI WGS metagenome assembly JAEEGG01 (sample SAMN16246543, study PRJNA631951) | gut metagenome | biome: gut microbiome; feature: rumen; material: CR-attached | host: Bos | place: Iran: Karaj | collected 2018-10
TTGGCATACTTCTCGGCATTGGCGAAGTCGCTTGACTGGGCGATGCTGGCCTCAATCGATTCATCACCCTGGCCATTGAGCCAACCACGGGTCAGATAAGCCTTGGCAAGCAGGAAGTTGGCAGCACGCTTGTTGGCACGGGCCGAAGTAGCTGCACCATAGTCGAGAAGGGCAGAACTGCCGACCGCAGCCTCAAGTTCGGAGATAATGAAGTCGTAGCACTCCTGCAGCGAAGCACGCGGGTGCTCCATCACGGCACCACTGTAGTAATCGTTCGAAAGCGGCACGCCGCCGAACTGCTGGACGAGCTGGAAGTAATACCATGCACGAATCACGCGGGCCTCAGCCACAAACTGTGCTACCTTTGGGCCTGATTCGGTGGTCTCGCTGTAGTAGATCACTGCATTGCAGAGCTGGATGCCCTTGTAGCAGTTGGTGTAGAAGTTGAGGATGGAACCGTCGTCGGTGTTGACAGTATAATAGGTATAGACAATCGACTCGCTCTTGCCGTCGCCGAAGAGGTCGGTACCACCCACGAAGACATTGGGAGTGGTGCTGAAGATCTTGCGGAGCGAAGAGTACATCGAATTGGTCAGGCTTTCGAAGCCGGTGCTGGTCTTGTAGAAGCTGTCAGTCGAAACATTGCTTCGGCTATCCTGATCGAGGAAGTCCGAGCAGCCTGTCGAAAGCAGCGTCATGGCGGCAAGTGCAAAAGCACCAATATATTTCTTGTTCATATTCTTTCCTTATTAATAATATTAGAACTTGAGGTTGATACCCACCTGATAAGTGCGTGAGCTGACACCACCCTTACCATTGGTAACCGAAGCGTTGGCCCATTCGGGATCGAAGCCCTCGTAGTCCTTCACCCAGGTGAATGGGTTGATGATGTTGCAATAGACGCGGAGGCTCTGGATACGAAGCTTCTGCATCCAATCGCCTGGGAAGGTGTAGCCGAGCGTGATGTTCTTGATGCGGACGAACGAGTTGTCAACGAAATAGTACGAGTTGGCATCGTTGTCGGTATTAAAGGCTGTGCCACCGCCATTTCCGTTTGTAGAGGTCGGGAAGGGCCAGTAACCCTTGTGGGTCTCGGTAGCATAGGTCACACCTGCACTGGTAACCGAAGCATCGGTAATCTTGTTGAGCCCGGAGATGATCTCGAAGGCCGAAGGATCCTTGATGATAGGAGCACCCTCAGGGATGTAGTAGTCGATCTTGAGGTGCTGCGTACCGCGCGAACCGTAGCGGCAGAACTCACGCATGAAGGGCGAATAGACGGTACCGCCCATGCTTGCATAAACCGACATCGAGAAGTCCCAGTTCTTATACGAAACGCTGGTGTTGAACGAGCCTGTCCATGTGGGGCTCGCATGACCGAGAATCTGACGGTCGCTGGCATTGATAACGCCATCCTTGTTGATATCCTCGTAGATTACCTCGCCTTCGTGCACGCTGGGGATGCTGCTGTCGGTGCAGGCCTTCTTGGCATACTCAAGGTCGGCGATGCCGAGGATCTTGTAGCCATAGACAACGTCGATGTCGTGGCCGATGAACCACTTGTTGCCCACAAGGTCCTCCATGCCACCATTCAGCTCAACGATGCTGTTGACGTTGCGACCATAGGTGAAGGTGGTCTCCCAACGCCAGTCGCGTGTCTGCACATTGAGTGTATTAAGAGTGATTTCGACACCACGGTTGCGAACCTTACCAACGTTGCTCACGATAGCACCCGTGCTGGAACCCATTTCGAGTGGGGTCTTGAGGTCCATAAGGAGGTCTTCGGAGTTACGGTTGTAGAAGTCGATGCTACCGTTGATGCGGTTGTTGATGAAGCCGAAGTCGAGACCGATGTTGAACTCCTTGGTTTTCTCCCAAGTCAAGTCGCCGTTCGAGAGGGCATAACCATAACCATTGGCCACGGCGCCACCGAAGTTGTAGTAGTACTTGGTGTCGGCCATCGACAAGGTCTGATAGGCACCCACGCCGGCATTGTTACCGGTCACGCCATAGCTTACACGGAACTTGAGGTTAGAGAGCCAGTCCTGCGTGCCCTCCATGAATGCCTCATCGTTGATACGCCAGGCAAGGGCTGCCGATGGGAACATACCCCAGCGGTTGTCCTTGGCAAACTTGCTCGAACCATCCCAACGGGAGCTGACGGTGAGCAGGTAGCGGTTGCGATAGCTGTAGTTGATACGGGCTACCCACGAAAGCATCTGGATGCGGGTATAGTCCGACCACACGTTCTCAACGGTGCCCGAACCCCAGTTGTACCAATATACGTCGAATGGCATATTGGTGGTTTTGTCGTAGTTGCTGTTCACCCGGTCGTCATAGACCGAGAAGAGGCCCAGCACGTTGACACTGTGCTCCTCGTCGCGTCCAAAGGTCTTGACGAAATTGGCCTGAGTATCCCAGGTATAGGAGAAGTTCTCGCGGTTAGTCTGCTCCGACTGGTTGCCGTTACCACCACGCACCTGCGTCTTGGCTCCATAGAAGATACCATTGTCGGTCTTCTGATAAGAGGGCGAGAAGGTGGTCTTCAGGATGACCTCCTTGATAGGCGAATACTGCAGATAGATATTACCGAGGGCATTGTAGCTGCGGGTGTTGTCGGTCGAATTCTCACGGTCGGTAATTGGGTTGATGGTCGAGGTTGGGCCACCGCCATCGGGATACATCACAGCGTCCTTGCCTGGCTGGTAGATGGGATCACCGGCCTTGTAGCTTCCGTCGGCAGCATCCTCCTTATAGCGAGCCATCATGATGGGAGCCATGAGGAACGCATTGTTGACGGCATTCCTTGAACCGCTGGCCTTGAGCGAAGTGGCCAGGTTGAACGAGATACCTGCCGACCAGTTGTCGTTGACCTTATGATCGACCGAGCCCTTGAGGTTCCAACGCTCATAGCTATCGTAGAGCACGCCCTCTTCGGTCTGATAACCGAGGCCGATGCGATAGCTGATGTCCTTGGCATTGCCGGTGATCGAGACGAAGTGGTTCTGCTGCTGTCCGTTGCGGGTAGCCTCATCGTTAGCCCAGTCGGTGTAGTCGTTGTTCTTGTACATACGCTGGATGACCTCCGAACCTGCACCCCAGACATTCTTGTAGTTACCGAGCGACATATCCCAGGTCTGGGTGCCGTCGGCAGCCTGCTTGGCAGAAAGGTAACGGCTGAAACGATAGCGCATAAACTCTTCGCCATTCATGAAGTCGGGCATGTTGGCGACAGTCTTCCAGCCATAGTAGCCATCGTAGGAGATGGTGGCCTTCGATCCTGCCACAGCACCCTTCTTGGTGGTAATCATCACAACACCGTTGGTGGCACGCGAACCGTAGATAGCGGTCGAGGAGGCGTCCTTCAAGATATCGACTTTCTCAATATCGGCAGGGTTGAGGAAATCCATGTTGTCGCAAACGATACCGTCGATGACATAAAGTGGCGTCGAGGCATCGCCGAGGGTGGATTTACCACGAATCTGGATGCTCATGCCGTCACCTGCGCGGCTCGACGACTGCGAGATGTTGACACCAGGAATCTGGCCCTGCAGCGACTGCATCACCGAGGTGGTTCCCTTGGCCTGGATGTTCTCGGCCTTCACCGAACCGATGGCGCCGGTGAGGTCGCTCTTCTTCACTACGCCGTAACCAACGACTACGACGTCTTCGAGCTGCTGGCTGTCCTCCATAAGGACGACCTTGATCTTGGTTTGACCGGCCACGGCCACTTCCTGGCTGATGTAGCCGATGAACGAGACTTTCAGCGTGGCATCAGCCGGCACGTCGGTAATCGAGAAATTACCATCAAAGTCGGTCACTGCACCATTGGTGGTGCCTGCCACGATGACATTTGCTCCGAGAACCGGTTCGCCGTAGTTATCGACCACGGTACCGGTCACTGTCCTGGTCTGGGCAAAAGCAAGCGCACCGCTGACGACAAATGCCATCAGCAGTCCTGCCAATCGACCCAGCCATGTCTTGCATGTACTGCTTCTCATGTTACAATGGATTTGTTAGTAAATTGTATTAGTGTATGTAAAGTGTGCGTATGGATGTACGGTGCAAAGATACAAGGTATTTTCGAGGTTTCCAAATTTTTGGACAAAAAAAGCAATTCAAACCACTAAATAAGGATAATAAAATATAATAATGAATGAAATTCACCAATTAAGGAACATATAAACTTTCTCCTTTTTCGTCCTTTTCGTCTTTTTTGAATTACCCCATCGCTTTTCAGGGAATTCCGAAAACTACGAAAAAATCGAAATTTACGAAAAATGTTTTCGGGCTTTTTCGTCTTTTTCGTGTTTTTTCGGAATTACCCCCATCGTCTTTGAGGCTTTTTGATGTAAAAGCTGCAATGGACAAAAATCCACTGCAGCTTTTATCGAGTTTATGGCATTTGGTTATCCGAAGATTTCGCCCTCGCCCACATCCTCGCTGAAGATGGGCTGGCTGGTCTTCTGTTCCTTCGGATAGAAATGCACGGCTGAGTCGTTCAGCTTGGGCCAGGTGGTCTGGAGCATCCGGATCACCTCGGCGCCTGCCCAAAGGGTCGGACCATAGCCGTGGAATGCCATCACATGGACGGGGCGATAGGCATAGAAGGCGGAATCGAAGCCCATGCCCGTGCCTACGCAGCACTTCTCGACCTGCCCCTGCTCGTTGACGCACGTTGTCACGGCATTCCAGGCCAGGAACACCTGTGCGCCGTAGGCAAGCGGATCGACCCACCCTTCGTTGATGGCATGGGCGATGCAATAGGCGAAGATGGCGGTGCAGCTCGACTCGAGATACGTGTCGTTGCGGTCGAGCAACTGATGCCAGAGGCCCGTCTGATGCTGCAGGCGGCAAAGGCCTTCGATATGCTGACGCAGGAGGTCGAGCACGAAAGGCCGCTCCTTGTGATTAGCTGGCAGGTTATCAAGCACTTCGCACATGGTGAGGATGGCCCAACCATTGCAACGTCCCCAATGGAAGTTGGGATGCGGGTTCATACTTTCGACCCATCCATGACGGAAGAGCTGCACTTCAGGCACCCACATCTTGTCCTTGAAGAGATGGAGCTGGCGCACGGCTTCGTTGGTATAACGTGCATCGCCCGTATAACTACCATACCAGGCGAGAGCGGGGATGGCCATGTACATGTCGTCAAGCCACACGGTGTTGTGGTGCGGACGGTTGCGGGCATAGGTGCCATCGGGGAGACGATACTCCTTGTTGACGATGAAGTCCATATATCTCGCAATGAGCGGATCGTAAGCCTCGGACTTCTGTCCCTGCATCTGCAGACGAATGAACGAGGCTGCCATCGCGCCACAATCGTCGAGGGCCGCAGGACGCAGCACGCGGCGCATCTCGGAGTCGAACGTCGGGTCGGCAGCCAGCTTGTCGGCAACCTTGGGAGCCAGTTCAGCAAGCACGTTGGCTCGATCGGTGACAAAGCCCAAGTAGGCTTCGTCGCCCGTGGCCTTATAGGCGGCAAGAGCTGCCGAATAGGCTACGCCACATTCATAGCTGGTGAGACGGAAGCGACCGCGCACGAGGCGCAACGAATCGTCATACTGGGCCGGCATACCTTCACTGATATAGGCGAGCACACGGTCCATCACCGCCTTGACTTCGGCAGTCTGCGGAATGCCGTAGGGTGTGTCGTAGTCGGGCTGGAGGAGGTGCAGCGGGGTGTTGGTGTCGTTGATCTCTTCTGCGGCCTTCGTGGCCACCTGTGTCTGTGTAGAGTTGGAGCAAGCCGAAAACAGCAGCGCGGATACTGCAATAGCGAGACCTGCAAACATTGTGAAATACTTCATAAGTAAAAGGGTATAAGAAGGGTTTGACAGCTGCAAAGATAGAATAATTTTCACGATTGTCCAAATTTTAAACAAGAAAAGTGAAGAAGGAAGAAGAAGAATGAACGAAAAACATACTCCTTAAACAAATCTGCTCAAAAAACATACCCCCCATAGACAGTTATTGCCCGGAATAATTCCGAGCAATAACTGATAGATTGGATATTGATCATTAATAGCCAGGATTCTGCCAGAAGCCATCGGCTGTGCTGCTGTAGCTGAGCACGCCATCGGAATTCTGGGTGGCAGGACAAGGCACGACGTTGGTGCAGGCGTCCATCTGGTTGAGCGGGATAGGACGATAGTAATGCTGCAGGGCGATGTTGCCCGAAGCCTGTGCATTGCGTGCCTTCACGTAGTCGATGAGCTTGTGGGTGCGCTTCAGGTCGAACCAGCGGGTGTATTCGCCGCAAAGCTCAATGGCGCGCTCCTGCAGAATGACGTCGATATCAACGGTCGAGGTGCCGAACACGGCGCCGAGCGAGTTGTCCTGACCTTCGATGGCACGGGCAGCACGCAGGGTGTTGAGCGTCGTCAAGGCTGCAGCAGAATTGCCCTCAGCCACTTCACATTCGGCCTTGATCAGATACATCTCAGCCAAACGGAATACGACACCATCGCGATAGGAGAGGTCGAGGCAGAGGTAGGTCTCGTCGTAGGGCGAATCGAGGAACTTCTTGATGCCGGGATACGAGTTGGTGCCGCCAATCTTCTTGTTGTTGTAGCGGTCATCGCCATAGACCGACGATGTCGGAACAGCCACAGCCGTAGGAAGTGCGGTAGCATAGTCACCCGAAGTATAGACGGGGATATCGCCGCCGTAGGCAAACTGGATGCGGTAGCGGTCCTTGGCCCAGGCCTGAGCTGCCTTGCCGGCCTCCGAGTCGCCGTCGAGCTCGCTGTAGTAGATGGCGGTGTCGCCGGCATTGAAGTAGTTGCCGTCGCGTGCCAGGGCTACAGCAGGAGTGTTCTCGGTGTTATAGATGAACTCTCCCATCTTGGGATACATGTCGTGCTTGTTCTCCTCAAGGCCAGCCACGATGTTGTAGTGGGTGACGAGAGTACCGTCGAAGCGCTGGTCGGTGTTGCGTCCCTTCGCCAGGGTCTCCCAGAGGTAGAGCGAAGGCAGGTAGCGTGTGAAGCCACGGCTGTAGGGCGAATAATAAGGAGCGATGAAGATGTTTTCGCCCGTCTTCTTGCTGGCGATGTACGAAGAGCTGGCGTTGGTGGGACGGTTGAAGAGGCAGTTGTCCTTGTTACCATTGCCCAAGTCGGCGGTGTTGCCATTGTTCCAGGTGGGGACGAACATCAGGTGATGAGCCGAACCGTTGCGCGTGTAGCCCGTACGGGTGATGAGCGAATTGTAGGAGAGGAAGTTACCCGATGCATCGGTCTTGTAGCGATAGGGGATGCAGTTCATGGTGCCCTCCGAATAGTCGTAATAGACGCCCCAGATGGCCTCCTTGTTATCACCCACTTCGTTGTTGTCCATCGACCAGGTGTCGTTGTAGCGGGGATAGAAGGAGGTTCCCGAGTTGGCGATGACATCTTCGGCAAGGCCCTTGGCTACGCTGTAGTAGCTGGTTTCTCCAAGCCAGGAGGCGGCGAACAAGGCAACGCGAGCCTTGAGAGCCTCAGCAGCGTACTTGGTGGGCAGCCAGTGGGTTCCCACCAGCTTCTTGGAGTTGCTTGTAGGAAGATTGGCAATGGCCAGGTCGAGATCCGAAAGGATGTTCTTCACAACCTCCGACTCCGGCACACGCACAGGAGTGGTCTTGGTCGAGGTGATGCGCTCTTCGTTGTAGGGAATGGGGCCCCACATCTGGACCATATTGAAATAATAGAGGGCACGGCAGAAACGCACCTCGCCACGATACTGCTTGGCGGTTGGCTCGTCGATGACGCCGCTGTTGAGACCTTCCTCAATGTAATAGATGGCATTGTTGCAGGCATCAATGGCATTGTAGTACATCTCCCAATACTGGTCGAAGCAGGGATTGTTGTTCACTTCATTGTCGAGGGCGGCACTCGAGAAGGTGTAGGTGTTGAGTGTCACCTGCTTGTTGTCGGTGCCTGTGTACCAGAGGTCCGAACCGCAGTCCGAAAGGCCGAGCGAAGGCTCCTTGCCCCACCATGCGCGTGTATAGGCATAGCAGGAGTTGACGAGGCCGGCCAGGCCCGTGGCAGAGCCGTAGGAGAGGTCTGCCGTATTGCCGGTCTTGTTCTCCTCATCAAGAAAATCAGAGCATGAGGTAGCGGAAAGCATCAGCAGGCCCGCTGCCATCAGGATACCATATTTCGTTTTCATAGATGAATTCAGAATTAAAGATTAGAATGAAAGATTAACACCAACAACTACCTGCTTCATCAGCGGGAAGGTAATGGCACCACCTCGCTCCGGGTCATAGTTGTCGTCCAGACGGTTGAAGGTGATGAAGTTCTTCAACGAGCAATAGATCTTGGCGTTCGAGAGGAATGCCTTCGAAGCCCACTTCTTGTTGAGGTTGTAGGCGAGGGTGATGTCCTTGATCTTGAAGTAGTCCGCCTTCTCGTAGAGCAGCGAAGAAGCATACTGCGAATAGATGGATTTCAAGTTGTTGTGCGCATAGGTCGGAGCTGGGATGCGTGCATCCTGGTTATCAAGAGTCCAGTAATCAACATCGGCCCAGTTGGCGTAGTTGTCATTCAGACCCAGGGCATTGTTCTTCTCGTAGGCAATGTAACCGCCAAGACGTGCCATCATCTGAAGCGAGAGGCTGAAGTCCTTGTAGGTGAAGGAATGTGTCATGCCAATGATGTGCTTGGGTGAACGGTTATAGACGCGGCGATCGTTGTCAGCATCAATCATGCCGTCACCATTCTGATCGACAATCTTCAAAGTGCCGGGGGTACCATAGTTCGTAATAGGAGCTACCACGGTGATGCCCTTGCTGGCCATTTCGGAAACGTAGGCATCGTATTCGCCCACCTTCCAGCACTCGTTGGTCTCGTAGTCGTAGAAGATCGAGAGAGGCTCGCCTACGATAAGCGCATTGTTATACGAGGTGATGTTCTGGTCAAGGCCATCTGCCAGATAGGCAATCTCGTCGGAGCTGTGGGTGTAGGACATGTTGATGTCCCACGAGAAGTCCTTGGTGCGAACAGCCAGGGCATTGAGGGCGATTTCAAGACCTTGTCCCTTCGATTCGCCGATATTGGAAATGACAGACGTGAAGACTTCCGACTGAGGAGAGCTCTTGAAGTAGAGAAGGTCGGTGGTCTTGGTCCAGTAGTAGTCGATGGTGCCATTGATGCGACCTGCCAGGAAACCGAAATCGAGACCGAGGTTATAGGCCGAGGTCTTTTCCCAGGTGAGGTCAGGGTTCGGCATGTTCATCGGGATGAAATCCGTAGCGCTGCTGGGTGTGGTGGCATAAACTTGTGCCAAGGTCATGTACTCGTTGACGGCGGCATTGCCCGAAAGACCCCAGGAGAGACGCAGCTTCAGGTTGCTGATGCTGAGCGACTCATTGATGCCCTCCATCCAATGTTCATCGACGATGCGCCAACCGGCGGAAACCGATGGGAAGGCGGCCCACTTGTTGCCCTTGGCAAGCTGAGAAGCTCCGTCGGCACGCACACTGGCCTGCAGGAGGTAGCGGCTGTCAAAACCGTAGTTGAGACGTCCGAAGAACGACATCAGCGAGCTCTTGGTGTAGGTCGAACCGGCCTTGGCATCGTTCTGGATCTTGGTGACATCGTAGAACGAGTTGGTATAGTAGTGCTCCTTTCCGGCCGTGCCTTCATACGAAAGACCTTCGGCAATAGACTGCTGCATTTCGAAACCGGCAAGCACGCCCACGCTGTGGTCGCCAAAGTACTTGTTATAGTTGGCGGTGTTCTGCCAATTGAGCTTGGTTGACTGCGAAGTGGCTTTCGAAATATAGGTGTTGGTGGGCGACTGGAAACGGCCTACCGACTCATAGTCCTGATAGGTGCCCGTGCGGGCATTGGTGCGGTCGATGGCGAACTGGGTTTTGAGGAAAAGGTCCTTGATGGGTTCGAGCTGCAAATAGGCATTGCCTAGGAAACGGGTCGTCTCGACATTCTTCTTGTAGTTGTCGCCTTCATCCTGCAAGGGGTTGACATGTGAATCGTACCAGGGATTCGGCTTGATGTTCACGGTGCCGTCGGTATTGTAAGGATGAGTGATGGTGGTCATCTTGCGTGCTGCATTGAACAAGCTGAAACGCGAATCGTGGTTCTTGAACGTAAAGGCCACGCTGGCACCCACCTTCACCACCTTATTAATCTTGTGGTCGATGTTGATGCGTCCGTTGTAACGGTCCATCTTATCGTCCTTCAGGAGACCATTGTCGTACATGGCAGCCAAGGAGATGTTGAAGTTGGTCTTTTCCGAACCGCCGGCGATGCTCAGCTCATAGTTCTGCGTGGTGGAGTTCTGCATGAATGTGTCGTACCAGTCGGTGAAGCTGCCATCCTCGATGATAGCGGTCTGCAAGGTGCCGTCGGCAAGAGCCGAGTTGCCGAATACCTCCTTGTAGGTGTTCGTGCCCCAGCTGCCGTTGGTGATATACTCGTCGTAGTTGGCACGATCGACGTAGAGCTGTACCTCATCCATGCCATACTTGTTGCGGATGTCGCTGGTGGCGCTGTTGAACGAGTTGTAGGCATTCAGATCGACACGTGTCTTGCCAGCCTTGCCGCGCTTCGTGGTAATGAGGATGACGCCATTGGCGCCACGCGATCCGTAGATGGCTGTCGAGGAGGCATCCTTCAGGATGTCCATCGACTCGATGTCGCCAGCAGGGATGTCGAGAGTGGAACCATAAACCACGCCATCGACGAGGATAAGCGGGCCGTTATCGGCCGAAATGGAACGGTTGCCACGCATGGTGATGCTCACGCCTGCACCGGCCTGACCGCTGCTCTGCTGCAGGTCCATACCAGGCACCTTGGCCTGCATCGCCTGCATGGCATTGGCTGCTGCCACATTCTGGATATCGGCGCTCTTGATTGAAGAAACCGAACCCGTCAGGTCCTTCTTCTTCTGCACGCCGTAACCCACAACCACAACTTCTTCGAGGTTCTCGCCATCCTCCTTCATGGTGATATTGAAGGTACTTTGGCTGCCTACGGGAAGTGTCTGTGAAGCATAACCGATGTAAGACACAACGAGTTCGTCAGAATCACTGACACCCGTAATCGAATAGTTACCGTCGATATCGGTAACTGCGCCGTTGGTAGTACCCTTCACCAGAACGTTGGCTCCAATGATTGGCTCGCCAAATTCGTCAACGATGGTACCTGTAACGGTCTTCGTCTGGGCAAACGCCATGACACCGCTGAGCACAAAGGCCACAACGGTGAAGAGGAACTTCCTGCCCAGCCAGGATTTGCATTTACAGCATTTCATGTTGTTAAGCTGGATTAGTTAATAATAATGATGTGTTAGTATAAAACTTCGGTCTAAAGATAATTCCCAAAATAATACACCTTGACAAATGATAAAATATTTGGTTTTTGCCGGTGCAAAAGTAAGGGAATTTCACGAATTGACCAAATTTTGCATTGTTTTTTTGCATTTGAACACCCGTTTTTTTGCATTAAAATAAAGTTTTGTCCATTTTTGGCACAAGAAATTTGGAACAAAAACAAATATCGCGTATCTTTGCACCAATCACAAACCCTCAAACACACATCCCCATGAGAAGAGAAGCATTCAAGATGTTCCTGAACCCAGGACAAAAAGAAGAGTACAAGCGTCGTCATGCCAACCTGTTCCCAGAACTGCGCCGTCTGCTGTGTGAAAGCGGCGTGCGCAACTACAGCATCTACCTCGACGAAGACACCAACACGCTCTACGCCTACCAGGAGCTCGAAGGCGATGGTGGCAGCCAGGACCTTGGTGCCACCGAGATCTGCCAGAAGTGGTGGGCCTACATGGCCGACATCATGAAGACCAATCCCGACAACTCGCCCGTCAGCATCCCGCTGCCCGAGATGTTCCACATGGATTGATTGTTATCACGTATTATCTATCACGTTTTTTTCTATCACGAATTAGCGAATTAGCGAATTGATTTATCCCACGGGTCCCCCACTTTTATTCTCTAATTCTCTAATTCGTGATAAAAACTATAAACCCCATAGTTTCTAATAAAATAATTCTATAATTCGCAAATTCGTGATAAAAATCCCTATAATTCGCAAATTCGTGATACTCGTCGCTCTACCATGCGTATCGTTTGCGCAAACCGTGGAGCGATGGGGACACTACGACATATCCCTGACCGCGCCCGCCGTCCAGGACGTGAACCCTTTCGAGGTTGAATTGTGCGCTACGTTCATCAACGGGAACGACACGCTCGTTGTGCCGGGTTATTACGACGGGAAGGATAAGCAGGGCGAAGTCTGGAAGATACGCTTCATGCCCACTACCGAAGGCCTTTGGCGCTACACCACACAATCGTCCTTTGCTGCGCTCGACGGCAAGACGGGCTCGCTCACCTGCACACCCCCGATAGAAGGCAACCATGGTCCCGTCCAAGTCGATTCGACGGGCTTGCACTTCAGCTATGCCGATGGCACGCGCTACATCCCCGTCGGAACGACAAGCTACGACTGGATGCATGCCTCCAACGATCCCGCGTTCAGCACGGCCGACCCGGGACTTACCATGCAGCAGCAGACATTGCTGTCGCTCAAGGAAAGCGGGTTCAACAAGATCCGCTCGCTGCTCACCGTCCAGAACTTCGACCGAACTTATCCCGAGCCAGCGGAGTTTCCGTTCGTCGCCATCATTGGCGACAACGAAAACCGCTGGGACTGGACGCGCCTCAACCCCCGCTATTTCGACCACGTGGAACAATGCACCGAGGGGCTGCTCCGTCTCGGCATCGAGCAGGATCTCATCCTGTTCCATCCCTACGATGGCGGCCGATGGGGCTTCGACGAGATGCCGCGCGAAGCAGGCGAACTGCTGTGCCGTTATGTGGCCGCACGCTTCGGTGCTTACCGCAACATCTGGTGGAGCCTCGCCAACGAATACGACTTCCTGCGCAAGCAGCCCATCAGCAACTGGGACGCCTGGACCGATGCCATCCTTGCCAACGATCCCTATCATCACCTCATCTCCATCCACAGCTATACGGCACGATACTACAAGTATTGGGACGAGCGCTACACCCACTGCTCCATCCAGGACCAGGCTCCAGTGGAGGCTCCCGGACGCGCAATTACGGTGCTCAACATCTACAAGAAACCCGTCATCTTCGACGAGGTATGCTACGAGGGCGATATGTCCGAACGCTGGGGCTGGCTCTCGGGCGAGGAGGAGCTCTATCGCATGTGGAACGCCTACATGAACGGCACCTACTGCTCGCACTCCGAATGTTTCCAATACGGTGACCCGCACGACTTCCGCCGCGATTTCCTCGCCGTAGGTGGCAAGTGGCAGGGCACATCGTGGCGCCGCATCCGCTTTATGCGCCAGATTCTCGATGCCATGCCGCGCCCCATGTATCTTCCCGACTCGTCGTGGGACCTCACCACTTCGGCCTGCGGTCCTGGCTACTATATGGTTTATCTGGGCAAGCAGGTGGCCAAGGAATGGCGCTTCGATCTGCCCATCCGTAATCAGCGCGATGTCTTCCCCCGCATGACCGAAGGCGAACGCTACAAGGTTGAAATCATCGACACGTGGAACATGACCATCACCGAAAGCCCTGTCATCATCACCACCAAGAAGCAGGACAACTACCGCATGGTCGCCGAAGGTGACGGCATCATCCCCCTTCCCGAGCTCCCATATCTGCTCCTCCGCATCACGCGTATCGAATAAAAGCTTGGCTTTAAAATGAATCAGGCAGCACCCGAAAGTGCCGCCTGATTTCGTTATTTCATCACCTTGTCCGTCTCAACCTGTCCACCGCGATAGACGATGCGGCGGATGCTGATACCCGTCTGGGGCTCAGCGAGGCGCTTGCCGTCGAGTGAATAGTATTCGATGCGACGGATAGTCCTATCTGACTGAGCATCACGGATGCCAGCCAAGAAAGTTTGTGTGGGATAGTACTCTTCAACCGAGGTGATTGCATCGGCATTCTGTGCCTTCGTGATTTCCTCCACGATGCCGTTGACATAGACCTCGACATTGGTGTAGAACTTCTTTTCGCTATCGAGCGTGTAGGTCTTGGCATCGGCAGCATTGTTCTTGTCGAGGCCATTGGCCTCCTCCCAAGCGTCGGGCATGCCATCCTGGTCGGTGTCCCAATCAACGGGACGCACCTCGCTCGCCAGTTCGGGATAGCTTGCTGTTGTCGGATCTTCGGTGCCAGCGGGGTTGTTGATGACATCAATGATGCCGGCGCGCTTCGAAACGGCTCCCGTATAGGTTGTCGTGCCTGTGCGTGTCTCCTCCATATAGCGGGCATCGACGGCATCTCGCGCAAACGAAGCACCTCCATAGAGCAGCACCTTCTCGTAGGCGATTTCGGCGCTGTGGGTGGTCACTTCGCCTGCCTCGATAGGCTCGGTGAGCTTCAGCCGTACGCAATCCACGCCGCTGGTGTTCTGCACGTAGTTCACATCCTCGCCATAATTGTGGGCAGCATCGGGAATATACTTCTCTCCGCTGATGGTCGAGAGGCCATCGTCATAGATGACGCCGTTCCAGTCGTAGTTGGCAGCATTCGAACCGGCAGCAGTCACATAGTTGCCATTAATGTAGTAGCGGCTGGCATAGCCGGGATAAGGGTTGTCGCTGGTCGAATTGTTTTTGTCTGCCACCGAAACCTGTGTGACACGCGTCTTGTTCTTGGTGCCGGGACCTGCCTTATAATAGTTGTTGATCATGTTGATGTAGCCACCGCCGGGG
>JAEEGG010017502.1_pt1 | contig 14724 bp, 10 predicted proteins | sample 9134161 | NCBI WGS metagenome assembly JAEEGG01 (sample SAMN16246543, study PRJNA631951) | gut metagenome | biome: gut microbiome; feature: rumen; material: CR-attached | host: Bos | place: Iran: Karaj | collected 2018-10
CTACCTGCGCGATTCCGACGCCATCTACTGGCTTGAATCCAAGGACGGCGAACTTGCGCTGAACGTCAATTCCAAGCGACTCGGCAACAACAACTTCTACAACGGCAAGCTTTCGATAGACCCGCAGTCCAACCGCATCCAGGAAGCCTGATGTTCACCATCGTGGACTTCAACAACTTCTGGAGCCCCTCGGGCGGCGGCGTGCGCCGTTACCACCTGCAAAAGATGGCATTCTACGAAAGGCTCGCTTCGCGCGACCCTGGAGCGGGCGTGCTTTCCGTATTCGTGATGCCCGATTCCAAGACGTTTACCGAAGTCAAGAGCGAAAGCCTCGTCATCGAGCACGTGCAGGCGTTCAAGTTCCCGGGCAACTGGGAATACCGCTTTATCTGGAAACTCTCGCAGGTAGAACCCGTACTCGCAAAGTACAAGCCCGATATAATCGAGGTGGGTTCGCCCTACATTCTCCCGACAGTGGTGCGACGCGCGGCAAGGCGAGTGAGCCCCGAATCGAAACTGGTGGGGTTCTGGCACGCGGACTTTCCCGTGACCTACGTGGGTCGCCCCGTCGCGAAAAAACTCGGAGTGGGTCTCGGCACGTTCGCCCGCAAGGAGGCCTTCTGGTACGCCCGCAAGGAATTCAAGGGATTCGACTGCATCCAGGCATCCTCCAAGGAGGCCATGGCGAGGCTACGCAAGAATAGCCTACCCGACCCGCGATGGATTCCGCTGGGTTGCGACATCGAGATGTTCTCGCCCACAAAGCGCGACGAGGCCCTGGTTGCTGAACTCAAGGCAGGCTGCCCCGAAAGACTCACGATGTTCTTCCCGCACAGGCACTGCAACGAGAAGGGAATCGACCTCGTACTCGGGGCTTACGACATTCTCACGCAAAAGCTCGGGCACGAGCCCGCCATCGTATTCGCGGGCACGGGACCGAGCCTCCCGCTTGTCGAAGAAGCGGCAAGCAAGCACGAGCATATTCGCTACATCGGGTTCGTGAATTCCATCGACGAGATGGCGCGCTACTACGCGAGCGTAGATTTGGGTCTGGCGCTTTCGGGCTGGGAGACCTTCGGGCTCTCGATACTTGAAAGCATGGCAAGCGGGAACGCGCAAATCGGTGCCTCCGCGGGGGCCGCATTCGAGCACGTTACCGAAAGCGGTGCGGGCATAATCCTCAAGGAGCGCACGCCCGAAGCGCTCGCCGACGCCATCGTGGAACTCTACCACAGCGATATGGCGGCCATGAAGCAGAAGGCCCGCGCATACGCCGAAAAGTTCAGCTGGAACGACTGCTTCAAACGGCAGCTGGATCTCTATAGACAAATTTGTAACAAAGACCAAGTATGAAACCGGCTTTTTTAAACGTATTGAAGAAAATAGGGGCTAATGTCGCCCCCCTGCAGAACCTCGTGCTGATTTCACTTGCGGCATGGGTCACGCACATCATTTTGCGCGTACTGCTCCTGTTCCGCAGCAACCCCTACGGCTTCCCGTTCGTCTCTAAGCCGGACTGGTTCATTTTCCATGCGGTGTGCATTGACTTCATGTGGATTGTGAACGCCCTCGTGGTGTTCCTGATTCTGGGCGGAATCGCTGTCCGCATCGCTAGCGGCTCTAATGCAATCGGGACAGGGAATGCCGCCACCCGCAGAGTCGCAGTAGTCACAAAAGTCACGACCATTCTCTACGCCGTTTTCCATACCGCAATCTTGCTCCTGACGCTTCTGGACAACGAGACGCAGCGATTCTTGGGCGGGCATTTGACCTTCGGGCTTGTAGACACCTACAAGGACACATCCTCCATCATCGTGTTCTACGACTACGTGGCAAACGATCTTTCCGTACCGTACCTGCAGTTTGTGGTGTTGGCTCTTATGCTCCCGCTAACATACGGTGTTTACAGATTGCTTTGCAAGTGGTACCGTTCCCGCGAAGGCTTAAGCGAGAACCGTTTCTATGTCAAGAAATCCGTCATCGCGATGCTCATCTTCTACATCGCATCGTACTCGTTCGTTTACTTTATCTGGACCGGCAACGCCCGCATGACGAAACTCCGTCCGGTCGTTTCGCTAATTTACAACGACCTGTTCACGGCAAAGAAGGCAAGCGGCCTTACGGATGCCGACCTTGGAACGTACCGCACGGCCTACCAGAACCTGTGGCAAAAAATCGAGGGCGATTCCGACTGGACCTTTACGGACAGCGACGCGGGCAACCACCTGCCGCTCTATCGCGAACCGACGCAGGCCCTACTCCAAAGCGAAAAGCTCAAGGCCCAACGCGAAATGCAGCCGAATTTTATATTGGTGCTCATGGAATCGCAGCGCGGGCGCAATACGGGCTACATGAACCCGCAAATCCAGCCCTCGCCCACGCCGTTCATGGATTCGCTCGCAGCACATTCCCACGTGTGGATGCGCATGCATACGAGCGGCGTGCCCACTACCGGTGGCGTACTCTCGACGCACATCGGCATTCCGCACCATTCCCGCTTGGCACAAGCGACCGACCTTGCCCACGTAACACTCCCGAGCTTTGTGCAGGTACTGACCGAAAACGGCTACAGCACGCATTACATGTCCGCCGCCGACCCCGCCTGGGATAACCTGGGCGTTTGGATGTCCAAGTGGTACACGCAACAGCATTACAACCGCGAACGCGAAGACGATTCCACATTCATCGACAACGCGATTGAATACGTGCGCGACACGCTTTCTAAAGAAGGCAAACCCTTCCTTGCAACGCTCATGACGCGCTCGAACCATTACCCGTTCAACTTTGCCGCGGGCATGACCGACGAAGAAAAGAGCCGCCCGCTGCAGGAGCGCATCAACGTGACCATGGGTTACGCCGACAGGCAAATCGCCCGCTTTATTCGCGCTGTCGAAAACGAGGAATGGTACAAGAACACCTACGTGATTATCATGGCGGACCACGGATTCCCCCTGGGTGAAAACGGAGTTTCTACCATGAATGGCGGCGGATTTTCAAACGTGAGCTGGATCCCGTTCTTTATTCACGGGAAGGGGCTCGAAGCCGTTCGCGACACGACTCCTGCCGCTCAGATTGACATCGCGCCCACGGTGCTTGAACTTGCAGGATTTGCCGTACCAAACATCTTCATGGGACACAACTTGCTGCGCGGTGGTTCGGCAAGCTCACCAACCGAGGCCGACTCCGTGCCGGAACCGCTCGCAGGCCTTTCCCTCGGGGCGTATTCGGGTTATGCCGCCATCGGGCTTGACGGTTACCGCTTTATCGCGAAATACCCCGCCCAGGACGAGACGCACATCTTTGCCGACAGCGACACCCGCCAGGAAAACGAACTCACCGGCAAGCTACAAAACGAAGAAGGCCGCTTGTCAGCGACCCTCGATACATTAATCAAGATTTCAGACTACAGCCTAGAAAAAGGATTGTAACAGTCTTTCTTGAATTACGTATATTAATGCCATGCCATTAATTTATTTTCTGTTTTCTCTTCTACTCTTTGCCAATGCTTTCGCAGGCAAATGTTCTTGGATGACCCCTCCAGGAATACAAGAGATATCAGAAACCACTATGGAAGAAACAGATTCTTCAACTTACCCGAGCTTAAAGCACACTGTCAATGTTTCTGGTATCGTATCCGAAGCCGACATTGACATCAGGGAAAGTCCAGGATGTATTAGAAGTGGCATCCCCAGATGTTTCGGGATTGTTTATGTAGGAGACACAACCAAAACATCCGTTGCGAAACTTGTCATTTTAAATAACTTTACTGTTGATTACGAAAAAGAATCCCCAATGTCCAAAGTCGTTAGTGGGGCATTAATTCTCTACCCTAGTGAACTTGAACTGAACGTAGGCGATTCTCTTTACATCAAAGGTTATTCAGCAATTTATGACAACACCTGGTACGATTATTTATGGGAACAAGGGATACGTCAAGAAATAGATTGTTCTTTCAGTTTCACATATTACGCTATCGGCGAATACCACGTTTTTCCCAAGCAGCAGTCCCTTGTTATGTTCACATCCCGTACAACAAAAGTCAGCACACCCAAAATCTACAACCGCGATGCTAGCGGGCGTTGCCTGAACGACAACAAAAGTCGCATAATTCGTTACTAACCGCCTAAATCCTAAACGCGACACCGCCGCTCATAAAGCCGCGATAGCCCGCGCCCAGTTCGGCATACACGCTCACGTGCGGGAACAGGAATTCCAGACCGACAGGCGTCAACTGGACGGAAGGCAATCCGACACTTTCCAACCCGTCATCAAATTCTAGCAAGGCTCCTACGCCTACACGGCTGTATGGCCTAAAATGGTCAAAGAGCGTAAACCAGTTGAACTTGCCCTCGACCGCAATATGGACCAAGTGATGGTCCAAAAAATCGCCAGCCCTGCAGTACATTTCATGGTCAGCGCCTTCGCAAACACTTTCATAGGAACTGTAGTACTCGTAAGAGGCCGCCAGGCCCGCCTCGATATGGGGAGTAAAAATGTAGCGCAGGCCAAGGCTCGCTACCGCATAATTTGATTCATAATCAACTTCTTCGGGTGCGTCGCATTTACCATTATTGCAATAATCGAAATCTTCCATCGATCCGCCCAAAACGGCAAGGCTCGAGTAAGTCGCAAAACCGCCACCCACTTCAACAACAAAGCGTTCCTGGGGAATAGACTCTTCAGCAAGAGCCGGAACAGCGAACAACGCCGCAACTAGAATAAGATATTTTCTCTTCATGTAGAAGAAAATACAAAATAAGTAAACAGTAGAAAAGATCACGTTACGAAAAAAAATACCGTTTAAAGGAAACCCGCAGGGACTAACAGTCACAAGGGTTTCCTCCCGCCACACACTTTTTTGTATATGCGACGAGGCAATATACAAGCTCCTACCGGAGCACTCTCTTGTTTTTTGGCGAAGTAGCATACCCCGCTAAGTGAACACTTGAACAAAGTGATCGTGTGAGCGTGCGGGGCATGCACGAAGCCAACAAAAGAGATCCCCGCCTATGCGGGGATGACACCAATTTATTTCTTTTTCAACCAGGCACCGCACAGGTACATACAGAATATCACGCTCGTAATCAAGAACATCGCGATGCTGATGCAAGCAAGGTCACCGATGCCCTTGAGGCCGCGGTGCGTCGTGAACAGGAACCCGACAAAGCCCGCAATGGTCGTAGTAGAACTTGCCATCACGTTACGGCCGGTGGTATCCATCAGCTGACGGAGCGTCAGGTTCTTGTCACTCATCCACGAGGTAATCATGTGAATCGTGGAATCGATTCCGATACCGAGCGCCATCGGGATAACAATCACGTTGTAGATGCTTATCTTCCCGAACTCGAACAAGTCCGTCAGGAGGCCGAGCAACCCGAGGGTCAAAAGCGTGCCCATGCCGAACGACACGCAGCCCGCGAGGAAGAGTTTCGGCTTGCGGAACGAAATCACGAGCGTACCGAAAATCACGAGGATAATCACGAGCGCGAGCCTGAAGCTATCCTTCTTCACGGAGTCAATCACGTCAGAGAGGATGAACTGCGAAGAGAACGTGCGCAGGTCTTCGCCGTCAAAGTTCCAGTGACCATAGCGATCCTGGAAACGCTGCAGGGCGTGCGCATCCCAACTCGGGAAGTCGCCGTAAATAAAGCCGATCTTGCCGTAGCTGCCGTCCTTTTCACGCAACAGGTCGAGTGTCCAACTCGGGACATCTTCGGCGGTAAACGTGTTCTCGACCGCAGAAAGCTTGCGGAGGTTTGCGATGTTCACGGAGTCCTCGCCTTCGGCGCGGTCAAACACGCGGGCTTCGGCAAGTTCACGGATTTCTTCAATCACTTCGAGGCGCTGCTTCTGCGAATCCTGCGGCGGCACGAAGCTCTTGAGCGTAAGGAAACTGCCGAGCGTCGAATCGTGTTCCACATGCAGACGCACCATCAACGTGTCGTAAAGCTTGTCGAGCTGTTCGGGCTTGCTTCCCATCACGGCAGCAGGCGTAGACGTGACCGCCTTGCCTGTGGCGCGGGTGACCTTCGTAGAAATCTTGTTCTTCGAGGCCGATACGTTCGTCGAGACGCGACGCAGGTTACGGAGGTTGTGTTCGAAGTCCACATCCTGCGCAAACCAGAGCGAGACCGCGCCGAGCGCAAAGCCCGCAAAGGCCACATACTTGAAGAACTTGAGGATTTTCGCCTCGTCCCAGGACTTGGGCAACAGGGAATTTTCCGGAGCCTTCGGAATACCGCCCATGCACTTGATAAACACCGGGAGCACGAGCACCGAGGTTAGCATACTGAACAGCACGCCCATCGAGGCCACCACGCCGAACTCATAGAACCCGCGGAAGTGCGCAGCGAGAAGAGTCAAAAAAGCAGCAATCGTCGTAAAGCTTGCTAGCACGAAGGGCTTGAGCATCTTCCTCTGGGCGTGTTCCAGCACCTCTTCGAGGGTCGCGTACTTGTGCAGCAGCTTTTGCGAAGTACCCAGAATATGAATCGAGTAGTCGATACCGATGCCCAAAATGATGGAGGCGACAAACACCGTGAACGGGTTCAGCTTTCCGTAGAAGAGAGCCGTAAACGCAAGCGTCGGGAGGCAGGCGTACAGCACCGATGCCGTCACGAGAATCGGGCCCTTCACGCTCCTGAAGAAGAAAATCGTGAGGAAGATGATGAGCACCAGGCTGATGCCGAACGAGAAAATGGAGTCGTTCGCCACCTCGTCGACCTCCTTGAGGCCTTCGTAGGTGCCTTCGACAGTAAAGCGGGTCGGCACCGGGTAAGTTTTGCTGCTGAAATAGGCAAGCAGGGAGTCGGTGCGGGCCAAGATGTGTGTCACGAATTCGTAGTCGGTAGAAGGCTTGATGAGCTTCGCGTTCACCACGCCGTTAAAGAGAATCTTCCCGGTGCTATCCGGGCGCGGGGAACCGATCAGGCGGTTCTTGAGTTCCGTAGGAATCGTAGATTTCGGGTTCCATTCCTCTTCCTCGTTCGCGGCCTTCGCGATATCGATGGAATCGGCCTTGTCCTTCTTGAAGAATGCGGCAAAGGCGCTCACCGCCTCGTCGGGGAGGCCGAGTTCCTGCGGCAGGTTCTCGTCAAACCACACGCGTTCCTTTTTCGCGGGAGCATTTTCTGCAGGCGCGGCACCGGCAGAATCGGCTGCGGAGGAATCGTCGCCTAGCAAGTCGACAACGAGCGGACCGTTCTTGCGGCCAATTTCCAGCTGCAGGTCTTCAAGATTGTCGCGAATATTCTCAAGGTGCTTTACCGGCAGGTAAAGGAGCGCATTGTCCTTGAAGAACTGGTTGTCGTTATCCACCTGGGTAGAAACGAAGTCACCCTGCCAATTCTTGTGGATATAATCGGCAATGGAATCCTGCAAGGCAACCACCAGGTTCACGTCTTCGCTCTGGATAGCGATCATGAACTTGTCGGTGGAACCGAAACGCTGGTACGATTCCTCGAGCGCCTTCACACTCGGGGTACCCTCGGGCAGCAAGTGCGAAAGGTCAGCATCGAGCTTGAGGCCCGGCTTAAAGAGGATGGGTACGGCAAAAAGGAGCGCCAGAATCAGGTAAAAGGCAAGCGCCTTGTACTGGTGCCTGCAAATCAGCGGAATGTACCAATTGGAAAATCTTTCGGGAATTGATTTCTTGTTAGCCATAGAAGGCAATATAATAAAAAGGGCCGCAGGCGGCACGGCATGCGCCGCAAGTTGTTGATATTCGGTCAAATAGGGCGATGGAGGGGTCCCTTGTTGCAAAAAAAGATTTATTCGGTTATATTTTTGACTGATTCACACTATCCAAAGGATGTTCATTATGGATTTCTTGTTCTTGGGTCTGCTCGCCATCACAATCGTTCTATTAGTTATCCTGCTTTTAAAGAATAAGCAGAATGACGTAGATTCGTTAACCTCCAAAATGCTCAATTACGAACAGAAACTGAATGATTATGAAAGAAATCTAAAGGACGAGTTTGAAAGGAACAGGAATGAATTTTCAAACAGCAACAGAGAATCCCGAAAAGAATCCATGGATGCGATTTCCGGTTTTAAAGATTCCGTGAACGCCAAGATTGACACACTGACTAAAAATACGCAGGACACCTTGTCAAAACTGCAAGAATCCACAACAACGAATTTTACGAAATTTTCGGATGTCATGACAAATCAGCTTACTACAGTGTCGCAAAATACTCAGAAGTCTTTAGATGGGCAAAAAGATTCAATGCAGCAGCGAATTGACGATCTCACAAAAAGGACTCAGGAAACGTTAACATCGAGCCAAAAAGCATTGATGGATACTTTGACAAACCGGTTGGACTCGCTTTCACGGACTACACAGGAGAACCTTTCCAAACAGCAGGACTGCGTTGAAAAGAACTTGAAGAACATTCAGGAAAGCAACGAGAAGAAACTTGAACAGATGCGTGCTACAGTCGATGAAAAACTGCAAAGCACGCTCGAAAAAAGATTGACATCCTCGTTTGAACTTGTCACGAAACAACTTGAAGCTGTCCAGAAAGGGCTTGGCGAAATGCAAAATCTCGCCAGTGATGTCGGTGGGCTGAAAAGGGCGCTGACGAACGTGAAAACGGCAGGCGGCATGGGAGAAATTCAGCTCGAGACAATCTTGAACGATTTTTTGTCTGCCGAGCAGTTTGAAAAGAATGCGCATCCGAACCCTTCTAACTCCAGAAAGGTTGTTGAATTCGCCGTGAAAATCCCATCAAAGGACACGGAACGCGAGTATATTTATCTCCCCCTGGATTCAAAGTACCCTGCTACGGTTTGGGACAATCTAACGCAGGCATATGAACAAGGTGACAAAAAGGAAATTGAAACCTTGCGCAAACAGCTGGAAACCGAGATTAAGAAATTCGCCAAAGATATTAAAGACAAGTACATCGAGGTACCGTACACAACCGATTTTGGAATTCTATTTGTCCCGTTTGAAAGTCTGTACGCCGAGTTAAACCGTATACCCGGACTGATTCAAACTCTCCAGAATGACTCAAAAGTTACGGTTGCCGGGCCTTCCACGTTAACTGCGTTGTTGAATAGTTTGCAAATGGGGTTCCGGACTCTAGCGATTCAGAAGGAAACCGGTAAAGTTTGGGATTTACTTGGTGCCGTAAAATCGCAATTTGAAAAATTTGGTTCAATTCTCGAAAAGACGAAAGAAAAGCTTCAAACGGCAACAAAGGAAATCGAAAACGCTGAGCACCGAAGCAGACAAATAGAAAAGAAACTGACAAAAATAAGCGCGTTGCCAGATGAATCGGAAGCAAAGAAAATGCTAGAAATAGAGGATGCGGACTAACAGCGCATCAGTCCTTACGGCATCATGATGTCGTTGCGGAGCACGGAGCGCACAGCCTTCGCAGCACCCACCGCTTTCTTTTTCCAGGCAAGGTCGGCAGCATCCGGCGTGATCGCATACGGAGATTCCCCACCCGCAGCAGCGCGGTACACGTCCTCGTTTTCGAGGCCGCCAGCAAGCACGTGGTCGCGGAACCCGAGATAGTAGGCGTTCTGCGAGAAGAATACCGACGGCTGTTCTGCAGGGCGCTCCTGAGCGAGCAAGTCGTAACCCCAGAAATGGTTCGGTTCGCGGACCTGCGCTAGGTCAAAAATCGTGGGTCCCAAATCCAGTTGCGACGCGACATCCTCGCGAACGGTAAGCCCGTTAAAGAGCGCGGTATCCGCCGAGAAAATCCCGATAAAGATTTGCGATGCGGAAAGCCCGAGCGGTTGCGGGACCATATAATCCACGGAATCTACGGGAGTGTCGTGGTCCCCCAGGATAAAGACTACCGTATTCCCGAAATCGGGGCGCTTGGAAAGCGCATCGAAGAAACGCCCGAGTTGCTGGTCGGTATAGCGAACCGCGTTCCTGTAGCGCGCCATAGCGTCGTCAGGTTTTGCGGCATACGCATCGGGATAGCCGTAGAACGGGATATGCGAAGAAATGGTGTTGAACGAAAGTTCCCAGGGTTTATCGGTCGGCATTTTGGCAAGCACATCAATGGCCAAGTCAACGCCCAGGCTATCCGCAGTACCTTCCACCTTCTCCTCCCCTATCAGGTGCCATTCCTTTTCAAAAAACTTTTCAATAAACGGGAGCGTATGGTCAAAAATCGGATTTGAAACCGTCACGTACGCCCGCTGATAGTTTGTCAGAAATTCAGGCCAGCCCTTGAACTTGTTCGCCGCATAGAAACTGGGCACGTCACGGTTCGGGTGCGAGGGGAAACCCATGTAGGTCGCCATCGTGCCGCGCACCGTCGGGTAACCGCCGCTAAAGGCGTTCTTGAACCAGAGGGCTCCACCCAGCGCATTGCCGGCCGAATCCTTTTCGAAGTAAGCGCCATTTGCAAGTTTCCAGATGTTCGGCGCCACGGCGGTATCGCCTTCGAGCATCTTGTTGAATATACGACCCTTGAACGATTCACCCATGATGAACACGATGTTGTAGGGCTTTTTCGCCTTGTATTCGTGGGCGGGGGCATTGCGGTACATCGGGAGTTCCAGGGCATCGCTGCGACCCGTCGCGAAGTCCTTCGGCAAGAAGGCATCCAAATCGCCGACAAGTTCCTCGGTAATCTTCGCGTTGTCATGAATGAACTCGAAAGTCTCAACCGCAGCAATATGCAAAATGGGCGCCGTAAGCGTATGCTTGCCGAGCGTAAACCGCATATCCACCTTCGTGTGCGTCACCGGGATTTCAATCCACCCGCGCGTTCCCGTAAGAAACAGCACGAGCGGCACCAGCGAGAGCGCCATACCGACGACAAACATCACGCCGGGAACCTTACGGGAAGCGGGCTTCCAGGCGCCATTGCGGTTATCGAGCACGAGCGTCTGGCGGCGTGCGCGCAGCCGGAGCGTATAGGCGACTACAAAGGCGATGCCACCCGCAAAGCAGAGCACGACCATCGAAACCCAGAGCACCGTCCCGAGCAGGTCACCCCCCAGCGTAGAAACCGTAGTGGCATCGGTGATGTTCGAAATGTGGAAATACGTGCGAAGGAAGGAATAAGAAAGACGCTGGTGCGAAAAGCGGAACACGTCATAGTCAGCAATCGCAATAAAAAAGTAGAGCGCGTAAAAGACGGCAAGCCCGCGGGGAGAGCGAGCAAATCCGAAGAGGCCCGCCATGGCAAGCACCGCGCCGAACGCCATGAAAATCTGCCAGAGGGTCTTGCCCTCGAACATTTCGGCCATCGAGAGCCCGAGCGGGTCCGGCAGGCTATAGAAAAATACCAACAGGACGCTCTGTACCACAAGGGCAATGAGCGCCATCGCGAGATAAGGATTCTTGAGCAGGTTCTTTATTTTAACAAACAGGGACATAGGCAACAGCAAAGATCCCCGCCTGCGCGGGGATGACACAGGAATCAACGTTTCAGTATAAAATCTACCGCCTTTTCCAAATCCTCGGCCTGGCGGGCGTGAACCTGCGCGTAGCGTTTCGGGGCACGTTCTGCAAAATCCGCATAGATGCGGGCATCGAGCAGTTGCACCAGGCGGTTCTTGATTTCGCTCACGGAATACGGGTCAAAGTACAGCACCGCATCGCCACAAACCTCGGGAACGGAAGTCGTACCGCTCGCCGCTACGGGTACGCCATAGCGCATGGATTGCACCGGCGGGTAACCAAAACCCTCGTTCAGGCTCGGGAACACGAACGCGTATGCATTCTTGTGCAGGAATTCCAGTTCCTTGCTTTCCACATAGCCGAGAAGCACAAAACGATCCTTGTGCTTGAGGTGGCGCAGGTAGGCACGCGCATTCGTCGCGCCGGTAATGACCATCTTCATGTCGAGCGACTTGCCCTGCGATTCATACATGCCCACCAGTTCATCGAACGCGCGGGCGGCGCGCAGGTTGTTCTTTTCCCAGCGGGCTCCGCTCGTGAGCAAGAAGTATTTTTTCGCGGCAACTCCCGGCGGTAAGAAACCTTCGGGTTCATATTCCGTCATGGGGCTGTAGAACACCGGAATTTCCAGGTCCATGAGTTCCGGGAAGAACGCCTTGATGGAGGCGCGGCTGTGCTCGCTCACCGTAATGGTACGCACCTTGCGACCGTCCGGCCCCAAAGTCAGCGACTCCGCCATGCGCCGCGCCAAGTCCTGGTACTTGGGCTTGTAGAAATACTTTTTCCAGCTTTCGCGGTAACGCACCAGCGCCTCGAACTTTTGTCCGAGTTTCTTGGCAAAACCTACACCCGCCCAGCTGTACTGCATTTCAAGTGCACGCACGCCGTGCCAGGTAAACACGAAGTCCTTCACGTCTATCGCCCACTTCTTTTCCAGCGAATAGAGCGGCGTGTAGAAGGTATCAATCTGGTTTTCGTCAATAATCTGCTGCGGCGTTTTTTCGCTGATATCGAACAGCGGAATGTTCTGCGTTTTGCACGCATCGAGAATCGCCGGGTCCAGGTACTTGCGACTATCGTAAGCGCAGCTGAACTGCACGCCGCGCTTGACCAGCGCCCAGAAAATCACTTCGCCGTAACTTCCGCCGCCGTGGAACTTGGCACTATGAATCGGCTGTACCGCCACCAGATTGAATAGCAGGTTCACTTGCGGCCCCCGCGATTATCCTTCCCGAGAAGCGTTCCCAAAATTCTCAGCGGAAACACGAGGAACGGCATTTTCTTGTAAATCCACGCGAGCGACTTCGCAAAGGCGTAGCTGCGGATAATGTAGGCGCCCGCCGCACCCACCTTGCGGGTCTGGAATTCAAACTCTTCCTTGGCGTGGGCAATCACGTCGTCATAATACTCGTTGATGGTAATGCTCTTGTCGGCATTGACCTTCACCGGAATGTTCTTCAGGTTGGTGTAGAAGTCCTTGCGCAAGATCTTGGGCAGGAACAAGTCCATGCTGGCAGGCACCTTGTGGCCGCGGGTATCGATAATTCGCGAACCGAAAAAGTGCAGCACCTTCGCAGTGGGCAAGAAGCGGTTGCCGTAAGCCAGCTGGCAGTTCCAGCCGCCGGGCATCTTCTTGGTGATGTAGCCGAACTTGAAGTTCGTCTCGGCGAGGCTCGCCATGTCGTAGGGGAAGTTCTTGGACACGCAATAGAGCCACAGTTCGTGCCAAGTTTCGAAGAATTTGCGTGCTTCGGGAGTGTCTGCTGCAAACATCACTCCCCCGTTGAAAATCTCGTCGTTCAGAATCGGCGAGAATCCCATCATCTTCGCGTTGTTCAAGACCTTCTTGCGGTTAATCGCCTTCGAAAGATTCGTATGGAAATCGAGCACCGCATAGATGCCGCCCTTCCATTCTTCGGGAATCGAGAGGTCGCCCACAATCGCAATGTCGGAATCCATGTACAGGAAATCGCCGTCAACCACATTGCGCATGACCGTCTTCAGGTAGCGGGAACGCAGCATCGGCGTGAACTTCTCGTCGAGGGTCAGCACCTTCAGTTCATCAACCGCGTCCTTGAGCGCGGCGCGCGGGCCGGTGAGGGTCGCAGCCGTCTTGTCGTCGGTCAGGAGCGTCACAAAGGCGCCCGGGTTATGCACCCGCAAGGAGGCGATGGCTACCAGCGTCTGTTCACAGAAAAAATCCTTCGGGGAACTGGTCAGGACAAAAAGGTACTTGGTCATGGATTACATCCCCCAATCAATCTTGCTAGTCCAGCGGAATCGTGGACTTCGCGTTTTCAAAATCTTCTACCGTATCGAGCTCGCACGAGAAATAGTCCGAGGCATCCCACACGGTGTAGGTATGGCCCTGCGGAATCAGGCGCTCAAAGGCGAGTTCGTAGAACGTGTTTTCCAAATGCTCCACGTTCATCATCTTTTCAAGTTCGGCATAGAGTGCGGTAGAATAGGCCGCCCCGATCTTCTCGATGCCGAGGCTTTCGCCTGCAGCAGCCTTCGGGGAGCACGTCTTGCTGATTTCAGAAATGTTTCCGTCGGCACCGAGCACCACCTTCATCTCTTCTTCGCCCAGCTCATGGCGGATGAGCGTAAGCACGTTCGCCGCCTTGGACGCAAGCACGTTCTTTACAATCTGCGGGTCGTAAAGCAGGTCGCTATCGAGCAGCAGGAATTCCTTGCCGGCAACCGCCTGGCCTGCAAGCCACAGCGAATAGATGTTGTTCGTGGAATCGTAGAGCGCATTGTGAATGAAGGTCATGCGAATGGAATCGCCGTAATGGCTCTTCACGAAGTCTTCAATCATGTGGTTCAGGTAACCCGTCACAATCACGAAATCGCGAACGCCGGATGCCATAATTGCATCCATGGAGCGTTCCAAAAGGGAACGGCCTTTCACGTCCAAAAGGCACTTAGGCGTGTTATCGGTGAGCGGGCGCAGGCGCTTCGCCATTCCTGCAGCAAGAATTACGGCAATCATACGGCAGCACAACGCTTGATGGTATCCACCACCACCTGAATCTGTTCCTTACGGCCAAGCGTAATGCGCAGGCAGTCTTCCAGGCCCTTGTCGCTCATGAACTTGATCTTGTAATCCTGTTCAGCCATAGCCTTCTGCAGGGCTTCCTTGATGCGGGTCGGGTACTTGATAAGGATGAAGTTCGCAACGCTCTTGTAAACCTTGAAGCCCGGCAGGTTGCCAAGTTCCTTCTTGAACAGCTGGCGGTCCCATTCCATTTCGTCGGCGACCTTGCGGTAGTGATCTTCGCTTTCGATGGCGGCCATGGCCACCGCTTCGCTAAAGCGGTTGTAGCCCAAGTACTTGTTGG
>JAEEGG010017503.1_pt1 | contig 14724 bp, 11 predicted proteins | sample 9134161 | NCBI WGS metagenome assembly JAEEGG01 (sample SAMN16246543, study PRJNA631951) | gut metagenome | biome: gut microbiome; feature: rumen; material: CR-attached | host: Bos | place: Iran: Karaj | collected 2018-10
CCCCATCCTCCGTAAACGGTAAAATAACAGGTTTTATCTTCAGTCCTGAAAAACCTCTCGTTTTCGTTTTTACCTATGCAGATACAGGGTATATCATTAAGCTTATTATTATTCATAACCCCGTTAAAGGTTTCACCGATTTCAATATCGCCGCTGTTATTGCAAATTTCAAATATTTCATATTTAATTCTTTCTCTGTCATTGAGCATATTATCACCTCATTTAATCGTTATTTCACGGACTTCAATTCCTTTTTTCTTTGCGTAGTCGATTGTTTCTTTCGTTCCACCTGATGCGCCTGTGAAGACGGCTATGAGCATTGACGAACGGTCAACCATCCAATGGTTACGCTCAAAAAATGCCTTTCTGCCGGGAGTCTTGCTGATATAATGCACCTCGTCGGCGTTAGTCATAATATATTTATAGCGTTTCTTCCAGTTGAACTCCCAACGGATCTCAACACCGTCCCACGGAGCGGCGCAGATAAGACGGATGTTTTTGCCTTCGATTTTCTTTTTAAGTACGATTTCAGCCGCCCAGATATCAACGCCACGCTGAGTGCCCGATATAAAATCGGTGTAGCCGTCAGCTATTGCCCTGTCAATCTGTTCCTCAAGCCATTTAATAACTTTGTCTTCGGGTTAATCCAGTCTCTCGGGCCTGTGCCCCGTAAAGCAGCAGGTTCTTGTTTTATCATCCATAAATTATCTTCCTTTCTTTTTCTGCTTCTATCATACAACGCAGTATGTACCATTTTTGGAACGAAGCGGGTAGTATAATAAAGGAAATTTATGGGGGATTTTTGTATGCTGAATATATATAAGATAATACCGTGGTATATCAAAGAAAAAATTAACGAATACAAGCTGCGGCACTTGAAGCTCGGACGGCTTATTTCAATCGAGAGAGACGATCTGACACACGACTACCGTGTTAAGGGTACGGCAAATGATGTGCACTGGCAGACGGATATTGCACTCGCCGTGATAATCCGTGATTATCTGCGTGAGCATATAAAAAACAGCCCTGCTATCGGCAATTGCGTGATAGAGGACGAATACAGAAATGATATGCGTAAGCAGATGGAAATTACGAAAGAACAATGGAACGGCTATGCGGAGAAATGGAAAAACGCCGTCAATAAAACCGCAGACGAATTTGACGAGCTGATAAAGATGACTGAAAGAGTATTTTACAGCGACAACTACCCGAGCGAAGAAGAACTCAAATCCGCAACAGAAAAAGCGTTCAAAGATTTGGCGTTTATCTTTAACGATTTGAGTTGGTAAAATAGTATAGTAAGATTATTAAGTAACACAACCCCGCCCTGAAAAAGCAGGGCGGGGTTGTGTGCATATTTGTCCGGCTATTTTAACCGCCGTTATATATGTAATTCTTTATGGCTTCTTCCGTAACATCAATATTGCCCAAAGCATCATAAAGCTTTCTGCCGTTGCCTTCCTTTGCTTTTACAAACTCGGAAACATCTTTAAGAATTGCCTTTTCGCCTATTAGTTCACCGTCAAATTTTCCTGCTCTGTAAAGAGAGGAGAGCAGCGGAGAGTATTTCTCACCGAAGCCATGTCCGTGCTTGAGGGCGAATGAGCTGTATTTGCCGTTTTCGTTGGGGTAGAGAATCTGAGTGCCGCAACAGTCAAAGTTATTGTCGGCTTCGGTAATAACGGCGATATTCACGGGAGCGAATGGGCGAACGTCAAGGGTGATTATATCGCCCGGCTTGAACGGTACGGGCAGATGCAGGCTTACGCTGTCAACATAGCCCTCAAAATCCCGACGGTCGCTTGACGGATCGTGCGATTCAAAATATACAACCTCGTCACCGATAAAATAATAAGTGTACCAATGGACCATCATATCGCATTCGTCATATATCCATTTTTCAACCTTTGTCCAACAAAGAGTGTTTTCATCCCATTCCACTTCTTCCATAAGCTCTCTTATCTCATACAACGCTTGAGTATAACTCATACACGGGCAGTAGAAGTCACTGTTTTCATCGTGATAATCGTAATCGTACCAGCAATCGCAAACAATCAGAATCTCACCCTTTGTGACGTTTTTAAGCTCAACGAGCGCATTGTATGTTTCACCGAAGGCCTCGAGAGCTATTTCGGAATCTTTTATATCAAACAGGCATTTCAGCTTCTTTTCAAGACTTACAGGTGAGCCGAGAATCAGCGCAACAAGCTCACTGTCATTCCATTTTTGCGTTTTAAGATATTCATTCATTTCATTTGACGGTACGCAGATGTCAATGATTGTATTGATTGTTTTTTTATCTTCAATTCTTTTTGTATTTTTTAAGACCTCATTCCTTTTCATTTTAGGATGCTGTTTTTTGCTGACGGGTATTTTCTTTTCGTGCAGCTTCGGCGGCTCCTCTCCGAGTTCACGCACAAGCTCGTCTATTTTTTCCATAGTCTCGGGTTCGCCTCTGTCCTTTGCCATTTGCTTAAACGCCAGAATAAGAGCTTTGAAATTATCGGTCATAATAACTCCTCCTTTTCGTTACGGGTTTATTATAGTATAATCTGTGCACCAAAAAGGACTCATTGTAAAGCAAAAGCACCCCGAAGGGTGCTTTCGTCTTTTTACTTATCCTTCGCATCCCGCATTGCCTTGTAATAAGCAAGCTGTTCGTCCCTCGTCATTGCATTTCGCATTCTGATTGCCTGCCGGTCCACTTCGAGTTGCTTTTTCAAGGCATCCGCCAATGCGCTGGGCGGTCCGTTCTCATAAGCATCACAGCAACTCTCTAAAAAATCCAAAAAACCCATAATTCTACCTCCAAAAATTATTCAGCGTAATGCTGTAATGCGAGTATAACAAATATGTATAGACCAAATTCGGTACAAGGCGTTTTGATAGAATAAGCGTGAGCCTAACGGCAAAATATGAAAGGAGGGTAAATATGATTCAGTTTAAATGTGTATTTTCCGTTGACGGAAGAAGAACCGAGGAAATTGTCAGCGCAAAGATGACGATGGAAGCCAAGGCTATAATCGAGTCAAAATACAGAGGCTGCAAGATTACTTGGTGGAGCTGTTCAAGGATAAACTGAGGTTAGAAAAACGAACAGATATCCTGATTTAGGGATATCTGTTTTTTTATATAATTATTGTATAACAATGTCGAATATGGTAGAATGAGTCATAAACTATATGAGAAGAGGTAAATTATGGAAAAGAAAGAATACTTGATTAAAACATTATCAAGAACAAATAGAAAAGATTATGAGAATTATGTTGTTGGGGCAATATACCATAAATTGAATAATATTAACATTCAACCTGTTTCTCAACAATATGTAAAAAGAAGCGATAATAATTACGCATTGCTTGATTTGTATTTCCCTCAAATTAACTATGCTATTGAATGTGATGAGAAATATCATAAAAACAATAAGGAAAAAGATGAATTGAGAGAAATAAACATAAGTCAAAAGTTGGCTGCGCTGATGCAGGAACCTTTAACAATCGAACGTATTGATATGTCTAAAAGTATCGATGAAATCAATGAAAGAATTGAGAATATAGTTTCAGATATACAAAAGAAGTATGCAGAGAAAGGATCTCCAGCTTGGATAAATGAAGACCCTGTTGCAATTGCAAAAAACAAAAAGAGTATAAGTTTAAAAGATAATTTAAGCTATAAAACTATGGTTGATGTTCTTAAGTTGTTTGGAAAGGACTATAAAAGCTATCAGCATGGAAGTAATAGATTAACAGAGGATACAATTGTTTGGTTTCCGCACTTGGCTATACTGCGAGAAGATGGTAAGACTATATCAACAAATTCGTCTAGATGGATTAATCTATTATCAGACGATTGGGATTATATTTATGAAAGACATGATAGTTTGATTAACAGGGATCATTATGGAAGATTGTTAAACGATAAAAGGATTGTTTTTGCAAAGAGTAAGAATTGTTTGGGCGAAAATGCATATCGTTTTATTGGTGTATATGAGTTGGAAGAATTTGAAGATAATTACCAAGTAACTTATAAACGCGTAGCCACTGAATTGGATTTAACTGAATTCGGTTAATTTAACAGTTGTGTAAATGTGTTTGCGAACAGATGCACCTCTTTCGGTGCATCTGTTTTCCTTCTGAAAAATAATTCTCATTTTCTATTTACATTTTTATATTCGATGTGGTATAGTCGTAAACGATGAAGGTTGCACCCGATTTGGTGCAGCCTTTTTGATATAGTTATGTAAATTTTTAATTTTGAAAGGGGATTTATTATGTGTAATTTTGTTGAGGATACTTATACCTTCACGCAGGAGACCACGCCCGAAGAGTTTATAGAACTGATGTATGACAAGCGCACCGAGGACGGTGTAACCTTTATTCCCGGCCCGTGCGACGATTCAACGTACAGGGGAGAGACCTTCAGCTACCGCTGCCGCATCGACTGGAACGATAATGACAGAGAAAAGGCTCAGGAGAAGTTCGCTTCACTCTTTGACTCTTTAAGGGAAATCGCAGAGCTTAGCGATAAGCTTGACGGTACGGACGAAAACGCGAAGAAGGTGCTCGGCAACAAGCTGTTCAACGTCTGGGAAACCTATCTCAGTAATTACCGTACGGACGGCTTCGACGCTGAAAGAATTGACGACATACGCGACAGAATTGATACGGTTGACTGGGTTAAAAATTTGTCGAAGATTTACGCCGAAAACGGAAAACTCGAGGACAGCGAAAAGGCGTTCATGAGGGATTACCTCGACGTTACCGTAACTGACGAGGAAAGGAAGTATTATAAAAAGTATATAAACAGTATATATACCGACTGTGAGAGCAGGGTAGGCAAAAACATATGCGCATACAAGCTTGTTCTTTACGCAAAGAGAGTTTTTCGACTGCTTGTTCTCAATGCTCCCGATTTTATTGTCAATGCGGAAGCGTGTCAGTTAGCCGCAATGCTCGTTATGCACGACTACGGCGTATCAATCGAAGAGGTTGACGACTCAACGAGAAAGTATTTCGATCAGTTCGACACCGATGACGATGAGCTTCTCGATAAGCTTTACAGACCGCTGAAGCAGAACAAGAGAAAGACCATGGCTCCGCTTTTCGTCTATCTTATACTCAAGGAGCATTCGAGCTCGGCAAGACATCTCAGACAAAACGAGATACTAAAATATCTCGAGAGCATGCCTTATGAAATCACTATCGAGCGCAAAGCGCTCTCACGAACAATCCATAATCTCGTTGACTCCCAGCTCTGTGTTCACACCGATACAAAAACGGGAACGTGGATTGAGCAGTAAACCTCACAAAACATTGTTAAACCAACAAAGCGATGTACCGAAAAAGGTGCATCGCTTTTGCTATAATAAGGGCGAAAAATGAATTTGAGTTTGAGGTGATTTTTGTGTTTGGTGTATTTGATAGGGATGGTTTTGAAAAAAGTTCCCCCAAGTTCTCTTTTTCTGTCAAGGATGACTGCGTATCGATAAATGCGTACGGAGAAAAGGGATGCGACGGCTACGAGCTTTATAAATGCGGTACCAAAAGGGGCGAATATGCGCTTGAACTTACTGCGTCAAGACCGATATTCGATTGCAGAGTGCCGGACGGAAGACCTTACTATTATAAGATAAGGGCATTTCACGATTACGGAAAAGAAAAGGTTTATTCAAAGTTTTCCGAATGTGAACTTATCGATATACTGACGTCAACAAAAAAACGCAGTGAAAAGATTGATAAATTCTTTGAATCGGTCAAGGAGATTTCGGACGTAATAACCTGTGAGGATGTTGATGTTCTTATCGAGACAATAAAGCTTGCAGGATATGAGGCAAAAGAAAGAGAAAGAAGACGTAAGCTTGAGGAGGAAGCAAGACAGAAAAGAAAGGAACTGGAGGCTGCCGAAAAACGCAGACGGGCAGCAGCAAAAAGGGCGGAGGCAAGACGCCGTAAGAAGGAACTCGAACATATTGAAAGTGTAACCCGCATGGATCTTCCGATGGACTATGTCAACAGTTTTACGGATGACGACAGGGCGGACATCAAATGCGAAAACATTTCCGACGGACTTATGCTCTCACTTGATACTCTCGGTATGGTTGATATTGAATTCATTTCAAGCGTAACCGGCAAGGATATGAAGACCGTAATTGAAACGCTCAGAGGTTCAATATATCAGAATCCGCTGTACTGGAATGAGGTTTTCTATAAAGGCTGGGAAACTGCGGACGAGTATCTGTCGGGCAATCTGATGAACAAATATCATGCCGCAAAGGAAGCCAATGAAAAGTACAACGGCTATTTTCAGAATAACGTTACGGCAATTGAGGGAATTCTCAACAAGGACATACCCGTTGACGAGATATATGTAACTCTCGGTTCGCCATGGGTGCCGACAGATGTTATTGACGATTTTATTGCTTATATGGCATTCGGCAACAAGCTTCGGAGCGACAGAGCGCTGACCTATTTTCAGCAGTTTGCGCAGAACAACTATGCAGTTGTGCACGATGAATTTACCGGTATCTGGGATATTCCCGAAAAGACACGCTTCCGCAAGGGAAACTTCCACGGAGCATTTGAGGAGGTAAACTATAAAACATACGGTACTGACCGTATGGATATGCTTTATGTGCTTGAAAACACTCTTAATATGAAGACGCTTGCTGTTTACGATCTCAAAAATCCCGATGATCCGAGTTGTAAAACAAGAATTATAAATCAGGAGGAAACGGTCAAGCTGCTTGAAAAGCAAAACTATATGATTGAGACGTTTCAGAACTGGGTTTGGTCGGACAAGAAGAGAAAGGAGCGACTGCAGTCGGCATACTGCCGTAGATACGGAAACATCCGCAAGCGTAATTTCGACGGTTCATTCCTTGAATTCCCCGGTATGGCTGAGGATATGAAACTTTACGATTATCAGAAAAATGCTGTTGCAAGAATACTGTTCTCCCCGAACACTCTGCTTGCACACGATGTCGGCAGCGGCAAGACGTTTATTATGATAGCGGCGGGTATGGAACTTCGCAGATTGGGCAAATCAAAGAAGAACCTTTACGTCGTTCCCAACAACATTATCGGTCAGTGGGAAAAGATGTTCAAAAAAATGTATCCAGACTCGAATATACTTACCGTAAGCATTAACAATTTCGATACAAAGAGAAGGAGCGAAACTCTTAACAAAATCAAAAACGAAGATTACGACGCTATTCTGATGACCTACAGCTGCTTTGATATGCTTTCACTTTCACAGCAGTACTATACACAGATGTATAAGGAAATGCTCGCCATGCTTTCGAAGACGGAAAAGGTGTTCAATTCAAAGGCTTCGATAGAAAAGAAAAGGGAAAAGCTTATGAAAACCCTTAACGATATTCAGGAGAATTATCAGAAGAAGCCTGAAACGATACCGTTTGACGAGCTTGGCATAAACACGCTTTTTGTTGACGAGGCGCACAATTACAAAAACGTCAGCATTGAAAGCCGTATTACAAGAGTAAGAGGTATGGGCATTTCAGGCTCGGAAAGAGCAAACGGTATGATGGATAAGGTTCACTGTGTTCAGAGAATGAACGACGGCGGCAGAGTAGTGTTCGCAACCGGAACGCCCGTAACGAATTCGCTTTCCGATATATACGTAATGCAGAAATATCTTCAGCAGGGCGAGCTTGAATTCCTCGGTATTCTGAATTTCGACGCATGGGCAGGAATGTTTGCAAGAAAAACAACGGAATTCGAAATAGACGTCGATACAAACAGCTATTATCTCGTAACGAGATTCTCAAAGTTCTGCAACATACCCGAGCTTACCGCCACGCTTTCGAGCATAGCCGATTTTCATCAGGTTGATAAAAGCGCGGGAATTCCTCTGCTTGAAGGCTACAGCGATTCGCTGAGAAGCGGTTCGGACGATTTCAAGGAATACTTAAGAGAAATCTCCGACAGGGCAGATGATATAAGAAAAAAGCGTGTAACCGTCAGGGAGGACAATATGCTTAAAGTTACCTCGGACGGCAGAAAAGCAGCTCTTGATATGAGACTTATCGATGTTGCCTTCGGGCTTGATCCCGACTCAAAGGTAATGCGCTGTGCAGAAAACGTTACGGAGGTTTACGAAAATACAAGAGAGAACAAAGGAACGCAGCTTGTCTTCTGTGACATTTCAACTCCCAAGGACGGTTTCAATCTGTACGATGAGTTGAGAAATCTTCTCGTGGCGATGGGGATACCCAAAAACGAAATCGCCTTTGTTCACAGTGCGGACAGTGATTCTAAAAGACAGGCGCTTTTCAAATCCGTAACTGACGGAGAAATTGCGGTTCTTATCGGCTCAACGGCTAAAATGGGCCACGGAATGAACGTTCAGAAGCGCCTTGTCGCAATTCACCATCTTGACGTGCCGTGGAGACCTTCGGATATGGTTCAGCGTGAGGGCCGTATACTTCGTCAGGGCAACGAAAACGAAAAGGTTAAGATTTTCCGCTATATCACAAAGGCAAGTTTCGACGCTTATTCGTGGCAACTTCTTGAAACCAAGCAGAGATTCATAAGCCAGATTATGTCGGGCGACGCATATATGCGCGAAGGCGGCGATGTAAACGATACCGTTCTCAATTATGCCGAGGTCAAGGCGCTTGCGGTCGGAAACCCGAGAATCAAAAGGCGTGTTGAGGTCTGCAACGAACTTGATAAGTATATTATTCTGCAGAACGATATTATCAACGACAGACATAATAAGGAAAGAGAGCTTGCAGAACTCCCCGAAAAGATTAAAAGGATTAAGGAACGAATTAAAAATATCGGGCTTGATATAAAGGAGTATGCCCGTGAAGAGAAATCCTATAAGGATATGCAATATACAGAACAGAGGGAGATAAGACGGACAATATATAACGCGGTTTTTGCAAATCAGAACAATCCCGAGATTACTCACGTGCTTGACTATCAGGGCTTTGAGGTTGTAGTTCCCGCATATATGGCACCGAGAACGGTTTATTTCACAAAGGAGGAAAACGGCAGCAAGCAGAAGACCAACAAGCCTGTATATTATGTAAACCTTGTCAGACACGGAACGTATTTCCTTGAGATTGAATCCGAATCGGGAATTACAACAAGGCTAAATAATTTCCTTGATGATCTTGAAAAGCTTGAACAGACTTATAAGGACAAACTTCTTGAGTACGAAACGAGGCTGGCAACCGTAAAAACAGAGCTCGAAAAGGAGAATTTCGGATATGCGGATAAAATCAATGCACTTAAAAGCGAACTTGCTGTGCTCAACGAGGAACTGGGGGTAGCGTAATGGGAAAAAACCTTTCAACAAATCTGCCTGTAATATCGGTTGAAAATGCAGTTGATATTCTGAGCAAATCGTACATAAGTCTGATCAAATCGGGCGCATCGGCAAAGGATTTTCCTTCCGTTATGTTGTGGGGGCCTCCGGGCGTTGGAAAATCTCAGTCCGTAAGACAGATTGCTAAGCGTATTGAGAAGGAAACGGGGAAAACAGTCAATATAACCGACGTACGTCTGCTGCTTTTTAATCCTATAGACCTGCGCGGTATTCCCGTGGCAAATGACGATAAAACGCTTGCTGTCTGGCTTAAGCCGAAAATATTTGAAATGGATTGCGGTGACGGTACGGTCAATATTCTGTTTCTTGACGAAATATCCGCCGCACCGCAGTCCGTTCAGGCGGCTGCATATCAGCTGACCCTTGACAGGGTTGTCGGTGAACATAAACTGCCGGACAACTGTATCGTCATCGCTGCAGGCAACCGTGTTACCGATAAATCCGTTGCTTTCAAAATGCCTAAGGCGCTTGCAAACCGACTGATGCACATTGAAATAGAGGGCAGCTTCCGCTCGTGGAGAAGATGGGCGGTTGAAAACGGTATCAACAAGAAGGTGCTCGGCTATCTTTCGTTCAGAAACGACAGACTGTTCGGTTTTGAAGCTGGCAACGACGATCTTGCATTTGCAACACCGCGTTCATGGGAAATGGTAAGCAATATTCTTAACCGTGTAAACGGAGACGTTAAGGATGTTTTTCCTCTCATAGCCGGACTTGTCGGCTCTGGCGTTGCGATTGAGTTCCAGAGCTGGTGCAACGTATATGCCGATCTTCCCGATATTGACTCGATATTTGAAGGAAAAGTTAGAGAAGTGCCCAAGAGTCCCGATGCGGTGTATGCACTTGTTTCTTCGATGACCGCTTATTGCCGCGAGCACGTTGACAATCATGAATACATAGGTAATTCGATCACTTATGCCGGACTCCTGCCAGCCGATTTTACTCAGCTGCTTATTCAGAATTATCAGAGTATTGAAAGGGCTTCGGGGGATTTCCTTATGAGCATACCCGAATACAGAAAATACATCTCGGAAAAAGGAAGCATGAGGAACGGATATGCTGAATAAAGAAACGCGTGAAATAATAAAAAGATTACAACGTGCGAGAATGTCGCTTATGACAAAACAGCCGTTTTACGCCGTGCTTTTGTTTCATATGAAGTTTTCGCTTGATGAAGGGTGTGAAACGGCATATACGGACTCTCAGAGAATAGCCTTCTGTCCTGACTTTATAAATCATCTGTCTGACAGTGAGCTTGAATTCGTGCTTATGCATGAGGTGTTGCACGTTGCTCTGAATCACTGCGGCAGAGGCTCGGCAGATTATGATTTCGATTTGTTCAACGAGGCGTGCGACATAGTTGTCAATTCCAATATCCTTTATTCGTGCAATATGAATCTGTCGTCTGTAACGCTTTCTGAATTCGGAGAAAGTATGCATCTGACACCCGACGGAAAAGAAGGATATCTTTTTACCGCGGAAGAGGTTTACAACATACTGCTGACGAAGAATGAAAACAGCGGAGAACAGAGCGGAAACGATTCGGAAAAACAGGCTCCCGATGACAGTGAAATCGGCGGCGTAGCCGACCGAAGCGACGGCGGATTTGACGATCACACCTTCTGGCAGGTCGGACAGTCGGGAGAAGAAGGCGCTGATATAACCAAGGAAGTTTGGCTTCAGAGGATGATTGAAGCTACAAAGATAGCCGGGGATTTCAACGGACAGAACGGAGAGTCGGGCTGCGGGAATGTGCCCTTGGGCGTACAGAGGTTGATTGACGAATATCTGAAACCGCAGACCGACTGGAGGACGGTGCTCAACGACTTTGTACAGGAGGAAATTAACGATTATTCATTTAATCCTCCCGATCGCCGATTTCAGGATTCGGCGTTTCTTTTGCCCGACTATAACGAAAAGGATGAAAGCGTAAAGGGTATTCTTTTTATGGTTGATACCTCGGGCTCAATGACCGATAAAATGATTACTCAGGCGTTTTCGGAAATCAAGGGCGCTATTGATCAGTTCAACGGCAGACTTGAAGGCTGGCTGGGATTCTTTGACGCAGCGGTTGTCGAGCCGGAAAGGTTCTCCGACGAGGATGAATTCAGGGTGATTATTCCCGAAGGCGGAGGCGGAACAAGCTTCAAGTGCATTTTTGATTATATAAGAGAAAACAGTAACGGTAATTTCAATCCCGTAAGCATAATTATTCTTACCGACGGATATGCACCGTTTCCCGACGAAAGCGAAACGCAGGGAATTCCTGTGTTATGGATTATAAACAATAAAGCAGTTACCCCACCGTGGGGTAAAACAGTAAGAATCGAGATCAGGGAGGAACAGTAAATGAATAAGCAGATTTCAAACGAGGAAATTACGGAATTGCTCAAAACCATGAACGAGGACGAAATGAGAGAACTCGTCGCTTCGCTCAACGCATACAAAAGCAAAATCTCAAAAAAGGAAAGCAAAAAAACAGGTAACAGATTGTTTGAAATGAATGGAACAAGGTATAAAAAACGCTGCACGCTGACATTTGAAAACAGCGACGGTGAGAAGGGCAAAATAATGCTTGTCGGCGCATCTTTTCCCTATCTCAGAGGGTTTGAAGTTTATAAAGATGAAATTAAACCCATTCCTCAGTATTGGTGGTTGCTGTATAACACTCTTATTTATAAAAACCAAGAAGTATATAAAGATCCGGCAAAGTGGGATATCCCGAGAGTGGGCCATATCAGACCTACATTGGTTCTTGATATTGAAGATGAGTCAGGGCTTAAAAGGGGTGACGTATTTACAATCAACGATTGCGAATATCAGATGATAAACGACAGCGTCGCCATTAAAAGCGATTGCCTTTCCGGAAACTGCACTTACGACGAGAGTATTATGAATTACATTCTCAAAGGCTGGTTTGATGAAGTTGTTGAAAAGAATAAGAAAATGAAATAGCATGAACCCGAAACGGTACATGCAATCTGATATAATAGGGCACGAAAGAAAGGGGAGTTGGTTTTGGTTTATATTAATAAAATAGGAAGAATGAAAGAGTTGATTTCTGCTATATCCGAAGCGGATAAAAAGTACTACGGTGAAGACAATCCTTCGATAACCGACAGAGAGTACGATGCACTGGTTGACGAGCTGCTTGCACTTGAAAAGGAGACGGGCATAGTTTTTGCAAATTCACCGACGAAAAAGGTCGGCGGCTCAAACAAAGCAGGACTTGAGCAGGTCAGACATACAAAGCCGATGCTCTCCGCAAAAAAGACTAAATCCGTTGACGATATAATCAGCTTTGCGGGAAATAATGAAATAATGCTTTCCCGAAAACTTGACGGCCTTACGCTTGTTCTGAGGTATTCGGACGGTCAGTTCAGGCAGGCGATTACAAGAGGTGAAAACGGACTTGTCGGCGAGGACGTTACCGCCAATGTAAAGTATATGCGCAATATCCCGAAAAAGGTTAAGTGCAAGGATGATTTTGAGGTCAGGGGAGAAGGTGTAATTTCCTGGACGGATTTCGGTATTGTCAGCCGGGGCGGCTCGCAGGGACATCCGAGAAATACTGCGGCAGGTGCGGTCAGAGCGCTAAGCCCCGATAAGGGCGTTCTTTCACATACGGACTTTTTCGCCTTTGAACTTATTTATCCTCTTGATAAAAGCAAAACGAAGCAGGAACAGTTCGACTTCCTTACACTCAATGGCTTTACCTGCGTGGAGTGTAACTGTGTCGCGGCATGTGTGGGCGAAAAAGCAATAAGAGAAGCGATTGACGCCTTCAACCCCGAAAGCTGTCCTTATCCGGTTGACGGAATTATTGCCGAGTACAATGATTTAGCTTTCGGCAGAAGTCTCGGCGCAACCGCTCACCACGAAAACCGTATGATTGCACTCAAATGGGAGGACGGACTTTACGAAACAACCTTCAGAGGCGTTGAACTGTCCGTTACCCGAAGCGGAGCGGTTGCTCTGATTGCCTTGTTTGATCCCGTCAATATTGACGGTGCACAGGTCAGGCGTGCCGATCTTCATTCACTGAGTAATTTTGAAAAGTATAAATTTGGCATCGGCGACACTATAAAAGTATATAAGGCAAATATGATTATTCCGCAGGTAGCCGAAAACGTGACCGCAAGCGGTACATACAAACTGCCCGAGCTGTGTCCGTGCTGCGGAAGTAAACTTGAAACGAAAACATCTTCCTCAGGTGTAAAAAATCTTTACTGCCCAAACGAGGAATGTATAGCCAAAAATGCTCAGAGGATTGCCCGCTTCTGCGATAAGGATGCAATGAATATTGACGGCTGTACGGCAACTATGCTTGAAAAGCTTATGGCTTACGGCTTTGTAAAGACTTTTGCCGATCTTTATCATCTCAAGGAAAAGCGTGCGCAGATACTTACAACTCCCGGTTTCGGTTTTGAGAGTTGCGACAGGCTTATCAAAGCTGCCGAAAGCAGCAGAAGATGCCGTCTTTACCAATTCCTTGTTGCTGTCGGTATTCCGCTTATGGGACCGAATAACGCAAGAGAAATTTCCGAATACTTCAACGGCTCCTGGACTGAATTTGAAAAGGCTGTAAAAGAGGATTTCTGCTTCTTCCACATTTCCGGCGTTTCTCAGGCGTTAAGCAATAATATAATAAAATGGTACAACGATGAAGCTCAGCAAAGATTGTGGAAACCGCTTCTCAAGGAGCTGACCTTTGTCGACACTGCTAATCAGTGCCGCGAGGGAGACAATTCCTTTGCAGGCAAAAATGTAGTTGTTACGGGAACGGTGAACGGAATGAGCCGTCAGGAAATCACGGAACTTCTCAAGCTTCTCGGTGCTGTACCGACCGAATCGGTGAGCGGTAAAACCTCTTATCTGATTGTCGGTGAAGCGCCCGGTGCAAAAAAACTCTCGACAGCGCTTGCAAACGGAGTAAAAATAATAACTGAAAGCCAGTTTACCAAAATGCTTTCGGAATAAATAGGAGATATTAAAATGGATAAGGAATACGTTTGGAACATAATTCTTGAAGAGGAATACTGAAAGAAAAAACGAAAGGGACTGCTTCGCAGTCCCTTTACTGTTCATTTTGATTTTACGCTTTCCAAAGGCTGTGCAGATTGCAATAGGCATAAGCCGCTTCAACCTGTTCTCCTTCGCAAAGCGCAAAGCACGCCTTGGGCTCTTCGCCGGGCTTGAGCTGTTTCCTCTGATTGCCCTTGTTGGTGCTGATTGCTATCCATTCGATATAGTGTTCGGGTATCATGGGATGAATAACTTCGCCGACAGTAACGGTAACTATGTTACCGTTAACTTCAATAACCTGAACATGCTTTTCAACAGCGGCGTCGGTTGAGCCAGGGATAATCT
>JAEEGG010017510.1_pt1 | contig 14719 bp, 6 predicted proteins | sample 9134161 | NCBI WGS metagenome assembly JAEEGG01 (sample SAMN16246543, study PRJNA631951) | gut metagenome | biome: gut microbiome; feature: rumen; material: CR-attached | host: Bos | place: Iran: Karaj | collected 2018-10
CTCTATCATGCCGGATTGAATGTGATCTTCGCCGTGGAGAAGCTGTTCGGCGCCGCTTTGGACCCGCCGTTCCACGTCGCCGCGCTCATCTATTCGGGACTGGCGATCCTGTGCTGTCTTTTCGCCGCATACCGTCTCGGGGTGCGTCCGCTGTACCTGCTCGTCGGGTCGCCGCTCTTCGCGCTCATCGTGCCGAACTACACGTTCCGTCTTTCCGTGCTGCGTCCGCACATCCTTTCCATCGCGTTCCTGACGTTCACGACGGGGATCCTGGCGAAGGGGTCCTTCCGGTTCCGCATGGCGGCGACCGGCGTGCTGTCGTTCTGCTTCGCGTGGAGCTATTCGAACCCGCATTTCATCGTGATCGTCCCGCTGGTCTTCGCGCTGACGCACCTCAAAAGCGGCGGCCGCCGCGAACTGTGGCTGCCGGTTCTGTCGCTCGGCGGTGTCCTGCTCGGACTGCTGATCCACCCGCAGTTCCCGAATTCGTTCATCATCTGGAAGGTCCAGTCGTGGGACGCGCTGATCGCGCCCATGATGGCGGGCATCCGCCTCTCCAAGCCGAGCGAAATGCTCACGCCGCACTTCGGATTCAACAGGACGGTCTCCCCGCTTTACCTCGTGGCGTGGTGCATCCTGATGATGTTCGTGCGCCTGGTCGAACGCAAGGGCATTTGGAAAGTCGATCCGAACGTCCTCGCGCTCACGATCCTGGCGGGCGGATTCACCGCGGGCATCCTCGTGGCGGCCCGTACCGTGGAATACGCCGGCCCGTTCGCCGCCATCGCGTTTCTGCTTCTGCTGGAGCAGATGACGCGCGAAGGGTTCCGCCTGCCGCTGAGCCGTTTTGCCTGGGGCATCCCGTGCCTGCTGGCGATCCTTTCGGTCGGCCTGGGCGTCTACTCCTCGCGCTATTTCCGCCGTGACTGCCCGCAGGTGCTGGTCCAGCCGCTTCCGAAGATGACCGCGTTCCTGCGGGAAAACGTCCCCGCCGGGAAGCCGGTCGTCAATGTCGACTGGAGCGATTTCCCCGCGCTGTTCTACAACGACCGCGACCACCTGTGGCAATGGGGCATGGACCCGATGTTCTCCTATTCGCAGGACCCGCGCCGCACGATGCTGCTGACCTCGACTACGCCGGGGCTCGGCGGCGATCCGTACCCGGACGACGTCTATCGGGCGTTCGGCTCGAAGTACGCCGTGCTGCTCTGGCCGCGCGTCTCCCAGGCGTCCTATCTGTACGACCACGGCTGGAAGATCGTGAAGTCGTTTACGGACCCCGGCGAGGAAGAAGGCTGGATCTTCGCGCTCGACGAACGCCTTCTCTATCCGCAGCCCGGCAGTTTCGCCAAACAGCAGAAGGAGTCGCCCGACTCGGTCACCAACTGAACTTGAAAATCACGAAACGAAACACATAACATAACAAAAACATGACAGGGTACTTCTGCTCGCAGATGTGCCCCCGAAAAATGAGCAGGGGAGTCCGCTGAGGCGGGCTGAGAGGAAGCCGGAAAGGCTTCGACCCGTATGCGCCGCATCCGGCGCATGAGACCTGATCCGGATCATGCCGGCGAAGGGAGCCTCCGAAGGATGCTTTCCTGCTCAAGCAACGACAAGGAGCACCGCATGAAAGCAAACATGACGCAGATGGATGCCGCGAAACAGGGCATCGTAACGCCCGAAATGGCGGCAGTGGCCGCCTCGGAATACCTCGCGCCGGAGTTCATCCGCGACGGCGTCGCCGCCGGCACGATCGTGATCCCCGCGAACGTGAACCACACGAGCCTGAAGCCCATCGGCATCGGGCGCGCTCTCCGCACCAAGATCAATTCCAACATCGGCAATTCCCAGACCTCCAGCTGCCCGAAAAACGAGTTCGAGAAGCTCGAAACCTCCCTCAAATACGGCGCGGACACCATCATGGACCTCAGCACGCGCGGCGACCTGGCGCTTTTCCGCGGGGAGCTCATCCGGCAGTCCCCGATCCCGGTCGGCACCGTGCCGGTCTACGAGATCGCGGCACGGGCGGGCGCGGGCAAGTTCGACCGCGACACGATCCTGCAGGTCGTCGAGGACCAGGCGAAGCAGGGCGTGGACTACATGACCATCCACGCTGGCCTGCTCGCGAAGCACATTCCCGCGGCACTGAAGCGCAAGCTCGGCATCGTGAGCCGTGGCGGCGCGCTCATCGCGGCCTGGATCGGCGACCACAAGATGGAGAATCCGTTCTACGACGCGTTCGACGACATCCTCAAGATCTGCCGCGACTACGAGGTCACGCTCTCCCTCGGCGACGGCCTCCGTCCCGGCTGCATCGCCGACGCTTCCGACGAGGCGCAGTTCGGCGAGCTTGACGTGATCGGCGAGCTCGTGCAGCGCTGCCGCGCCGCGAACGTGCAGGCGATGGTCGAAGGACCTGGCCACGTGCCGTTCAACCAGATCGAGATGAACATGAAGCGCGAGCAGCAGGTTTGCGGCGACGCTCCGTTCTACATCCTCGGCCCGGTCGTCACCGACTGCGCCCCCGGCTACGACCACATGGTCGCGGCGATGGGCGGCCTCGCCGGAGCCTACTGGGGCGCGGCCATGCTGTGCTACGTGACCCCGAAGGAACACCTCGGGCTCCCGGACAACGAGGACGTCCGCCGCGGCGTCGTGGCGTTCAAGATCGCCGCCCATGCCGCCGACGTCGCCCTCGGCAAACCCCATGCCCAGGAGCGCGACGACGCCATTTCCGACGCGCGCGCCGATTTCGACTGGGAGCGCCAGTTCGGCTTCGCGCTCGACCCCGACCGCGCCCGCGAATACCGCCAGGCCGCCCTGAAGGAAAGCCACTGCGCCGAGGACGCCGCATCCGGCAAATACTGCACCATGTGCGGCCCGGACTTCTGCTCCGTCCGCCTCTCGAACAAGCTCAAAGGCATGAAAGAGTGAGGTAACGCCATGCTGATCCGCTGTTTCTCCCGGGTGAAGGAAAAACACCCGCTCGTCATGTGCTTCGCGAACATCGTTACGGCCAACGGCTGCGCCAACCTCCTGCTTGCCGCCGGAGCCTCGCCCGTCATGGCGGAAGACCCCGCCGGCGCGGTCGAATTCACCGGGATCGCCGACGCGCTCTCCCTCAACACCGGCACGTTCTTCCCGATGCTCCGGGAAAATGCCCTTGCCGCGCAGGAAGTCGCGCTCCGCCGCGGCATCCCGGTCGTGCTCGACCCGGTCGGCGCGGGCTGCGCCCCGTCCCGCACGGAACTCGTACTCGAGCTCCTGAGGCGCGGCGTCTCCGTGGTGCGCTGCAACAGTTCCGAGGCAAAAGCCCTGCTCGGCCTCGGGGCTTCCGCGCACGGGGTCGACGCTTCCCCGGACGACGCGGTCACGGATGATTCGCTCGACCGTGCCGTTTCGGACGTCCGTGCGCTCGCCTCCAAATACGGCTGCGTGATGGCGGTGACGGGCGCGATCGACCTCGTCGGCGACCCGGACGGACGCGTGATGGTCATTCGCGGCGGTCACGAGATCATGGCGAAGATCACCGGGTCCGGCTGCATGCTGTCCGCCCTGACCGCTGCCTACGTCGGAGCCGAACCGAAATTCCAGTTCGAGGCCACCGCCGCCGCGCTCGCCGCCTACGGCGTCTGCGGGACGCTCGCCGCCGAATCGCTCAAGCCGGGCGAAGGCTGCGGCACGTTCGGCGTGCGCCTCTTCGACGCGATGGACAACCTCGACGTCACCGCTCTTCACGAAAGACTCGACTATGAAGTCCGTCAGGCCTGATTACCTCAAACTCTACGCCGTCACCGACGAATCCTCCGGCCTTGCGGAACGCGTCCGCCTCGCCATCGCGGGTGGCGCAACCTGCATCCAGCACCGCGCGAAATGCGCCTCGTTCGAGGCGGCGAAAGCCGATGCGCTCGCGATCCGGTCCGTCTGCCGCGAAGCGGGCGTGCCGTTCATCGTGAACGATTCGCTCGAACTCGCGCTGGCGATCGATGCGGACGGCCTCCACGTGGGGCAGGACGACGTTCCCGCCCGCGAAGCACGGCGTGCGCTCGGCCCGGACAAAATCCTTGGGGTTTCCGCCGCGACCGTGGCGGACGCGGTCCGGGCGGAACGGGACGGCGCGGACTACATCGGCACGGGAGCGATATTCCCCACCGCGACCAAGCCGGACGCCGCCTGCGTGACGATGACCGCGCTGCGCGCCATCTGCGGCGCCGTGAACATCCCGGTCGTCGCGATCGGCGGCATCCACGCGGGCAATATCTCCGATTTTGCGCACAGCGGCATCGCCGGGGTCGCGGTCGTCTCGGCGATCTTCGGCGCACCCGATCCGGCGGCAGCCGCCCGCGCGCTTAAACAACTGGTCGAACACACGGATTTCACGCTCCCGGACGAGACCGGGATGATCCTCGATTTCGACGGCACCATCCTCGATTCCATGCGCGTCTGGCTCACGCTCGCCACGGATTTCCTGCGCGCGAACGGCGCGGAGCCCCGCCCCGGCCTCGACGAACTCCTTGCGAACTGTTCCGACCTGATGGCGGGCGCGGCGGCGCTTCAGAAGGAATACGCCCTGCCGCTCAAACCCGAGGACGCCATTCGCGGTCTGCTGGGCATCCTGAACGAAGGCTATCTGAAGTGCAGCCTCATGCCCGGCGCGGAGGAATTCCTGCGCGAAGCCGGACGGCGCGGATTCCGCCTCGTGATCGGCACCGCCAGCGACCGGAACGCCGTGAAATCCGTGCTTGCCAAACACGGTTTGCTCGACCTCTTCTGCGATATTCTCACCACGGGCGAAACCCGCCTCGACAAACGCGATCCGGCGTTCTACCGCCTCGCGCTCGAACGCCTTGGGACGCGTCCGGGCCGCACGTGGCTCTTCGACGACGCGCCGTTCTGCCTCGAAGCCGCGCGTTCCTGCGGCCTGAGGACCGCGGGCATTCCCGGCGAATATTTCAAGGCGGCGGACTTCGCCGGAGCCGACCGCGTGTTGAACACCCTCGACGAGTGGTTCAAAAAATGAAGACCGTCCTGACCATAGCGGCATCCGATCCGAGCGGGGGCGCCGGGATCCAGGCCGACCTCCGCGCCATTGCCGCGCACGGACTGTACGGCATGGCGGTGCCGACCGCGCTCACGGTGCAGAACACGCTCGGCGTGACCGGCGTGCTGGTGCTCGAACCGGAGTTTCTGGCGCGTCAGCTCGAAGCCGTGCTGTCCGACATCCGGCCCGACGCCGTGAAGATCGGGGCCATGCCCGGTGCGGAACACGCCCGCGTCACGGCTGGTCTGCTGAAGAAATATGAAATCACAAACATCGTGTTCGACCCCGTGCTGGCGTCCACCAGCGGCGCCGCGCTCGGCACGGTCGAGGGCGTCGGACTCCTCGCACCGCTCGTTTCTCTCCTCACGCCGAATCTGCCGGAGGCCGCGAAGCTCCTCGGACGTGACCCGTCGGAACTCGCCGCACCGGATAAGATCGAATCCGCCGCCGTTGAGCTTGTGAAACGTTTCCGCACCGCCGTCCTGCTGAAGGGCGGACACCGCACAGACGGTTCGTTCAACGATTTCTTCCAGCCCGCCGACGGCTCAGGCGAATGGCTTCCGACCCGTACCGCACCCCCGTGCGGCAATCACGGCACGGGCTGTCTGCTCTCCAGCTCCATCGCGTGCGGACTGGCCGCCGGGCTCCCCCTGCTCGAAAGCATCCGCCGGGCGAAGGAACGCCTTTCCGACGCGCTGGCACGCGGGCTTTCCCTCGGACACGGCAACGGCCCGGTCGATTTCAGGTAACAAAGACTTCCCCGCGCAAACAGCAAGCCCGACGAGGCTCCCGAATACCTCTTCCAGCACGCCGTGATGCTCGCGGCGTACACCCCAAAGGGGTGAAGAGCAGTCCGCTCAGCTTCGCTTGCGGATAAACAATCAGGCGAGCTTCAGGACGGCGGAAAACGCGCCGTCGTGCGTGTCGGTGGGGAAGAGCGTCCGTTCGCGTACGAGCGAGAGGTTCGGATATTCCGAAAGAAGCAGCTGGACGCGGCCCATGTTTTCCTCGAATTCCAAACTGCACGTGGAATAGAGCAGCGTGCCGCCGGGGCGAAGCAGGGAGACCGCGCTTTTCAGGATGGCGTGCTGAAGCACGGTGAGCTCGCCGAGACGCGTTTTCGAGAAGCGCCACGGGACATCCGGGCGGCGGCGGATCACGCCGGTATTGGAGCACGGGACGTCGGCCAGAATAAAATCGAACGACTGCGGCGGAAGCGGGATCTCGCGGGCGTCCGCGACGAGCGTTTTCGCCTTTACTCCGGCGCGGCGCAGGTTGACGTTCATCGTGGAGACACGCTTTTTGGAACGGTCCGCGGCGGTGATCTTCGCGCCGGACCCCGCAAGCTCGGAGAGCATGATGGTCTTGCCGCCGGGCGCGGCGCAGAGGTCGAGGATTGCGCCGCGCGGCTTCGATTCCAGCAGCCCCAGCCCCATGCACGTGGCGGGGTCCTGCACGTACATCGAGCCGTCCTGGAGCAGAGGATCGTCGAAGAGCCCGGCGGAGGTTTTGAGCGAAAAGAACCGGAAGTCGCCCGTGTCGAAATCCGGTTCGAACGGCTCGGGGCCGTAGGCCGCCAGCATGGAAACGTCGGCTCCCGGGCGCAGCCGGACCGAGATCGGCGGATTCGAGGCGAACTGCCCGAGGATCGACGCGGCCTGTTCCGCGCCGTAGGCGGCGGTCCAGCGTTCCTTCAGCAGCGGCGGGCAGTCGGCGGGGATATGCGCGCGATCGACCGATTCATCGCGGACATACGCGCGGAGGATGGCGTTCACGAAGGAGCCGCCGCCGGGGCCGCGAAGCCTTTTCGCCGTGTCGACCGCGATGTTCACGGCGGACTGCCACGGGAGCCCGGTCTGGAAGAACACCTGGGCCGCGGCGAGGGAAACGAGCAGGCGCATCTGCTGGTTGACCTTGCCTTTCCGGGCGTGCCTGACGAGCAGGGAATCCAGGAAATGCTTGTGCCGGAAATACTCGAACAGGAGCGACGCGACCGCGGCTTTCGCCGGGAAATCCCCGGCGCGGAGATCGTCTAGGCAGTCGTCCAGCGAAAGACCGTCGTTTTCCCATACGGTCAGGGCGGAGAGGGCGTGTTCGAGAATGCCCTCGGAAATGCGGGATGTCTTCAACGGGATCGCCTTTCTGTCGAGTGTGCCGGGTAAATGATGAAAAAGATGAAACGGTAAAGTATTAATATAGCATCCGAACGCCGGAAATGCAACCGTTTCAACGGAAAAAGGGAAGCGAAGCAGCCGCCGTCGCGGACAGCGCGGCCGGACCTGTTACCCCGAACCGCGAGGATGGCGGGATTCGGCGTCCCGACTCCGCGCACCGATCGCCTCGATCGTCAGGCGCATGCAATATTTGTCAGTTGTAATGCATTATTTGCCAAAACCGTATCAAACGATCTGTTTCTCCCTTGATTCTGTGCGAAAAAGGTGTATCTTTTATTCATGACAGTCCGCCACGATAAAATCACGTTGTTATCAAACCGTATACCTTTGCTTCCCGAGTGTTGTTTGATGTTTGTGCGGGGACCGCTTACGCCAGGCTGGCGATGTTCTGCCAGGTGGACTTGTCGTCGAGTTCAGCGAGGGAGGATGCGGACGCGTCGGCGAGGGCATCCGTGTCGTAGCTACCGAAGCTCAGGGCATCCGAAATGCCGAGGCTATCGATCTCAGGCACAGCAAGGCTGTCCGTCATGGCAAGAGTGTCCGGCTCAGGCATGGCGAGGGCATCGGCGGTCGCGTCGTTGAGAGAAAAGACCGTCGCTGTGACGTTGTAGTACACATTGCCTTTCTTCGCGTCCTTTGCGGTCATCGAGAGGAAATACTCGACGCCTGCCGAAAGACTGAGCGTTTGGGTGGCGTTGGCTTCACCGACCGTGACTTTCAACGTGTCGAGCTTCTTGAGCCTGGTCCCGGCGAGCTGGTAGACTGCGAGGGTGGCGTCGCCGGTCGATTCGACCATGAAGACGACGTCGGCAGTGCCGGATGCCACGTTGACGCGCGCATAGTCGACCTTGTCGTTGTGCCCGACGAAGTTGCTGAGCCCCACCAAAGTCATTGCGTTGTTGTCGAACTGGACAGCCTTGTCGCCGGCCACAGCAAGTGTCGTCTTCTGAAGATTCGGGTTGATCTGCGGGGTGGCTTTTTTGTTGTATGCCCAGTCGTTATCGCCTTTGTCCGCGCTGTCGTAGAACACGCTGTCCTTATTGATCGTCACGTTATAGTAAGCGTTGCCGCCGAGCCCGCTCGTTGCGTTCGTGGAACTGACCATGACGAAGTACTTGCCCTTTTCGAGGACCTTCTGAGCGGTCGACTTCGACGTGACCGTTGTGCCGTTCACTGTGACGGAGGCCTTGCTCGTCAGCGTCCATTTGCCGCTCTTGCCCTGTTTTGCCTCGTAGACGACGAGCTTCGCCTTGTCGTCGGCACTCAGGTTGAAGCTCAGAAGAGCGGCGGAATCGAGCGTGAACATCCTATAGTCCGTGGCATCGCTGAAGCCGACCCAGTTGACATTTTTCCCCTGGACCTGCGCTTCATCGACCTGGAACTTCCTGCCGACATACTCGCGGGTCAGCTCGGCCGCCGTATTGACGAGCTCGGGGTTCAGGTTGTACTTGTCATCCGTGCCCTTGCCGGTCCTGGCATACGCGTAGTCGTTCACATTATCGTCGGCATCGTCGTAGAACCGGCTGTCAAACGAGAGGAACACATTGTAGAAGCCCCCGGTGTCGCCTCTGGCGGCTATCGTCCCGGTCATGGAGATGTAGTACGTGCCGGCTTCGAGACGGAGCGCAGCCGTTGTAGATTTGGCTATGTTGTTCTTCCTGACCGCCTTGCCGCCGTTGGAAATGAGAGCCTTCACCTTCTTCGGCGTCACGCCGTCGTCTTCGCAGATCACCTGGTAGATGTTGAACTTGCCGTTGATCGCGGAGTCGACCATGAACTTCAATCCGGCCGCGCTGTCGAGTTCGATTTTCGCATAATCGGACGCATCCTTGCGCCCATCGTACTTAGGATCGCTGTCGATCCTGCCAACGAAATTGTCGTAGTGGTGCCCCTTCTCGTCGTCGTAGTCGACGGTCCCGATTTCATCCAGGAACAGTCCCTCGCCCGGTTTTTCCGGGGCGTTCGGAACGTAGGAATCGCTCAGGAAAGCGGGACACCACGGATTGTCCTTGTTGCTTTTGTCGTACAGATAGTCGTTCCAGCCGTTGTCCGGGCCGTTGAGCGGCTCGCCGACGGTGACGAAGAGTTCCGCGTTTTTCAGTTTCAACCTGTATTGCACTCCGGCGATCTCCGTCGCAGCGCCGACCGTGAGCGTGCCGAGTTCCGTGCCGGAGGTATTCACGACCGAGATGGTCTTATCGAAATTCTTCGCGCATCCAGCGAGCTTATACTTGCCTTCCTTCTCGGTTCCGTCGATCGTAATCGTGTATTTCGGCGTTCCCCTGATCACGGAAAGGTCGTTCACGAGAGCGTCTGCTCCAGGTCCGGTTTGCGTCAGGTCGAAATCCAGGACAGCTCCGTCCCCGAAACTGACATCCGTGGCTTCCTCCAGCCGGATCTGTCCGGTCAGTTTGCCGCCGGCTTCCACATTAAGAATGCCGCCGTCGTCCACGGTAATGCCGGAGACCGCCGCTCCGGCGGAGACTGTCACCTCGCCGGCGTTGAATATAAAAACCTGTTCCGCCGCGCCTGATACCTGAAGTTCTCCGTATTCATAAACGCCGGCATTTCGTACTTTGCCGCCCGAGGAGACGTTCACGATCCCGGGGGAAGTTTTCGTGGCCCTCCCGTCGGAAGACAACTCCAGGATCTTGCCCTGAATCAGCGTCCACTCGGCGGTCCCGCCGTCCAGTACATGCAGTTCCGCACCGTTCATGACATAATCGTTTCCGGAGACTTCCCCGGGGCCGACCGTCCTGATTCCCTCGACGACGTTCGTCCCTTCTTCCAGCACCATGATGGACTGACTCCCGAGGTTGTTCAGGGCATGCTCCTCCTGGATCCGATTCCCGGAATCGGCGTAGACCTCGACCTGATGCAAACCAATGCCGAGTTCCGTACCCAGCAGGAGATCCTTCTTCACGATGGATTCTCCGCCGGCAAGGGAATCCGAGGGAAGCGTTTCCACGTCGTATCCGTCAATTCCGATCAAAACATCAAACGGGCCGCTGGCGAATTCGCTCAGATTCGACACTGCAAAACTCAGGTACAACGGGCTGCCGACGAAACAATAGTCGTCGGACGCAAGCTTGCCTTCCGACACGGCAAGGACCAACTGCTCGGAGGAGCCTTCCACCGGGGTCACGGCCAAGTCCACCACGTCGTCGGTCGTGATGAATCCGACGGTCGCAATGGCAATCAGCTCGCGGTCGTCGTCGGCAAAATCGTACGTGCCGTCCCAGGCCATCCGTCCCTCCTCGTAGCAGTCGTCGAAAATAATCTCCTTCGTTTCGGCGTTGTATCCGTAGCCGGTCATGATATGACCGTCGATGATGATCAGAGCAGGACGTCCCGCGTCGATTTCGCGCATGTAGTCCTCGAACGTGAAATCACCGCCTGCGACGTCGGCCTGATGGGTTCCGGTGACCTTCATATCCATGGAATAGCCTTTGTCCTGAACATAAAGGTAAAGCCCGTACTGGAAATCTTCATACCGCTCCATGATCTCCCGACTGGTTTGCGTCGCCGGGTCGGTGATCGTCTCTGTGGAGTCGTCGTACAGCCACTGTTCCAGCATGGTGTCGGGCCGATACCCCGTCTCCAACCAATCGTCGCAGTCTCGCCAGAACTGAGCGGTGCCGAGATAGTCCGCCAGGCACTCCCAGACATCGGTCCTGATCTCCGGCCCCTCGCCGCCGTTCACGAACGAGTACGGCAGCTCTTCCGCGGGCGTGGTCGGCGTGGCCTTGTCCACATCTTCGATGATGATTTCGATGGGGTCGTGGGAGAAGAACCTGTATACGTAACCTTTGGTGGCCGTGGCCCTGCCGAGATTGGAATCGAAATCGTCCATGACGTAGATCTCATCTCCCGATCCGCGCGAGTACACATCCACGTCGCCATCGATCATGGCGGAGAAATCCCTGCCCCGGTAGCCGTACAGGTCGTAATAACCGAGCAGCATGGCGACCGACGTGGGACAGCATCCGTACATGTATCTCGCCTGCGGCATGGTGTTCGCGAGTCGGACGTCACCGTCAGGATCCACAATCGTGGGCGCCTGGACCGTGACGGTCAGGATGTCGTCCGTCAGCCCCAGCGTGTAAGTGTCCGAGCCGATGTAAACCGTTTCCCCGATCCTGAGCGTGCCGAGGTCGGACCCGTCGGTATCCTTTACGGTGATGGTCTTGCTGAAGCCCGCCGCGCCGCCTGCGAGGTGATATTCGCCCGACACCTGCGACGTCGAAACCGTGAGGCTGTAATCCGGCATCCCCTGGATGCGCGACAAATCGTTGATTTGCGCCGCATTTCCGGATGCTGCGGCCGAGATGTCGAAGTCGAGGATGCTCCCGGCATAGGCCGACACCACCGCGTCTTCGGCAATGGTCAGCGTCCCCGTGTGCATGCCGCCTGCAGCGATCCCCAGATAACCGCCGGCGTTGACCGTAGTCGCACCCGCCGTGCCGCCTTTGCCGACGTAAAGCCAGCCGCCGTTGTTCACTGCGGTCAGATTTGCCGTCCCGCCTTCATAAATATACAACTCGGCGCACTCCCAGCGGTCGGTCCCGGTCAATACGGTCCCGTCCGCCGTGCCGCCGCTGTAGACGTACAGTTCGCCGGAGGTGAATACAGTCGTGGATTTCGCGGTCGTCCCTGCATGTACCGTGGCGGAACCGGCCGACAGCGTCAGGCCGCTGAACTCGTTGTTTGCGAACGTCACATTGGCGCCATCGGCGACATCGACATATCCGCCATTTTCCCTGATCGCGGTCGCCACACCGCCGGTAGAAACGACAAGATTGGCGCAACTGTTCACGGTGATCCCGTTCGCTGCGCCTTTTTCATCGATGCGCATCCAGCCGAAGCTATTCACGACGGTCGCACTCGCCGAGCCGCCGCCATGGATGTACAATTCGCCACAGTTCAATTCGTCGGCGCCGTTTACGGTGGTCTCGTTCACCGTGCCGGAAACGTGCAGGTCTCCGCCTTCGTTCACGATGGCTGCGTTCATTGTGCCGCCCTTGTCGACATATGCGCTGCCGTCGCTGTTCACGCTGGTCGAATTCGCCGTGCCGCCGTTGAAGACATACATACTGCCGAAATCATTCACGATGGTCGCGTCAGCCGTGCCGCCGGAAGAAACATACAGGTTGCCGCCGCTGTTCACGCTGGTCGAATTCGCCGTGCCGCCGGCGTAGACGTACAGCTTGCCGAAATCATCCACGGTGGTGGCGTTCGCTGTTGTCCCCGAGTGCAAAGTGGCGGAGTCGTTCAGCAACTGCAGATCCTTGAAACTGTTGGCTGTGAAAACCGCGTTTGCGCCTTCGGCGACATTGACGTATCCGCCTTCTTCCCGGATCGAAACCGCCGCGCCGCCTTTCCGAATATCCAAAACGCCGCCGTCCTTTACTGTAACCTCGGCAACCGTAGCGCCCTCGTCGACATACACGCTGCCGCCGCTGCTCACAGCAGTGGAATTCGCCACGCCGCCGTTGAAAACGTGCATGCTGCCGCAGTCGTTCACGGTGGTCGAATTCGCCGTGCCGCCCTTGTCGACACGCATGCTGCCGCCGCTGTTTATGGTGGTCGAATTCGCCACGCCGCCGTCGTGGACGTTCATTTCTCCGAGTCCCCAGTAACCGGACCCGTTCAGGACAGTCTTGTTCGCGACACCGGCGACGGACATGTTGCCGGATTCATTCACGGTGGTCGAATTCGCCACGCCGCCGGCCTCGACGAACATGCCGCCGGCTTCATTCACGGCAGTCGAATTCGCCGTGCCGCCGTTGAAGACGTACATGTTATCGCCGGCAAGAGAAATGCCGTTTGATGTCTGCCCTGAAGAGACTTCGTAATCCATAAACACCCCGTGCTTGTCCACTGAATCGGACTGGTTGACAACTAGAAACCGTTATAGCAATACTATAACACGCGTTTTCCCGAAATACAAGCGCAACCCCAAGCGGAAAAAAACATATATGACAATTTTTCAAAAAGGACAGTTGAAAAAAGAGAAAATGCGTATTACATTATCCTCAAATCTTATTCGGACCGAGTTTTTATTTATCTGAGGGAACTGTTCATGAGCCAGCCTGCCGATCTCCCCGAAACCTATGACTACAGCGATACCGATACCATAGCCCCCATGATCCTCACGGTCGGAGCGAAAGCGGGAAAGGAGGAAGAATCCGTTTCCCCGATCGCGAACCTGCTGAACCAGTACAGCGAGCATGACCCCGGTGTCTTCAGTATCGGCGGCACATTCGGCATCGACGCCACGGCGTTCCAGGTTGAATTGAACAGCGTCTACGTTTCGGTCGTGGATGTCAAGAGCGACGAGGGCGCTCTTACCGGAAAGCTTCTGGTAGTCCAGGGGATCGTGTACGTTCGGATCGGCTCAATCCTCACGGTCTCCGCCACGCTCCTCGGTGAGTACGATCCCGACACTCTGACCGATCCCCTGGAAATCTTCAACCAGAAGCCGGAAACGGAAGAGGAAAGAAAGGAGGCGATGCGCACCCGCAACAAGTTCTACGACCTTTCCGGCAACATCATCCAGCGCAAGGATTTCATCGGGGAAGCAGGTGCGAACAACGGCCTGTATTTCATGTACAACAGGTCCGGCATCCAGCAGGAAAAGGAGTATGTCTTCACCGCGACCGGTCTGCTGGACCTCGACTGGCTGAAGAAGATCGGCGTGAACTGCGGCCTGAAGGTCGGCGCGATCGGCGCGTACAATGCGTTCAAGTCCGAGTGGGAAGTCGGGCTCGGAGTCAAGTTCACGGTTCCATCCGGCACGGAATGGCTTGTGGTCGGACGCGTGGGGTTCAAGAGCGGCAGACTCAACAACATCGCCCTCGAAGTCAAGGGCGAGATCCCGATCGGTCCCGTGATTTTTACGCAGATCAAGATGGGGGTTTCGGGCCTGGCCGAATCGGTGCAGACCTACGCGCCCGGTCTGGGGGTGGCGTTCGGACCTCAGATCGACTTCAACGCCCTGTCGTCGAAATTCGCAAAAATGATCGGGCTGAAGAACGGCAAATTCCGCGTGGCCGAGGCCGCCGTGTTCGGAGAAATTTCCAGCAATTTCCAGAACATGAGCCTGTCTGTCGAGGGAACGTTCCTCGGTCTGCTGGAGGTCAAGGGCGGATGGAAATACGAAGACGGCAAAAATGAGATCAGTCTTTCTGTCGGGACCAGGAAATCCGAGACCTTCAATTTCCGTATCTCGGGTTCGGTCTGCTGGGGCGGAGGCGATTTAACCGTCAGAGGGTCGCTGGACGGATCCTTCAAGTGGGATTTCACCGCACTGAAGGTCAACTGGGTCGGCGTCAATGTCGGCGGCGGCGTCAGCGTTATCTACAACCAGGCCGGTTCGCGTAAGACGGTTTCCATCTCGGCCGGCGGCCGGGCGCAGGTCAAAGTCCTCTTCGTCAAGGTCGGCGTCAACGTCAGCAACAGCTGGTTCCTCGACCTGTCCAACCGCGGCCTCGCCCACACCTGC
>JAEEGG010017513.1_pt1 | contig 14716 bp, 7 predicted proteins | sample 9134161 | NCBI WGS metagenome assembly JAEEGG01 (sample SAMN16246543, study PRJNA631951) | gut metagenome | biome: gut microbiome; feature: rumen; material: CR-attached | host: Bos | place: Iran: Karaj | collected 2018-10
TGAGTTCTGCCTGCAGATCCACAAGCGCAACTATTACTACGACGGCGGCGAGCGCGCCCTGACCGCTTTCGACATCTTCACCCCCACCGGCTACTACGACGGCGCCTGGGAGTGGGCCTCTTCCATCAAGCTCACCGACGAGGAGCGGGAGGAGACCTCTGAGCTCATGAGCGATCTGAGCACCTACTACGAAGAGAACTATGTGGCCTTCGTGGACGGCTCCAAGCCCATGAGCGAGTGGGATTCCTACATCAACGATCTCAACACCTTCGGCTATCAGCGGATCCAGGAGATCTATCAGGGAGCCTACGACCGCTATATGTCTCAGCAGTAAAAACGCTGAGCAGATCGTTCAGATCCGCACCTTTTTCCGTCCCGGCTTCTTCGGAAGCCGGGACCTTTTTGCTCTCCTTTCTCTCTATTCTGGTTTTCGTTCATAAATCGCAAAAATTACTTTACATTTTCCAAATCATAGAGTAATATCTACTATGCTAGGAAATAACCGGCAAAATAGGAAAGGAGAGATGACCCGATGAAAAAGACGCTGAGTCTGGTGCTGGCTCTGCTGTTCGTTCTGGCCCTTTTTGCGGGCTGCAACAACGGCGGCGGCACACCCGCGACCCAGGCCCCCGGCAGCGCGACTCAGGCTCCGGCTACCCAGGCCCCGGCCACCAAAGCTCCAGCGACCCAGGCTCCGGACAGCAGCGGCGAACCCGCCGCCACGGAAGAACCCGAACCCGAGCCTGTGGACGAAGGCCCCTACCATTACGCCGCGGGCAAGTATGCCATGAACGACGAAGGCTTCCCGGTGGAGAAGTACGTCTATGACAAACCCCTCACCGAAAACGACGACGTACTCACCAAGTGGTCTACCTGCTACACTCCTCAGTACATACCCGAGGATGGCTGGGGCAGCATCCCCGTGTGGCGGGGCGTGCGGGACTACACCGGCGTCCACATCGAGTACAATATCGTGGACTCCGCCAACCGCAGCCAGAACTTCTCCGTGCTGCTGGCCTCCGACGACCTGGACGATATCTGTGACCAGGGCAGCTACTTCTACTCCGGCGGCACCATCAAGAACGCCATTGAAGACGGCTATTTCATGAATCTCATGCCCTATCGGGAGTACATGCCCAACTACATGTACGAGACTTACGTCCGCAGCCGCGGCAATCCGGACGTGCTGAGCGCCGTGTTCTATGACAGCGAGACCATCGCCTCCATGGCCGGCATGCTGGTGGAGCCAGCCCCCGGCATGGGTCTGTTCCTCCGGCAGGACTGGATGACCAAGCTGGGCTTGGGCAACGCCATCGACGTGACCACCTATGATAAGTGGCACGAGGTCATGGTGGCCTTCAAGAACATGAAGGCTGAACTGGGCGAGGATATCTTCCCCTTCTTCATCAACAACTGTGTGGAAGTTCAGGCCGGTCTTTTCTTCTGCGGCTATGACACCTCCGTTGTCACCAGCCGTATGGGCAACCTGCGGGTCCGGGACGGCGTCGTGGAATTCTGCGGAACCACCGAGGACGACCGCACCTGCATGACTCTGCTGGCCCAGTGGTTCGCCGAGGGCCTGATCTCCCCCAACTTCCAGACTTTCGTCGCCGGCCAGGATTACGACGCCGGCCTTACCAGCGACGGCCTGGGCAGCATGTGGCTGACCCCATCCGAGTGGGAGACCACCGAGGATACCAACACCGATCCCAACACCGACTGGGAACCCATCAAGCGTCTGGTGCAGAAGGAAGGCCAGACCCTTCACTACGGCAACAAGTCCTCCAACTTCCACTATGGCTCTGCCATTGTCAGCGGCAACTGCCCCAATATGGAGCTGGCCGTTTCCTGGCTGGACTGGTGGATGAGCGACTGGGGCTCCGAGTGGACCTCCTGGGGTCCCGAGGGCACCCTGTGGGAGTACAACGACAAGGGCGAACGCCGCCTCACCGACTTCTGCCTGAACTGGGAAGGCGGCATGGCCTGGTGCATGTGCCTTTACGGCTGCAACGGCCTCGTTGAGTTCTGCCTGCAGATCCACAAGCGCAACTACGCCTATGACGGCGGCGAGCGCGCTCTGGCTGCCTTCGACGTGTTCACCCCCACCGGCTATTACGACGGCGCCTACGAATGGCCTTCTTCCGTGAAGCTGAACGACGAGGAGCGGGAGGAGACCAACCAGCTCTTCACCGATCTGAACACCTACTATGAGGAGAACTACGTAGCCTTCGTGGACGGCTCCAAGCCCCTCAGCGAGTGGGACAGTTACCTGAACGATATCAAGTCCTTCGGCTATGACCGGATCCAGGAGCTGTATCAGCAGGCTTACGACCGCTACATGTCCGAGCTGTAATGCTGAACAAGGCGGTTTGACCGCCGCGCATGCCCTGCGCCCCCGCCTCATGAGGCGGGGGCGTTCCTTTCTCTCATGTTCCTTTTTTTCCCTTTTCAGTTTGGAAAAGCTTTACTTTTTCAGAAACATAGTGTAATATATGAGTCATGCCGAAGAAATCAAATGGCAAAATTCAAAAAAGAGAAAGGAAACGAGCATGAAAAAGACACTGTCTCTGGTGCTGGCTCTGCTGCTGGTCGCGGCCCTGTTCGCAGGCTGCGGCGGCAACGGCGGCACCACGCCGACCGCAGCGCCGGCGACCGCAGCTCCCGGCGGCAACGAACCCGCCGCCACCGAAGCTCCCGTAGACGAAGGCCCCTACCATTTCGCCGCCGGCAAGTATGAGAAGAACGCCGACGGTTTCCCGGTGGAGAAATACGTCTATGAGCAGCCCCTCACCGAAAACGACGACACCCTCAGCAAGTGGACCACCTGCTACACCCCCGAGTACATCCCTGAGGATGGCTGGGGCAGCATCCCCGTCTGGCAGGGCGTCCGGGAGTACACCGGCGTTCACATTGAGTACAACATCGTGGACTCCGCCAACCGCAGCCAGAACTTCTCCGTGCTGCTGGCCTCCGACGACCTGGACGACATCTGCGACCAGGGCGGCTACTTCTACTCCGGCGGCACCCTGAAGAACGCCGTGGAGGACGGCTACTTTGTAAACGTCAAGCCCTATCAGGACTACATGCCCTGCTACATGTGGGAGACCTACAACCGCAGCATCGTGAACCCGGATACCATGGACCGGATCTTCTACGATAAGGAAACCATCATCTCCCTGCCCGGTTACCTGGTGGAGCCCGCCCCCAGCATGGGCTACTTCCTCCGTCAGGACTGGATGACCAAGCTGGGCCTGGGCGACGCCATCAACGTCCGGACCTATGACCGGCTCCACGAATGCCTGGTGGCCTTCAAGAACATGAAGGCCGAGCAGGGTGAGGAGATCTTCCCCTTCTTCATCAGCTCCAACGTGGAGTCCGTGGCCGGCTTCTTCTTCGGCGGCTATGACACCGCCGTGTACACCGGCAACATGAGCTACTACCGCGTGAAGGACGGCAAGGTGGAGTTCTGCGGCACCACCGAGGACGACCGGGCCGCCATGACCCTCCTGTCCACCTGGTTCAGCGAGGGCCTCATGTCCCCCAACTTCCAGACCTTCGTGGCCGGCGAGGATTACGATGCCGGCGTCGAGTCCGATGGCCTGGGCTGCCACATCCTGACCCCCTCCACCTGGGAGACCACTGAGGCTTCCAACATCGATCCCAACACCGACTGGGAGCCCATTGAGCGTCTGGTGAAGAAGGAAGGCCAGATCCTCCACTACGGCAACAAGCTCACCGAGTTCCACTACGGCTCCGCCGTGGTCACCGGCAACTGCCCCAACGTGGAGCTGGCCGTCAGCTGGCTGGACTGGTGGATGAGCGACTTCGGCTCCGACTGGACCTCCTTCGGCCCCGAAGGCACCCTGTGGGAGTACAACGAGAAGGGCGAGCGCCGCCTCACCGACTGGTGCATGAACCATGAGGCGGGCATGGCCTGGATCATGTGCATCTACGGCAGCAACGGCCTGGTGGAGTTCTGCCTGCAGATCCACAAGCGCAACTACTACTACGACGGCGGCGAGCGCGCCCTGCGTGCCTTCGACATCTTCTACCCCACCGCCTTCTACGACGGCGCCTACGAATGGCCCAGCGAAGTGAAGCTCAACGACGAGGAGCGGGAAGAGACCACCGCGCTGATGACGGACCTGAACACCTACTTCCAGGAGAACTACGTCCAGTTCGTGGACGGCTCCAAGCCCATGAGCGACTGGGACAGCTACATCGCCGACATCAACGCCTTCGGGTATCAGCGGGTCCAGGAGATCTATCAGGCCGCCTACGACCGGTACATGGCCGAGCGTGCATAAGTATCCAAAAACCGCATAGCACCGTTTTTCCGGGGCGGCTCTGCCGCCCCGGTTTTTTCGCGCCGTTAAGCTGTTATGCTTTTCTTTATCCTGTCTCTCCATTTCCGTTTTGGCCGAAAAATATGCTTTACAAACTGTTCATAAACGTGTATGATACAGAGTATCTTTTAGAAAAGGAGAGACCCAAATGAAGAAGACTCTGGCACTGGTGCTGGCGCTTCTGCTGGTCCTTGCCCTGTTCGCAGGCTGTAATGGCAGCAGCGGCGGCGGTACCCCCACCCAGGCGCCTGACAACAGCGGCGGCCAGGCAACCCAGGCTCCCGCCACCCAGGCTCCCGCCACCCAGGCCCCCAGCTCCGGCAACCAAGGCGGCACTCAGGCCACCGAGGCTCCCGCTGCCACCGAGGCTCCCGTGGACGAAGGCCCCTATCACTTCGCCGCGGGCAAGTACGCCAAGAACGCGGACGGCTTCCCTGTTGAGAAGTACGTCTACGACCGGCCCCTCACCGACAATGACGACGTGCTGAGCAAGTGGAGCACCTGCTACACTCCCCAGTACATCCCCGAGGACGGCTGGGGCAGCATCCCTGTCTGGCAGGGTGTTGCCGAGTACACCGGCGTGCATATCGAGTACAACATCGTTGACTCCTCCAACCGGAGCCAGAACTTCTCCGTGCTGCTGGCTTCCGACGACCTGGACGACATCTGCGACCAGGGCGGCTACTTCTACTCCGGCGGCACCATCAAGTCCGCCATCGAGGACGGCTACTTCGTGAACCTCTATCCCTACCGGGACTACATGCCCAACTACATGTGGGAGACCTACGACCGCAGCCAGACCAACCCCGACGTCATGAACACCGTGTTCTATGACAGCGAGACCATCGGCTCCTGCGCCGGCATGCTGGTGGAGCCCGCCCCCGGCATGGGCTACTTCATCCGTGAGGACTGGCTCCGTGAGCTGGGTCTGGGCACCGCCTCCGACTACAACACCTACGACCAGCTCCACACCGCCCTGGTGGCCATGAAGAGCGCTTACAGCACCAGCGAGCGGGAGATCTTCCCCTTCTTCATCAACAGCGTCATTGAGAACGGCGCCGGCGCCCTCTTCGGCGGCTACGGCACCTGCGTCTACACCCGCATCGGCAGCTACATCCGCGCCAAGGACGGCGTGGTGGAGTTCTGCGGCACCACCGAGGACGACCGGGAGGCCATGACCCTGCTGAACACCTGGTTCAACGAGGGCCTCATCTCCCCCAACTTCCAGACCTTCGTGGCCGGCGAGGATTACGATGCCGGCACCAACACCGACGGCCTGGGCGTCAACCTTGGGCCTCCGTCCGGCTGGCAGAACATGGAGGACGAGGGCAAGAACTACAACCCCAACTGCCAGTGGGAGTGCCTGAAGCGCCTGGTGAAGAAGGAAGGCGACGTCATCCACTACGGCAACAAGATCGGCGGCTTCCATTACGGCTCCGCCATCGTCAGCGGCAACTGCCCCAACGTGGAGCTGGCTGCCTCCTGGCTGGACTGGTGGATGAGCGAATGGGGCTCCTGGTGGACCTCCTGGGGTCCCGAGGGCACCCTGTGGGAGTACAACGAGAAGGGCGAGATGCGCCTCACCGACTGGTGCATGAACTGGGAAGGCGGCATGGCTTGGTGCATGTGCCTTTACGGCTGCAACGGCCTCGTTGAGTTCTGCCTGCAGATCCACAAGCGCAACTACTTCTACGACGGCGGCGAGCGCGCCCTGACCGCTTTCGACATCTTCACTCCCACCGGCTACTACGACGGCGCCTGGGAGTGGGCCTCCTCCATCAAGCTCACCGATGAGGAGCGCGAGGAGACCACCGAGCTCATGAGCGACCTGAGCACCTACTACGAAGAGAACTACGTGGCCTTCGTGGACGGCACCAAGCCCATGAGCGAGTGGGACAGCTACATCAACGACCTGAACACCTTCGGCTATCAGCGGATCCAGGAGATCTATCAGCAGGCCTACGACCGCTACATGTCCCAGCAGTAAGGCCGACCGGCTGAACCCCAAGCATTACCCTGCCGCCCCGGGATTTCCCGGGGCGGCATTCTTTTGCTTGACAATCCATACCGGACCTCGTAATATGGTTCCGCCGCCGTACCCGGTACGGCGGCGGAGCTGTGCAAGGGAGGAAAAGTCATGGAGAAGTCAGGGGTGAAGCTCTGGGCCAGACGGATCTTTTTCATCGCCATGGGGAACGCCTGCAACGCCCTGGCCCTGAACCTGTTCCTCACGGAGAACGAGATCGCGGCGGGGGGCTTTTTCGGCATCGCCATCGTGCTGAACCACTTCTTCTATGTGCCCGTGGGCACCTTTGTGCTGGTCCTCACCGTCCCCCTGCTGATCTGGGCTTGGTTCGTGAAGGGCTGGAAGTACGTGCTGTTCACCCTCCTCACCACCGCCAGCTACTCCCTATTCGTGGACGGCTCCGCCCTCTTCCTCCACCGGGTGACGGAGAACCTGCTCCTGGCGGCGGTTTGCGGCGGCGCCCTGATCGGCCTGGGGGCGGTGATGTACCTCCAGGGGGAGACCTCCAGCGGCGGCACGGACCTGCTGGCCCGGCTGCTGGTGACCTGGCGGCGGGAGCTGAGCCTCGGCACCATGTTCATGATCGTGGACGGTGCGGTGATCCTGGCCTCCGTCATCGTCACCCGGAACATCGAGCTGGGCCTCTACGCCGCCATCAGCCTGGGGGTCTGCTCCTATGTGAACGACCTGATGATCCACGGCATGAACAAGGCGGAGGTGTTCTTCATCATCCCCTCCCATGACCCGGAGCCCATCGCCAGGGCCATCATGAACGGCCTGGACCGGGGCGTCACCAGTCTGGAGGGCCGGGGGATGTACGCCGGGGAGAGCAAGCAGGTGCTGATGACCGTGGTGAAGCCCCGGCAGAGCCACCGGCTGAAGGCCCTGGTGAAGGAGATCGACCCCGCAGCCTTCGTCTTCCGGGCCCAGGCCAACGAGGTTGTGGGGGAGGGCTTCCTGGACGTGGACGCGGGAGAGACGAAAAAGTGAACGCAAAACGGGAGCGCACCGCAGCTGCGATGCGCTCCCGTCGTCTTTTTCCTATTCCGCCGCAGCGGCTGCGGGTTCCTTGACCTCCGCGGGCCGGTTCTCCAGCAGCTCCGGCTTCGCCAGGTACTGGCGGAAGCAGTTGAAGGCCAGGGCGAAGTAATGCCCGGTGGCGATGCGCTCGTCCATGACGATGCCCAGGGGCATGCAGCGGTCGAAGACGATGCCGTCCTTGGAACGACGGGGCACCTCATGCATATTCCCCATGGTGATGGACATGCTGGTGGAGCCGAATTCGTAGATATGATGGTAAATATGGTTGGTGCGGATGCTGGCCAGGTTGGAGATCAGCAGGGTGGCGTGGAAGGGGCTGGCCTTCACCAGGGCCATGGGCAGGAGGCCGTGCCGGTCCATGAACCGCAGGATGGCCAGGAAAAAGCCCATGAGCAGCTTCATCCGCACCAGGCGGTTCATCCACTTATCCAGCAGGTTCTTCTCCTCCACGCTGCGGTTCTCGGCAATGTAGCTGGTGATCTTCTTCTGGACGGAGAACACGTCGTCCGACTTATCCAGGTAGATCTTGCTCATGGCGTCCTCGCCGTTGGGTCGGAGTACCACCATGGAGACGGTGATGTCCTTATGCTCATAGATGGTCTTGTTTCCCACGAAGCGGTTCAGGGCGGGGTACTCCTCCAGGGCCCGGAGGTAGGCGGTGATCACCAGGGCCAGGTGGCTGACGGGGGTCCCCTCCCGCCGCTTCTGGTTCATGTAGCGGCGCATGGGTTCCTCCGGCACATCCACAGTGATCATGTTCATGGAATCGTATCTCTTGGTGAGGAAATACGGAATGAGATAATACATCGGGTCGGATTCGACTACTTTTTTCCCGTCACAGCGCATCGGGCAGCTCCCCCAATCCTCAGGAATGAAAACCGGAAATTCCGGTCATTTACAATTTGTTCACATTTTATTTTACCCGAACCGGGGAGTTTTGTCAATGGCTTTGCGGGCCGCGCCGGACCGCCCCTTCCGGGCAATGCCGGACCGCCTTTGGGCAAATGCACGAAACCGGTCAGTCTGTACAGACTCTTTTTCGTGCTATTTCGGCGGTTTTCCCCTTTCCAGTCTGGCGCATTTTTCGTATAATATGTGCTTAGTGCGGCGTAAAGCCGCAGGAAATGAGGGAGTTTTTTCCATGATGAACGCGATCCTTTCCGTGGGCGTCGCCCTGCTGGCAGGGCTGCTCCTCACCCGTCTGTTCACCCGGCTGAAGCTGCCGGACGTCACCGCCTACCTGGTGGCGGGGGTCCTGGTGGGGCCCTACGTTCTGGGGAAGCTGGGCATCGGCGGCCTGGGCTTCGCCACCGCCGAGGAGGTGGACCGGCTCCGGTTCATGTCCGATATCGCCCTGGGCTTCATCGCCTTTGCCATCGGCAGCGAGTTCCGTCTCAGCAGCCTGAAGCACGTGGGCAAGCAGGTGGTGGTGGTGGCCATCGTGCAGGCGGCGTTCACCTCCCTGCTGGTGTGCGTGTTCCTGTTCCTCCTCCACCTGATCCTGGGGGACAGTCTCCCCATCCCCATGGTCCTGACCCTGGGGGCCATCGCCGCCGCCACCGCCCCCGCCGCCACCCTGATGGTGGTGCGCCAGTACAAGGCCAAGGGCGTGGTGACGGAGATACTCCTCCCCGTGGTGGCCCTGGACGACGCGGTGGGCCTGGTGATCTTCGCCGTGAACTTCGGCATTGCCATGGCCATGGTCAGCGGTACTGCCTCCCTGGGCTCCATGCTGGCCGCCCCCATCTTCGAGATCGTCGCCAGCCTGGTGCTGGGGGCCGCCCTGGGCTGGTTCCTCACCTTCCTGGAGCGCTTCTTCAACTCCAATAAGAACCGCCTCTGCCTCATGACTGGCATGGTGGTGCTGTCCGTGGGCCTGTCCCAGCTGAAGTTCCCCCTCTTCGGCACTATGGTGGGCTTCTCTCCCCTGCTGGTGTGCATGATGCTGGGCACCGTGTTCTGCAACGCCTGTCCCCTCTCCGAGGATCTGATGGAGCAGGAGGACCGCTGGACCGCCCCCATTTACACCCTCTTCTTCGTCATCAGCGGCGCCGCCCTGCAGCTGGACGTATTCAAGGATGGGGCCTGCGTGGGCATCGGCGTGGCGTACATCCTCTCCCGCTGCCTGGGCAAGTACTTCGGGGCCCGCATGGGCACCGGCATCATGAACTGCGACCACCGGGTGCGGAAGTACCTGGGCGTCGCCCTCTTCCCCCAGGCGGGGGTGGCCCTGGGCATGTGCCTCCAGGCCACGGCCCTGGGAGAGCCGGGACGGCTCATCCGCAGCATCATCCTGTTCAGCGTGCTGGTGTATGAGCTTACCGGCCCCATGATGACCAAGATCGTCCTCACCAAGAGCGGGGACATCCAGCCCAAGAGCGCCGAGGTGGAAAACCGCCGTCAGCGCAAGCTGGAGGCCGCAGGCAGCAAGGGAAAATGATGGGCATTGCCTGAACGGGGACTTGCCTTCTCCCGGGCTTTGGGATACAATATCAGCATAATCAACAAACCAGGTCCACCAACCGGGCCGGAAAGAGGTTATGATGACGAAGCGCACCATGAGGCAGCAGGTCCTGGACATGCTGGAGGGCATTGAGCCGGACTATCTGCTGCAGTACTCCTACGGACGCAACCCCTACTCCCGGCGGGACCCCATGACCATGGGGTGCAGTCCCTCCGTCGTCCGCAACCGGGACGGGGGGCACGACATTTGGGGCGTGCATTATGTAAACAACCGGGAATCCGGCTATGCCTTCATCCCCGAGCCGGGGAACTTCATTTTGAAGGACATCACCAAGTGGCGGGACGTGATCAAGGCCCCGGACCTCTCCGGGGTGGACTGGGAGCAGCAGGCGAAGAAGGACCTGGCCAGGGCCGCGGATATGGGCATGGACCGGACCAAGTCCGCCGTGACCTACGGCATCCACGGAGGGTATTTTGAGACCCTCATGGCCTTCATGGGCTTCGTGGAGGGCCTATGCGCCATCCAGGAGGAGCCGGAGGAGGTCTACGCCCTCTTCGATTACCTGTGCAGCTTCTATGAGTCCGTTACGGAGAAGTGCATCGACTATTACAAGCCGGATATCGTCCAGCTCACGGACGACATCGCCGCCTGGGCCATGCCCTTCGTCTCCCCGGAGCAGTACCGGGCCCTCATCAAGCCCTTCCAGGAGCGGGACGCCAAATTCGGCAACGACCGGGGCCTCCCCATCGCCATGCACTGCTGCGGCAAGTGCGAGATGTTCGTCGAGGACTGGGTCGGCTTCGGCGTCCGGTTTTGGGACCCGCCCCAGACCAGCAACGACCTGTTGGCCATCCAGAAGAAGTACGGCAACAGGCTCATCCTGGAGGGCTGCTTCGACGTGCTGGGGGACCTGATGAGCGACTCCTGCACCGAGGAGACCTTCAAGCAGGCGGTGCGGGACTGCATCGACACCTATTCCAAAAACGCCATCTTCGTATTCAACCACTGGCTCTTCGGCGACCCGGAGAACGACGCCTTCAACAAGCGCAACCGGTGGATGACCGAGGTGGTGGAGGACTACGGCCTCCACTTCTACGGCGGGAAATAAAGCAATACGCATTACCCCGGAGCCCAGACGGGCTCCGGGGTAAACCGTATTGCAGTTAGGAGTTAGGAATGAGGAGTTAGGAGTTAAGGTATGCTTCGCATATTTCAACATTTTTAATCAGCCGCGGAGCGGCCACCGCAACTCCTCACTCCTCACTCCTCGCTCCTCACTCCTCACTCGTTCTATTCCTTCGCCTGCAGCTGCTCCAGCACCCGCTTCCGGGCGCAGAGCCAGGCAAAGACGCCGCTCCCCAGGCCGCAGGCCGCCAGGTGGGCGGCCACGTACAGGGCGAAGGGGACCACCACATCGCTCAGCTCCGGGCGGAGGATCACCAGCACCATGGCAACTCCCAGCACCAATCCTGCCAGGGCGCACAGCACCTGGGACAGGGTATACAGGATAACGCAGTCCTTCGCCCGCACCCCCAGGGCCCGGAGGATGCTGATCTCCCTGGACCCGTGGAGGACGATCAGTCCCGGCAGGACGCCCCCAAGCAGCAGGGCCGCCGCCACTGCCAGGGGATACAGGGATTCGATCAGGCGGTGGATCTTATAAATGCGGTCTGCATAGGAGGTGTCCATGGTGAACTTCACGGCGGTCTGGTTCCGGTCCAGCTGGCCCTTCACATAATCCGTGAAGGCCGCCGCCTGGTGGTAGTCCAGAAGGGTATACTCCGCGATGTCCAGCTCCATCTTGGGGATCAGGAACAGGAGCAGGTTCCGGGCCTCCGTGGAGAGGAATACGGTTTTGTTCTCCGTGTTCCCCCGGATGAGCCCCACCACCCGGAAGAAGGGGCGGCGGGCGTCCCGGCGCTCCAGGTCCGTCTCCCCCGGCTTCAGGGGGTCCAGGCCCATGGCGGTGACATTGTTGTACCAGTCCATCTCGTTCACCCGGACCTTGTCCCCCAGGGAGACGCCGAACTCCGCCGCGTGGGAGGCGTACATCACCAGGACCCGCTCATGGGAAGCCATAAAGGTCTCCTCATCCCAGTCCGGGAGCCAGTCCACCGGATCCGTCACCCGATGGTCCAGGCGGTTCGTCAGCACCAGGGGGGCGGGTTCCATTTCGATCTGCCCGTTCTGGGCGATATACTCATAATAGGGATCCCGGACGTAGCCGGACTCCGCGATCTTCACCGCCCGGTCATAGCTCAGGCCCCCGGAGATCACGGGCTTGACCTCCACATTCCGGTAGGCCTCGGCGTATATGCCCCGAAGCACCGTCACCAGGCCGAAGGCGAAGGCCAGAAGGGCCGCCAGCAGGAGGCTCAGGAGGCTCCGGCCCATGTTCCGCCCCAGGCTCCGGCGGAGGAACCGCCCCCGCCAGTTTGCGCTGCGGCTGCCGCCCAGGACGGGGGTCCCCTCATCCGTCATCCGGCTTGCGGGAGACGCCGGATGCCACCTTCCCCCAGGGGAAGGCAAGGGTGCGGATCGCTCCGCAGTCCGATTTATCGTTACCCCGTCCCTCGTCCCGCCGCAGCGGTTGGCTTCCCCTGGGGGAAGCTGGCAGCCCGAAGGGCTGACTGATGAGGGACCCTCCAGCACCAGCGTCTGTTTCCTCTGCCTTCCCTCAGCTCCGCTCAGCAGCGCCAGCACACTCCGGCGGCGGATGAGCAGGATCCCGCCCCAGGCCATGGCCGCCAGAAAAGCCAGGAAGCCCAGGGCCCCCAGGAGGTACAGCCCCGGCCCCGCCGGGGTGTGCATGGCGGCCTCCGTCATGGCGTCCGACTGGGCGGCGGCGATCTGCCGCAGACTGAATATCCTTGCGGCCACGGCCCCGATGACGGCGGCCGCCGCACCCAGGACCAGGAAGGGGAGATACAGCTGCAAAGACGCCTCCCCCTTCGGCATCCCCAGGGCCCGGAAAATGGCATACTCCCGCTTCCGCCGCCCGATGAAGAGCCACACCGTCAGCACCAGGGCCAGCACCGCCGAAGCGCCGAAAACCAGGAGCTTCACCAGGGCGATGCTCCGGGCCTGCATCAGGTCCTGGCCCACCAGGGACCAGCCCCCATCGCTGAACACATAGGTCAGGCCCATCTCCTCCACCAGGGGGAGACACTCCTCCATAAAGGGCACGATCTCCTCCGGGCTGCCCACCACGAAGCTCACCTCACTGGGTTTGAAGGTATGACCCTCCCCGTTCCGGCACTCCGGCAGGAAGGCGGCGGGGACGAAGATCGCGTTTTCGCTCCAGCACCAGAACCGCTCCCGGAAGACGTGGTTCCCCGCGTTCAGGTCCCGCCAGGAGCCGATGATGGTGAAGGTCTGCCGGGTATACTCCGTGGCCTTCCGCTCCCGGATGGAGGCCACCGCCCCCAGGGGAGCGTACTGCTCCGAGAGGTAGTTCCCCAGATCCAGGGTGATACTGTCCCCCACCTTCAGCCCGCAGGCCTTCAGCAGCTCCGCGTTCACCACGCACACCGGCTGCCCCGCGTCCGCCGGGGTGAGGAACCGCCCCTCCTCGCAGACCATACGGCCCTCGGAGACCCGGCGCATGGAGGCCATGTCGTCCCCGTACACCACGTCGAAGGTGTGGAGGTCGTCGTTGGTGATCTGGATCAGCTCCCGGAGGCCGGCGAACTCCTCCGTTTCCAGCCAGCCCTCCGGGAGGTCCGTCACGTCCGTGAAGTAGGGCCACCACCCCACCAGGGTATCGTCCCCCACCTCCAGCTGATGGCCCCGGGTATAGGGATACAGCAGCTGCTCCTCCTCCTTGGGCATGATGACGTGTTCCACGGAATTGTTCCGCAGCACCAGCACGCACCGCCGTCCCGGCTGAAGCACATCCGCGTCGCCGGTAAACAGATGGTTGTCGATCACCCGCATACAGTCCCGGCTGAAATAGTCCGAACCGGATACGCTGAAAAATTCATCCCGGTATTCCTCCTTCAAAAACTGGAGGAACACAGCCTGATCCTCTCCCTCCCGGAACCAGTCCGGATCTCCGGCCAGGACCTGGATATCCTTCAGGGTGACGAATTCCATGTTGTCCCAATTCCGCATGAAGAAGGTATTCGCGGTCAAATAGGCGTCATAGCGGTCCTTCACCGTGGCCAGCAGGACGCAGCGGCCCGCGTAGGGGAAGAAGGTCAGGTCCCGATCCAGGCGCAGGTATTCCCCGGAGACCCCGGCGGTGAGATACCGCTTCTCCACCCGTGAGACGTGGGGCAGGGCGGAGAGCTTCTCCACCGTTTCCTCCCCCAGGCTTTGCTGATGGTAGGCGTCATAGGCGATCTCTCCCCAGGTCTCCGGCTCCCAGCTTGGATCGGTGAGCAGGAAGTAATCCCCGGCCTCCGTATTGTCCGGCACCGGCGCTTCCTCCACCGTCAGCACCCCCTCATACTTGTCCCTGGCCTCCCGGTATTCCCGGTCCGAAACGGCGTACTCCGCCAGGTTATACAGGAACAGAAAGGCGGTGGCCGCCAGGAGCAGCAGGGTCACGGCGGTCTTCAGCGGACTGCGTACCAGGGTACGCAGGGATCTGGTTGGTCTCACGGTGTTTCCTCCTTCCCGGCGGTACAGCTCCGCCCCGGCCCCGGCGCGGATCAGGACCAGCACCAGGGCCTCTCCGTCCAAGCGGTAGATCAGCAGCAAACCAGGCTGCACCCGGCACTCCCGGCAGCCGTACAGCGCCCCGGTGAGGGGGCGGTCCCGGTACTCCGCCGGAAGGACCTCCCCCGCAGCCAGACGGTCGATCGCCGCCTTCAGCGGCCCCAGGTCCCGCCCCCG
>JAEEGG010017514.1_pt1 | contig 14715 bp, 13 predicted proteins | sample 9134161 | NCBI WGS metagenome assembly JAEEGG01 (sample SAMN16246543, study PRJNA631951) | gut metagenome | biome: gut microbiome; feature: rumen; material: CR-attached | host: Bos | place: Iran: Karaj | collected 2018-10
CCCGTTCAAGAATCCGGTCATTGCCGCATCAGGGACTTTCGGGTTCGGCGAAGAGTATAATGAGCTGTATGATGTCGGATGTCTGGGCGGAATCTGCTCCAAAGGCCTGACCCTTCATCCGAAAGACGGGAACGAAGGCATACGGGTCTGGGAAACGGCCTCCGGGATGATGAACAGCGTGGGTTTGCAGAATCCGGGCGTTGAGTATTTCATCGCGAATGATATTCCCTTGATGCGCCGTTTCGGGAATGTGCTGATTGCCAATATGGGCGGTCACAGCTTGGAAGATTATGTCACCGGCGCTTCCATGCTTTCCGCTGCCGATATTGACATGCTGGAACTTAACATCTCCTGTCCGAATGTGAAGAGTGGCGGCATGGCTTTCGGCATCAAAGCGGATGTGGCGCACGATGTAGTCAAAGAGGTGCGTGCGGTCTGCAAGAGACCCTTGATAGTCAAGCTGTCCCCGAATGCGGAGAACATTCTGGAAATGGCCAAGGCGTGTGAAGATGCCGGCGCGGACGCGCTTTCGCTGGTCAACACGTTCCAAGCCATGGCCATCGACATACGCAAACGGAAACCGGTCTTCAACAACGTCTATGCCGGACTGTCGGGCGCGGCCATCAAGCCGATCGCGCTCCGCATGGTCCATTCGGTCTGCAAACAGGTCCGCGTTCCTGTGATCGGGATTGGCGGAATTTACACGGCGGAGGATGTTCTCGAATTCATGATGGCGGGCGCCAGCGCCGTGCAAATTGGCACCGTGAATTTTAACGACCCGCTCGCAGGCAAGAATGTCCTGGAGGATTTGTCCGCACTCTGCCGGCGTGAGGGTATTGTTGACATAAACGAAATAAAAGGGATATGCTAAATCGTTTTCGGAATTTATGGATACTGCTCATTTGCATGGGCTTAACCGTTTATGGATACGGCCAGTCGTCGGCCACGCAGCCGCCTAACTCGGGATTTGAGAACTGGCCCGGCAGCGAGACCAGCTCCCCTGCGGGATGGCATTCTTACGACGAGGCCTCAGGAATCTTCGCCAGCACCGTCTCCAACAAAAGCGGCGGTGACCAGCCCTCCCTGCAACGGGTCAGCGGCCGTTTCGGGAAAAACGCCGTGGTGATCCGCTGCAACAAGGTCATCGGGGTCGCCGCCAATGGCGCGTTGACCTGCGGGCGCGTGTGCATGGCGGCGATGGGTGCCTCCAGTCCGAAAAACTATTGCTTCACCGACAGGGCAAACGGCTATGCCTACAAGTTCACCGCCCGTCCGGATTCGGTCTATTTCTGGGCCAAGTTCAAAATGAAAGGAAATGTGACAGCTTCCGCCAAAGCACATCTGCACACCGACTGTGACTTCCGGGATTTTGTGGATATCGGCCAGCCGTCGGACATCGCCTCCGCGATTTTCTATTTCCAGGACAAGGGGAATGGCCAATGGCATCAGTACAGGCAGGCGTTCAAGGCATTCGCCTCCCCTCAAAAAGCCACTGCGGAACAAGCTCCAATTCCAACGCTCAACAACTGGACCCGTCGGCCAAACTACCTGCTTTTCTCGTTTACAACCAACCGCTATGTCATGAAGGGAACGAAAGGGGACGCGCTCTACATCGACAATATCCAGTTCATATACAACAAGAAATTGTCCATGCTGTATATTGACGGGGTGGAGCTTCCCGACTTCTCTGGCGATAGGGATGAATATGTCTGCTTCTATGATCCCAAAGCTCTCCCCGCATTCCCCCAAATCGAGGCGGTGGCGGAGTCTCCGAGAGCCGAGGTGTCCATACGGCAAGCCACCGTTGCGGACCCTGTGGCGGAAGTGACGGTAATTCATGATGATGTGGTGTCGGGAGAGGCCTCACCGAAAGTGTACAGGATACTTTTTCTCCCCCGATACACCTCTCCGTTGGCCTCCCGTCAATAGGATTCTCTTGAACGAGTAGCTGCGATTACAATAAAACAGAAGCATTTGCGTTACCCATATCTATCAAATAATAAATCAAGAAAAATGAGAAGTGTTCAATTGAAATCGGTTGTGCTGGTCCTCGCCTCCCTGTTGGCCTTGAATTTGGGCACCATCGCAACATCTCATGCACAGGTCGCGTTAGGCATAAAGGTTGCTGGCAATTTTACTAATTACCAGAAAGTTACTGATGGAAATTTCGGAGTGGAACCAGGCATATTTTTGCGTTTGGGACAGAATTTCTACTTCCAGCCAGAGGTAAATTACGTGTTCAAAAGCTCAACGTTTAAAGATGTGAGCAATGAATTTTCCACGAATGTGAAGTTGAAACAACACTTTGTCTCCGTTCCCGTCCTGTTAGGGTATCATTTCATCAATAAGGACAATTTCAAATTCCATTTGACGTTGGGACCACGTTTTGATTTCCGTATTTCCGACAATATCGAAGGTACGGACTGGAAAGCGAACTCTTTGCAATGGGGCGGTCAGGTCGGATTAGGCTTCGATTTGTGGCGCTTCACTCTTGACGCAAGTTACTGCTTGGCAGCGGATAATTTCCATAACGAAGTCACGACAATCACCCAGACCAAACTCACGAATGTTTTCCTCGTTTCTTTGGGATTCAAATTTTTAAAATAGTCTTCCTTGTGTGATTTTTTTTTAATCATCACCCAAGATTTGGTTTTCAAAATACGTTTCTATAGATGAGAGAGCAGTCGGAAGTGTTGCAGTGGGTCCAAGATTGCCATAAGGGTAGCGCCCGTGCGCAACATAAGCTCTTCAAGTATTTCTATGGTGTAGCCATGGGTATATGCATGCGCTATGCCGGAAGTACGGACGAGGCCGCCGATATGCTCAACGAAGGTTTCTTGAAAGTGTTTTCTAACCTTGATAAATATGAAAACTCAGGTTCTTTTGAAGCGTGGCTGAAACGTGTGGTATGCAATGCGGCCTTGGATTATCGGCGTAGATATGACAAAAAAGTCGAGTTTGTGGATATTGACGAAGTACAAGATGCTCATTTGTCAGATTATAATGTAAATGACGCCATATCAAATATCTCTTCGAATGAAATCGTCGGATTAATCCAGCAGTTGCCGCCTGTCACTCGGACGGTGTTTAATTTGTTCCTTTTTGAGGGATTTTCGCATCGTGAAATTTCACAACAATTAAACATAACGGAAAGCACCTCGGCTTGGCACGTGAATAATGCCAGGTGTCGCCTCAAGGAAGCGTTAAAACTTTTTGATAATGAATGATATGACGGATTTTGACAAACTGATTAAAGAAAAAGCGGAACAGGCCTCCTATCCTTACGATAAGGCAGCATGGAAACAGTATAAGCGTAAAGCGGGACTGTATGGCAGGACTGCAAAGTACTGGGTGCTTGGGGCTACCTCTATTGTGGCTGTCGGCACTTTCCTTCTGCTTAAACAAGGGCATCAAGCACCTCCCCCTGCCGACCGACCTTCACAAACTGTAGCAGCAGCGATAGATTCTGGATTGGCTTTGCAGAACACCTCAATCGAAGTGGCGGAAGACACATTGGCAATACAGGAAATACATGAGACCCCAAAGAGTGCTCGTTCCGTTTCTCGCAAAAATACAGATAAAACCTTAGAACAGCCACGATCTTTGTTGAAAGATACATCCAAAGTCATCAGAAAAGTCATTTACGGGAAACCGATCGTCATTGATGTGGACACTATCACACGGATGGTTCCGACGGACGAGGAGATAGAAAAAGGACACAGTAGGTTGTACTAAAAAAGGAAATTTCCCCATAAAAAAAACACCGCAAAAACTTGCGGTGTTTTTTTTGCTTTTATCTAAGTGATTATAAAATCTTCGCAGAGAGTTTCACTGTACGAATCGGATTGGCAGGATCGTTGGTGATGATGTCAAGCGTTGCTTTTTGTTCGCTGGCACGGTTCGGAGCCTTTATTGTGACGGTGATTTCAGCTGTGCCACCTGCGGGGATGTTCATCAAGTTGGAGGTGGCGCTGAACATAGGCACGCTGGTTTCAAATCCTCTGATAATTAAAGGTGACTTTCCGTTGTTCTTCAATTGGAATGTCTGGGTTCTGGAAGTGTTCTTTTGGATATTGCCCATGTTGATGGAGTCAGTGGTGATTTCACAGACAGGGGCATTCTTGAGTTGTTTTGCGGTTAATTTTGAGAAGTCCTCTTTGATGTTGATAGCATAGTGAATGCGTTTTACAGGTTCGAGGGAGTCGTTGGTTTGGAAGATGACCATATCTTTCAACTGACCGAAGCCATTGCGTTTGGAGGCATCGTATTTCAAGATGAAGAAACCTTCTTGTCCGGGTGCCAATTCTGCACCGAAGTTACGGTAAACTTCTGTGATGAATTCTTGCTGTTTGTTGAGTTGGAATGAGACAGGCTTGGTCCAGAAATTGCGGACATAGAAAGTGTCGTTGACAATTTCAGTGTTCAGCATGTTGTGAGAAATATTGGGCTCTTTGATGCGTAACATGCCGTTGGATTTAGTGTATCCCGCTTTCTCAAACTCTGTCGGGGGGCGTTTGATGACTTCGCCCTTGATGAAAATCATGTGGGGAGTAGCTTTCTCATTTTCCGTGAAACGGGGCTCGTTGGTTGTCACACGAATGTTTTTGTTGAAAGCACCGGGTCTGTTGTAGGGGTTGTATGTAGCTTCGATATAACCCTGTTCGCCGGGAGCAATGGCACCTTTGGTGTAGTTCGCCGCAGTACATCCGCATCCAGGACGCACATTGGTCAGCTCTAAGGGTTCATTGCCGACGTTGGTGAAAATGAACTTGCCGGTCACTTTACCACCTTCTTCTTTGATTTTACCGAAATCGTAGGTGGTGTTTTCAAACTTGATTTCTGGCTGTGCAAGGCAAACAATGCATGTCAGAATCGCTAACAATAATAAACCTAACTTTTTCATTGTCAATTATTTTTTGTTGTTTGTTTTATTATTTTTATTCTTTATATACCTATATTTTTTAAGCCGGCAAAGATACAATTTTTTCACCGAATTCATTCAGATTAATACCATCAAAATTGCCGGAAGACATCAAGAGCAGCACTGCATGATGCCAATCTGTGTTTAATAAGCTGTCTTTCAGTGCGTTGGATTCGTTGAAGATTTGCAAGTCTTCGCGTTGGAAGGCTTTGAAAATCATCTCGGGTGTGATAGGCGGCAATTTTTTGTGCTGCACGGCGGCGGGAGAGTAATACACAATAGCTGTATCTGCCTCATCCATAGCGTGTTCGTACTGTTGCAGGAATTCCTCGGTAAGGCTACTGAAAGTGTGTAGTTCCATGCAAGCCACTAATTTACGGTCAGGATATTGCTCGCGTACGGCATTGATGGTGGCTTTCAATTTGGATGGTGAGTGCGCAAAGTCTTTATACACGGCACATTCGGCATTTTTCGCGACCAACTCCAAACGTTTTGAAGCTCCTTTGAAAGTGGCGATGGCCTCATAGAACTGCGCATCACTCAGACCTAAAGCGTTGCAGGCGAGGCGTGCGGCGTTGATGTTCATCAGATTGTGTTTGCCGAAAATTTGCAATGGCACAGGTTGACTGTCTGTTTTAAGGTAGGTGACCCCGTCCTCAATATAGTAAGGGTGGATACCGTATGGCTCGCAGGTTGTGTTTGCAATCTTTTCGCCAAGCTTCCGAAGCTCTGCGTCTTCCTGGCAATAAATCAGTTGTCCGTCTTGCGGGATCATTTTGGCGAAAATCTCGAATTGCTGTACATAGTTCTCAAATGTGGGGAAGACGTTGATGTGGTCCCACGCGATGCCGCTGATGATGCCGATGGTCGGCTGATAGACATGAAATTTCGGACGGCGGTCGATAGGGGAGGTGAGGTATTCGTCGCCTTCGATGATCATCATCTTGGCTGTGTCGGACAGGCGGACCATCACCTCAAAACCTTCAAGCTGCGCACCAACCATATAGTCGCATTCGATATTGTTTTGCTGTAACACGTGGATGATCATGGAGGTGATGGTGGTTTTGCCGTGGCTGCCACCGACCACCACGCGGATTTTGTCTTTGCTCTGCTCATAGAGGTATTCGGGATAAGAATATATTTTGAGCCCCAACTCTTTAGCTTTCAAAAGTTCAGGATTGTCTTCACGAGCGTGCATACCCAAAATTACTGCATCTAAATCCGAAGTGATTTTTTCGGGATGCCAGCCAATATCTTGCGGCAGGATTCCATATTTGGCCAGTCGTCCTTTGGCAGGGTCAAAAATTTCATCGTCTGATCCTGTGACTTCAAAGCCTTTGATTTTTAAGGCAATGGCAAGATTGTGCATCGCGCTGCCTCCAATAGCTATAAAATGTACTTTCATAAATTTACAATATTGTTTTATGAGATTTGTAAATAACGAAAAATCAGGGTTTTTATTACATGTTTTTTGCATATCTGTTTTGACGAGTTGGCATTTTGGAATTTTTTTTTCAGAAATTGTTTTTTTTTGTAATTTTGCGGGGTTGAGTAAAGAAATTTAAGTTATTGAATTTTAGTTAGATATGTTTTTGATAGATACTAATTCTACACATATTTTTGTTTCAATTGGACAAAAAATAATGCGATGCCACTTTGCGTGTTTTCTCTTGGCTGGGATAATGCTGTTTTCAGCCGGCTGTGGGAAGAAGCATCGGAAAAACACGGCAAACGGTGTGTTTGAGGCAACAGAAATCATCGTTTCTTCCGAAAGTAACGGGAAAATGTTGAATTTTGACATTCAAGAGGGACAAACATACGAGGCAGGCACATTGTTGGGGTGTATTGATACATTTCAAACCTATCTGCAAATCAGGCAGTTGGAATCTTCTATTAACGCTACTTTGGCGCGTCGTCCGAATATGCCTTCGCAAATGCGTGTCCTGGAGGACAAGCTGGCAACCCTCGGCAAAGAGGAACGCCGTGTGCAGAATTTGTTGAAGGCCGATGCCGCCAGTACCAAACAGTTGGAGGACATCCAGGCGGAGATCAACATTACCCAAAGCCAGCTTGCCGCTCAAAAGTCAGCCCTCTCCATTCAAGACCAGTCCATCCTCGAGGAGGTGGAGGCGATGCGCTTCCAGTTGCAACAATTGGAACACGCCATGGACAACTGTAAGATCAAAGCCCCGATAACTGGCACTATTATCAATAAATACATCGAAACCAACGAGTTGGCATACGCAGGGAAACCCTTGTTCAAGATTGCTGACATCACTAACATGTTCATCAAAGTCTATGTGACGGAGGATATGTTGGCCTCCATCAAGCTGAATCAGGATGTCCTTGTGCATCTTGACAGCTATTCTCAGGATAATGATAGCAAGAAAAAAGACAAGAAATCTAACGGAATCACTTTTAACGGCAAGGTTACATGGATTTCACCGAAGGCTGAGTTCACTCCAAAAATGATTCAGACCAAAGAAGATCGTACGAATCTTGTGTATGCGGTCAAAGTGAATTTCCTCAATGACGGCTCCGCCAAAATCGGTATGCCCGGAGATGTCGAGTTCAAGTAGAATCTTGCGAAAAACCGCATCACGATGACCAATGCAATCAGCATAGAGTCTGTCAGCAAAACCTACGATGGGGGCGTTCGCGCACTCCAGCATGTTTCCTTTGATGTTTTTGAGAATGAAGTGTTCGGGTTGGTCGGTCCCGACGGTGCCGGCAAGTCCACCCTTTTTAACATCCTTACCTCTTTGATTTTGCCTGATGAGGGCAAAATCTCCATGTTAGGCTATGATGTGGTGAAGGACTACAAGGAAATCCGGCGCATGATCGGCTATCTGCCGGGAACGTTTTCCCTATATCCGGATCTCACCGTTCAGGAGAACTTAGAGTTCTTCGCCGTGATGTACGAAAGCAGCATTCGCGCTAACATGCGCTTGATCAGTCCGATATGGAAACAGTTGATGCCGTTCAAGGAAAGAAAGGCTGGTAAACTGTCCGGCGGTATGAAACAGAAGCTGGCATTGTGCTGTGCCCTGATCCACCGTCCGCACATCCTTTTCCTTGACGAACCAACCACCGGTGTGGATCCCGTTTCCCGTAAGGAGTTCTGGGACATTCTGCGCTCCATCAAGAGCCAGGGCATCACGGTGGTGGTTTCCACGCCCTACATGGACGAGGCCACCCGTTGCGACCGTATCGCCATGATTCAGGAAGGCGTCATTTTCAAAATTGACACTCCCGCCAATATCGTCCAGCAATTCCAAGGACATCTCTACTCGTTCAAGTCCGAAAACATTTTTTCTCTGTTGCAAGTGATGGAGTCCTGTCCGTTGAATTGCATCTATTATCCATACGGAGAGTCATGCCACATCGTTTTTTATGATGACATCTCGACTGCACTTCCGTCCTTTCAAGATTTTATGCAGCAGAATGGACAAACCATTTTGGAGATAATCCCTATAGAACCATCCGTGGAGGACTGTTTTATTGAGATTGTCAAAAAGGCTGAATAATCTTAAGTAACACATCGAATAATCTTGTTGAATATGATGAAAATCACATTGTTGGGTACTGGCACTTCGCAGGGTGTTCCTGTTGTGGGTTGCCAATGTGAAGTGTGCAAATCCAACGATCCTCGTGACAACCGTCTGCGCACCTCCGCTTTTGTGGAGACCGATGGCGTGAGCTTGCTCATCGACACCGGTCCCGACTTGAGGCAGCAGCTTTTGCGCGAGCAGATTTCTCATATCGATGCCGTCCTTGTGACACACGAGCATAAAGATCATTTGGCAGGACTTGATGATATCCGCCCTGTCTTCTTTATGCAGAAACACCCAATGGACATCTATGCGATGCAGCGCGTGCTTTCCGTTGTGCGAAAGGATTTCGACTATGCTTTCAAGGAACATCCATATCCAGGTGCACCTTCGTTCCAGCTCCACCCCGTAAGGTATGATCGCTTTTTCGTGAAAAATGTCGAAATTCAGCCTATCCAAGTGCGTCATTTGACACTCCCGATTTTAGGTTTTCGTATCGGGACGTTTGCCTACATTACCGATGCAAGTTTTGTGGCGGATTCTGAGCTGACACATCTTCAGGACTTGGATGTGTTGGTCGTTAACGCTTTGCATCACGAAAAACACTATTCCCATTTCAACCTGGAGCAGGCGTTGCATTTCATTGACGTCGTCAAGCCAAAACATGCCTATCTGACCCATGTGTCCCATCACATGGGATTATATGCCGATGTGGAGAAAACCTTGCCACCTCACGTGACATTAGGTTACGATGGATTGAAGATCACAATCGATAGATAGAGATCACTTTGCGTTTCCGTATTGTTTTTTGGGTGCGAAGATTCCAACATTCGATTTGCACCACATACATTCCTGCCGGTGCGGACTGGTTTCGGTCGTCAAGGCCATCCCATCGGAATCTTGCAGACGTTCCGCACAACATATTGTTTGTCAGATGCTTTACAGGTTGACCACGGTTGTTGAAGATGACGATGCTTACGCGGTTTTCCCCTTCGGTGAAAGTACATAGCACCTCCGTATAATCCTCATAGCCGTCGTTGTCAGGAGAAAACACCTCAGGGGCGATTTCAAACTCGTTGTCCTCCAACGCATTGCCCGCCTGCGAATTCTCGTATCCGGGCGTGCCGAACCCCGCACTCTCCGCCGCTGAACGCCAGTTGTTTTCGTCTTGGGTGGGCATGTCCGGATATAGCCGTTCCAAACTGACTCCTTTGGTGGTCAGCAGTTTCGGGTAATGCATCTCTTCGGTATAGCTGAACCGGTCTATGGGTTGCAAACTTCTGTCAGTCAGATGGATGATTCCCTTGCTGACGGCGAAGTCGGGGAGCGAGTCGCATTCCACCAGACGTTTCTCGTCCTTGCAAACATATTGCTGAAGGGTGATGTCTTTCCGTTTACACAAAGCCACATACGTCTTGGGGAGCAGTTGACACCCTTTGGAAACGGCCACGACCGCCTTTTGCGGCAAGGTGTCTCCGCCGTATCCGACTTTCACCTCCTTCAAGTCGATGATGTGGTTGGAACGGTTGTAGATTTCCACAAAATCTGCATTTTCATTGTCGAATGGGTTGGTCAATATCTCGTTGATTACCAAATCGAAAGGATCTGGCGGGGCGGCTCTTCCAAATGGGATGCGGTCATCAATTTGATACGTGTTTCCGCCGCAGTCAGTGAGTGTGCCGGAAAGAAGCAGCGTGTAGTCCGTGTTTGGCTGGATCGCAGTTCCAAACCGGATGTCCATCGACGAGAATTCTGGCGGTACTTCCTTGATGTTCAGAATGGTAAGTGGTGGCTCGGTGCGGAATTTCCCGTCATTCTCCACAATATCGGCGGACACTGTTTTCGAAAAATGGACGCGCAGGGTAATGGAATCGGGCATCGTCACCCCTATAATGAGTGGTATGTCGTTGAAATTCAATGTGCTGCGGATTGAATTGGGCTTTCCTGGAGTGCCGCCGTCTGGGTTTGTGGAGGAGTTCCAGTTTTCGCTTCCCACACACGGCCAGTTCGCATCAATCATTTCCAATGCCCATCCGCCTTCCTGTTTGATGGCTTCAGTGTGCCAAGACTTGCTATAACTCACATAATGAATCACTTCGTCGTGCTGGTTGTAAAGGGTCAGCTGTTGCCCTCCGTCGGTGAGCGCCAGTGATGACAAAGTGAAAATATGATCGCAGAAGGGCGTGAAATTTTCCAGATTTTTTTGCGCGATGAGTACTGCGTAACCACAGCTGTCAATCGTCATGTCGGGGAGGTCTTTGACGGTGTTTCCCAGCTTCAGTCGCCAACCATGCAGGGTGCAAGGGTGGGGGAGACGGTTGTGGAGTTCAATGTACTCCACAGCCGGCAGTCCGATTTCGGGTGTCGGCTTGGCCATGATTTCGCTTATGGTAATGTCGTAACGATTTGGTTCTGAGTATGTTTGGCTCAGAATGTCGTTTTGGGTCAACAGGACAGATGCCGTAAGCAATAATGCTTTCAAAGTTTTTTTGATCATACTGTTTTTTGTTTTCTGTTTATGTCTGCAAAAATACTACATTTGCAGGCTGAAATCAAGTATTGTTGATAACTTTTTAAAAATAAATCAAGAAATTATGAAAATTGCTCTTGTCGGAGCCACTGGATTAGTGGGTGGCGTAATGCGTAAAGTGTTGGTGGAAAGAGGGTTCGAAGATTGTGAGTTCATTCCTGCCGCTTCTTCAAAATCGGTCGGAAAGTTGTTAACATTTGGTGGCCGCGAGGTCGCCGTCGTGTCCGTGGAGGATGCCATTGCGCAACATCCGGACTTCGCCATCTTCTCTGCAGGCAGTGCCGCTTCGTTGGAATATGCGCCAAAATTCGCTGCTGTCGGCACTGTGGTCATTGACAACTCCGCTGCTTGGCGCAGCGACCCGAAGATTCCGCTCGTGGTGCCTGAAATCAATGGTGATGTCATCACCCCGAATGACAAGATCATCGCCAACCCGAACTGCTCCACCATCCAGATGGTGATGGCGCTGGCACCGTTGCACAAACGCTTTGGAATCAAACGTTTGGTGGTTTCGACTTACCAGTCTGTCACGGGCACTGGCAAGAAGGCCGTGGATCAGCTGATGAGTGAGCGTGCGGGGCTTCCCTGCGATCCCGCCTATCCGCATCCCATCGATATGAACCTTTTCCCTCATGGCGGCTCTTTCACCGACGACGGTTATACCACCGAGGAAATCAAGCTGTTGAACGAGACTCGTAAGATATTGAGGGATAATAACATCCAAGTTACTGCAACCGTTGCCCGCGTGCCCGTTACCGGCGGCCATTCCGAGGCGGTGAATGTGGAATTCCGTCAGGATTATGATTTGGCGGAGGTTTATGCGTTGTTGAACGACATGCCCGGCGTGAAGGTGCTGGACGCTCCTGCCGAGAATGTCTATCCGATGCCGAAATACGCTGAGGGACAGGACGATGTCTTCGTGGGTCGTATCCGCCGCGACTTCTCCCAACCCAACACGCTGAACCTCTGGGTGGTGGCCGACAACCTGCGCAAGGGTGCCGCGACGAATGCGGTGCAGATTATGCAGTATATTATGACGAGGATGAGAGGATGAGAGGATGAGCGATGAAAAACGATGAAGGTCGATGAATCATACGAGGAACCATATTTAAAACCGAGATGAGACAAACGAAGAACGATTTGACCACCATTAACATCCAAACCGAAAAAGCCCAAGTCCCAAAAGCGCTGAAAGCCTGACTTATGTCAACTCAGTGCGAACGCAGTTGGGCCCTGGAGCCACAGTAGCGATAGTAATAACCAATCCGATAATGCTATGAAGAAACGTATAACATTAATCGCTCTCCTGGTCCTCTGCGCAACAACCCTCTTCGCGCAGACGGTCAGTGTGATGTTCACGGGACGCGAAGCCCAAAACCACTATCTTCCAATGAACCGAGTGGTTGTCAGCAACCTCACCAAGGGCTGGCAGGAGACGCTTATGTGGCCCGACACTGTGTTGGTAATGACCACCACGGGCATCGGGGATGTAGAGACGCAAAATTTTTCGTCTCTACAATTATCGCAAAACAACCCCAACCCGTTCGACGGCACCACATACGTAAACCTGAATGTGGTTAAACAGGGCAATGTGGAATTGGTGTTAACCGACATTGCCGGACATATCATAGGGGCGAATAATTATCCGTCCCTACAACCGGGCATCCATTCGTTATGCGTTACCCTTTCCTCGTCAGGTCTCTATTTCCTGACCGCCCGCCAGAACGGGCGGACCGCCTCGGTGAAGATGGTGAACCGTGGCAACGGCGGAGAGGATGTCATTATGTATGTCTGTGATGTAGAGACGCAAAATTTTGCGTCTCTACAAAAGAGCAATGCCTGCAAAGGTGTCACCGACAACCCATTTGACCCAGGCGACCAGATGGAGTATGTGGGTTTTTCCACCCTTTGTGGAATGGAGGAGGAGAGCATGCATGTGATACAGACACAGGATGCTTCACAGACGATTTTGCTTTCGTTTGACATCTCACAAGGCAGTGCCGATGCACAGCCCTGTCCCAACACCCCTATAGTGACCGACTATGAAGGCAACACGTACAACACGGTACAGATCGGCAACCAGTGCTGGATGAAGGAGAATTTGCGGACTACGCATTATGCAGACGGAACGTCCATACCTGCAGGCAGTGTCGATGACTGGAGCAACACCGATCCGTACTACTATGAATACGACGACAGGTCAGGTGTTCCACAGACGGTGCAAGGTTACTTGTACAACTGGCCTGCGGCGATACACGGAATATGTCCCACGAATTGGCATCTACCGAGCTATGTAGAATGGATGCAATTGGCCAATTATGTAAGTAGTCAAAGCGCATACGTTTGTGGCAATGACAGCAACCACATTGCCAAGGCATTGGCCTCAAAGTCGAGTTGGTACACAAGTGGGGCCTCTTGTGCGGTGGGTACCGATCAGGAGACAAACAATGCAACGGGCTTTTCTGCCGTTCCGGCAGGTTATGGCAACAATTCGTCATTTCAATTTTCGGGAAGAAATGCCTATTTTTGGTCTTCTTCGGAACTTAGCAACCTCTCCACGTGGTACCGCAACTTGTCCTACGGCGAGGCCACCTTGAACAGGAACTATGCCAGCAAGAGCAACGCCTTTTCCGTCCGCTGTCTCCGCGATTAAATCCAGACGTGAGACGTAAGACGTGAGATCAGGGCGTGGCCGGTGGGGGCGCGCCCTTTTTAATTATGAATGATGAATGTTGAATGATGAATGTTTGGCGGACGTTGTAGAGACGCAAAATTTTGCGTCTCTACGGGTCGGGGGACGTTATTCTGTGCCTTGGCAGGTTTTGTTGCGTACCGTTATTGTCTGCCCTTGTGGGTTATCGCGTTCCGTTTCCCCCTTCCCTTGCGAGTCCGAGGTTCCGTTTGGCCGGTTGTCGCTTCGCTTTTTCGATAGAGGCGGTGGTTATCGGAAGTGCGTGGTGTTTCCGGTAGGGGAGGGAGGCCAAACGGAATTGTGCATTTTCTGTTCGGGGCGGTTTCCTGGTTCGGTGCGGTCGCGAGCCCTCCTCTGTGCTGGCCGTTGCGGTCGCGCACAAACGGTTACAGGGAATCGTGATGGTTGTGCAAAACCGTTGCGGTCGCGAACACAGCCCGGCAGGGCTGAAAGCTTGGTAGCCGGATACGGGAACGGTTTCCATTTTCGTTTGACGGTTCGGGTGCGGGTTTCGCGGCGCGGGAAAATGTTTCGGGCGAGGGGATTGGATGGTTCGCCGCGAAATGCGATGATGTTTCGGACGGGCGTGCGCCAAGGCACCCAAATAATGAAGAGTAGTCTAAGTCTTTATTAGGGTAATAGTTGCTAGCAACAAATAAAAAGCTAATAGCTAAAAGCCAACAGCCAATAGTAAAAAATACTATCTTTGCCGCCATAATTTTTCGGAAAAATGTCACAGTATTTATCCACGGATGTCACGAAGGTGACGACGAACACTTTGATGAAGATGCGCCAGCAGGGCGAGCGCATCGCGATGTTAACCGCCTACGACTATTCCATCGCCAAGTTGCTGGATATGGCCAAGATAGACGTGATTTTGGTGGGCGACTCTGCCGCTAATGTGATGGCCGGTTACAAGACCACGCTGCCCATCACGCTCAACGAGATGATCTACCACGCCTCGTCGGTGGTGCGTGCCGTGAAGCGTGCTCTCGTGGTGGTGGATATGCCGTTCGGCACC
>JAEEGG010017516.1_pt1 | contig 14714 bp, 10 predicted proteins | sample 9134161 | NCBI WGS metagenome assembly JAEEGG01 (sample SAMN16246543, study PRJNA631951) | gut metagenome | biome: gut microbiome; feature: rumen; material: CR-attached | host: Bos | place: Iran: Karaj | collected 2018-10
GAACCAGCGGAAGAATGTTTCCACGATGTCGGAAGCGATGCAGCGGAAAATCCAGCATGCGCTCGCTCCGTTTTTCCAGCAGCGGTTCATTAGCCTGCACGACGAGGAAGCCCCGCTGGTGCGTCACCTGCTTTTGAAAAAGAAATTCTTCTTGCAGACGGACCGCTACATCGATGACATGGCCTGGCCGGAGACGGACCCGGACAAGCTGGGCGAAGCCTTGAAGATTGCTGACCTTTCCGAGGAAATTCTCGACCGCAAACTGCTTAGCCTCTCGAACGGCGAACTGCGCCGCGTGCTGCTTGCCCGCATGTGGATGGAAAAGCCCGAGTGGGTTTACTTCAATGATTTGTTCGGAGGGCTAGATCCGGAGTACCGCAGGCACCTTGCCGTAAGCGTGGTGGAACTCTGCAGGCGCCCGGGCCTGAAAGTCGCCGTGCGCCTTGCCCGCGAAGACGAACTGCTGCCCGAGATTCCCGCATTCGTGTATGCGAACAAGACCTTCACGCAGTATGAAGGCGAGTTGCCTTCCGAAGTCGCGAAGCCGAAATTTACGAAGGCCGAGTTGAAGGACTACGAGATTGTTGAATTACACGGCGCGAAACAAGATCCCCGCCTCCGCGGGGATGACAATAATGGAAAAATTCTCTTCGACCTGAAGAATGTCAATGTGCAGTTCGGCGATACGACGGTGCTCAAGAACCTGAACTGGACGGTGCGCAAGGGTGAACACTGGGCGGTGATGGGTGAGAACGGTGCCGGCAAGAGCACGCTCCTTGGGATGCTCACCGCAGATCACCCGCAAATCTACAAGAACGATATTACTTTGTTAGGAATGCGCCCGGGGCACGGCCTCAACATCTGGGACCACAAGGCGAAACTCGGGTTTTTCTCGCCGGAGCTCGCGCTCCAGTACCGCGAGGACCTTAGTTTGTCTGAAGTCCTGTGCACGGGCTTTACCGCGAATTTATGCAAGGCGGAAAATACCACCTGGGAAGAGCGTGCGAAGGCGAAGGAATGGCTTACTTACCTGGGCTTTGACGATGTGGAGGCGCGCTACCGCAACCTCTCTCCCATCGACAAGCGCGTAATCCTCATGGCGCGTGCCGCAATCCGCCCGCCCGAGGTATTGCTGCTCGACGAACCCACGCAGGGGCTCAAGGGCGAATACCGCGAAAAGATTTTTAACTTGTTGCAGCTGCTTTCGAAGGAGACGACCATCATCCTGGTGAGCCACTACGAAGAGGAATGGCCCCCCTGCATGACGCACCTCCTCCGCATGCCCAAATTCTCGGGGTGATTATGCAATTGAACGAACAGAACATACTGAATGCCTTGCAGGCGGTCCAGGACCCTGACCTGCACAAGAATATCGTGGAACTGAACTTTGTCCAGAACCTGAAGATAGAAGGCGACAGGGTGAGTTTCGACCTGCGGCTCACGACGCCCGCATGTCCCATCCGCGACAGGTTCAAGGACCAGTGCATCGCCATCGTGAAAAGCCTCGGTGCAAGCGAGGTGAATGTGACGTTTACCGCGCAGGGCCGCGTGGGCGAGGGCAATACCGCAGCGCAGGCCCCGAAGGTTTCTTACATCAATGAAGTCGCACACGTGGTCGCGGTAGCGAGCGGGAAGGGCGGCGTCGGCAAGTCTACGGTGACGGCGAACCTCGCGATGGCGCTCAGCCTCTCGGGTGCCCGCGTGGGTATCCTCGACGCCGACATTTACGGCCCCTCCATGGGCCTCATGTTCGGCATCGACCGCGCTCCCGAGGTGTTCGAAGACAACACGATTGCGCCGGTCGAGGCGAAGGGCGGAATCAGCATCGTAAGCATGTGCATGTTCGCGGATAGCGACAAGGCGACCATCTGGCGCGGCCCGATGGTCTCGCAGATGATCCAGCACTTTATCCACCACGTGCGGTGGGGCAAGCTTGACTACCTGCTGGTGGATTTCCCCCCAGGAACGGGCGACATACAGCTCACCCTCACGCAGAACTGCCCGATGGCGGGTGCCGTCGTGGTGACTACCCCGCAGGAGGTGGCGCTTGCTGACTGCCGCAAGGGGCTCGCGATGTTCGACAGCGTGGGCGTACCCGTGGTGGGCGTCGTCGAGAACATGAGCTACTTCATTTGCGACCAGTGCGGCAAGCACCACAACATATTCCGCCAGGGTGGCGGCGACCGCATCGCGAAAAGCTGGGGCGTGCCGCTCATCGCGAAGGTGCCTCTTGAACCTGCGGTTGCCGATTGCGGCGACGAGGGAACTCCGGCCGTGCTCCGGTACCCGAACTCCGAATCGGCGAAGGCCTTCTTGCAGGCGGCAGATGCCATGGTGCGCACGCTCTCGGTATTCGCGTCCGAAGGTGATGGCGTGCTCAAGACGTTCAATTTCGAATTCGCGGAACTGCCGGAGGAAGAAGTATGATCCAGCCCAAGAAGATTTTCAGGACAAGGGACGGCAAGCTCGGGTTCGAGTGGAACGACGGTACGCGAGGTGCGTGCTCGGTACGTGAACTTCGCCTGGCCTGCCCGTGTGCCCTCTGTGTCGATGAACATACCGGCGAAAAACTGCTTGACGATTCCACCGTTCCTGCCGATATAAAGTTAGAGAGGGTGCAATCCATCGGTCGCTACGCTGCGGGGCTAACCTTCAGTGATGGTCACAACTCGGGAATTTACCCTTACGACAAGTTGAAAGAATTGACGAAAAAGGCGTAAAAAACCATATTTGTTTGACCGAAAGGTTATGGAAGATAGATAGGTGCAAAGTTTATGAGTGATTTTAACGAAGCGCTTTATTTTCGCGACTTGAATCGCTACCCGACCCTCTCCCCGCAGGAGGAGATGGCCTTGTTGACGATTATCCGGTCGGACGAGAGTGAAGAAATCCGCAAGTCGGCCCTCCAGCGGCTCATTCGCGGCAATCTCCGCTTCGTGGTCAGCGTCGCCCGCAAGTACCAGGGCCGCGGCCTCGCACTGCTTGACCTCATTAACGAAGGCAATCTTGGTCTTTTCAAGGCGGCCAAGCGTTTCGACATGGAAAAGGACGTGAAGTTCATCAGCTATGCCGTGTGGTGGATCCGTCAGTCTATCCAGAAGGCCCTGTTTGAACAGGTGGGCTCGGTCCGCATCCCGCCCAACAAGCTTGCCCTGGTCAACCGCTTCAAGCGAGCGCTCATGCTCAACGGCGGCGACTACGACAAGACTATCTCCATGGAAGAATTTGCCCCGTTCGAAAAGGACATCGTTGAGGTCATGGAAAAGATCGTCGATATCTCGCTCGATGCCCCGATCGGTGACGATGTCGGTGGCGGCAGCGCCGACTCGGTGAGCACGCTTATGGACGTGCTCGGTACCGACGGCAACCAGGACGACGACATGGAGAAGGAAGAGCGCAAGAAGCTCATCCAGGAAACGCTCGCCTCGCTCCCGCGTCGCGAAGAAGAAATTTTGCGCATGTTCTACGGTCTCGACACCGTGGAAGATACGACCCTCAAGGATATTGGCGAAGACCTGCGCCTAAGCCGCGAACGCGTCCGCCAGATCAAGAACAAGACCTTGCGTCGCTTGCAGAAGAGCAAGGAACACAAAGAAAAACTCGCTGACTTCCTGGAGCTTTAATGTCTAAGTCGTCGGCATCGGCCCGTAAGGCCGCTTACTGGTTCCTGGCGGTTTGCTGCGGTGCCCTCCTGGCACTTGGCGGTTTCAGACTGTACGATGAATTTGGCCCGACGAGGGTTTCGGTCGAGGCGGTGCCGTTCGGGCTCCCGGCCGGCACGTCGGTCGTGCGTGGCGATACTCCTGATTTCGATGCGGGGCTGTCTTCGCTTCCGGTGCAGACGCAGGCCGAACTGCGACGCGCGGTGGAACTTTCCCGCAGCGGCAATTACCCGGCGGCAATCGAGATTTTTGAAGCGATTGTCATGATATACCCGGACATCCTGAAAGTCCAGTGGGAAGAACTTAATACTTTGTTCGAAATGGATTCGCTGTCCGACCGCGACGAGTTCCGCATGAAGCAGTTTGCCGACATGCTCCAGAACAAGTTCCTGAATACGGGCGTGGCGAGGTATATCGAGAGCAGGCTCGCTTACCGCATGTCGAACCCGACGCTTGCGCAACAGCTCGCGCAGGTCGCGGTCGAGAAGGCGCCCGCGCTTTACGACGCGCGCTTGTGGCTGGCACGCCTCCTCCTTCAGGAAGGCAGGCTTGCGCAGGCTTCCGTGGAAGGCCGTACGGCGATAAGCCTCTCTGTGGGTGCGGACCCGCGCGCCTACGAGATTATGGCGAAACTCTATCACGACCAGGGCCTGCTGGACAGCTGTTCTGCCCTCGTGGAATATGCGCTCACGCAGTTCCCGGTCGATATGGAACTTCACCTGCTGCAGGGCTACCTCGCCGAATACCGCGGACATTTCGATGCCGCCGACAAGATATACCAGCGCATGCTCGCGTTCAATCCGGATTTCCGCAAGGCTTCCGAGGCGCAGGCGACCCTCGGTGAAAAGTCCCCGCCGGGTGCGGGCGCTTCCGTGAACCTTACTCCGCGCGACCGCGCCCAGATGGCGGTAGATATCCTGATGCCGCTCGTGGATCGCTACCCCGAGAATCTCCCGCTGCGCGAGGCGCTCGGGCTTGCCTACCTGAAGGGGCGCGAATTCGACCGTGCCCGCATCCAGTTCCAGGAAATATTTAAGGCAGATCCCGAATATCCGGATATTCGCCTGCGCATCCAGGAAGCGAACGTCACGAAACCCGCCCCCGTTTCTGCGGCAGACGGGCTTGCCGCAAACCTGAACCGCGCCCTCGACAGCATCAAGGGTGCAAGCCTCCCCACGAAGGAGCACGACTTCACGACGATGCTCGGGCATTACCTTGTCCGCTATGGCGCTACCCCGGGCGAATTCTTCAAGAAATATGCCATCGGGAACTTCAGACCCATCCGTACCAACGTGTGGCAGGAATCGTTCTACGAGGCGCCTTACAAGCACACGTATACCATCGTGTTCGACTCGCTTAATCATTTCCGCGAGGTGCACGTGGTGGTGTTCGATTCTTCTGCAAAGTCGAACCACATGGGAATGGCGCCTGAAGTCTTTACGCGCCTCCTCAAGCAGAACTCGCGCATTTCCGGCATCGGAAGCAGCACCGGTGAAACCGATTGCGGCGATAGCACTGTCCTCGATGCTGCCGTGTGGGAAACGCAGGACAACTTCGAGATTCTCGCCCGCGTGGTGGGCAAGCCCGCCGAAGTCCGCATGGTCCGTTTCGACAAGACGGCGCTCCCGCCCGGCCTCAAGCTTTGCGACTACATCCCGTACCTGAAAGAATTCTAGAATGTGAAATGTGCAATGTGGATTGCGTGATGATTGATTGCGCTTCATGCACCTCACGTCCCTCATTTCCGAATTAGGGTTTGTTCCCGCTCCCTACTTTTTGTATCTTTACAGCGATGCGTTTGTACCGCTACATGGCGTATGCCCTGCTCGCTTTGGCAGCCTTCCTGTTTGAGGGCTGCACCTGCTGTGCGTACCTGAACCACATGTTCAATGCGGAACGCCTGTACGACGAGGCGGGCGAGATGCGTACTGCGCGTCTCGACAGTGTACCCGACGCGGAATCGTCTATGCCTTCCAGCGAGGAACGCCAGAAGTACGACAAGGTTATCGAGAAGGGCTCCCGCGTGCTCGAACGCTTCCCCAAGAACAAGAAGCGTACCGCCGAGGCCGTGTTCCTTATCGGGGAATCCTTCCGCCACAAGGGCGAATGGGGTAAGGCGATTATCAAGTACGATGAGTTCGAACGCTATTTTGCCGACCACGATTCCATGCGCACCGTGGAATACCAGCGCGCCTATTGCCTTTACAAGAATCTTGAATACAACATCAGCCGTTTTGCGCTCGAACCCGTCATTGCCGACAAGAACCACCCTTACTATTTCCAGGGCTTGAACCTGCTTTCTTTGCTGGACGAACAGTCCGAACATCCGGACCAGGCCATCGAGGCTCTCGAGGCCGTGCTTGCCGATACTGCTGGTACTCCCTTCATGAAGGGCAAGGCGCATTTCCGCCTGGCGGGCCTTTACTTCAAGAAAGAGAATTGGGACAAGGCTCGCGAGCACTACAAGGCCAAGGAAATCGAACTCCTGAACGTGCGCGAACGCCAGACCGCGGGCGAGCAGGCGGCGGAATGCCTCATCAACAAGCAGGAATACCTGAAGGGCGCCGACGAGTACAAGGAACTCTACAAGAATCCCGAGTACGAATCCAAGAAGGCGGAATACCTGGTGCGCATAGGCGAGGCTACCTTGATGGGAGGGCGTTACCCGGATGCGTTCGTGATTTTCCAGAAGGTGAATACGGAATACCCGCGTTCTACATTTGCTTCGCGCAGTTACTTTAACCTGGGCGACTACGAGCAGAACAAGACGCTCGACTACGAGAAGGCGATTGTCTATTACGACAGCAGTTTTATTTCAAGGAGCATATCGGAATGGGCAAAGACCAGTCGCGAAAGGCGCGATGCCTTGCGCAGGTTGCTTGCGCTGCGTGGCCAGGTTGACGACATGAAGAAGGATTCCATCCCTAACATGGAGCGCTTCTTTGGTACGGAATTCCAGATTGCGGAACTGTTCCTCTTCAAACTTTCGGAAGTGGACAGCGCCATTGCTCGCCTGACAAGCATTATTGAGAGCACGGATGACTCCGCGAAGGTGCTGCGAGCATCGTATGCGAGGGCCTTCATCTACGACGAGTTCAAGGGCGACGGGGATACGGCCGAAGAACTCTACAAGGAAGTTATCGAGAAGTTCCCGAATACCGAGTACGCGAAGCAGGCACAGGTGAACCTGGGCATGAAGGTGACGGTGAAGACTCCCGACGACGAGGCCCGCGAGATGTACATGCGTGCGGAAAGCCTCTGGACAATCGCTTCCGAGATGCCGCTCGACCAGATGGACCAGGTGGATACCGCATATGCGACGGCGTTCTACGTGTTCGATAGCCTGTACCAGCAGTATCCCGAGACGGAGGCTGGCATACAGGCGCTCTACATGAAGGCAATCTATTTCCAGATGAATCCCGAACGCCTGGACAGTGCTGCGGCGGTTTACAGGGTGCTGCGCGACAAGCATGGCCGTACCCGCTGGGGTCAGCAGGCGGCGAGCGTCTTGAATACGCGCCTCAAGATTACAGATGTTGATCTTGATCGCTTGCGCAGGCGTGTTGCCCAGAGTCTGGAGCATATCGATAACCTGTCTACGCAGTATTACGAGTCACTTGCGAAGAAGCCCGAAGAGAAGAAGGCCGAAGTCAAGAGCAAGGAAGACGAGGTTCTTGAAAATACGTACAACAGTATGTACGATTTCGAGTAGGGGTTTACGTGCGTTTTTTTAGCCTGTTGGTTTGCCTTGCGGTCTTGCTTTCGGGTTGTGCCGCCGGTAACGCGAAGATTGCTTCGCGCAAAGGCTACGTGCGGTTCCCGGAAAAACAGTATGCCTCGGGCGAGAAGGCAGAAATTGGCCTCAAGATCAAGGGCGAGGCAAGTTACTACGGGCCTGGATTCCATGGCAAGCAGACTGCGAGTGGCGAGATTTTTGACCAGGATGACTTTACGTGTGCGCACAAGAGCCTGCCTTTCGGCACAAAGCTCAAGGTGGTGCGTGTCGATAACGGCAGTAGCGTCGTGGTGCGCGTGAACGACCGTGGTCCTTATGTGGACGGGCGTATTCTTGACCTGAGTGTCGCTGCCGGCAAGCAGATCGGGCTCGACAAGGTCGGGCATGCCGAGGTCGTGGCGACCGTCATCGAATAATTTTTTTTGAAAAAATTTAGTGAAATGTCGAGAATGTCATAATATGACATTCTATGATTCTATATTTTACTGCACAGAGAGGCACTTGAACGTTTGTGTGTCTTTCTTTGAGAAAAAGAGGTAAAATATGGATAGAAAGTACAGGTTTAACAACATGGCGCGTGCTTACAGGCTTCCCGAGAAGAACCTGTGGGATTCCGGCTTTTCCGTGTTCAAGCGCCGTATCGGCGAGCAGTTGCAGATGAACGGCATTGACGGTTCCCTCGCTGATGACGAAACCCTGCTCCCGTTCTACCGCATGGGAGAGAGCGAAACCTACGTGCTTTCTGCCTTTGGCTGCCCTGTTGGGGTGTAAGGGTTACTTAGCCTTGTAACTGACGAAACGGACGTTCCCGCAGAAGTCCTTGTGGCTTCCGGTAAATTCGAGCCAGGGGTAATTGTCGGCTTCCGCCTCGAGCATGGGGGCCTGTTCCGAACCGATTTCCAGGAAAATCGGGGCGCCCGCGCTCATCTTGCCTTCGGTCTGCTGGAGCATCTTGCGCACGAGCGTGAGCCCGTCGGGTCCGCCGTATAGGGCGAGTTCCGGGTCGAACTTGTCCACTTCGGGTTGGAGTTTCCCCTTCTCGCCATCGGGAATGTAGGGGAGGTTCGCGATAAGGCAGTTGATTTTCGCAGAAGCGTCGCCTGCGACCTTCGCAATGATGTCGCCCGTTACGGCGTCAAGGAGGTCACCCTGCGCGAATTGCAGGGAGCCCGCAGTTTTTTCGCCCGGAGCGTTGCTATCGTCGGCGGCTGCGGAACTTGTCGTGGCGGCGTTGGTATCGAGCCCGTTCGCTTCCGCATTTTCGCGTGCAAGTGCGAGCGCGTCGTTAGAAATATCTGTCGCGAGGACCTTCGCTCCTTCGATTTCCTTCGCGCAGGCAATCGCGATTGCGCCCGTGCCCGTACCCACTTCAATGACGAAGGGGGCCGTAACGCCTTCCAGCGATTTTTTCGCCATGTCGACGAGTTCCTCGGTTTCCGGGCGCGGGACCAGTGCACGCGTGTCGCACTTGATGATGTGTCCGCGGAAGCTTGTGTCGCCTATGATGTGCTGCAGCGGTTCGCGGTTCGCGCGGCGCGCGACCAGCGGGCGGAGCGTGTCAAGTTCGGCTGCGGTCAGGGGCTTCTCGAAGTTCAGGTACAGGTCCATGCGGTTTTTCATGCCGAGACCGTGGCTGATGATGTATTCCGCATCGAGGCGCGCGTCGGGCACGCCCTTCTTCTCGAAGAAGATTTTGGTGCGGTTCAGGATTTCTAGTACGGTCATCTGCGGCATTTTCTTGTCATGCCCGCGAAGGCGGGCATCTCCTTTAAGCGTTGAACTTTCCGAGTTTTTCCTGGGCGTTCGCCATCTGGAGCCCGTTGATAATTTCGTCGAGGTCGCCGGTGATGACCTTGTCCAGATTGTACAGAGTAAGGCCGATGCGGTGGTCGGTCACGCGGTTCTGCGGGAAGTTGTATGTGCGGATTTTCGCGCTGCGGTCGCCGGTGCCTACCAAGGCCTTGCGGCTTGCCGCCTCTTCTTGTTCCTTCTTTGCGATTACCGCGTCAAGAATCTTGGAACGCAGCATTTCCATGGCGTGCAGGCGGTTCTGCAACTGGCTACGTTCGGTCTGGCAACTCACCACCACGCCTGTCGGGATATGGGTGAGTCGCACGGCGGAGTCCGTCTTGTTGATGTACTGGCCGCCCGCACCCGAAGAACGGTAGGTATCCATGTGGATGTCTGCCTCGCGGATTTCCACGTCGACTTCTTCTGCCTCGGGCAATATTGCGACGGTCGCCGCGGAGGTATGCACGCGCCCCTGCGCTTCGGTTTCGGGCACGCGCTGCACGCGGTGCACTCCGCTCTCGAACTTGAGCGTGCCATACACGCTGTCGCCCTCGATAAACACGCGGATTTCCTTGTAGCCGCCCACGGTGCCTTCGCTTGCGTCCTGCACGGTCATCTTCCAGCCCATGCGGCTGCAGTAGCCCTGGTACATGCGGAAAAGGTCGCCCGCAAAGAGTGCGGATTCGTCGCCACCGGTACCGCCGCGGATTTCGAGCGTGGCGTTGCGGTAGTCCCACGGGTCCTTCGGCACCATCAAAATCTGCAGTTCGTCGGTCACGCCCGGCAGCTTCTTCTCGATGTCGGAAATCTCTTCCTTGGCCATCGCGACCATCTCGGGATCGCTGTCACCCAGCGCGGCCTTGCATTCCTCGAGGTTACCCACCATCTGCAGGTATTCCTTCGCTTTGGCGACGGCCTTTTCAATACCCTTGTACTGCTTGTGAATCTTGTTGTAACGGGCCTGATCTGCCAAAACGTCCGGATTCCCGAGTTCTGACTCCAGTTCCTCGTACTTTTCAATCAGTTTTTTTGCCTTGTCTTTCATCGGGGGGTAAAATAGAAAAATGGGGCTTTGTCGTGCTGCGTGGCCTATTGCGTTAGCCGGTAAAATAGAATATATTTAAAAAAGTAACATAATTTTAAGGAACCCATTATGAAGCCTTTCATGTCGTCATCCTCGCCCATTCAGCTTGCTCAGGGCAGGCTCCAGCGAGGATCCATACATTCCTTCCTTGCCCTTGCGGCACTCTTCCTCTCTGCCTGCGGTGACGACATTACCGAACAAGTTACCGTCAACGCAAACGTCGGTGCTGTGACGAACAGCGACGATTTGCCGGCATGTACCGAAGAGATTGCTGGGCAGACGGCATACATCAAGGAAACTCATGAGTTCCTCGGTTGCGACGGTAGTGAGTGGCAGAGCCTGGGTGCAGGCACGGTAAGCGTGGGCGACAACGTGTGTATGTCCAAGAGCCTTTCTGATGGCACTGGCTTCGAAATTTTCTGTAACGGGGAATCCATTGGTACTGTGAAGAACGGCGAAAAGGGCGAACCTGGTGAAAAAGGGGAGCCTGGCGAAAAAGGTGCTGATGGTCAGAAGGGCGATAAAGGTGACGATGGCGAAAAGGGCGACCCGGGTGATCCTGGCAAGAATGGCACCAATGGTACGAATGGCACGAATGGAACTAGTTGTGAAATTACGGCGGCAACGACCTTGGCCGCGACCATCGCGTGTGGCACAGAATCATTCACGATGGACCTGACGGGCTACGTGGAGATGCCTGCGGAATGCGATGCCTCTTTGTATGAGGACTGCGCAGGCCCCATAGACAACGTGGAACTCAGTGGTGTAAGTCAGAAGGGCCCGTTCGTTACCGGTGCGGACATTACGGCGTACGAACTGGAAAATGGCCGCTCCCTCAAGCAGACCGGCAAGACCTTCGGCGGCAAGATCGAGCGTGAGGACGGCACCTTCGACATCAAGACGGTCAAGTTGAAAAGTCCGTTTGTGTACCTTGTGGCAGACGGCTTCTACCGCAACGAAGTGACGGGCGAAAAGAGTGCATCTCCCATTAAGTTGCGCGCCCTGACCAACCGGAAGGATCACCCAAATACAAATATCAACCTGGTCACGCATCTGGAATATGACCGCATTGTGTACCTTGTTACCAAGAAGGATTCTACCGTGATGAATGCGAAGAAGGCTGCCGAAAGGGAAATCTTCGCGGCATTCGGCATCAACAACTCCGGCTTCAAGGGCTTTGCGGAAGACTACAACATCCTCGAGGCGGGCGACGGCAACGCGGCCCTGCTGGCGATTTCCGTCTTGCTCCAGGGGGACCATACCGAGGCTGAACTCACTTCGCTCCTTGCCTCGCTGAGTGTGGACCTCGGTGACAACGGTGAATGGGACAATAAACGCGAACGTGCGCGGATTGCCGACTGGGCGATGAAGAAGACCTTCTCTAGGGAAGGCCTGGCTTCTGTACGCAATAACATCAAGGCCTGGAATCTCCGCGATGGCGAACCGCCCGCCTTCGAAGGCTACTTCCGCAATTTCTGGATGGCCGAACTCGGCGTGGACAAATGCACTAAGGATAACGCCGGTGCGCTCTTCGCCACCAAGAATATTAAGTCGGCATACTACGCTGCTAACGACTCCGCATTTACCGAAGGCGACAGCAGCTTGGTGCGCCTCATCTGCGACGCTTCTGGCGAAGAACCTGTATGGCGTTTCGCGACCGATATCGAGAAGGACACTGCGGCACTCTCCGCCGAATTGCCCCAGGATACTGCTGTCGTTGGCAAGATCAATACCAACATCGTGTATGTAAAGGAAGGTGACTGGCGCCGTGGCACCGAACTTGACGTGGCGCTAAAAAACAGTTGTGTCGCGGATAGTGTCGGTAAGGCTGATAGCATGATTGTGAAACTCGAAACAGCATGGTTTATCTGTGATGTGAGCGACGATGGCGTTGTTCCTACTGCCTGGCGTGAGGCGACAACCTCCGAAGCCGACACAGCGCTTTTCGGCATCCCAGGCGCAGGCGACCCGATTGTTAGGCTTGGCAACGTGAACAAGTCGCACATCTATGTGTATGAGAAGGGTTGGCGCTACGGTACCGCCATGGATCTTGATGAAAACCTTGGCCCCTGCGTTGCAGGTAAAGTGAACAAGGTTCTCCAGTCATCTACGGGCAGTTGGTACAAGTGCGTTAATGACAGGAATACTCGCGTGGAAGGCGATCTTGTTCCGACGGAATGGCGTGAATCGACGAGTTTTGAGCGTGATACTGTGGGTTTTGGGATTCCGACGGTCGCAACGGCCAAGTGGAATTCTGCAAAAACAACGGTGTATGTGTATGACATGACCGCTAAAAGATGGCGTATTGGTAGCTCTTTGGATATGAATTCAGATCTTGGTCCGTGTACAGAGGCGAGGACGGATACAATAAGGGGGATCAATGCAAGCACGTTCTATAGGTGCACTCCTAACTATACTGCCGATGCCAATGTGCAGCCGGTATCTTGGGTCAAACTTTCCCAAGCGGAATACGATACCCTTGGATTCGGATATTGCAATAAGGAATATATGAGAAGACCCAATACCGATAATTGGTTCGCCGAAAAAGGCGTCCGTCGTGTAACTGATGAAAAGGAAAGCGACCTTATCAGGTTTACGTCTGGCACGTACTGCCTTGCTACAGTTGGAAATCAGTCTTCAGTTTACGTATACTACGGAACTAAGCCCTCTGCAACAGATGGTGCGGCGATTCAAGGAAGAAAGAATACGAGCAAATACTTTACATACGATAGTATTCAAGGCGACTGGCTGCCGATGACGAGCGGACAATATAGTCTTGGCTTGGGTGGCTGCACTATTGCCCGAACGAATTATACTTACGGAACAAGTTCTTCAACATCTCAGTACCCGAAGGGAATGGTGTCACGTAAAAATACGTCGTCGTCTTATTATTTATGCAAAGACGATGGCGGAGAAAAGAAATGGGTCCTTGCTAGCCAGGCAAGGTATGACACGTATGGATCTGCTTGTAACCAAAACTATTTAAGACGGGCGTATAAGGGAAGAATAGATTCAACGGCAAATTATACATATGTTTGTGATGCTGATACGTTCAGAACAATGACGGCATCGGAAAGGTGGGCTGTAAAAAACACCACGGGTGCCTATTATTCTGCTCGATGCGGTGTTTCAGATAATGATTCAACCGTGACTGTGAGAATAACAAGTGCTATCACATCTGACTTCGTTTGTAAAAACAACTTATATGTATGGGACAGAAAGACGCGCATAGAATACAATAGAATTCATCCACCCACAGTGGTTGGGGATGGGGTTGGGGCATATCATGCGGGTGCGTGGAACAATGATGCTGCCGTAATAGGTACAAGACTTTGGATGCGGCATAATTTATATGCAGACTCTACAGGGGGATCGGCGCCTTATACATTAGATCCATCTGTTTATTCTCTCGAAGATAGAAGGGAAATCGGTTGTTATTATACACATTCTGAAGCGCAAAGAGAGTGTCCTCGATTCACGATAGACTCTAAATCTTTCAAACTGCCTTCGCCGAGTGATTTTACTGCGCTTTTTGATTTTGCAGAAAGGTACTTGGATCTTTATTCAAGTGCATGGAAATATCCGGGGACTGACACTTATGCGTTAAATCTTTATCCCAACGGATATACCGATAAAACAGAGTATGGAATTGCATATATTGGTTACCGAACAGCAAGTAGCTTTGTAAAAACCTCCTATATGGCTTGGGCGACGGATTCTCATGTTAGGCTACATTCCACAAAGTCTGATTCTACGGCGAATATAAGAAACGATGTGGCTGGGGCGCGTTTTGAGCAGAACGCTTTTGCTGGAGTGCGTTGTGTTGTAGGAGATGCGGAAAATCCGCCTACCAAGAACTAAATCCTTGCTGATTTGACGAATTCCTTCCCGACGACCGCCAAGTTCGCCGGGATTTTTGTTACATTTTTTTAATGTAAAAAAGGAGTCCATTATGAAGTCCTTAACCCGAATTGCTCTCCCCGCGGCACTCCTCCTTGCGGCGTGCGGTGATGACATCACCGAACTCAATGCTAACGTTGGTGCTGTAAAAACTAGCGACGATCTGCCGGCATGTACCGAAGACATTGCCGGGCAGACGGCATACGTCAAGGAAACTCATGAGTTTCTTGGCTGTGATGGTTCCGAATGGCAGACGTTGAGCGCGAATACGGTAAACGTGGGCGACAACGTGTGTACCTCCACGAGCCTCTCCGATGGTTCGGGGTTCGAGATTTTCTGTAATGGGGAATCCATTGGAACGGTGAAGAATGGTGCAAAGGGTGAACCAGGAGCCGCTGGCAAGGATGGTGCAGACGGCAAGGACGGTACCAATGGTAAGGATGGTGCTGACGGCGCAAAGGGTGACAAGGGCGATAAAGGCGACAAGGGTGCTGACGGCACCAATGGTACAAATGGTACTGACGGTACGAATGGTACCGGT
>JAEEGG010017519.1_pt1 | contig 14713 bp, 14 predicted proteins | sample 9134161 | NCBI WGS metagenome assembly JAEEGG01 (sample SAMN16246543, study PRJNA631951) | gut metagenome | biome: gut microbiome; feature: rumen; material: CR-attached | host: Bos | place: Iran: Karaj | collected 2018-10
GCAGCGTGCCAGAAAGAGGGCACATTCAATCCCAAAGAGAAGATAGCCAATGTCTATGAAGAGTACACCTCGACCTCTGCCTGGTATAACGGCGAGGAATGGAAAGAAGAGAACTACAGCCAACCCAAAACGCTGAGAGAGAAATGGACCTGGGACGGCAAACTGCTGTCGAAAATCGAGTATCCTGAAACCTATGAGGAGATCACCGAAAGCTATGTGGTGAATTTTACCTACGACGGCAAACGACTGGTCGAGGCTAATAGTGAGGAAGAGCGTATGGTAGTCACTTACGACGGCAAGAAGCTCGACAAGATAGATATGTACTGGGGCATACAGCCCAACAGCATCACCGAGCCTTCGGTAACCTATACATTCACCTACGACGGCAAGAAAATCAGCAAAATCAACGTGAGTATGTCCGACGAGGACTGGAAAGGCAATGACAGCCGTCTGCAGAAGAGCCGTATGGCCCAGATTCTGACCCAGTCGCTGCTGCCCAGCGCACGCGATGCCGAGAAGATGCTTGTCGCAACCCAAAAGATGGCCGCCAAGAAGGGTGCCAAAGGCAGCCAGACGGGAGAACTGAGCCTGACCTGGGACGGCGGCAATATCAGCAAAATCGTTGCTTCCTATGATGGCGTTCAGGTTGCATCGGTCGAATACACCTACGACAACAAGAAGAACCCCTATCAGGGCTTCGTGTTCGGACTTGTCGGCGAAACTGTGCCCAACGATGAGATTGGTTTCGGCTTTGCCAACGAGAACAACATCACGAAGATGGTGATGAGCGAACTCGGCGAAGAGCCTGAGGTTGAGGAATACTCCTACACCTACGACGGCAAATGGCCTGTCAGCGTCACCTGCAGCAATAGCTATAGCAACGAATACAATCGCAGCACTTATACGCGTACCAGTTACTTCGAATACAAGTAATCAACAGCTGTAAATAACAAGAGGCGGCGCCATTCGGCGCCGCCTCTATTTTTATATGCTCAACTCCAACTATCAGCCAAGACGTTTGAACTGACAGGTGAAGTGGCGCATCAGCTCGGCTTCCCAAGTGATCTCGAGACCGCGCTTGATGGTGTCGCGACGGTCGTAGACGTTCTTGAGGGCGGCTGCGATGACGTCCATATGGTTGTTGGTGTAGACGCGGCGCGGGATGCAGAGGCGCACGAAGTCGTTGCCACCGAAGCGGTTCTCACGGGTGACGGGGTCACGGTCGGCGAGGACGTAGCCAATCTCGCAGGCACGGATACCGGCCTCGAGGTAGAGCTCGCAGGTGAGGGTCTGTGCGGGGAATTCCTCTTTCGGGATGTTGGTCAGCACCTTGTCGGCATCGACGAAGATGGCGTGGCCACCGGCGGGACGCTGGTAAGGAATGCCGTACTCGTCGAGTTTCTGAGCGAGGTAGTGGACCTGTTTGATGCGGGTCTCGACCATCTCGAACTCGATGTTCTCTTTCAGACCGACGGCGAGGGCGTCCATATCACGGCCGTTCATACCGCCATAGGTCAGGAAGCCTTCGAAGGGGATGCAGAACATCTTGGCACCCTCGTACCACTCCTGCTTGTTGGTGGCGATGAAACCGCCCATATTGACGAGACCGTCCTTCTTGGCGCTCATAGTCATACTGTCGGCATAGCTGAACATCTCGAGTGCGATTTCACGCAGGGTCTTGTTCTCATAGCCTTTCTCGCGGGTCTTGATGAAGTAGGCGTTCTCGATGAAGCGGGCGCTGTCGACGTTGACGGGCACACCGTATTTGTGGCAGAGTTCGCAGGTCTCGCGGATGTTCTGCATCGATACGGGCTGGCCACCGACGGTGTTGTTGGTGACGGTGAGGACCATAAAGGGAACATTGCCCTTGTTCTCCTGCAGGATCTTCTCCAGTTTTGCCAGGTCGACATTGCCTTTGAAGGGAACCTCAAGCTGGGTGTCGTAAGCCTCCTTGACGGTGACGTCGATGGCGAAGGCCTTGCGGCTCTCGATGTGGCCCTTGGTGGTGTCGAAGTGGGCGTTGCCGGGGATGATGTTGCCCGGTTTAACGAGATAGCTGAAGAGGACGTTCTCGGCAGCACGGCCCTGGTGGGTAGGGATGACATACTGGAAGCCGGTCAGCTCGGTGATGGTGTCTTTCATATGATAGAAAGAACGGGCACCGCCGTAGCTCTCGTCGCCCATCATCATAGCAGCCCACTGGCGGTCGCTCTGTGCACCGGTGCCGCTGTCGGTGAGGAGGTCGATGTAGACATAGTCCGATTTCAGCATAAATACATTCTGGTGGGCTTCGTTGAGCCACTTTTCGCGTTGTTCGCGGGTGGATTTCTTAATGGGTTCTACCATTTTGATTTTCCACGCTTCTGCAAATGGGAGTTCCATAATATTAAGTTTTTGATTAATTATAAATAAATGTTTTGATTTCCAAACTGCTAAAAAATAAAAATTGGCACACGGTAAAGACCCGTATGTCACACTTGAGGCGTTATTTTACACGTCTCTAAATAGTACAATAAACGTCTCTTTTCTTGATATTTAAGAAAAGCATTCGGGCGTTTATATCGGTACTATTCATAGTCAAAGTTTGGATTTGCAAAAATACAAACTTTTACAAAACTGACAAAATTTAATATCTATTTTTGAAAATAAATATTGCCGAGCCAGGGAAAATGTATACAATCTGGATACTTAGCCGCACTATGTATAATGTGGATTCCCGTTTGCTCCGAGTTAGAATATCATCCAAATATATTATCAGGAGGTCTTAACCCCCGTTGCGACGTTGCCAGTCTTTTCTTGCTCTGTACATCTCTTCCTTGATGCCACCGTTTTCTTGGAAATTGCGTTTCATCCATTCAATTAGGCCGACGATTAAAGCATCGGCCTGATGTATTAAGGTGATTGCAATATTGGCAATAGTTTCGTCGTTTCGGTCAAGGATTTTATTCCTATAGGTTTCAGAGTCATTGTGCTTTGCACAAAAACGGCGTGTCTGTATGGCCCGTTGGTCGTCTTTATCCCAAAGTTCCAACCCTCTGACTCGTAAGTAGTCCTCGTAATCGAGTAGAAGCTCGTGAAGTGAAGCCCTGTTGACGTTGGTCAGTTTGATCTCCATCTCCCTTGAAGTGACACCGTCTATATTGCCTTCTGCAAGGTTTTGTTTGCCTGACCGAGCCGCCATAACCATTTGGTCAATTGTGCGGTCACCTATTTTAAGGTATTTGTGAGCAAAATAGTAGGTGATATCATATATACATTCGGCCTTCTGGAAGGCTTTAAGTGTACGATAGTTCTTATTCTGCGGGAGGAAGGAGCTGTCCATTTTTTTATGCTTTTTAGGCGAAATAGGCAAGTTAGGCTGCCTATAATGCCTAACTTGCCTAATCCGCCTAACAAAAACAATTATGCCAGTCCCATAGATTTCTTGATGGCTTCGATTTTAGCGTCGAGGTTGGCATTGGTCTGGTCGAAGTATTCCTTCTTGCTCAGGACATCCTTGACACCAAAGTAGAACTTGATCTTGGGCTCGGTACCGCTGGGACGCACCGTGACCTTGTTTCCGTCGGCGGTGAAGAACTGCAGCACATTGCTTGACGGAAGGTCTATCTTGGTCACAGTACCTGTCTCCAGGTTCTTCTCTTCCAGCGTCTTGATGTCGCGGATGCGCACCACCTTGCTGCCGTTGATCTCCTTAGGCGGGTTCTCGCGGTAGTCCTTCATCATCTGCTGAATCTCCTCGGCACCGCTCTTGCCTTTGCGTACCACGCTCAGCAAGCCTTCCTTATAAAAGCCGTACTCCTTATAGAGGTCGACCAGCACGTCGAAGAAAGTCTTGCCCTGGCTCTTGGCCCAGGCTGCGATCTCGGCAATCATAGAGCAGGCTCCTACGGCATCCTTGTCGCGGACAAAGTCGCCAATCATATAGCCGTAACTCTCTTCGCCGCCACCGATGAAGGTCTCTTTGCCTTCCATCTCAAGAATCTTGGCACCGATCCACTTGAATCCTGTCAGCACATCGTACACCTTCACTCCCACTTTCTTGGCTATGTCGGCAGGCAGTTCGCTGGTAACGATAGTCTTGACAATGAATTCCTTGCCGGTCAGTTTGCCTTTCTCTTTCCATTCCTTCAGCAGATAATAGATGATTACGCTCATCGTCTGGTTGCCGTTGAGCAGCATCCATTCGCCGTCGGGACGCTTTACTGCCACACCCACGCGGTCGGCATCGGGGTCGCTTGCAAAGACTATGTCGGCATCAATATCCTTGGCCAAGTCGACAGCCATCTTCATAGCAGCGTGCTCCTCGGGGTTGGGCGACGGCGTTGTCGGGAAGTTGCCGTCGGGCACGGCCTGTGCCTTTACGACATTGACATTGGTGAAGCCCAGACGCTCCAGCATCTGCGGAATCAGCTTGATGCCAGTGCCGTGCAACGGCGTGTAGACAATCTTTATGTCGTGGTTCTGCTTGATGCATTCAGGATGCAGCACATTCTTGTCAATCTCCTTCATAAAGGCTTCGTCCACCTCGGCACCGATGGTGATTATGCGGCTTTCACCGCCATTCCATTTCACATCGTCCAGCGACTTGATCTTCTCAACCTCGTCGATGACGCTGGTGTCGTGTGGCGGAACCAGCTGGCATCCGTCGTTCCAATAGGCCTTGTAGCCGTTGTACTCTTTCGGGTTGTGAGACGCAGTAAGCATCACACCCGTCTGGCATTTGAAATAGCGGACCGCGAAACTCAGCTCAGGAGTGGGACGCATATCGTCAAACAGATAGACTGTGAAGCCGTTAGCGGCCAACACATTGGCCGTGATTTCTGCAAACTCGCGGCTGTGGTTGCGGCTGTCGTGCGAGATAGCGGCTTTCAGCTCCTCGCCGGGGAAGCATCCCTTCACATAGTTTGCCAGTCCTTGTGTGGCCATACCTACCGTGTAGCGGTTCATACGGTTGGTGCCAACGCCCATAATGCCGCGCAGACCACCGGTGCCGAACTCCAGGCTGCGGTAGAAGCTCTCGTTCAGTTCCTCTGGGTTCTCAGCCTGCATCTTGCGGATAGCGGCTTTGGTGTCTTCGTCGTATGCTCCTTCGAGCCAGGTCTTTACATTTGCCAACGTCGTGGCGTCGAGTGTCGTTTGTGCCATAGTGTATCTGATTTTGTTTGATATACAATTGAATATTAAAATCTAACGGCAATACATCCATTTTATTGTATGACCGCTTAAAAAGATAATCAAAAAGTGGCTCTATTATGCTGAAAGTCAGGAAGTGAAACGCTTTCTGAGGCTGCATTCCAGTTCGATAAATGCGTCACGCACGGAATTAATTTCCACTATCGAAGATTCTCGGAAACTGAAATTGTCAGGAATGCTGATGCTGTGACTATTACAAAAGTGTTGCAGCTCCTCTTCCGCTCTACGAAGCGGGAAAGCCTTCAGGTATTGCAATATACGCAGGCCGTCTACGCGTTCAGTGCAAGCGTGGACAAAAAGCTCCCTTGTCTTGAAATTCTTGCGCAGTGGTTCCCAGAGGTCGCTGGTTTTCAGCTGCTGGCGCAAGAAGTCGCTCATTGGTGTTTCTACATCCTCGTCGTATAGGCGTGGAAACAGCGCGTAGGTGTCGGCAATTGCCTTGAAACCTTCTGCAGGGTAAAGAGGGTATGTGTCGTCCATAGCATCAATGCCTTTGGTTATGGCAGGGCCCGTTCCAAAAGGCACACGCGACGATGGGCGCCCCTGTGGTTTGACGGTTTCGTTGCAAGACAGAAGCAATCTGCCCGTCTTGGCGAACTTCTGCATTAGGTAGAAGTCTTCGCCACCCTGCAACGGTGTGATGCCGCCCACTCTTTTGTAGGCCCATAGCGGGAATGCCATTGCGCTGCCAAGGGCGGTGAAAGCATAAGGATTGCCTGATTCCAAGAGATTTATAAGATAATGTCGCATATAAATCTCATATCGCAGCATTGCTCGGTCGTCGGTGTCGTTGCCACTCAAGGGATGATAGTAAGGCAGGCAGATGGCGCAGTGTTCGGGATGATTGTTGAACGTTTTAAGCACTGATTCCAAATAGGTGCTGCTGAAATCGGTGTCGGCATCAAGGCTGACAATCACCTCGTTGTCGCCAGAATCGTTGGCTATCGCATCGAACATCACTTTACGTGCCCAGCCTACGCCGTGCTGTTTTCCCTGCCATCCCTTGCCGACGGAGCTATGGTCGAGTATTACCAACTGTAATTCAGGGTGTAACCGTTGAAAGTTTCGCAGATAATCCAGCGAGGTCTGGTTATCGAGGTAGCAGCTGCGGTGCCCGTCATCTCCGTCGTCGCTCCAGCCTTCGCGGTTGTTGACGCAGCAATAGACAGTGAAGTCAAGGATTGTCTGGCCGCAAAGCGCATCCATAAGCCGTGGCAGATTCCCGCGTTCTGCCAGCATAGGAACAGCAACCGAAAGATGCGAATACTTCATCAACGTTTTAAAATCTTGGCGCTTTGTGTGCCGGTACGCAGCAAGTATATGCCTTGAGGCAGATGCTGGATATAAATGCTCTGTGTGCCTGCTGGCAGCCGCATCACCTCGCGCCCTTTGATGTCGAAAACGACTATGTCGCTGTCTGTCTCACCTTGCAGGAAAACCTTGTCGTGCGACGGGTTGGGGTAAAGGCGTATTGCCGATTGGGATTCCTCGACGTCGGTTATGCCTATGTCTCCTGTTAAAGTGTGGATTTCAGCGATATAGTTCACCAGCGAGTGCTGCAGGAAACGCCAGTATTCAGGCAGTTGGTTGCTGCTCACAGTCTTGTCCGACGATATTTCCATAGTCATCTCGCGGCAGTTGTGGTAGTAGTTGATGTAGTCCTGACGTCCGTTTGGTATTACGTACCAGTCGCCGCCCTCGATGTAGCCTTGGCTGTTGACGTCGCGGAAGTGGCTGCTGCTATAGGTGCGGCTCGTGTCGACAAAGCGCTTGCAAACCTCAATCCACCAGTCGCGGTCGGGGTGCGGGTTCTCGCTCGACGTAAAGCTGTCCCACGGGTAGTTCATCACTTCGCTGCCGCCGTGCAGGTTGGCGCTGAGGCGGAAATGATGTCTGCCGACGTAATCAATCATTGCGGTGTTCTCCTTCTGCTGGGCGTTTATGGGGTCCGTGCCGAATGGGTCGGGATAGTTGCGGTTAAGGTCCACATAATTGGAGTTGTAGCGCATAGCGCCGCTGACGGAATTGTTGCCGCTGCGGTAGGTGCCGTCGGGGTTGCTCAGTGGATTGATATATATGTCGACAGTGTTGACAAGGTCTGTGTATTGCTGGTTGGTGCCATAGCCATTGAGCAGTGTGTCGATGAGCCGCAGCATCATCACGTAGCCCGTCACCTCATCGCCGTGCATTGTCGACGAATAAAAGAATTCCGGATTGGAATCCTTGTGGCCTCCCTCGCCGCGAATGACCATACAGAGTATCAGGCGCCCCTTGACCGAGGTGCCTATGGTGTCGAGGGTGCAAAGTCCGGGGAAGCGCTCCGACCAGTCCTGCATCATTGCGATGTAGGTCTCGTAGGTTGGATAGCGGTCCCAGTCGGCCATCTCTTCTATGGTTGTCGCCATCGTTACGGCTTTGGAATCAGATGCTTCCAGTATTGGCGGAAAAGCGTCGGGACGCGGTTTCAGAGGCTTTTCCTGAGCATAGGCGACGACCGCGCACAGCAGCAGGAAAAGAAAAGGTATTTTTCTCATAATAAACGACTATGCTACAAATGTGAAGAAATTGTTGGCGAAGAAATTCCACAGCATCACCACACCGGTGGCAATGACTTTGGATAGATAGAAATTGAACTTCAATTTCTCGTTGAAAATGTATAGAATCAATGTGTTAAGTCCTAATCCGATAAGCGATACGGTGAAGAACTTGACGTATTCGATGCCCACCTGTTCGTTGGTGCTGCCCCACGTCCAAATGCGGTTGAGTATATAGTTGCTCGTGGCGGCCACTACAAATCCTATGGCGTTGGCAATGAATTTGGGTACCTTGAAAATCTCCTTGCAAAGCCACGTCAAGCCGAAGTCGATGGCTGTGCCCGACACGCCCACGACACAGAAACGCAGGAACCTGAGAAGAAAGGCTTTTTCGAAAAACGATGAAAGGGCTAACAATAACCGCATCTCGGCTCGACAGATTGGTTTTAGAATGTCACCTCGCTGGGATTGTGCATAATGCCGGTCTTGCGGATGCGTTGCGGCTTATGCTGGTTCTTGGGTTTGCTGATGCGCGGACCCGGCTTCTTGTTGCGAGGTATATACTTGGTGTCGCCCGACTCGTTGACCTCAAGGCCATACACCTTTTCGGTGTCCAGATTGACCTTTATCGACCAGTAGTGGCCGCAGCCGCCGCTGGTGCGTACAATGTCTTTGGAGACGAGGTCGGTGAACGTGCCCTCCCATACGGCATTGATCCATATAATCTTGGCACCGTTGATGTCGGTAAAGCCAACATACTGGCGGATGTATTTACGAATATGCTCGTCGATGATGGGACACATACCTTCCTGGTTCTCGTGGTTGCGGTTGAGGAAAGCCAGCTTCTTCTGCATCAGCTTCTCAGCCTTGGCAATGTCGATGTCTTCGGGTGTGAAACGCCCGTCCTGGTTCTCCACAAGGATGTCGACATCCCAGTCTTTGTTGAAAACATAGCCGTGATAGTTGCTTCCAAGCACTTCGGTATGATACCACACCTCCTCGGGAACAATATAGTCTTGTGCCTGTACTGCGCTGATGGCCAGCAGCATAAGGCAAGATATGATAGCGATTTTCTTCATATAATATCCTGTGTTTCGCATTGCAAAAGTACTCAAAAAACGCAATCCGACAAAAAATATTATTCGTTTTCAAAAAAAATCTTATATTTGCAGTCGCTTAAAGAAAGTGGCGATACATTTTGTTTTGTATATGAAACAATTGAAAATCAAAACTTTCTATGGTTTTGTTTAATTTAAATTAAAACAGATATTTATGAACAAATTTGTTTCTGTACAGCAGGCAGCCGAGAAAATCCACGACGGAATGACCGTTATGGTGGGTGGCTTCCTTGGAGTTGGCAACCCGATTGCCTTGATTGACGCACTGGTTGAGAAGGGCGTTAAAGACCTGACCATCATCTGCAACGATACCGCCTATCCCGAGGTCGGTGTTGGCAAGCTGATTACCAACCATCAGGTCAAGAACCTCATTGCCACGCATATTGGCACCAACAACAACACTATCGACCAGATGAATGCCGGCGAGCTCCACGTGACGCTCCAGCCGCAGGGCACCCTGGCCGAGCAGATCCGTGCCGCAGGCGCAGGCCTGGGCGGTGTGCTTACCCAGACGGGTCTTGGCACCATCGTTGAGAACGGCAAGGAGAAAATCACCGTCGACGGCAAGGAATACCTTCTCGAGAAACCGGTACGTGCCGACGTCGCTATCATTGGCGCCAACATCGCTGACGAGGCCGGCAACTTGGTCTACAAGGGCACCTCGCAGAACTTCAGCCCGATGATGGCCACCGCAGCCGATGTCGTCATCGTCGAGCCCCAGGAAATCGTCCCCACCGGCAGCATCGCTCCCGAAAATGTGAAAACTCCTGGTATATTCGTTGATTACATCATCAAAGGTTGAAAAGGTTAAAAAGGATAAAAAGGTTAAAAGGGTCCAACGGCAAAGGCTATGGCTTATTTTGAGGAATTGGTTTCGTGGCAGAAAGCCAAAGAACTCACCTTGAAAGTTTATTCGTTGATGCAGAACGTCAAGGACTATGGTTTCAGAGACCAGATTCAAAGGGCATCTGTTTCAATAATGAACAATATAGCCGAAGGAAGCGACTACAATTCTAACCAGATGTTCGTCAAGTTCCTTAAAATAGCAAAAGGCAGTTGTGCCGAAGTACGCAGTATGACCTATTTGTGTAAAGAGTTGAACTATTGTACGGAGGAACAGTTCAATGAATTGTTGAACGAAAGCCGCATACTCTCTTCCACGATAAACAACCATATAAAATATCTGCTCAGCACAATCTAACTCGAAAACCGTGGTATCCCTTTAACCCATAACCCCCTTTTAACCCTTCAAACCCTTTCAAACCTTTTAACCCTTTTAAACCTTTTAAACCTTTCAAACCCTTCAAACCCTTAAAACCTTTCAAACCTTTTAACCCTTTTAAACCCTTAATCCAATGGCAGTAAAATCAATGCTTCGCGTGCGTATGAGTGCCAAGGACGCCCACTATGGCGGAAACCTCGTTGACGGCGCACATATGCTTCACCTCTTTGGCGATGTCGCCACCGAACTCCTCATTATCCAGGACGGCGACGAGGGCCTCTTCTGCGCTTACGATATGGTTGAATTCAAGGCCCCTGTCTATGCAGGCGACTACATCGAGGCCTACGGCGAAATTACCCACGTGGGTAACACCAGCCGCAAAATGAGCTTCGAGGCCTACAAGGTCATCAAGACCCGCCCCGACATCAGCGACAGCGCCGCCGATGTGCTCGAGGAGAAAATCCTTGTATGCCGCGCCAGCGGTACCTGCGTAACGCCTAAGGATTGCCAGCGCAAAAACAAGTAAGCTGAATCGCTAACGTTACACGCCGGACAGAAGACGGTAAATATGCCGTAATCTGTCCGGTTTTTCTTTGTATCAACACTGGTCGTTGTCCAGTCGTTGTCCGCTCGTTGTCCGCTCGTTGTCCGTTCACTGATCGAACAACAATCGGACAACAATCGGACAACAATCGGACAACGACCAGTGTTGATGTGTCAAAGTGGTTGACTTGCAGCGACTTATGTCGCTGCTTGGTATAAAGTGGGTATCTAACTGTAAATTAGTGTGTTGAGGGATTTTGCCGTTTGTGAGGCGTTTTTTCAAGAAGCTGTAAACAGCTTCTCACCCCCAGAAGGCGCCCTTGAGGGCGAAGGCGAGCAGGAAGAGGACGGCGATGAGCGTGTAGCGGCGTGCGCGGAGCTCTTTCTGCTGACGGCCCAGCATCACGCCCAGCAGGGCGAAGAGGGCCATTATGATCACCAGCGGTACGGACGAGCGCCAGAGGTTCTCGGCCAGCGGTATGCGGAATCCCAAGGCAAGTCCCACAAAGAGGGTGTTGATGCCCACGGCCACGCCGAGCAGCAGGGCGGTGCTGTAGCGGCTTATGTCGTAGGGCTGGACGGCCCGTTTCTTTTTTCCGCTGCGGAAGAGCAGGCGCAGGGCCACGAGAATCATCAGTCCGAGATAGACCAGGTTGTCGGTGTCGGTCAGCAGGCTGTTGGTGCTGGCGGCGTTGGGGTCGAGCTCGGCAGGGGTGAAGCGCAGCAGGTTGCCCATCCAGATGCCGAGCAGCAGCAGCAGTGCGTTGACGGCGGCTATGGTTATCGATTCGGCCAGGCCCTGTGTGAGGCGGATGGGGGTCTTGAGGGCGCAGCCGTGCATTACTATCATTGCCTCGAACGAGAGGGCGATTGCGAGAATTATGAATTCGATTATTGACATTTTTCGGGCTTGATGTTGTTGGTTATGAATATGAAGTCTTGTACCGAGAGCTGCTCGGCACGCTTGGCCAGCATCTCGTCGGGGATGGCGTCGAGCTGCATATTGAGCGGCTTGAGGGCGTTGCGCAGGGTCTTGCGGCGCTGGTTGAAGCCGGTCTTGACTACCTGCACAAACAGCCGCTCGTCGCATCCGAGCTGTTGTGTGTCGTTGCGTGTCAGTCGGATGACGGCGCTCTTGACCTTGGGCGGCGGGTTGAAGACGTGTTCGTGGACGGTGAAGAGGTATTCGATGTCGTAGAAGGCCGTGAGCAGCACGCTGAGTATGCCGTAGGTCTTGCTACCGGGGCCTGCGGCGACGCGCTCGGCCACTTCTTTCTGAAACATACCCACCACCTCGGGGACGCGGTTGCGCTGTTCGAAGACGCGGAAGAGTATCTGCGACGAAATGTTGTAGGGGAAATTGCCTATGATGGCGAAGGGCTTGTCGCCAAAGATGCTTTCGAGGTCGAGGCGTAGGAAGTCGCCCTCTATGACGTTGAGCGACGGATAGTTGCAGTGCAGGTAGTCGACCGACTCGCGGTCGAGCTCGATGGCCTTGAAGTCGTAGCGTGGGTCGCCGACAAGGTGTTTTGTCAGCACGCCCATACCCGGGCCTATCTCGAGCAGGCACTGCGTCCGGCCAGTCAAGCTGTGGGCTATGCGCTCGGCAATGCTCTCGTCGGTGAGGAAGTGCTGCCCCAGTGATTTCTTTGCTCTAACTTGTTCCACTTTGTAAGTCTCTTTTTGCCAATGAACGCGGAAAGGGCAATAATATTGCCTATATTCCCTGGTGTACGCAATAAAAATGCCTCGGGTCAGTTATTGCCGTATAAACATTTAGGATATGAAGTCTGCTTTCTTCGATACTTTCAAGCCGCTGGCAGGCGGAATGCGCCCGCTGGAGATTGTTGAATACTTGCTGCTGGCCCTGATGACGGTGCTGCTGCCCTACGACTGGCAGCTGGCGATGTGGCTGATGCCTCTGCTGGCGGTCAATACGTTGTGCCGCATTGTCGCTGCCCGACGGGTGGGCAATCCGGGCCTGACTGGTGCCTCGCGCTGGGCGTTGTGGCTGATGGTGGCGTTTTTTGTCTATCAGATTGTGTCAATGCTTTATACCGACAACAAGGAGGATGGTTGGGAGATGATTGTGCGTCGCCTTCCGCTGCTTGTTTTTGCACTGTGCGCCCTCGCTGCCGACTCGACCTATCTTGAACGGCGCCGCCTGCGACTGCTGATGTATGCCTTCACGGCGTCGCTGACAGTCAAGTTCTTTGTCCGTTTCGTCATTATGCTTGCCACACAGCACAAAGTGTTCATCTGTAGTCTCTTTGATCCGTTGCACCATACCTATATGGCTATGTACCTGATGTTTGCGCTGGGCTTCATCTACTCGGAGCTGGCCTTCCACCGCAGCGAGATGCCCGGCTGGTTCAAGTGGGTTCTTGCTGTAGTGGCTGCGCTGCTGGTGACTTATACGCTCTTTGTCAACTCGCGCACCGGCACGGCAGGACTCATAGCCCTTGCGTTGGCGGTGGTGGCACACTGGATGTTCAGGCTGAAGCAGTGGAAACGTGGCTTCGCGCTGCTGGCGGTTGTGTTGGCTGTCGGCACGGGCATCCACTTCGCCCTGCCCGAATGCGCACGGCGCCTTACACAGACCATAAGCGAAATGAATGAAGGCGACACCAGCGACGCGCGTTATCTGATATTCGGCAGTTCTATGAAGGCAATCAGCGAGAACGGCGCCTTCGGTGTAGGACTTGGGGACAAGAATGATGTCCTCGACGAGGTGTATGAGGAGACGGGCGATGAACACGCTGTCGAGGCGCAATACAATTCGCACAATATCTACCTTGATTCGATGCTGACAATGGGCGTTCCCGGTCTGGTTCTGCTCCTGTCTCTGCTCGGGGTGCCGGCGTTTATGGCCTGGCGGCGACGCGACTTCATAGCGATGTCGCTCCTGTTCAGCTTCGCTTTCAGCGGTCTCTTCGAGGCGCTGCTTAACCGCCAGATGGGCATAATGTTCCTTGGCCTGTTCTGGCTGATACTTATGGCGTCGGAAGAAAAAGAGAAGCTATGATTTCCCCGCGGTGGCAGAGTGCAGATTCGCCGCAACGTTGCGACGAGGAACATCCGCCGCGACGGGTACAACTGATTAAAACGGAACATTAATCACGACGAAAAACGGTCACTTTTTATACTCTTTCCAGTATTTTATAATACTATCACAATATTTATATTGGTCAATATCCTGCAAAGTGGGAATAAGATCTCCACGATAGATACTTAGCAATCTATATACCGCTGCTATGTCTCTATAAATATTATATGATTTCCAACAATATGACACAAGTTTCTTTTGGTCGGCATCGGATAAGCTACCGTCAATTTCATACAATCTCACATAACTTTCGTAAACACGATTATAGCCGTAAATATAATGATATTTCTCCGCCAGTAAAAGTGAATATTTGATGACATTGATTATTTCCTCGCGATTATAAGTGTATGCGGTATAGCAATAGTAAAGTTCGAAAGCATCTGTATCACCATTTTCAATTTTTCTGAAAAAACTTGGGTCATTTTCTATATACTTAGCATACGGATTTGAGCTAAAAGAACATCCTTCTTCCATACTATATTCATTGGAGATGTCTTGATTTTGATTAGTTAAGGCAATAGTATCATTTGCTTCGTCCAGAATGGCAACATCTTTGAATGTATCCTGACGATGGCCACAGGATGATAATTGAAATGCCACAGTAATTATTAATAGAATAAAAGATCTCATTTTGTTTTTATTCGTCTTTTGTGGGGATTAAATATCTATACAACAAGGTTTTATTTTGTGCTTCCTGGACAAGTGCATCTAGTTTATTTAGATTATTAATTATATCTATTTTTTTCCCGTTATTATATACGTTCCAATGACCATATATTTGCCTATACGGATCTTCATAGACATACATATTGCCATTTTCCCCATCTTTATTTAATGTAACATCCCACGATGGGGCAATAACAATTGCATTGGGCATCTCTTTTGCTATAGATTGGGCAATGTTTTCTTGGTTAGCATAAGGAATGGGCAGTTCGGTGCCTGCTCGACAAGTAATAAGAATAACAATCGTCAATAATCCTTGATCAGTATTTTTTTT